>Ga0187894_10000929_pt1 | contig 39000 bp, 31 predicted proteins | sample GBC1701081metaG_FD_136650 | JGI IMG/M metagenome (GOLD analysis project Ga0187894, IMG submission 136650) | White microbial mat communities from a lava cave in the Kipuka Kanohina Cave System on the Island of Hawaii, USA - GBC170108-1 metaG ... | reverse complement strand
TCAGTTTGATTTTTATGAATTTTCAGTTTGATTTTTATGTCGCCATTTTCAACGGCTCAAAATCTCTGTTTAATTTCCCCATAGCTGCACTATGGGCTAAGAATATATCGTTGTCTTCGACAGATAAAACCGATTCCTGATTAAAGTTTTTGAATTATTATCACTTGACCTAATCAGTTACAAAGATTTTATTTATCCACGTAACTAAACATGAGAGTTCACAATAATGGAAATTTCAAACTGAATCATCATTCTCTTTTTCGTTTGGTTGCGTAACTAACTATCTTTCATATAAATTTACCCTTGAACTTTGCTATACCTACCATTTATTCGTTGTACAAAATCGCCACCGCTCCGTTTCGGGTGCAGGAGACATTTTTTATATGGCTATAAAAATGAGCAAGACTTTCTTGCTTCGTAAATTACACCAACTGTCCGGCATTGTTCCTCTCGGTGCATTTTTACTGGAACATTTTTATACAAACTCAAAAGCTATGACGGGACCGACAAATTTCAATAAAGCTGTTGAGGATTTGCAATCAATCCCTTTTGTTCTCTTTATTGAAATAAGCGGAATTTTCATTCCGTTAATCTATCACGCTGTTTACGGAATGGTTATAACCGTTGAGGCAAGACCAAACAACCTGCATTATCCTTATTCAAGAAATTGGTTTTACACGATTCAAAGACTGACGGGGATAATTCTGTTTTTCTTTATTCTGTTTCACGTTTTGAATTTCCGTTTCGGACTTATTCCCGGACTCAATACCGAATCCGTAGCGCATTTCCCGAACAAAGCCTTTGACATTGTATCGCGCGAATTTTCAATTCCCTGGGTGATGGCTATTTACATTGTTGGCATAACAGCAACTGTCTGGCATTTCGCAAACGGCATCTGGCTCTTTCTTGTTGATTGGGGAATAACCATCGGAGAACGTGCACAGCGCGTCGCGGGCTATGCCTGTCTAGGGTTTGGCGTATTGCTTTTGTTCGTAGGCATAAATGCAATGATTGCGTTTGTGCGCCCCGGCGGTTTATTGGGCGTTATTCTTTATTAATTTATAGATTGGTTTTCATAACACAAATAAAAATAAACTATGGCTTCAAACGGAATTAAAATCGCAGTTGTAGGTGGTGGTCTTGCGGGGTTGGCGGCGGCTATGAAAATCGCTGAGGCAGGACACAGCGTAGATTTATTTTCTGTCGTTCCGGTAAAACGTTCGCACAGTGTTTGCGCTCAGGGCGGTATCAACGGCGCAGTCAATACAAAAGGCGAAGGTGATTCGCCCGCGAAGCATCTTGACGATACGGTTTACGGCGGAGATTTTCTTGCAAATCAACCGCCCGTCAAAACAATGTGCGAAATGGCTCCCGCGATAATTTATCTGTTTGACCGCATGGGTGTTCCATTCTCACGTACAAAAGAAGGCTTGTTGGATTTTCGACGTTTCGGCGGAACGCTTCATCACCGCACGGCTTTCGCCGGTGCATCAACGGGTCAGCAACTTCTTTACGCATTGGACGAACAGGTTCGTCGTTTTGAAGCGAGCGGGCAAATCACAAAATATGAAAACCGGGAGATGATGTCGTTGGTATTGGACGACCATCAAGTTTGTCGCGGTCTCGTGGCGATGGATTTGAATACTTTGGAATTACAAGCCTTTAACGCCGATGCTGTGATAATGGCAACGGGTGGTCCGGGTTTGATTTTCGGCAAATCAACAAATTCGCAAGTCTGCACGGGTTCTGCGGTTTCAGCCTGTTATCAACAAGGCGCGAAATATGCAAACGGTGAATTTATTCAAGTCCACCCGACTTCGATTCCGGGCGAAGATAAACTCAGATTGATGAGCGAATCGGCACGCGGCGAAGGTGGTCGCGTATGGGTTCCACGCGTGCAAGGAGATAAACGCACGCCGCAATCAATTCCCGAAAAAGAACGTCTTTATTTCCTTGAAGAAAAATATCCCGCTTACGGAAATCTTGTCCCGCGCGACATAGCAACGCGGGAAATTTTCCAAATCTGTCTTGACGGTTACGGCATCGCGGGCGAAAACCAGGTCTATCTTGATTTAACACACATTCCGGCGGAAACACTGGACAGAAAGCTTGGAGCAATTTTGGAAATTTACGAAATGTTTGTGGGCGATGACCCGCGTCATGTTCCAATGCGAATTTTTCCGGGAGTTCATTATTCCATGGGCGGTTTGTGGGTTGATTTTGACCAGCGTACAAACATTCCCGGACTTCTTGCCGCCGGTGAATGCGATTACTCGATTCACGGCGCGAATCGTTTGGGCGCGAATTCATTGGTCAGTTGTGTTTACGGCGGATTCGTTGCCGCACCCGCCGCGATTCAGTACGCCAAAAACGTAGAACGCGGAAACAGCGAATCAAACGGCATTCACGACGCGGAGCTAAAACGCCAGCAAGAGATAAACGAAAGTATCATCAAAAACGAAGGCAAAGAAAATCAGTACAAGATTCATGACGAACTAGGAAAGTGGATGACCGACAATGTAACCGTTGTTCGTTACAACGACCGTTTGAAAGCAACGGACGAAAAGATTGTCGAACTGATGAACAGATACCATAAGATTTCCATCAACGATTCAAACCTTTGGGCTACGCAAGCCGTACCGCACGCAAGACAATTGTGGAATATGCTCGAATTGGCGCGTGTGATAACTCAAGGTGCATTGAACCGTGACGAATCGCGCGGAGCACACTACAAACCCGATTTCCCGGACCGCGATGACGACAAGTTTATGAAAACGACGATTGCAGAGTATTCCGGCGAAGGTCCGGTTTTATCTTACGAAGAAATTGACGTTTCATTGGTCGAACCGCGAAAACGCGATTACACAAAAGCAAAGAAAGCTTAACTTTGAAACCTTTACATCAATCAAAAGGAGAAAAAACATGGACCCAATAACAATTATCACAGGTATTGCCGCCGGGTTGAAGATGGTAGATCAATTCCGTGATTTAGCCTTAAAGTTTTTAGGTAAAAAAGTAACCCCACCCTCTGCAATCGCCGCACAAACACAATCCGGTGATGCAATCCAAATAAAATATCAAGGACAAATTGTTCAAGAAATTACTTCATCACGATTAGATTTGCATAATATTGATGAGGTGCGTCTTGATGCTTTGAGAAAACGCATTGACATAAATTGGAGACTATTCAACAAACACTTTGCGGACTTACCTCTGGCATCTCAGGATGAGCGTGCAAGAATTGAGTTAAAAATGGAACGGATACAAGCGGAACTTTGTGCTGACTTTAGAGAACTTGTGGGGCTTTATGAAAGAATACTAGGTGTTAGTTTACCAGACCATTATTCCCTTTATGAAGTATTTAGAGTCTGATTTGGCTCGCTTTGATGTTAAGGCAACTCACTATGCCAAACCTCTACATAATTGACGGACCAAACGGGGCGGGCAAAACAACTTTTGCGCGTGAGTGGCTGACTGCAAAAATCGGTTGGGAGAATTTCATTAACGCTGACTTGATTGCAGAAGAGATTTCACCAGACAACCCCGAAGTCGTTGCGATTCGAGCGGGGCATTTGATGTTAGAACGGCTTGACGAACGGGCAGGCAAAGGCATTGACTTTGCTGTTGAAACAACATTGGTAGGAACAAGCTATGTGCGAATTATAAGAGGACTACAATCGAGAGGCTATGACGCACATTTAGCCTTTGTTTGGAGCAGACAAGTTGAACATTCAATTGCAAGAGTGGCATTAAGAGTTCGTAAAGGCGGACACAACATCCCGGAAGACGTTATTCGTCATCGTTTCGGTGCAGGCATTCGCAACTTGTTTAAGGTCTATCGCTCATTGCTTAAATCTTGGCAACTATACGATAACGCCGGAAAACATTTAGTATTGATTGCGGAAGAAATCAATTCAAAGCTTATTGTTTATGAGCAAAGTCTCTATGATGAAGTTTTAGAATTTGTGGAGAAAGAAGATGTCGTACACTAATGAACAAAGCATAGAAGAGATGCACCAAGAAGCACATGACGCATTTAAGCGTGCTGTTGCAAAAGTTTATGATGAGTATGAGCGAACAGGTGAGACTTTTCCATATTTGCTTGATGGAAAAGTTGTGGGGATTACTTATCAACAACTCCAAACGATTGAGCAACAGACACCGCAAGAAAGAAAAGAGTTCGTAGAAAATCTCAAACAGAGCTAAAAAACAAAATGAGTGCAAACAACGGAAACAAGACAGTAGAAATTCGCATCAAGCGACAAGACAAACCCGACGGACAACACTATTGGGAAACATTCGCAATACCCTATCGCCCGAACCTGAATATCATTTCCTGCCTGATGGATATACGCAAAAACCCCGTGACAAAAGACGGTAAGGAAACAACGCCGCCGGTTTGGCACATGAACTGTCTCGAACAGGTTTGCGGCATCTGCACAATGGTTATCAACGGACGGGCAATGCAATCGTGTTCCGCTTTGATTGATAACCTGGAACAACCAATCACGCTTGAACCAATGTCGAAATTTCCGGTTGTTCGTGATTTGGTTGTTGACCGCTCAAAAATGTTTGACCATCTCAAGCATGTTCACGCTTGGATTGAACTTGACGGGACTCACGATTTGGGTGCAGGTCCGCGCATGACTCAGGAAGAAGTGAATGAGCGGTATGCCTATTCGCGTTGTATGACCTGTGGCTGTTGTCTCGAAGCTTGTCCGCAATATCACGATGACAATTACATCGGACCACAGGCAATCGCGCAGGTTCGTCTTTTCAATATGCACCCGTCCGGTAAAGCTACGCGGGACGAAAGATTGGAAGGCATCATGGGCGACGACGGAATTACAAACTGTGGCAACTCGCAAAACTGCGTACAAGCTTGCCCGATGAATTTACCTTTAACAAAAGCCATTTATGAAGAGAACCGCGAGACGGTTATTCATGGTCTTTTCGGTTGGCTAAGAAGATAACTTTTGATTTTTTATTATGGCAAATATGGATTCTCCCCACATTTCACAATTACTTTTAGAGTGGGGCAATGGCAGTCAGACTGCTTTAGAGAATCTGATACCGTTGGTCTATGACGAACTACGTCAAATAGCAAAACGGTATATGCGCCGACAACCCTCGGGTCATACTTTTCAAACCACCGAATTGATTCACGAAGCTTATCTAAAACTCGCCGCGCAAGAAGAACAAACATGGCAAAACCGCGCACATTTTTTTGGCGTAGCCGCACAAGCGATGCGGCACATTTTGGTTGATAACGCCCGTTCTAAACTGAGCAAAAAACGCGGTGGGTGGCAAGAACGAATTACACTTACTGAGTGCATAGCAGTTTCAAATGAAAAAAGGTCTGATGAAATAGTGGCACTCGATGAAGCCTTAAAGCGTTTGGCGGTAGTAGATAAACGCAAAAGCCGTGTGGTCGAACTAAAATACTTTGGCGGACTATCCAATGAGGAAATCGCAGAAGTTTTGAAAATATCACCCGAAACCGCCAAACGTGACTGGCGGTTTTCGCGTACATGGCTTTTGCGGGAATTGGCAAACACAGAGTGAGTAAATGATTTTCACTTATGAAAAAAAGTTTTGAGTTCAAGCAGAAAGTAGCTCAAACTCAAAACTTTTTTTCAAGTTAAAAAAATTGCCTTCAGGTATGTGCTGCATTATCAGTTTCTTTCAACCAGCACCGCCGCTCCAAATCTCAAAACTACCCCAGATTGCATCAACGATTTCCTTGTTTACTTCAAACTTCGATTCATCCGTTCCGACAATCATCACGTAATTGTCCGTGACATCTGTCCCAACCAAAATCTTCATTTTCGACTTTCCGCCTTCGGAGTTTACTGTTGTCGCTTCAGCTAATGAATAAACATCGTCTTCTACCGAGAGGTTTCCCGCTTTTACTGTTTCGCCCATCCCTTCCAGGAATTTGACCGCATCATTTAGCAAATCTTCCTTTGTTCGTGTTTTATCTTTATAGGCAAGCACAAAAACGGCGACTTCTGATGGTGCGGGTGTTCCGGCTACGAAAACATCAATACTTTCGACGTTTGAAGCATCACCATGCGAACCTGAAGGAACAGCAAAGCTGTATCCTTTATTTTTGTCATAAACATATACCCAATCCGAAGGGACAGGAACTTTCTTGTTTGCAGTTTTGCTTTCGCCTTCGGGTTTCTTTTTGTTATAAATTCCTGTTTTGGGGTTTGGTTTATCAGCTTTCTTCTTTGAAGAAGTTGAATTGTTATTGCCGGATTTTGAATCGTTTGAACTGGTCGTCACGGTCTTTGTGTTGCCACAACCGAACAAAGAAAAGATGATGGCAGTAAAAGCGATTGTTGCCAAAATCTCATGCCTCTTTGCAACCACAGTAGTAATTGTTGATATTATTCCATTCATTTTCTGTTTTCTCCTCAAAAAATGTACGACAGACTGCCAGTCTGTCGAGTAACTTTTAATTTTTTCATGGCGTGGAACAGACTGGCAGTCTGTTCTACATGAATAACTCCTTTCGCTCTTTGGTTTTCAGCATTCGATTAACCGGAATCACAAGAAAACTTGGCTTCCTTTAACCTGCTAAACGGAACTCAGAGAGAAAAAGGGTCATCATAAAAAGTATTATTTTTCAAAAAATGAAAATCTGACTTATGATTGCGCCCTGTAATTACGAGGTAATGCTTTTACATTTACTTGAATGTTAATTCTTTGAATGGATTCAAAAAGGTTAAAACAGATTGAGGAAATCTATCACGCCGCGTTAGAAATTCCGCATGGTAAGAGAGATTCCTTTTTTAAAGAACATTGCGGTGAAGATTTAGAATTACGTCGTGAAGTAGAATCCTTACTTTTATTTGAAAAAACTTTCGATAGCCTGATAGATGCACCACCAAAATCGCTTGCCGCTGAAATCTTTTCTCAAAAGTCAAAAACCGACCTTGCGGGCAATCAAATCAATCAATACAAAATTCTATCTCTTCTGGGTGAAGGCGGAATGGGTGCGGTTTATCTGGCTCAGGACACTACGCTTGAACGAAAAGTCGCCATCAAGTTTTTATCAAACGAGCTTTCAGAAGACTCAAACAGACGCAATCGTTTCTTTCAGGAAGCGAAATCCGCATCGGCTCTAAATCACCCGAACATCTTAACGGTTCACGAGATTGGCGAAGTAAACGGAACACATTTTATTGTTACGGAATTTATTAAAGGCAGAACACTGATTAGATATTTGACTGAAGAAAAGTCATCGCTCCAATCAGTTCTTGAAATCGCAACACAGATTGCCTCGGCACTTTCCGCCGCACACAAAGCAGGCATTATTCACCGCGCCATCAAACCCGAAAATGTGATGGTCAGAGATGACGGAATCGTTAAAGTGCTTGACTTCGGGCTTGCCAAACTAACTGATTCATTCAATTCTGAAGAAATTGACAAAGAAGCCCCGACGCAAGTGAAACCGATGACTATTCCGGGAATGATTCTCGGCACACCGCAATATATGTCGCCGGAACAAGCGCGTGGGCAAAGAGTTGATTTACGCTCCGATATTTTCAGTTTCGGAGTTGTGCTTTACGAAATGATTACGGGAAAGCCTCCGTTTTCAGGCGCGACCAATATGGATATTATCGGTTCGATTTTGAAGGATGAGCCAAAACCTTTAAGCGAACATCAGCCACATATTTCGCACCATCTTGAACACATCGTTAGTAAAGCTCTTCGCAAAGACCGTGAACAACGCTATCAGCACATAAAAGACCTTTTTATTGACCTCAACGATATAAAAAAAACTATCGAACTCAATGCAAAACTTATTCATAATACCGACCCGGCTAAAGCTGTAAGAACACTGCAAACAACTACGGGCATTGTAACCGAGCGACGTTTTTCTCTGATTCACGCTCTTGTTTTTCTTTTAGCTGCAAGCGGCATAATTGTAACAGCATGGTGGTTATTTGCACCTTCGGGCGGAAATCAAACAGAGCAATTGAAAACAGCGGAGGTTGTCAGTTGGCGCAGTTCGCCGGGCGAAGTTTACAGCGCGGGTTCGTTTTCGCCCGATAGTAAAGTCGTAGCTTTTGCTTCAACAAAAGTTGGCACGAAAAACATCTGGATAAAACAAACAAGTTCCGGTGAAGCATTCCCTATAACAAAAGACGAGTTTAGAAACGACAGCCCTATATGGTCGCCAAACGGCGAAGAGATTGCTTTCTTTTCGTTGCGAGGAAATCAAAACGGAATCTGGCGAATGCCTTATCTGACGGGCGCACCCACTTTGATAAAAACTCTTGCGTCTGAAGACGGAAGTGTCAAACTAAAACTCTGGTCTAAAAAAGAGATAATTTATTACGAATCAAATCAGAATCTTTTTACGCTTGATGTCAGGACACGGCAAACGTCAAAACTAACTGACCTTGATTCATCAGTAAATTTCAACACAATCAGCGTTTCGCCGGACGAAGTAAATATCGGATATGTTACGGCTGACAAGGATGAACGCTGGAGCGTTTGGGTGACGCCTTTACGCGGCGGCACAGCCAAACAAATTGTAAGCACTTTATCCGAAATCAAAAATACGGTCTGGCATCCGGACAACAAGAGAATTTTTTATAGCTCAAATGTCGAAGGCATTTATCAGATATTCGTCACAGACATTAACGGGAGTAAACCGAGACAACTTTCTTTTGGCGACAAAGACAGTTTTGTTCTTGATGTTTCATCTGACGGCACAAAGATTCTTTACGGCTCAACGAAAGAAGAATCGGATGTTTGGGGAGTAAACGTCGCAAAAGCGGAAGAGTTTTCTTTTACTGACGACATATCTTCCGAACTGTGGGCTAGTGTTTCACCCGACAATAAAACGGTTGCGTTTCAATCAATAAAAAATTTGAGCCAAGGCGATAATTTGACTAATGGCACAATAACTACAAAACAACTTGATTCTAAAGAGCAACCCTTTCAAATAGTGGCAAATGGCTTTCTGCCAATGTGGTCTCCGGACGGAAAACAATTGGCATTTATGCGCGTGTCCGGTGAGAGGTATAATCTTTGGACGGTCAAGGCTAACGGTGGCGATGAAAAACAATTAACAACAAGTGGTTTACCATCGGTTGAATTCAGCCTGTTGCCTTATAACCGCACACAACAGAGCAATTTCAGTTGGTCGCCGGATAGCAAAAAGATTATTTATATTTCAAACAAAAGCGGTCAGCGAAATCTTTGGCTCGTTTCTGCTAATGGCTCAGACGATACTCAACTCACAAATAATAATGATGCAAATCTTTTTATAAACTGCCCGCTTTGGTCATCCGACGGCAAACACATTTCTTACACTACAAAACCTGATAATGCTTCTGCTGACGGAAAAACTCTTTACAGCCTTTGGGTAACAGACGCAGAAACAAAAACCTCAAAAGCTATCTTTCAATCCGAATCATTCTTGCGATTGATTGGCTGGTCACAAACGGAAAAAGAGTTAATCATCGCAACAATCAAAAACAAGGTCGGAACAGGTTTTCCCACTGAAATCGCTTTAATTTCAATCAATACCGAGACAGGAAAGCAGAGTGCGATTACCAATCTTCAATCCGCTTATCTTTATAATATTCATTTGTCTGCCGATAGAAACGTGATAGCATTCGCTTCAACCAAAGACGGCAAAGATAATGTTTGGGTTATGCCTTCAATCGGCGGCGTGGCAAAAAGGATAACTAACAACAGTGATTCCAGGCTTTATTTTTCAAGCCTGTCATGGTCTCCGGATGGACGTTTTATCTTTTTCGGCAAGCAATCAAGATTCAGCTTGCTTTCTATGATTACAAATTTCAAATAAAGAACAGAGTTTGACTACAAATTTCTTGAGGAGAGAAAGTATGTCGAAAAAATCAGTCGCAAAATTTACAATAATTGTGTTTTCACTCTCGCTCTTATTTTCAATGTACGCTTTTGCAAATCACGTCGTTAATAATTCACCCGCAACTTCTGCACAAAAAACCGATTGCAAACAACTTTCCGATGCTGACCTCACAAAAACTCTCTATGACAAAATCAAAGCCGATAAAGACCTCAACACGATATTGTCGCAAATCAATTTTAGTGTCACAGACAAAAAAGTAGTTATAGAGGGCTGGGTTGCAGGAAAATCCCGCAGAAAAGCCATCGAAAATCTTGTCAAGAAAACCGAATGCGTAAAGAAGGTAAAAAACGAACTCAAAGAATATCTCAAAACGGGATGTGCTCAGGGACAAAAACAATGCGGTGAAATTTGTATTGACAGAGCATCAACCTGCACTAACGGCAATTAAAAGATTAAGGCAATTTTTTTTGACGGTCTGGTAATTTGCCGCGCCTCCTGTTTTCATTGACCGCTATATGAAACCAAACAGAATTTTTACAATTTTTGTATTCGCTTCAATAGCGTTGTTTTTGATAAAACCGACGTTCGTAATCTCTCAGGAAACTCAAGAAACCCCATCACAACAAAGTTATACGAAAGAATTGCGCGCCCGTTACAATCGGTGTATGAGCAGACCTCTTGCAGAAGAAAGGACTTACAAGATTAGAGACCCTTTTGGACCAAGAGCGATGCCAACCGCACGTCGCCGAAGTTTCTTGGACAAATTATTAGGGCGAAACAAACAGCCAAAAAACACACGATACAGCGAAGAAACAGTTTTTATTTTAGAAGATAAATTCGGACTAAGAGTGCCTGACGCGGAAACAAAATTCAGCACTGCAATTGTAAAAGAGAGAGATGTTCTGATTGCAGAAAACCAAAACCAGAACCTGCAGGACTTTGATACATGGCTCGGCAACAATCCCAAAGCAAGCGCAAAAGATGTAAGAAAAGAGTTTGACAAGATTTTGTTGACAGGGCTTTTTTTCGCGGGTCGTTCATCTTTCGATTGGCGTGAACGTGGTTTAGATATTGGCGCGATTATGAATCAAGGTATGGACTGTAATAGCTGTTGGGCGTTCGCAACTGTTGATGCTTTCAAAAGCAGTCTCCTTCTTCAAAAAATGCGTTTAGGTACAAAGCCCGATACTACTTTTGAAAAGGCACAACCCTCTGTCCAGGAGTTGCTAAACTGCTTGAACCAAGAGTCTGTGTGTGGCGGTGAATGGTTCGGAAATGCTTTTGATTTCATGGTTAAAACAGGTGTTCCGCTTATGCCAACAAGTCCGCAAGATTACACGGGAAAAAAGGGTGTCTGCACTGCTCAACAGTTTTTGAAAGCGATACGGTGGGAATACGTAAATAACCGTCCTCACGAAATGCCTAAAACCGAAGAAATAAAAAAGGCTTTGGTGAAACACGGTCCGATTGTCGCTCATATTTTTGACGATGATTGTTTTTCGTTTTACGAAAGCGGCATTTATAACGAAAAATTCTACAAGGCAATTACAAATCCTGAGGGCATCAAATCTTTTGTGCCGCTTGAAACTCTTGCGCCTGAATTACAGCAAGAACCAAATCCCAATCACTCGGTTTTGATAATAGGTTGGGATGACAGCAAGCAGGCGTGGTTGATAAAAAATTCATGGGGAACAGGCTGGGGCGAAAACGGTTTTATGTGGATTAAATACGGCGTAGGCGGCATAGGGAAATTCGCAGGGTGGATTGATGCCGACCCCGGTTTGAAAAAATGATATTACCCGCGTTTACAAAGAGAGAAAATGAAAAATCATAGTTTAATTTTATCTTGCCTGATTTTTATATTACTCGTTCTTACTCCATCAATATCCGATACAAAAAACAGAAGTTTCGCCCAAACCACACAAGCCGAATGGACTTTGATGTTTTATATGGATTTGGACAACAACCTAGAAGCGGCACAATTAGATGATTTGGAAGAGATGATAGCCGTCGGGAGTACAAAAGACGTAAACATTGTCTTGCTTGTTGACCGGCATGAAAAAGGCAGTCCGCTTCAGAGTTATTCAAACCGTCCCGTTGGTAATTTGAAAAATTGGACTACAGCCAAATTGCTTTACGTTGAAAAAGGAAGTTTGCGCGAACTCGGTGATTGGGGCGAAGTAGATATGGGTAGTCCGGCTACACTAAAAAAATTTCTGCAAACTGTTTCTCAACAATTTCCTGCCCGTCGTAATGCAATCATTTTCACCGACCACGGAGCAGGTTGGAGCGGCATAGTCGGCGATGAAAGCGCGAACTATAATACACTGACGACAAAAGAGATTCCCGCCGTTTTCAAAGATGCAGGAAAGACCTTCGATTTAATCGGTTTTGATGCTTGTTTGATGGGAAATTTAGAGGTGGCAAAATCCATCGCTCCGTTCGGGCGTGTAATGGTCGCTTCGGAAGAACTCGAACCCGCAGACGGTTGGAACTATACGCCGCTTTTTCGTTCGTTGACATTAAACCCTAAGATGGATGCGGTCACACTCGGCAAAACAATTGTCAACACATACTCAGATTATTTTAAGTCGCCCGAACAGATACATACAGGCAAAGGCGTTACGCTCAGTGTCATTGCACTCGATAAAATCGAACCACTCGAAAAAACAGTCAGTGAACTTGCGATACGAAACCAAACTTTTATAAAACAGGGCGGACGCGCTGCATTTCTCAGCACTGCAAAAGCCCGCAGCAATACCGAAGAATGTGGTAATGACAGCGACAAGAATTACCGCTATCACTATTACGATTTGGGTGATTACGCCAACAATCTCAAACAAGAAAAACCCGATGCAGAGACAACACGCGCCGCAAATGCTGTTATTCAGGCAATACAATCTACTGTCATATACAAGTACGCCGGACAAGGACACGTAAACTCAAGCGGTCTTGCAATCTATTTCCCGCCCGATACAAAAACACTGAAAGCAAAAACCGAAATCAGTTACAAGGAAACACCCTTTTCACTAACAGCAAAATGGCTTCCTTTTCTAAACGATTACACAAATATCAGGCTCACGGACAAAGAGGCACCACTGATTGAAAATCTTAAAATTGATAGAAAAACAGTCGGCTCAAAAAACAAAATCAACTATGGAAACAGAGATTATTCTTTCGTAAACAATTACACGAGTGCGAAAAACACAGGGAAACAAACCGCGCAACCTGTTGCAACTGTTACTGCCCGTGTCACAGGCGACGACATAGATGAAGTTTATTTTGTGATCGCTGAAACAGATGGCAACGAACAACTCATCTACGGTACGTTTCCGACCGAAATGGACGAAAAAGGAATTTTACACGAAGAGTGGAGCGGGGTTTGGCTAAAGATAACCGACGGCAAAAAAGAGTTGTTTGCACCCATTACAGATGCTCAGGAACTCGATGACGCAAACGATTTTTTCTGGATAGAAATTCCTGCACAGGTCAAATTCAAAGACGACACTGAATGGATTGATGTGACACTTTATTTCCTCCTCGATACTAGCTCAAATCAAATAACGGGAGAGTTCATTTATGCGTTTGAATTTGCAGAAAACGGAGTGCGTGAAATCGAACTCGATGAAGGCGATTTATTACGACCTGTTTACCTTCTGATTGATGAAAACGGCGACGAAAACTTTATCACCCCCGAAGATGCAGATGACATTTTGAAAATCGAAAACTTAGATGATTTGGCACTCAGCCCCGATGAAGTTGAAGCGGGTGATTATCTAATAGGTTTTACAGTGACGGACTTTGCAGGAAACTACAATGAAGCTTATACAGAGTGGACAATCAGATAGAACAAAAGAGCATTTATTGAATCGTTTGAATGACAGGAATGTTTTCGTAATTCTGAAGTTCTGTAAGATTCAATACCTGTGAATGTTTGTTTGCTAAAAATTCGGTTGCGGCGTCAACAGCCATCGGTTTTGAGAAATAGTATCCCTGTGCTCCTTCACAATTAAGAGCCTTGAGTTGTTCCAACTGTGTTTCCGTTTCAACGCCTTCCGCAATCACCTTCATACCTAAATTTCGTGCGAGATTTACAATCGTTTGGACAATCTCTTCGTCACTCCTGTTGCTCTTTGCGGGACTGATAAACGAACGGTCAATCTTTAATGTTGAAACAGGCAGTTGCGAAAGATAGTTTAAATTTGAATATCCCGTTCCGAAATCATCTATGTTTATTTCTATTCCTAATGCTCTTAGCTGATGAAGCATCTCTATTGCATTTTCTTTATGCTCAAGAAGAACTGATTCCGTTATTTCAAGTTTTAATTGATGCGGGTTGAATTTTGTTTCCTCTAAAACTTTTTGGATATTCTGAACCATGTTCGCCTGAGCAAACTGTTTGCACGAAAGATTAACGCTTATCATTAACGAAACACATTCGGGAAACATCTCTTGCCATCTTTTGCCCTGCTGACAAGCTTTTCTTAAAACAAGTTCGCCAAGTGAATCAATCAATCCTGTCTCTTCGGCTAACGAAACAAATTTAGCGGGCGAAACAACACCCAAACTCTTATGATTCCATCGAACGAGTGCTTCAAAACCTTCAAGAGCACCTTTTTCAAGCGAGATTATCGGTTGATATTCGACACATAAATCTTCCTTTTCAATCGCACGACGCAAATCATTTTCAAGTTGTAAAGTCTCTCGCGCCTCTTTGTGCAGTTCCTGATTGAAAACTTCGTGGCGTGCTTTTCCCGACCGTTTCGCCTGATACATCGCAATATCCGCATCACGCATAAGGTCTTCGGGTTTCGTATGAGTTGATGAACTGTGAATGATTCCTATGCTTGCAGAGCTGTAAATTTCGTTTGAGCCTAAATTAAACGGAATAGCAAACTTCTCTTTGATTCTTTCTGCGATACTTACAATCTCTTCGGACTCAAATTCACCTTCAACCAGAATCGTAAACTCGTCGCCGCCAAGACGCGCAACGGTTTCACTCGTGCGGACGCAATCACGAAGCCGCCCTGCAATTTCCACCAACAGTTTATCGCCAACCGTATGCCCGAGGCTGTCATTCACAACTTTGAAACGATCTAAGTCAATGAATAAAACACTGACTTTATGTCCTGAATTTTCTTTAGCGCGTTGTATAGCTTGCTCTAAGCGTGTTGTGAAAAGTAAACGATTCGGCAGTCCTGTAAGAGTGTCGTGCGTGGCGTCGTATTGCAGTTTTTCTTCCACGTGTTTACGTGCTGTTATATCTTGAATTTGAAAAATCAGATTCGGCTTTTCAGATTTTGAATCTGTCGTAGTTGACGCACTCCAATGCACCCAAACTTCTTTTCCGCTTTTGTGAATGTAACGTTTTTCTGTCTGACAAGTCGGGGATTTTTCCGATGTAAGCTCGTGCAACTGTACGAGAGCGTCTCCTAAATCATCCTTGAAGGTAATTGATTGAAAATCTGTTTGCAGAAGTTCTTCTTCGGTGTAGCCGACAATATCGCAAAGCGATTTGTTGACTTTCAGCCAACGCCCCGCCGGAGACACAAGCGCAATGCCTATCGGTGCATAATCAAAAGCACTGCGGAAACGCTCTTCGGATTCTTGCAGAGCAGAAGATTGCTCTTGCAAAATTGAAGCGTGTTTTTCCGCTTGTTCAGCTTGTGAAACAGACATCTCTACATTCTTCAAATACATACGATAGGTAAAATAAATAAACGCAATTACAGGTGCCGTTGCAAGCAAAACAACAAAGCCGATTTTATCAACCAGCTTCGCCAATACACCTGTAGCAATTGCCCCGGTAAAGTATGTGACCGATGTCCAAAGGTAGTATGTTTTCCACGTTTGCCAGATTGGTTTCTCGCTCTTTAACGCACCATAAACCGAAGCCAGACCAGAATTGACCAGATACATAGTGAAGGCGATTAACGATAGTCCAACCGTGTAATTCGTGTAATCATCATGCATCAACCGGGTCATATCCAAAGCGACCAACCGCAATGTCCACACAACAGCCGTCACTGACAATGACATTACACCTGCATTGAAAAAGACAGTGATTTTTTTATTGCAGAAACGCCAAGCGGAACAAAAGGCTTCGATAACAGCCAATAGAATCGCCGATTCTCCGCCGTAAAGTATCAGTGCCAGAAATATAAATGTGTCCGAAACAGCTATATGAGATTTGAAATGCGGAATGGGAAGCGTAATTCGTGAGCCAAGAACTATTGTAAAGAATGAAAGAAAAAGAAAATCCCATCTCAAGATGCTTGATGTCATCTGTGACAGTGCAAACACAAACGCAAAAGCCCCGAGAGTCATTACAGACCAAATGTAGATTGTCGTCCGCAATTTATTGCCCATAAAAATTGACTCGCTGTCGGGGTAAATTAAAGCGCGAGAGATTTTCGATTGCTTAAAAGAAATTTCCGGTAAGACCTACCGGGTTTTATTTCTGTTTAGCAAGAATTGTTCCAAATGAACAAAACACAAATTGGCTGTTTTTTTACAATTTTATTTAAAACAAACAAGAGGTGTGTTTCCAATTTGACCTATTAAACTGTCAAATTGAAAAAGAGGCTTTAACAACCTCTTTTGTAAATTAGCATATTTGAACTTTGTTTTGTGTAAGTTTTTTGATTGGGTATCAAACAAAAATTGTCTGATATCTATCTTTTACCCTGAAACCCGCTTTTGTGTAGGCATGATGTGCCGATTGAAATTCAACATTACTCAAAAGACAAACCGATTGTGTTTCCTGTAAGAGTATAAACGCGAGTTGAGAAAGACAATTTGACCCCAGACCTTTTCTGCGTGAATCCGGTGAAACGTAGATTCCTTCCAGATAGGATACTTCTTCTGTTTGAGCTACTATGTCGGCTTTGAAAAGAAGTTTTCCTTCTTCAAACAACACCCAACACCACCCTTTTTCTATTCTTCGCAAAGTTCTTTCGAGAAACTTTTCTCTGTCCCTTTCAAGTGGGTTAACGCCGCTTTCTTCAAATGCAACTTGTGCGTGTGCCTCTGCAACGAGCATCAAGTCTTCAGCTTTAGCCTGCCTTAAATTTTTCAAACCCTTATGAGCAACTGTCGGAAATCTCAGCTCAAAAAGCAGTTCGGTGCATATCAATCTCGGTTGGCTGCAACCGCCACTGTAATGACTCCAGAAAGTTTCAATTGCATTTCCTGCCGCCATTAGAAAATGGAGTTTCACATCTTCTTTAGTTGCAATCATGGCAAACGCGTGAATTGCTTCTTCCGTGTGCGCTTCAACAAGCGTCGTATGTCCTATCAAGGCAACGCCTTCGAGGTCGCCTTGTTTATTACGATAACCATAGAATCTCCCGCGATTGAGCGGGCTCACGATTCCGTTATCCCGTATCCAACTGTACATAACAACAGTATGAACCGGACGCTTTGACAAGAAGGCAAGAACTTCGTCTGTTTCACCCGAACGAAGCGAACAAATACCGCTTAAATAAAGCGTATCTGTCGGTTGCCTTCTTGAAGGCATACTATCGGCGTAATTCAGTTTTAATTGGGCTTGGTTCAACATTTTTTATTTGTGTGAAAGTAAATTGGCTAATTGTAATGCGTCTTTTAATCTACAATTTATCTTCCCTATTCCATAAATGGGGTTTCATCACCTGTCACTAAAATGCATGATGTTGCTGAGGTTGAATCGCTAACCAAAACACCGTCACTAACCAAAACACCATCGCTGACTAAAACTCCATCACCGAATGTCTGACCATCGCTGACCAATACACCATCGCTGACCAGAACACCTGAAGCAACAAAAACATTTCCGCTACCTAATGGATTGCCGTTACTCGTCAGGATATTTGTATTAACCTGAACGCCTGATGTGTAGTAGTTCGGATTCAAATAAGGCGTTGTGAATATGTAATAGACACCATCTTCAAACCACCACCAATAATCGTAAACCTGCTGATATTTTGTGGTTATCGCGGTACCCGTCAAAAAAGCATGGTTTGTAAAAATTCCTTGCGACCAATTAAACGTAACTCCATTAAGAGTGGTTTGGATTGACGGGAAGGATACACCTGTCGCCAAAAGGTCTGTTCCAACCATTGCTGTTGAGTTAAAATCGTAGCCAACGCGATAACTTCTTGCCAGTCTCACAGCACCTTCGATATTTAACTGCCCCGCGCCTTGTTCCAACGCGTTGAAACCGTTCAATGGTTGTGCCGTGTATTCAAATATCATCTTGACCATTGAAGGCGTCAGTTGGGGATTAACCTGGAACAATAGGGCTGCGGCACCCGACACAACCGGAGCAGCCATAGAAGTTCCGCTCAGATACATCATGTCATCATCGGTTCCGATAGCATCAAGTGTAGAGTCCGACAATAATGGGTTAAGCGTTTTAATCAGATTATTCAGTGATGCTGCTCCCACTAGCTTATTTCCCGGAGCGACCAAATCAGGCTTGATTACATTGTCATAATTTTTTGTACCATTTGCTTCCACATAATAACTTCTCGTCGGTCCGCGTGAACTATAAGTTACAACGGTGTCATCAAGTCTTGAATCAGTTCCCAATGAATTGCTTGCACCAACTGTTAAAACCGAAGGGTCATTGCCCGGTGAGTGAATCTGACCATAAATCTTCTGTCCTAACGAATTTTTTCCTTCATTACCGGCGGCGGCAACGACCAAAATTCCGTACATCGAAAGTTCTTCAACTTTTATACAAACAGGGTCATTGTAATATGTATCAACTGCAACTGTTCCTAAACTAAGGTTTACAACTTTGATGTTATAGGTTGCATGATTCACACGAACCCATTCCAATGCATTAAGAAGCCAAGAGGTTTGTCCACGTCCCGATGAATCCAAAACTTTGAGGTTAATTAAATTTGCTTTCGGTGCGACACCTTTATATGCGCCTGAATTGCGTGATGAACTACCCGCAACCAAACTTGCTACGTGTGTTCCGTGACCATATGGGTCTGCTGTTGACGTATCGCCTGTAACAAAACTCTTGCTGTAAACAATACGGGTTACACTACCACCATCCTTAAAAGCTTTATGATCTGTCTGAATCCCCGAATCAACAATTGCAACACCAACCCCCGCACCATCGAGCGTATATGCGGCACGATTACCGCTTGCGGGCTGTGAACGTTGAGCTGTTGCTCCTGTTGTATTTTCAATGTGTCCCGATGTTTGCATCGGTCGGTCCGGCGACACATAGTTCACCAATCCGCTATTCGATAAAGCCTCAACTGCGTTTAAAGGAAGATTTACAACTATTGTACTTGTATCACCAATTCTGTTTTCCAGACGAACGCCGTTTTCATCAAGAATCTGTCTGAACTGCGGATTATCTGCGTCTTTTGCCTGAATAATCAGGTCAACGCGCTTTCCGCCTGAAGGGTCTTCCTTCATCATTTCGCGTAAATCCGGTGAAACACTGTCTCCGCGATAACGATTCTTTAACTTTGCCAGAGTTTCTTCGCGTTTATTGTTTACTTTCAAATCAACAGCACCCATCACTATCGGGTTAAACAGTTCTGCCGAATCATCATCGCTTACAATCACGCTGTTGTATGCCAGATGCGAGCTTCCGCCGATGATTTTTATTTGCTCCTGTTGAAGCGCGACCTTTAATGTGTCGCTTACGATCTCGCCTCTGCCGATAAAATTTGTAAGTTCATCAACAAACAAAATGATTTCACCTTTTGATTTCGCCAAATCCGCAATTACACTTTCGACCCGTTGTGCCGCTTCGGCTTTATCTTTTACCTTATCAAAGAGCGAATCTACTTCAAGCCTGAACAGTCGCTTTCCTTTCAGAGATTGCGGAACATTACCGCTATGCATTCTCATAGCCAAAAGTTCTGCCACCACTTTTTGGTTCAAATCCGTCTCATCCAGCAAAACAGGTTGGCGACGGTCTTTACCGGAAAGCGCATTCACCAATCCGTTTACATCGGTTTCAAAACCAATAATGTGTTTGAGTTTTCCTTCGTTCGCCAATTTTGTCAGGTCTGTTGAATAACGCGACAACGCAGGATACCTCACCGCATACTCTGTTGCGCTGTTGACCTTTGTGTTGTTCGCGCTAACCACAATTAAATTTACGCTAACTAAAGAAAGCGTAAGCACAAAAGAAATTACTCTCATTAATTTTGAAAGCTCTTTTGGGGATTTCATTGTCTTTTCTCCGTTTGGGAAAATATTCAATTCACTTATTAAGTGACGACAGTCAGGTAATCAGTTTCACACTAGCAATGACCGTACCAATAAAAGTTTTAGGGCTAAATGTGTAAATAGTTAGACTTATGTATGAGCTTCTTTTTTTGGAATATTGTATTTGGTCAAATTGACAGACCGATTAAATCAAATTGAAATGCTTGACCTGAGAATGAAATGGCAAAAATGCCGTCCCTCGTGGCGCAACCTGAATAAATCAAAATGCATCGTAGCGTTGCAAATAATTTGCTAAAGCGAACTTGAACTGTTAAAAAGAGGTTTGACATAAACTTCTTTCGCCTCTTGTGCGTCAAAGATTGAAATCAAGAAGTTCAACGCCATTAGTTTTATTTGGAGGCTACTGATATGAGAAACCGAAACCACCGTTCTGTTATTTCGTTTGTCCTTGTTTGTTCCTTGTGGTTGGGAAGTTTTGCTTCGCTTACGCTTGCACAACAGGGGCAGACACAAAATGATTCTGCAACCGCGCAGAAAAACGATAAAAACCAACCAGCCAAACAAACAACAAATAAAGTACCGCTTAAAGAAAATGAAGATCCTTCGTTGATTGGCAAACGCAATATCAATAAAGGTTTCGGATGGTTTCGCGGTTCGCTCGAAAAAGAGATGGCTTGGGGTCGCCAGCTTGCCGCAGAGGTCGAAAGCCAGGCTAAACTTTTAGACGACCCTGTAATCAGTGAGTATGTCAATAGAATCGGACAAAACCTTGTCCTGCACTCGGACGCTAAAGTTCCGTTTACAATTAAAGTGATTGATTCCGACGAGGTGAATGCATTCGCCCTTCCCGGTGGTTTCTTTTATGTCAACAAAGGTCTTATCCTAGCTGCCGATAACGAATCGGAACTCGCAGGCGTTATGGCACATGAAATCGGTCACGTCGCCGCACGCCACGCCGCAGAAAATTATGGCAAGATGCAAGCTTTGAATGTGGGATTGCTGGCAGGTGTAATATTAACGGGCGGCATTGGAGGAATGGTTCTTCAAAACACTGCGGGGCTTTTGGAAGCAATGACGTTTCTTAAATTCAGCCGCAATGCGGAAGAAGAGGCAGACCGTTTGGGCACACAATATCTTTACGCTGCCGGTTATGACCCGAACGGCATGGCTACGATGTTTGAGAAACTGATAGCTAAGAATCAAAAGAAAGCCGGCTTTTTCTCGAAAGTATTTGCAACGCACCCGCAAACACCCGAACGTCGCACGGCAACATTAAATTTGGCGGCACGTTTCCCCGAACGCGAAGAGTACATCATCAGCACATCGGAATTTCAGCGCGTGAAATCAAAATTACTTCGATTATCAAATGCCAGAGTTTCTACAAGCAACACGGCTTCTGCCCCTGACGATAATCAACCCGGCGGACGTCCGACATTAAAGCGACGTAACCCGACGGAAGAATCAACATCACCTACGGGAACATCGGATTCAACAAAACCGGCTGACCCGCCCAAGTTAAAACGAAATACCGACCCGCAAAAACCGTAAGATATTTCAAGGCGTTTCACAAACAGTAGAATGTTAAAAGGCTCTTCAACTTTGAAGTTGAAGAGCCTTTTAACTTGTTCTTCGTAAACTGAAATCTTAGCTTGTACTTACCTGAGATTTGGTCTCGGCTATGTTTGTGCCGTTTTCATCTTGTGTTTCCAAGGGCTTTGCTTTTAAGAGTCTGTCCAACATCTCGGCGCATTCCGCGCTACGCGAGGCAAGTTGCTCATCTGCCTGGTCATGTACGCTTTGCAAACGATGATATTCGTCCGCTATATGCAGGGCGGCTAAGATAGCTACCTTTAATGAATCGGCAGTTAAAGCCTTTGATGAAATTTCGCGCATCTTGTTATCCACAAACTCCGCGAGTTTCATTATGTATTCGCTGTCGTCGTCGAATGAACGAATGCTATAAGTCTGATTATAAATCTCGACTCTGACTGCCGTTGCGGAGGAAACCTCTTTCTCTTTGTTTTCACCGTTCACAAAAACGAGCCTCCGTTGTTATCTTTGTCTCATTGCCTCAGCCGCTTCAGGGTCAAGTGCGGCAATGGCATCCAGCATTGCTTCAACCTTCAAACGAATCGCATCTCTTTCCGAAAGCAGTCTTTCGACTTGTACTTCCAATCTTTCTTTCTCTTCCAACAACGTCCCAATCTCTCGCCGTGTAGAGGAGACCTCTCTTTCCAGAGTCTCTTTTTCCTGACGAAGAGTTTTGGTCAGTTCGATGGTCCGGTAAATTTTGTCTTCGAGATGTGAAAACTTTTCTAGTCCGGTTAATCCGACCATCGTTTTTTCTCCTTATTGTTTTCTTTAACCAGAATTGCAGGGTTCGGGTGATTATGCTCCAAATGTTTCCAAGTTCAAAGTTCAAAGTTAATAAAAAGTAACTGTTTTTACTTTTTACTTTTTACTTATTGCCTTTGTTCTGCCCCGAATTTTTGATTCAACGCACTTATGATTAACGAGTGCATTGCATCAACCTCTTCATCAATTAAAGTCCGTTCATCCGAACGATATTCAAAACGGAGTGTGACAGAACGCTTGTCATCGTCAATGCCTTTGCCTTCGTAAACGTCAACAAGTGATGTTTTTCGACAGCCTTCAACCTTTTGCCCCTCTACAGTTTCCAGTAAATCCGCAAATGTCACGCGACGCGAAACCAACAAAGAAGCGTCTCTTGTCACAGACGGATAACGCGAGAGCGGTGCATAAACGGCAGGTTCTTCTTTAGCATCAAAAAGAGCATTCAAATCAACCTCGCAAACATAAACAGGTTGACGGAATTTGTAAGAAGATGAAATTTCATCACTTAATCTTCCCATTGTGCCTATACGTTTTCCTTTATCGGTAAACACAGCCGCGGTTTGTCCTTCGCGCAAGTGTTTCGCGCTCGTTGATTCATATCGCAGAGGTGCTTTGTGCATTGCCAACACGGCAGTTTCAAATGCACCTTTCAAATCGTAGAAATCAAGTTCACGCGCTTGTGCCGCATTATTCTCTTGCACAGCTCCGCCTGTAATCACCAAAGCAAAAGACTCTCTTTCATTTGGTAAAGAGTTCTCATCAACCGAGGCAGAGAAAATCTTTCCTACTTCAAAAAGACGAACATCACGAACGCCGTGATTCATATTATGCCGAACGGCAGAAATTAGCCCCGACAATAAAGACGCACGCATACGGGTTGCGCCCTCTATGATTGAATCCTGCAAAGTTACGAATCGCTCGTCTAGTTCGTGAACGAAATTCGGAATTGATTCAAATTTGTCATCATGCGCCGCATCAATAAAACTGTAACTTATTGCTTCATCAAAACCCGACAAAGAAAGGGATTGTTGTAAAGCCTTTCTTTTATTTTCAATCGGCTGATACTCGCCCGCGCTCCCAGAAGGCGGCAGTTTATATGGAATCTTGTCATAACCGTAATGACGCGCTACTTCTTCGATTAAATCTTCTTCGCGCTCAATATCATGACGCCATGACGGAGCAATAAAACGTCCCTGCCCTTTTTCTTCAAACCCAAGCGATTGCAAAATTCTGGAAATTTCTTCAGATGAAACATCCAAACCCGTAATGACTTTTATACGCTCAGGACGGACACAAATTTCAACCGATTCACGTTTAGTAGGATAAATATCAACTGCATCTTCAATAATCGTTCCGCCAGCCAATTCACAAATTAACTCTACGCAACGCGATTGTGCATGAAGAACACCTCCAATGTCCGTTCCACGCTCAAAACGATACGATGCCTCTGTGTTTAATCCCAACGCCCTAGAGGTTCTTCGCACACTTGAACGCTCAAAAAATGCGCTCTCAATCAAAACATCTTGCGTTTCATCGGAAATGCCGCTCTCAAAACCTCCCATTACACCGCCGATAGCTAAAGGCTTTTCGGCGTCACAAATCAAGAGCATCTCTTCATCAAACTTTCTTTCAACACCATCGAGCGTTACCAGAGTTTCGCCCGCACGCGCACGTCGAACTATGATCCGATTCTCCTTCAACTTTGCCAAATCAAAAGCATGAAGAGGTTGCCCCGTTTCATGCATCACGTAATTGGTTATGTCTGCGATGTTGTTTATCGAACGCTCGCCAACCGCCTCTAATCTTTTCACCAACCATTCGGGCGACGGACCAACTTTCACACCGCGCACAACGCACCCCGTATAACGCCAGCACAAATCAGGGTCTTCGATTGAAATAGAAGTAAAATCTGTTGCTTTGCCATCAGTATTTACGACTTTTGACTTTGGACTCTGAACTTTCGACTTTTCCATCGCAGCAATTTCACGCGCAACGCCAATATGCGACAGGCAATCACCGCGATTCGATGTCATATCAATATCAAAAACAAAGTCATCGCCCTTTTGATGAACGCCTTCGACAGCAAGCCCGACGCTCGTTAATTTATCTTTTAATTCTTGTGTAGATAATTTCGTATCAACTAAATCTTTTAACCAGTTATAACTAATTTCCATCAGAAAATATTTGTAATCCTAATAATAAATTTTCTATCTTTTTACCTTAAACAGACTATCTGTCAAGGACACGAAGTTTCGACAAATTAACTATTATTAAAAATTTTGCTTGACAGAATTAGTTTCCTGCATAAAATACGGACGTTCGTTTTTCTTTCAATCATGCCCAAACTAAGCCAAGAAGTAATTGAAGAAAAGAAGATTGTAATCGAAGACGCCGCCAAAGAGTTATTCATCAAACAGGGTTTTCACGCGACTTCGATGCGGGACATAGCGAAACGCGCAGGCGTCTCGTTAGGTAATCTGTACAACTATTACCAGACGAAAGAAGCGATTGTTGAATCAATCATCGGCAAGTATCAGAAAATCATTGACCAGAAACTTGCTGAAATTTTTGCACAATCCGATGAGCCTCTCGAACCTGATAGCCTTCTGGCGATGGGACAGATGGTTAAAGAACTTGTAAATAACCATCATGACTTTTGGCTGTTGATGTACATAGACGTTCTGGAATTTCAGAATCGTCACTTTCGCAAGATGTTTGAAGGGCTGACAGATAATCTGCGTCGTCGCTTTAGCGATTACTTTGATGACTTGAATTTCAAAGGTTATCTCTGCGAGAAGGTTGACCCTGCCATCGGTTTCACGGCGATTTATATGCAGTTCTTTAACTATTTTCTCGTTGAAAAACTATTCTGCGGCAACACGCACTTCGGGCTTGACGACGATGAAGTTATTGAAAGTTTGACAGAGATTTTCTGTCGCGGCATTTTCAGTCAGGCAAAACTTAAAAAGATTCAGAGCAATAAAGTAAGGCAAATTTCAAAGAAGGCAAAAACACCTTCAAGGAAAAGTAAGGCTCGATAAGAATTCAGGTTGAAATAAACAAACAGAATGCAGTTTTTCTGTTTTCTATTTGTAAAAATAAAAGACGGACGTTCGTTTTTATTTTCAGTTTCTCAAAAGTTCGAGGGAGGTTTTCAAAGATGGTACAAAGTAAACGCCTTTTGTTCACAATTGTCCCGGTTCTGTTTCTGATGTTCGCAGGAACAGCTTTAGCGCAAGGTCCTACGGGGCAAATAAGCGGAACGGTTCTTGACCCTAACAATGCGGTGGTTCATGGCGCAGCTGTTAGTGTTAAAAACAATGCTACAAATTTTGAACGTCAGGCAACCACGAACAGCGATGGAGTGTTTGCGTTTCAGTTATTGCCGCCCGGTAATTATCACGTCGAGGTTGAGGCGCAAGGCTTTTCCAAATACAGCGGAACGGCTGTCGTCAATATCACACAAACAACCGTTGTTGATGTTCAGTTATCTGTCTCCGGCGGCTCGGTTGTTGTTGATGTTGACGCTCCGCTTGCACAAACAGAAACATCACAAAACGGGCGCGTTGTATCGGGCGAAACGCTTCGCCAACTTCCCTTGCCCACGCGAAATTTCCAACAACTTTTGACTCTGTCGCCGGGCGCACAATCGAGCGTTTCAAACACAACCGAACTCGGACGCGGAGACACTACGATTTCTGTCAACGGTCAACGCACAACGAGCAACAGCGTTCGCATAAACGGCGTTGATGCAAATTCTATCGGAACAAATTCGACACCGAACATAGCGGTTCCGGCGACAGATTCATTACAGGAATTTGTTGTTCAAACTTCGCTTTACGACGCTTCAAACGGCAGAAATTCGGGCGGCAACGTCGAAGCCGTAACCAAAAGCGGCTCAAACGAATTTCATGGAAACGCTTATTACTTTTTGCGTAACAAAAACCTGAACGCGAATGAACCTTTCATAAAGGGACGCGGTATTGAAAGACCGATTTTGAATCGCAATCAGTTTGGCGGAACATTTGGCGGAAGAATTATTCGCGACCGTCTGTTTTTCTTTGGTTCTTATCAAGGGACACGCGAAAAGAACGGGCTTTCGCTTTTGAACAGTTTGACCTCGCCTCTTATTCCTGCTGGCTTGACAGATTCAAACCGCACGGCGGCAGGTCTTTCGGCTACATTCGGAGTCACAACTATAAATCCTGTTTCTCTTGCGATTCTTAATGCAAAACTTCCCAACGGGCAGTTTGCAATTCCATCATCGGGCGTGAGCGGTCTTTCGGCTCTGACGCCTGTGGTTGTTCCGCAAACAGGTGTTTCGCGTTTTCGTGAAAATCAATTTAATGCGAACGGCGACATAAATTTCACCAACAATCACAGCCTTTCCGCAAAATTCTTCGTTGCCGATAATCCGACGATTCAGGCAAATTACAACTTTGCAGGATTGGGAAACGGCGAACGCCAACTTATTGGTTTTGGCGGCGATTTAACCATCAAACAAAACCTTTACTCGATTACAGACACATACATTTTCTCGCCGAATGTGGTTAATCAAGCCCGATTCGGTTACAACCGTTTGCTTGTTACAAGCGTTCCGCAAGAGCCGTTCACTTCAACACAGTTAGGGATTTCAAGTTCGTTGGCAACATTGTTTCCCGGTGCACCGACAATCCGCGTGCTTGGCACTGATTCGGCATTTTTCTTTGGCTCAGCACCATTGTCAGATCAATCATCACGCATCAACGGATATAATTTCAGCGATACGCTTTCGGTTACAACAGGAAACCATCGTTTGAAATTCGGCGGCGAGTTTCGCTATTCGCAAGTCAAATTTTATTTCAATGCGTTTTCAAGAGGACAGATTCTATTTCCGAATTTCACGAGTTTTCTGGCGGGCGGGAGTTTAGGAACAACTGTATCGCTTTTGGGGTCGGGAGTTTTTGACCGTTACTATCGCGTCAAAGATTTCAGCGGATTTGTGCAGGATGATTGGAAAATCAGCAATCGTTTAACGGTAAATTTAGGTTTGCGCTACGACCTTTACGGATTACCTTCTGAAGACAAGGGCAGGCTTGTAAATTTCTTGCCTAGCCAACTGCGTATAGGCACAACTGCCGCGCCCGCGCCGCCGCCGAACGGCTTCGTACAAGCGGCAAACGGCACGCTTGCGGGTGTTCCTACAGTTGAAGAAACACTTGTTCCGGTTGATAAAAATAACCTTGCGCCTCGTATTGGTTTCGCTTTTATGCTTGATGAAAAGTTGAATCTGGTAATGCGCGGCGGTTACGGTGTCTATTACGACCGTATTTCCACGCGCTACGCAAATACACAACTTTTCAACTTTCCATATTTTGCTCTGGGTGTCGGGTTGCCGGGCTTTACACAGACATTTGCCAATCCGTTTTTGAACATCCCCGCCCCTTCGTCTTTCCCTGTAGCCACAACTGTTCCGTCACCGCTAACGCCACTTGCGTTTGCAACTGTCGGCGTGCCAATCGCGGGTGTTTTCGTTGACCCTGAATTATCAACTCCTTACGTTCAACAATATAACTTTGGCTTGCAATGGAATTTTGCAAAGAGTTATTTGCTTGATGTCAGCTATGTCGGCAACAAAGGGACAAAGCTTTTACAGGTCATCACGCTGAACCAGCCGGTTTATAATCGCACAACAAACACGTTTACAAATCCGCTTGCACCTTCGACAGCTATTTCAGCAAATAAAAATATAACGGGCGGTGTTCAGCAAGTACAGACGACTTCGCTTTCAAACTACAACTCTTTGCAGGTATCTTTAACAAGACGATTCAGCAACGGTTTACAGTTTCTTGCGGCTTACACTTTCGGAAAATCAATAGACCATTATTCGGGAACGGCTTTGAATGAATTAGCCAACATTCCGGGCGACCAGGTTAATTGGCGAAGCAATCGCGGACGTTCGGATTTCAACCGCGAACATCGTTTTGTTGTCAGCGGCGTTTACGATCTACCGAAATTCAAAGATTCGGGCGAATTCGTCAGAGCCGTTTTCGGAAATTGGCAAATTGCAGGAATCGCGGTATTTCAATCAGGCTTACCGTTTTCTGTTGTTGATTCAAACGACACAACGCTTATCAACCGTGCAAATTACAATCAAAACTACAACGGCGACCTTTATACGAGTGGTGATACATCAGCACGTTTGAACGGATATTTCACAACTGCGGCGTTTGTCCGTTCTGCATTTGGTCAACCGACCTTTGACCCGAACCGTCCCTTTGGCAACACACCACGAAATCTTCTGACGGGACCGGGACAAAAGAATGTTGATGTTTCATTTATCAAACTTGTTCCCTTTACAGAAAGGCTTCGCGGCGAACTCCGCGCAGAATTCTTTAATGTCTTTAACTTTGTGAACTACGCAAACCCGAATAACAACATTTCGGGTGCAAACTTTGGACGTATCGAACGCGCCGCGACCGGTCCGCGTGTTATTCAGTTTGCCTTCAAATTAAGTTTCTAGTTTTGAGTACAGGCTTTAGCCTGCCTCGTCTGCAAAATTGCAGGCTAAAGCCTGTACTCAAAACTTTTGATTTTTCATGCCCACAGCAACAATTAACAACATACAGCTTTATTACGAAACACACGGAACAGGCGAACCGCTTGTTCTGATTCCGGGTTTTGCTTCGGGCGTCTGGATTTGGTTTAAGCAAATCGAAGAACTCTCAAAAAGTTTTCGTGTTATTACGTTTGACCCGCGTGGTGTTTCGCATTCGGATAAACTGCAAGAAACTTTAACAATAAAAACAATAGCCGATGATATTGCGGCTTTGCTTGATACGTTGAATGTTGAAAGGGCTAACATCTTGGGGGCATCTTTCGGCGGTTTTGTTGCTCAGGAATTTGCTCTCGCGTATCCGCAAAAAACAGAACGATTGATTCTGTGTTGCACAAGTTTCGGTGGGACGAAGCACATCCCGCCTTCCATGGAAGTTCTGCTGGCGTTTGCTTTGACAAAAGATTTGAATACTGAGGTGCGTGTGCGCGAAAACCTCTTGATTGCTTTTAACCAAGACTACGTTGCGAAACACAAAGAGGATGTTGACCATTTTTGCTTCCTACGTGCTGAGAATATCGTTCCCGAATATGCCTATATGCAACAGCTTCAAGCCGCAGTTAAGTTTGATACGTCAGAGCGGGTTTCTCAAATCAATGCACCGACTCTGGTTCTGACAGGCGATAAAGACATAATCGTCCCATCACAAAATTCACATAATCTTGCCGGACAAATTCCCAAAGCAGAATTGAAATTTATAGAAGGCGGCAGTCATCTGTTTTTTGTGGAGCAGGCAGATGAGTTTAATCAAGTTGTAAAAGAGTTTTGTTTTTCGTGCCTTTAGGCGGCTTTTCCGAGAATACAAGCCGCCTAAAGTTACCAAAAACTCTTAAATTTTATGAGAAATGCAGTTATCACTGGAACGGGTTCTTACGTTCCCGAAAAAATTATAACCAACGAAGAATTGAGCCGAAATCTTGGCGAAGACATTGACGATTTTGTCTCAAATGTAATCGGCATCAAAGAACGTCGTATCTGTGCCCAAGATGAAAGCGCGGCTGATTTAGCCGAGAAAGCTGCAACTAAAGCTTTGGCTGCTGCTAATGTCAGCGCGGACGAAATTGATTTAATTGTTCTTGCAACAGATACACCCGAATATGTCTCGCCCGCTACTTCTGTTGTTGTACAACACCGCATCGGCGCAAAGAACGCTGGAACATTCGACATCAATTCCGCTTGTGCCGGATTTGTTACCGCGCTTGATACTGCCGCGAAGTACATTATCGCCGATAAGTCATACAAAAAAGTTCTTGTTATTGGTGTATATGCTATGAGCAAGTTTCTTGATTGGAAAGATAAAAAAACTTCGACTATGTTCGCAGATGGTGCTGGTGCAGTTATTCTTCAATCAACGGAAGAAGAAGGTCACGGTTTCTTATCTTCAAAACTCGAAGCCGACGGAAGTTTTCATAACTTCATGGGCATTTTCGCGGGCGGAACAAAGACGCCCATAACGCAGGAAGTATTAGAAGAAAACCATTGGAACAAATTACGATTTGCCACGAAATTCCCACCCGAAGTAAACATAGAGGGTTGGCAAAAAATCATTCATGAAGTGTTGGCAAAAGCCAACTTAACGATTGATGATGCAAATCTGTTTTTGTTTACGCAGGTTAATCTAAGCACTATAAAAAGCGTGATGGGTAAGTTAAATGTCCCAATGGAACGCACGCATACAATCATGCAGAAATGGGGATATACAGGGTCTGCATGTATTCCAATGGTGATGGACGATGCGATGTGCAAAGGCAAAATCAAAAGCGGCGATGTAATTGTGATGTGTGCTTCGGGCGGCGGACTGAACATGGCTTGTGTCGCGTGGCGATGGTGAAGTTTTGAGTACAGTTTAGCCTGCTTCTTAATATGAAACGCAAGCAGGCTAAAGCCTGTACTCAAAACTCTTGCACGTTATGCTTTACCCAAACATCTATACTCTGTTTCGTGAGCGTGTCGAACAGTATCGTTGGCGCAATGTATTTTTCTATCGTCAAAACAATTCTTGGCAGAGTAAGACTTGGAATGATTTTGAAACTGAAGTCATGGATTTTGGTTGTGCCTTGTTGACGTGTGGTCTGAAGCCAAAAACTTCTGTCTGTGTATTAGCAGGGAATGTTCAGGAATGGGTTGTTTGTGACATTGCTACGATAAGCGCGGGCGGCGTTTGTGTGGGGCTTTATCCTACGAGTTCGGCGGAGCAATGTTCATACATCATCAATCACTCGGACGCAGAGTTTGTTGTCGTTGATACTAGATTTCAACTCGAAAAAATTTTAGAAGAAAAAGAAAATCTCAAAAAAGTTAAGGCATTTATTGTTGTTGATGAAACTGCGGCTGATGTTTCGCAAAACATTTTTTCATACAAAGATTTTCTAAAAGTTGGTCATGAAAACCGCGAAAAGTTTTTGCCATTTTTAGAGGATCTCGGTTTGAATGCAAAAGCAGACGATACGGCAATAATGGTCTATACATCAGGTACAACGGGTTTGCCAAAGGGTGCTTGTCTTTCGCACAAATACATCATAAACAGCGTAGAATCTTTGCGCGAAACCATTCCGGTTTACGATACTGATGTTTGCTTTTCATATCTCCCTTTTTGTCACGTAGCCGAAAGAATATCGGGTCTGTACAACCGCCTTTATGCCGGAACAGCCGCACACTTTGTTGACGATTTATCAAAGCTTTTGGATTACATGGATGAAATAAAGCCAACTGTCTTTGCGAGTCTTCCACGCTTTTTTGAAAAAATTCATGCACGCGCCGTTGCAGATGTCGGGCAGTTAAATGATAAAGAAAGAGAAGAATTTAACTTCGCTTTGGAAGTAGGAAAAAATCTTATTCGTCTTCAACAGGGAAAAAAATATATCCCTCACGAACTCCAAAATGCATATGAGAAAAATGCTCTGCCCGTTTTGCAAAGAGTGAAAAATTATTTCGGTGGGCAAATACGTCTTGCCACATCGGGCGGTGCGCCATTGCCGAATGAAATTGCAGAATTTTTCGCCGCATCTGATTTGCCAATCCTGCAAGCCTACGGACTGACAGAAAACATCTGTGCGGCTTTTAATCGCGCAGACAATTACAAATTCGGAACTGTCGGACAGGCAATGCCACATTGCGAAATTAAAATCGCGGACGACGGCGAGATTCTTGTTCGTAGTGAAATGATGTTCAGCGGTTATTACAAAGAACCTGAAAAGACGGCGGAAATGTTTCGTGACGGGTGGCTTTTGACGGGTGATATTGGCGAACAGGATGATGAAGACTTTTTGAAAATCACCGGACGAAAAAAAGAGCTAATAGTTTTATCTACGGGAAAAAATATCGCGCCCGCCCTGCTTGAAACCTTAATAAAAGAACATCATTTAATCAGCCAGGCGTTTATCTATGGTGACGAAAAAAGTTATCTGGTTGCACTTATCACGCTTAATCAAATTGAAGCGGAAATGTATGCACGCACGCACAAAATCGAGGTTGAAAACTTTGCTGACTTAACACAAAAAGATGAGATTAAGAATCTGGTCACCCGGATAATTGAAAAGGTCAACATTCGCGTTTCTACTTCCGAACAAATAAAGAGACACACAATTTTAGAAAGAGATTTTCAGATTGAGTCGGGCGAAGTAACACCAACACTAAAATTAAAGCGAAATGTTATTACGGAAAAATTCAATGATGTGTTATTGAGTCTGTACAAAAGTTAAAAGAAGAATTTCAGGAGGGTATATGTTTCAATCAAAAAATCTTTTGTCTGGAAAATCTTTTTCCGTTCTGTTTGCATTGATTCTTTTTTCGACATTCGCTTCGGTAAACGCGCAAGACTTAAAAAACAAAAACAACAACCTGCTTGCACTACTACCATCGCCTGAAACACAGGCACAAACGGGCATTGTTGAAAAAGACGTAACTGTTTTTGGTCAGAAGATTCATTACAGAGAAGCCGGAAGCGGTCCCACAATTGTTCTGATTCACGGGCTTGGCGGAGATTCTCTTTTCTGGGCTGGCACAATGACGGAACTCTCTAAGAAATATCGCGTGATTGCGCCCGACCAGATTGGTTTCGGACAATCCGACAAACCCTTTCTCAGTTACCGAATAGGGACTTATGTTGATTTTCTTGATTCGTTTCTGGCGCAGTTAAAAGTCGAAAAGGCACATATCGCAGGCATTTCGCTCGGTGGTTGGATTGCCGCAACTTATACGCTAACTTATCCGAACAGAGTTGAAAAACTTATACTTGTTGACGCAGCAGGTTACGCGCCGCCAAAAGATTTCGACCCAAGATTTTTCCAGAACCTGTTTCCCACAACACGCGCACAAGTTCGCCAATCATTGTCACTTATTGTTTATAACAACGCGATTTTTAACAACGATTTTGCGATTGATTTTGCTCTGACCAAAAGGTTTTCGGCTGGCGACGGTTACACGATTCAACAAATCATCGAATCCGTAAAACGTGGTGAAGATTTTTATGACGGCAAACTCGGACAAATTAAAAATCAAACTTTAATCATTTGGGGCAAACAAGACGGTCTTATCACGCTGGATAACGGAGAGCGTTTGAAAAAAGAGATTCCAAATTCACAGCTTGTCGTTATTGACAAGTGCGGTCATGGTCCACCGTTTGAAAAACCGGCAGAATTTAATGAAACGGTATCGAAGTTTTTATCAGCGACAAATTAAGTTTTGAGTCCCGCATTTATGCGGCTAATACTTGATAAATGGCTGCAAACGCGGGACTTGAAACATGAAAACTATGAATATAAGCATTGGCGATAAATTTTCTTTGAGCAAAACGATAACAGACGAAGACGTTCAGAAATTCGGCGAATTGACGGGCGATTTTAACCCCGTTCATTTCGATGATGAGTTTGCAAAAACAACCCGCTTCAGAAAACGGATTGCACACGGAATGCTAAGTGCGACTCTTTTTTCGGGCGTGTTGGGAAACGGGATACCGGGCGCAGTTTATTTAAGCCAGACGTTGAAATTTACTGCGCCTGTTTATCTTGGTGACACAGTGACGGTTTGCGCTACTGTGACAAACTTGCGCGAAGATAAACCTATCGTAACAGTTGAAACTCTCTGTTTAAATCAAAACGAAGAGGTTGTTATCAAAGGCGAAGCCGTTCTGTTAATCCAATGATTGAAGAAACAAAAGTAAAAGCCTCTGCTTATTCATGGTATGCACTCTGTTTGTTGACGTTTGTCTATGTCTTGAATTTTCTTGACCGTCAGATTGTCTATATTCTTTTCCCTTCGATAAAAAAAGATTTTTCATTAACCGACACACAACTTTCATTATTCGGAGCAACGGCTTTTGTTATTTTCTACACGGTTCTTGGAATTCCTTTCGGTCGAATGGCTGACAAAGTCTCACGAAAGAAAATGATTGCAATCGGCTTGGCAGTTTGGAGTTTGTTTTCGGGTTTGACGGGTTTTGCGGTCGGGTTCAAAACGCTTTTCTTTTGTCGTGTGATGGTTGGTGTGGGCGAAGCGACACTTGGACCTGCGGCTTTTTCTTTGTTGGCTGATTATTTTCCGTTTGAAAAACGCGCAACCGTGTCGAGCATCTATTCGATGGGAATCGCTCTCGGTGCAGGGTTTGCGGCATTGTTTGGCGGTTGGATTATAGGTTGGAATTGGGGCTGGCGTTGGGCATTTTATCTTTTAGGTTTTCCCGGAATCTTTTTTGCCGTTTTAGTTTTTCTGTTGCGCGAACAACCGCGTGGCAAAACGGAGATTCAACAAGTTACTTATTCAAGTAGTGATTGGAAACTTTTGCTGACAAACAGAAGTTTGATTTTTCTTTATCTCGGCTATGCTCTGCTTGGATTGGCAACTAACAATCTTTCAATTTGGGGCGTGACTTTTTATTCACGCCTACACAAATTCGACATTGCGACCATCGGATTTTGGGCTGGGATTTTGACAATTGCGGCGGGAATTCCCGCAACACTTTTCGGAGGACAAATCGCAGATATTTTTCGACGAAAAAACAAAGGCGGAAGAATGCTTTACAGTTCGCTTCTCGCTTTTGTTTCAATTCCATTCTGGCTTTTGATTTTGTGGACAAATAATGTCTATTTGCTTCTTTTTGCAAATCTCATTTTGCTTGCGGCGGCTTTAGGTTGGGTTGGAGCGGCGGCGGCAGACGTTACGGAAATCGCGGGTGTAAACCTTCGCGGGTTAGCCATCGCAATCTTCTTTTTTGCGGTAAATATCTCTGCTTATTTGATTGGCTCGAACCTCATAGCAAAACTCAATGACATTTTCGGCGCAACACAAAATCCTGTAATGATGCGCTATACGCTTCTTGTTTGTCCTGTTTCTTGTGCGCTTGGTGCGCTGATGCTTTGGCTCGGTTCAAGAGAAATGAGTCAACAAAATTGAGTTACACTTTTGCTTTTCAATTTCTCTTTCGGTACAAATAACCGCATGAGTGAAACTTCATTTCCGCAGGTTATCGAAAAAGAAGCAATCTATCGCGGAAGGGTCTTTGATGTGACTATTGAAACAATCCGCGAGGGCGAGCGCACGTACAAACGTGAAGTCGTAAACCATAACGGGAGTGCGGTTATCGTGCCTGTTTTTGACGACAATACAATCGCACTTGTCAGACAATATCGTCATCCCGCAAGAAAATATCTCTACGAAGTCGTTGCGGGAACATTAAATAAAGATGAAGACCCGATTGCGGGCGCGGCACGCGAACTTGAAGAAGAATTAGGTCATGTCGCAGAGCGCATAGAAAAGCTTTGCGAATTTTACATCTCACCCGGTTTTCTTTCCGAAAAGATGTTTGTCTATCTTGCAACAGGTTTGCGCGAAACAAAACAAAACCTTGAAGAAGACGAAGTGATTGAAATTTCCCGTGTATCATTTGCAGATGCTTTGACAATGATTGAACGTGGTGAAATTGAAGATGCAAAAACCATCACGGGAATTTTACTGGCAATGAAAAAATTAAAGATTGAAAATTAATTGTGACTTAAACACCGAAACCGAAAACTATGCAACGGACGCCTGAACCTAAAAAGCCTACGCTGTTTAATTATCTTCATTCAATCGTAGCAATTCCTTTAATCTATCTTTACACAATCATCATGGCGTCGCTCTCTTTGATATTTTCTTTGTTCGATAAATCTGGACGCAAACAACATTGGTGCGCTCAAGTTTGGTGTAAGTTAATTGCAAACACCGCGCTCGCGCCTGTTCGTGTTCACGGGCTTGAAAACCTTAAACCAAACACATCTTATGTGTTTCTTTCGACACATCAGAGTTACATGGATATTCCAGCGATGCTCGGATATTTGCCGGTTCAGCTTCGCATTGCCGCAAAGAAAAGTCTTTTCAAAGTTCCGTTTATGGGTTGGCACTTGGGGCGAGCGGGTCATATTCCGATTGACCGCAGTTCAACCGAAAAAGCAATCGAAAGCATGAAACGCGCCGAAGATAAAATACGCGACGGAGTCTGCGCTTTTGTTTTCCCTGAAGGCACGCGGTCAACAGACGGTGCTCTACACGATTTCAAGAAAGGTGGCTTCAAACTGGCGTTAAGCGTGAAAGCACCGATTGTCCCTGTTTCCATAATTGGTTCACGCCAGGTTCTTCCGAAAGATTCAATCATCTTTCGCGGTCAACCCATTGAAATGTATGTTGAAGTTCCGATTGAAACTGAAGGTTTGAGCGATGAAGATATACCGATGTTGATGGAAAATGTTCGTGAGGAAATGTTGAAATACTTTGTGTCAACTGACTACCGCATTCGATAGCAGGCGGGTCGCCGTTTCAAAAGCAAACCCGCTTGCTACAATCCCGCTAACGCAGATGTTACTGAAAGTGTATCGAAGTATTTTTCTATCTGTTCATATGGCATGGGGGCAACGAATTCAGTAGTTCCCTCCGAGAAAGTTTCTGATTCATAAAGGTCACTGTTAATAAATGTCTTTTGTGCTATGACTGCGGGAATAGTGTAATCAATTATCGAAATTTTGCAGACATTTTGATAAGCGGGAATTTGAACGCCGCTCTTAAGCACATAAGTTCCGATTTTCCTTCCTTTCTCGCATTTTATTTGAACGATTGATTGAAATTCACCCTGCATCGTTGCCACAATCTTTTCATCTATGCCCAATACACTCCCTCCTATTGGCATTCCGAAGAGATTATCATCCACAACTACAACCTTCACTTTTAGGTAAGGCTTCTGTGCGATTTTGACTGGCGGAGCAAACTTGGCGAATTCTTCAGCCGTTAAAAGTTCCTTGGATTTTGAAGAAGTTGATTCTTCGGGTTTCAAGCTTTCAAAATTCAGATTTGTATTATTTGGAATTCCCTTTATGAATTCAAACAATTCACCCGATGGGATTTTTTCTACATAATTTTTAGATGTATCAAAAGTTGATAGGAGATTATTATTGCTATAAGCGACGAAATAAAAATAATAGCCCAAACGGTTACTTGACCCCACCTGCTTTTGCCTGCAAATTACTATTGTGCCGACAGCATTGCCGGACTTATCTTTTAACACCTCTTCTTTCACAACCTCTTTGCCAAACGCTGTATCTTTGCTTTGTCTTTGCACCTCTTGTTTTGAGCATACATAATTTTCGTCTAATTTCTTTTTAGCATAAGTTGCATCAGAATATATTTCTAAAGAGTAATCAATTGTTTTTGAGGGATTTTCCAAAGCTGTATATTTAAAACTTCTGTAAGAAGAAACATAATCGGCGGCAGAATCCCGCTTATATTTTCCGATTTTTTCGGGATAAGCTTCTTTAGGCAAGGATGATTTAACCGAACCCCCTAATTTACAGCCGAGAATAATGCACACGGTTATTACGACTATGGAAAGAGTGGATAAAGTTTTCATTTTGTTTTCCTCTATCTGGCAAACAAGCGTTGACAACTATCTTTGAACCCGAGTTTCTATTACGGATGTGGTATCGCGACATTTATTTTCTTATCGAAAACAGTCGAATGTACCACACCCATAAACGATTACTTCAAAATAACATTTGTCATTCTATTCAAAAATCAATTCCGACGTGGCTATTCTTAAAGTGTATTCTCTTTGTCTTGAGCCGCCGTTTTTATTTTCTTCTTCGGCACCTCGTTCACGTTCGCCGCCTCCTTCTATCTTGAAAACCTTAAAATCAAAACCTCCGCCTAAATTCTTTTTGCTGTTTTCCGAGTATTTCTTTACAGCTTCGCCTTGATTGACTGCTGTGATTTTGTCTTCAAGCACACCTTGTTTCAGATTGAATGTAATCAGCTCCTTGCGCGAATGAACAAACTTTTTAGAGCCTTTGACCACCAGATTTTGCTGGTCGGGATTATCCGCCAGAGAAGGTGTGCCTTCGATAATCATCGTCCCTTCGCGTGGGGCAGAGCCTCCGCTTAAAATGTAGATGCCGCTGACATATTGCAATTGGTAGGTTACGGAATCTCCGTCGGCATCAATAAAAGTAAGATTCACCATTGGGTAACTGAGATGATTTCTTTCGTAGTCCAAGATTTTGATGTGGAAATTTGCCTTTTTCCAATCCAACTTCTCCACTTGCTTGCGACAAGTTCTCAGTTCCAGCGGCGTACCGATAACTATTTTTACTCTGCCGTTTTGATCATACTCATGCCAGCATACCGCTTTTTGCGGTTTCACGCCCTGTGTTTTTGTACCACCATCAGCCATATAAACTTATCCTTTCTTTATGCCCTTTGCTTATTATTTGCGCGATAAAATTATTCACGCTTTCTGAAAGCATTTCGCTTTCATTTTGATAAGACATTTCGGAAAAAACATTTCATTGAGACAGTGGTTTATTTTTGGTAATGGGTCGGTTACGTGAGCATTTGTACAACGGGCTGCCAGCCTGTTGCTGATAGTACAACGGGCTGCCAGCCTGTTGCTGAAAGTACAACGGGCTGCCAGCCTGTTGCTGAAAGTACAACGGGCTGCCAGCCTGTTGCTGAAAGTACAACGGGCTGCCAGCCTGTTGCTGAAAGT
>Ga0187894_10000928_pt1 | contig 39019 bp, 35 predicted proteins | sample GBC1701081metaG_FD_136650 | JGI IMG/M metagenome (GOLD analysis project Ga0187894, IMG submission 136650) | White microbial mat communities from a lava cave in the Kipuka Kanohina Cave System on the Island of Hawaii, USA - GBC170108-1 metaG ... | reverse complement strand
CCAGGTGCGCAACCGCGGCACCATCGGCGGCTCGGTCGCCAACAGCGATCCGGCGGCCGACTATCCAGCGGCGGTGCTGGCGCTGGGCGCCACCATCACCACCAACGAGCGCAAGATCGCGGCCGACGACTTCTTCAAGGGCCTGTTCGAGACCGCGCTGAAGGAAGGCGAGATCATCACGTCGATCAGCTTCCCGACGGCGACCAAGGCCGGCTACATGAAGTTCCCCAACCCGGCCTCGCGCTACGCCATGGTCGGCGTGTTCGTGGCGCAGACAGCCTCGGGCCCGCGCGTGGCGGTGACCGGCGCCGGCGCGTGCGCTTTCCGCGTCAAGGCGATGGAAGACGCGCTGGCCAAGACCTGGTCGCCCGACGCCGTCGCCGGCGTCAAGGTCCCAGCCGACGGGCTGAACGGCGACATCCATGGCAGCCCGGAATACCGCGCCCACCTGGTCACCGTGATGGCCAAGCGCGCCGTGGCCGCCGCCGGCTGATCGGGCTCGTACGGTTCCATCGAGAGGGGCGGCTGCGGCCGCCCTTCGTCGTTCAGGCCTTCACGCCTTCGATCACGCAGACGCGGGCCGGCGTCGGCACGATGCGGGTCAGCCGGAAGCCGGCCGCTCGATAGAGGTCCCGGAACTCCTCTTCCGAGCGCTGCCGCCCGCCGGTGCAGACCAGCATGTTCACGTCGTTGGCGGCGGCCGAGAAGGCGATGTCCGAGCCGTCGATGCGCGGTGGATAGACGCCTTCGACCAGCAGCAGGGTGCCGTCCGGCTTCATGGCCCGATGGCAGTTCTTGAGGATCACGGTGGCGCGCTCGTCGTTCCAGTCATGGATGACGTGCTTCAGCATGTAGGCGTCGGCGCCACCGGACACGGTGGCGAAGAAGTCTCCGCCTGCCACCGCGCAGCGCTCCGCGAGGCCGATCTCGGACAGGCGCGCGCGGGCGCGCTCGGCGACGTGCGGCAGGTCGAACAGGATGCCGCGCAGCGCCGGGTGCGCCGTGAGGACGCCTTCCAGCAGCATGCCGTTGCCGCCGCCGACATCCATCACCGTGGTGAAGCGCGAGAAGTCGTAGGTGGCCGCAACGGCACCGGCGATCATGCGCGTGAAGCCGGCCATGGCGAGGTCGAAGGTGCGGGCATCGTCGGGATGCTGTTCGAGGTAGGTGAATGCATCGGCGCCGAAGACGTGGCGGAACGCGGGTTCGCCGGTTCGCACGCTGTGCTGCAGGTCGCCCCAGGCCTGTTGCGTGGTGCCGCCGAAGACCAGCGCCGCCGCATGCATGGAGCCGGGCACGTCACGGCGCAGGCAGGCGCCAACCGGCGTCAGGGCAAAGCGGCCATCCTCGCCTTCGCTCAGCACGCCGGCGCCGGCCAGCAGGCGCAGCACGCGGCCGAGCGACGGTGCGTGCGTTGCGGTGCGGGTGGCGAGATCCGCGCCGTGGGCCGGTCCGTTGCTCAGCAGATCGGCGACTCCAAGCGTGGCCGCGACATGCACGGCGCGCGATACGTAGTAGCCGGTGATCATGCGGAAGAGGGCGATCGGCGGCGGTATGTCCTGCGGTGTCATGGGTTCCTCCGGTTTTGTGCCTTGAGAGCGGCCAGCTGCTCCTGCCACCAGCCGGCCATGGTGTGCAGGAACGGCACCTCGTCCATGCCATGCCGTGCCGGATGGCCGGCGGGCAGGCTCTCCCAGCCGCTATGCTCGACGACGACGCGCGTGCCATCTTGCGTTGCGATGAAGCGGACCTCGACCATGGTGACCTGGCCTGGCCGGTAGTTCGGACCGCGCCACTCGAAGGCGAGCCGCGATCCCGGCTCCCAGATGATGATCTTGCCGACCTCGTAGAGATCGCCGCCGGCGGTGTCGTAGACCTCGACCAGCCGGCCGCCGATTCCGGGTTCGAAGCGCATGGTGCCCGACCTCTTGCCGCGAAAGCGGTACTTCGTCCCGTGCCGCCACCAGGCGTCGACCTCCTGCGTGAAGATGTCGAACGCGGCGGCGGGCTCGGCTGCGACAGTCACGGCCACCATGACCTTGGCGCTCACCGCCGGTCTCGCTGCTTGCGTGCGACATGGTCCTTGAAGGCATCGAGTTGGTCGCTCCAGAAGGCCTGCACCTGCTCGAGCCATTCGCCCAGGCCTTCGAACGGTTCGGGTCGCAGACGGTAGAGCCGCATGCGCGCATCGTCCTCGACCGGCACCTCCTCGACCAGCCGGCTCTTGCGCAGCACGCGCAGGTGCTTGCTCATCACCGGCCCGCTGACGTCGAAGGCCGTGGCCAGTTCAGCCGGGCGTCGCGGTCCGCGGCGCAGCAGGTCGATGGTCTGGCGGCGCACCGGGTCGGCGAGCGCGGCGAGCGTGCGGTCGATGTCGCCGCCGGCGGCGGGCGACGTCACGGCCGTTCCTTGACCTTCAAGCCGGTGGCGGCCTCCATATCCGCCGCCGAGACCTCGCGCACCATCTGCCCGAAAGTCCAGACGTGGCCTTCACGGTCGCGGGCCCGGTAGGTCCGGTGGCCGTAGAACTGATCGGTCGGCTCGGCCAGGATCTCGGCACCGGCAGCCCGCGCCCGCGCGCAATGCGCGTCGACTTCGGTTACCTCGACATGCACGGTCTGCGTGTTGGCGCCCGAGACCGACTGCGGATTCTTCGCCCAGTCGGCCCAGCCCATCGGCCCCAGCATGATGCGGCCGTTGCCGTAGTTGAGTTCGGCGTGTTGCACCCGGCCCTCGGCGTCGGTGACGCTGAGGCCGGGCTCGAAGCCGAACGCCGCCTCGAGGAAGGCAACGGCGGCGGTGGGATCGGCGTAGGAAAGAGCGGGTACGATCGTGCTGGTCATGGTGGCCTCGCGAAATCAGCTGGCAAGTAATTTCCATATTTGGAAATAGTTGTCAATAGAGGAACTGATATGGTCGTGCCGTCCAAGGTGGGGCGAACAGGAAAAACGCGTGACCGTTACGCCGCCTGCTGCTTCCCGAGAAAGATGCCGCGGTCCCAATGGCGCAGCAGGAACAGGGCGATCAAGGCGCCCAGGACGGGTAGGCTGGCGATGAACAGATGGCTGATGTCATCGGCCCAGGGATTGAGAAGCTGCCGCCACGACACGACTACGGTGACAGTGTGCAGGACCATTGCCGCACCGTATGCAACGGTGCGGAAGAGGCCGAGGAACAGGCAGGCGGCGATGGCGATCTCCACCACACCGAACACGTAGCCGACGCCCTGCGACACGTTGAGGCCGTAGAAATAGCCCCAGATGGCCGTGGTGTTCTGCGGCACCACGAATTTCTCCACGCCCCACTGGAGCAGGAAAATCCCCAGCGTGATGCGCAACGCCAGGAGTGCCCGCGACAAGGCCCGTGCAAGCGCTTCATCCATCACAGCCTCCGTTGCGATGATGGTTCTCGACTGAACTCCCTGGAATACGGCGCGCCGGGAGGCTATCGAGCCGCCCGGAGCATGGGCGTGACCACGGGCGATGATCCGACCTGGATGGTGCCCAGCACGTCGAAGCCATGTCGCCGGTACAGCGTGATGTTGGCCACGTTGCTCGACTCCAGGTAGGCCGGCAGGTGGTCTTGATCGCACTGAGCGAGTGCATGTTGCAGGAGCATCGAACCGTAGCCCTTGTGCTGATGCATCGGGTCGACACCGATGAACGGCAGGAACCAATGGGGCCCGGCCGGGTGGTAGCCCGCCATTTGCTCGAAGACGGATGCGATCTCCCGCTGCCGTGGTGTCGGCTCGTCCGTCGCAAACAGGGCATGAAGCGCCTCATGATCCGGTTCAATGCCCGGCGGCAGCCACAGCGCCGCGCCCGCGTATCCGTCGACCTCGTGGGCAGTGCCGTGCAGAAAGGCCCGGCCGCCCACGGCGCGCAATATGGCGGGAAAATATTCCTGATACTCTTGCGCGCTGGGAAAGGACCAGCCCGTCATCGGATCATCCTCGAACGCACGCACGATCACGGCGAGGGCCCGCTCGGCCTCGGCGGCGGGAACAGTGGTCACGTTTGGCATCACGAAGCCCTCTGCCGGAATCGAAACGCGTCGCCGCGCGGGCGATCACTTGATCTCGACGTCTTCCCAAAAGCCGATCCAGTGATCGACCGACTTCATCGTTGCGCGCGGCGCCTCGTACGACCACGCCGCCCGCGGGCTGTTGTTGCCGCTGTCGGCAACGTCATAGAACTGCACGCCGTGCGGGCATTCCAGATCGCTCGCGGTTTTCGGTGTCGAGCGCAGCAGCTCCATTCGTACGGCATCGCGTGGAAAGTACCGATAGCCGCCGACCTCGAGGGTCTGATCGCTCTCGGCGATCACCTGACCGCGCCATATCGCCTTCATGGTGAATCCTCCGTTCGGCTCATCTGGGCGTTGAAGACATAGGAAGCCCTGGTCGTTTCCAAAAGTACCCTAGCCCCTGAGTGCCGGGAGCACTGTTTCGAGCAGCAGGGCCAGCGGCGGCTTCCACTGATCGGGCTGGTCGTAGTTGCCGAAGGTGGTGACGACCAGCAGGTCCAGGCTGGGCATCACGAACAGGCGTTGGCCGCCATTGCCCATGGCGCCGACCCAGCGGCTGCCGCCGGCAAGCGTTCCCAGGTACCACTGGTAGCCATACCGCAGCGGCCCGTCGATAGGGACGCGCTCCTGCGACAAGGCCTCGATCCACGCTGCTGGCACCACGGCATGCCCGTTCCACTGGCCGTTCTGCAGCACCATCTGGCCGATGCGCGCCAGATCACGCGGCGTGAGCCGCAACCCTGATGCGGACGAAGGCGTACCATCGGCGCCGCGCATCCACTCGACATCGCTGATGCCCAGCGGTCGGAACAGGGCTGCACGCGCGAAGTCCGGCAGCGGCTGGCCCGTGCCCTTGGTGATCAGACGGCCCAGCAGGGCGCTGGCGCCGCCACAATAGGTCCAGCGCACGCCCGGTTCGCCCACCACAGGCCGCTCGAGGACGAAGCGGTAGCGGTCGGGTGCGTTCTCCATCGCGATCTCGCTGTTGGCAGGATTCGTATAGGGGATCGACATCTCGTCCCATTCGATGCCCATCGACATCGTCAGCATGTGGCCGATGGTGATGCGCTGGCGCGCCGGATCGGCGGCGAGGTCGGGATACTCGGGAAACTGCGCCATCAGTGGCGCCTCGGGCGCCGGCACTTTGCCGTGTGCCAGTGCGATACCGTAGAGGAGGCTGGTCACGCTCTTGGTGACGGACCGCAAATCATGCAGCGTGCCGGGCCCGAACGCGACGGTACCCAGCGGCTTGTTCCACATCATGTCGGCGCCGGCCATGTAGCGTTCGAGCACCAACTTGCCGCTGCGCGCGATGACGACGCCGTGCAGGTTGGGCAGCTTGCCGGCTGCGACCGCCGCATCGAGCCGTGCCGGCAGGTCGGGCGCGAAGCCTGCTTCGGCCGGTGCGACGGTTGTCCAGTCGTAGGGTGCGGCGCGTACGGGTCTGGCGGTCTCGGTCATGAGCAGTGCTCCCGTGCCGGCGATCATATGGCGGCGACTGAGATGACACATGGAATCCTCCCGGAGCAAGACAAGTGCACGACATCAGCGCAGCGAGCGGAAGCAGGCGCGCACCTCCTGCGCAAACAGCGCCGGTTGCTCGAATGCCGCGAAATGGCCGCCGCGATCGAGCTCGTTCCAGTGGATCAGCTTGGGGTAGACGCGCTCCGCCCAGCTCCGTGGTGCGGGAACGATATCGCGGGGAAAGACGCTGCAGCCCACGGGGAAGTCGACGACCACGCCGAAGATGCCGGCAGCCGCCTGCTCGAAATAGATGCGCGCCGATGACGCCGCCGTGTCCGTCAGCCAGTAGAGCGTGATGTCGTCCAGCATCTCATCGCGCGTCAGCGCCGTCTCCGGATCGCCATTGTTGTCGGTCCAGGCGTGGAACTTCTCGTAGATCCAGGCCGCCAGGCCTGCCGGCGAATCTGTGAGCGCGTAGCCGATTGTCTGCGGGCGGGTCGCCTGGATCTGGAAATAGCCGGCACCGTCCTGCAGAAAGCGCCCTAGCGCCGCGATGGCGCGCGTCTCGGCTTCGGATGACCCGGTCGTTGGCACCGGCTGCGGAATCACCAACGGCATATTGAGATGAACGGCGGCAAGCCCCGCTGGTCGCTGCAGTGCCAAGGCGGTGGTAACGAACGCGCCCCAGTCGCCACCCTGGGCGACATAGCGGCTGTAACCCAGGCGCCGCATCAGCTCGGCCCATGCCTGGGCGATGCGGTCGGCAGTCCAGCCGCGCTCCGCAGGCTTGCCGGAGAAGCCGAAGCCCGGCAAGGACGGCACGACAACATGGAAAGCGTCCTCGGACCGTCCGCCATGTGCCGTCGGGTTGGTCAGAAGAGGGATCGCCTTCAGGAACTCGATGACCGAGCCCGGCCAGCCATGGGTGAGGATGATCGGCAGCGCATTGGCATGCGATGACCTCACATGCAGGAAGTGGATGTCGAGGCCATCGATGTGAGTCCGATACTGGCCCAGGTTGTTGAGAGCCGCCTCGCAGCGTCGCCAGTCGTACGTGGTGCGCCAGTACTCGAGCAGTGCGCGAAGCCGGGCGAGCGGCACGCCCTGCGACCAGTCGCCGACCGGTTCGCGTTCCGGCCAGCGTGTCTGGGCCAGCCGCCGCTTCAGGTCATCAAGTGCGCTTTGCGGTGCTTGCCAGTTGAAAGGGAAGATGGCCCCGGGCCCTGTCTGTGCAGCGGCTTGTCGGGGAAGTTGCCCGCTTGTGCCGATCACCGCCGCGGCGCCGGCCAACCGCAAGACCTGGCGCCGCCGCATCGTGGTGGTGGTGCTACCGCGATGCCGCGCATGAAACTCGCTCGTCATCGTCGATTCTCCTCATCGGGCCCTGGACCGGGTGTTCCGTCACAGGACGAATGACACCGTGACAGGCCGACAAACGATGGAGCTTTTCAGGATGAGTTGCTGGGCACCTGGATCGGCCGCACCTCGATGCTCCCCATGCGGGCCAGGGGAACTTTAGCTGCGACGGCAACAGCTTCGTCCATGTCTCCGGCGTTGATCAGCAGGAAGCCGATGAGCTGTTCTTTGGTTTCTGCGAAGGGACCATCCGTTTTGAGTACCCGACCATTTCGGACGCGCACGGTTCTGGCTGACCTGGTCGGCTTGAGGGCATGTGCAACGATGAGATGGCTGCTCCGGCGCAACAAGTCGTCATATCCGACAGAGTCGCCGACAAGCGCTGCCGATTCGCTGGGGGAAAGCGTGTCCAGTTTCGTCTCTTCCAGGTAGACGAGGCACAGGTATTTCATGGGGCACCCGTATGATCGGCAACAGTGTGAGTCTCGGGCATGTCTAGTCGACGTACCGGTCGTGGTGGCGCACCCAGGCCTGCCAGTGGCCTTCCTCCTCCTGGCGGCCCAGCGGCGTCAGATCGATGTAGCTGTAAGCGCCGCACAGCGCCTCGGCATCGCGCCCGTAGGCAGAGTAGGTGTGGAATATGCTGCCGGTGTCGTCCTTGTAGAACACGCTGACACCGGGCAGGTCCTCGCTCGTGAACTCGCGCACCTCGTAGTTGTAGTAGACGTAACCCATGATCATGTCGTTGCGCGTGAACGATACGTGGTGGTCGTAGTTGAAGTCGCTGCCGGACGACGACACCCACTTGAAGCGCCAGCCCATGCGCTCCTTGAAGGCTTCGATCTGGGGCAAAGGGGCGCGCGCGACGGCGACCAGGGACGTGTCCCGATGCTCGATGTGCACGCGAGCGCCGTCGATATGATCGGCCAGGAACGAACAGCCGACGCAGCCCTCTTTCCACCCCGGGCCGAACATGAAGTGATAGATGATCAGCTGGCGGCGCTTGCCGAAGAGGTCGGCCAGGGTCTCCTGGCCCTTGGGTCCGTCGAAGACATAGGTCTTGTTGACTCGGACTCGCGGCAGGTTGCGGCGCTGGGCGCTCACCTCATCGCGCAACCGGATGAGTTCTCTCTCCCGGTCCAGGAGCTCTCGACGCGCCGCCAGCCACTCGTTGGGGGATACGACCCTTGAACCATCCATCGCGCGCTCCTGAAGCCTGGGGTGTCATCACGATCGCCGGGTGTCGTGATGACTACTCACAGGACGCACAGGGCAGCGGCGGGCCGACAACGATACCAACAATTTCTACGGCCGATTTGATTTCCTTCAAGCTTGCTCGGGCAGGGCGGCGCCCGGGAAGAACCGGAAGACCGGGCGAATCTCGAAAACACCCCACGGCATCGCCTTGGCAATATCGATCGCTTCGTCAAGCGTGGCACAGTCGACCGTGTAAAGGCCCAGGAGTTGCTCCTTGGTCTCGGCAAAGGGGCCGTCGATCACGACGGGGTCGTTCCCCTTACGGACCGTGACCGCAGTCGTGGTGGGCATCAGGCGCACGACGGGACCGACTTTGCCCTGTGCGGTCAGCTTCTCTCGCAGGACCGTATGCTCAGTGACGACGGTGGTGTGCTGCTGCTCGTTCCAGGACGCGACTTCGGCCTCAGGACCATAGATGAAGATGGCGTAAAGCATGTGGCCTCTGCTCCGGTTGGTGCCGCCTGCTTGTACAATCAATCGTCGATCGCCTGATAGACCAGTGTTGCGAAATCCACGAAGATATCATCGACGACCGAGTCGAACAGGCGCTGGGCCAGCAGGATAGCAACCAGGTCCTCGCGTGGATCGCACCACCACGACGTGCAGAATCCGCCATCCCAACCGTAGCGGCCAGGCGATGCGGAGATGCTGTCGCGCCGCGTCGTCATGGAGACACCGAAACCCCAGCCGCGATTGTCCCAGAAGCCGGGAACGAAGGGTGAGGCCGCCTTCTGCGCCGGCGTCACCTGGTCGGTCGTCATCACCTCCACGGTTGGCCGCGCAAGAATGCGCTGCGCTTCGTGCTGACCACCGCGCAGCATCATCCGGCCAAAGGCGAGGTAGTCATCGGCCGTTGAAACCAGGCCAGCGCTGCCGCTTGCGATGCCAGACACGTCCGCTTCGCTGCTGACCACGAGTCGACCGGCCTTTTCATCGTGTTCGTAGCCGGTCGCCAGGCGGTCGCGTTTGGTGTCGGGAACGCTGAACCCGGTATCCTTCATGCCGAGCGGCATAAAGAGCCGCTCCGCCAGGAAAGCCTCGAACGGCATGCCGGCGGCGCGCGCTACCAGCACGCCGAGGATGTCGTAGCTGCTGTGGTACATCCATTTCTCGCCCGGCTGATGCATCAGGGGCAAGGCGGCATAGAGCTTCATCAGCGCATCGGGCGTGTGGGGTGGTGGGTTCACCCCCGGACCGATCCGGGCGGCATTCACGGCCTTCTGGATCGGATGGTCGCCCGACGGCTCCATGATCATGCCAAAGCCGGCGCACATGGTCAGCAGGTCACGCAATGTGATCGGCCGCTTGGCCGGCACAGTGTCGTCGAGGGGGCCATTGAGGCTCTTCAACACGCGGCGATCAGCAAGCTCTGGCAGAAAACGGTCGACCGGATCGTCCAGTCGTAGCTTGGCCTCCTCGACCAGCATCATGGCGGCCGCGGCCGCCACCGGTTTGGTCATTGAGGCGATCCGGAAGATCGTATTGCGCTGCATTGGTATGCCGGCACCCCCCTCTTGCGCGCCGATCGCCTCGACATGAACGTCACCACGGCGCGACAGCGCAATGACGGCGCCGGCCATCATGCCGCGCTCGCCATAACCCCGCATGACGGCCGTCACGCGGGGCAGCCTGGCAGGGGAAAAGCCCCGTGATCGTGTCATCGCCGGCACCGGATCAGACATCGATTCTATGGCGCGTCATACTGATCGTGACGGCGCATCCAGTTCATCGTGCTGGTCTCATTGCGGCCTTTGGGGGTGATATCCAGATAATTGTAGGCGCCAATCAGGATGTCGCCGCCGCGCGCATAGCTGGAATAGGTATGGAAGATGTCACCGTCGGCATCCTTGTAGAACACGCTGATGCCGGGCAGGTCCTCCATCGAATCGTCGATCTTTTCGAAGTTGTAGGTGGCTGTTCCCTTGGCCACGGCATCCTTGGTGAACGACACGTTGTAGTCGTAGTTGAAGTCGCTGCCGCCCGACGACACCCACGTGAACTGCCAGCCCATGCGCTTCTTGTAGGCATCGAGCTTGGACAGTGGCGCGCGCGAAACAGCGACGAATGTCACGTCGTGATGCGCAAGGTGGAGATTGGCGCCATCGACATGGTCGGACAGGAAGGAGCAGCCGGAGCAGCCCTCGTCATCGTCCGGGCCGAACATGAAATGATAGACGATCAGCTGGCTGCGACCATCGAAGAGGTCGGCGAGCGACTGCTGGCCGTTCGGCCCCTGGAACGTATAGGTCTTGTCCACCTTGACCCAGGGCAACTCCCGACGCTCGGCGCTCAACCGGTCGCGCTGCCGGGTGAATTCTTTCTCGCTGAGCAGATGCTGCTTGTGCAGACGGGTCCACTCATCCCGGGACACGATGTGATGGCGGTCCATGGCTAGTCCTCCGCTGAAGTCATGTTCAGGCGATCCCCCAGAGGACGAACGGCACGGCAGTGGTCCGACAAAGGTCTTTTCTTTTTTACCGCGGTTAGCGTCTTGGCGACGCACCCGTGATCATGCTGAAGCCTTGTGATTGCTGGGTTTTTTCTGGTTGTCCTTGACCAGGCGGTCGATATGCAGCCGGATATGGGCGGCTTCCGCGGCCGTGTGGGCAAGCGCGATCGCGCGGTCGAAGGCGACGCGGGCCTCCTCGGTGCGGCCCAGTTGCATCAGCAACGCACCTTTGGCGCCGAAGAAGTGGAAATAGCCGTCCAACCGCGACGCCAGCGGCTCGATCATCTCCAGCGCTGCTGCCGGGCCATGGACCTTGGCAACGGCCACGGCGCGGTTCAGCGTGATCACCGGCGAGGGTTGCATGGTCTCGAGCGCCGCGTAGAGCTGGTCGATGTCAGCCCAGTCCGTGTCCTCCGGCTTGGCGGCACGGGCGTGCACGGCAGCGATCGCGGCCTGCACTTGGTAGGGGCCGGGGCGCCGGTGGCGCAAGGCCTTGTCGACCAGGACGAGCCCCTCGGCGATCAGGCTGCGATCCCAGCGGCGACGATCCTGGTCGTCCAGCAGCACGATGGTGCCGTCGGCATCCAGCCGCGCCGCGGCGCGCGCGTGCTGCAGCAGGAGCAGGGCGGTCAACCCCATGACCTCGCATTCGGCGGGGAATAGCCGCAGCAGCAGCCGGGCCAGCCGGATTGCTTCCTCGCACAGCGGCACCCGGACATGCACGTCTCCACCGCTGGCCGAGTAGCCTTCGTTGAACAACAGGTAGATCATGGCAGCGACCGCGGCGAGCCGCTCGGCCCGTTCCGGCGCGCCGGGTGTTTCGAAGGGCACATCGGCGGCTTCGACCCGACGCTTGGCGCGGGTGATGCGCTGCTCCATGGCGCTTTCGCTCACCAGGAAGGCGCGGGCGATCTCCTTGACCGTCAGGCCCGACACGATGCGCAACGCCAGCGGGATCTGTTGGGTCGCCGGCAGATCCGGGTGGCAGCAGATGAATAGCAGACGCAGCACGTCGTCACGGTAGTGCGAGGCGTCGAGCCGCTCCGCGACATCGGTTTCGGCATCCTCGAGGTCCGATATAACCTCGTCGGGCGGCAGCGCCTGCTGACGGCTGCGGCGACGCACCGCGTCGAGCGTGACATTACGCCCGACGAAGATCAGCCAGGCCGTGGGGTCGCGCGGCGGCCCTTTGACGGGCCAGGTCTTCAGCGCCCGCAGGCATGCCTCCTGGTAGGCTTCTTCCGCTGCATCGAGATCGCGGAAATAGCGCAGCAAGGCCCCGATCGCTTGCGGGCGCGCCGATGTGAGCGCGGTATCGATCCAGGCGAGGTCGGTCACGACAGGCTACTCCCGAGGTTGGACGACTCGATGGGCCGGATCTCCAGTGCACCCGAACTGCGGGGAATGGCCAGCAGCCGGGCCGCGGCGACAGCCTCATCGAACGTGGCGCAATCGACAATATAGAAGCCCAGAAGCTGCTCCTTGGTTTCGGCGAAGGGACCGTCGATGACCTTCGATCGGGGGCCGATCCGCAGCGTCTTGGCCATGGTCGTCGGCTTCAGGCGCGCGCTCGGGCCCAGCGTTCCGCTGGCAGCCAACTTCTGTTCGACGACCTGCAGCTTGGCCATCAGCGCATCATCCTCCTCCTGGGTCATGGCACCGACATCCGCCTCGGAATTGTAGCAAAAGATCGCGTAGAGCATGGCTATTCCATCACCTTCGCCCCAAGGACGAAAGAGCGTGCCCAACGCCGACATGAAGGCGAAAAAAGAGCGCGAATGCGCCGCGCCAGAAGGGGAGGCGATGCCCTTTCTGGCTATGAAAAATGACGCGCGTTACACCTTTTCAGTGGCCCGTGCTGGTTGTCAGCGGAAAGCCGGGATGATGTGCTTGGCGAACATCTCAAGTTGCCGCATTTCCTCGTCCCACGACATGAAGCCCTGGTCGAAGAACCAGCCGAACCACTCGAGTTCACCTTGGCCGCCGACCTTGTGCAGCGCCTCGATTTCGGCTTTCACCTGATCGACGGTTCCGGCCAATGCGTACTTCACCTTGCGCATGCGCTCCAGCGTCCACTCGGATGACGGCAAAGGCGTGTACGGGTCCATCGGATATTTGGCGTTGTCCTCCGGCGTGCGGAACGCCTCCCAGAAGCCAAATCCGCCGAAATAGTGGTTGAAGCCGGCATAGTTCGTGTTGCGGAGCAGCTCGACGGCTTCCGCCTCGGTCTTACCGAAGTGGACGGCACGGAAGGCACCGACACCCTCGCCCAGCCCCAACTTTCGTCCCGCCTGGCCCGCCACGTCGCGGTAGACGTGGCAGAGGCGCTGGAAGTCGGGCGGGTTGGCGACGAGGATCCACGGCACGATGCTGGATTGCGCCGTGTAGCGGATGGTGTTCTCGCTGACCGAGAAAGGCTGGAACAGCTGCGGGTGCGGCTGCTGGTAGGGCTTGGGCACGACGCAGATCTTGCGGATGACGCCCTTGTCATCTACTTCGCCGGGCGCCCCGTACTTGCGCGTCCATTCATGGACCGGCCAGCGCTGGATGCCTTCCTTGTACGGATATGGGATCTTGTAGTAGTCGCCGTCGTACTCGATGGTCTCCTGGGTCCACGCCATGCGGATGACCTTCAGCGTCTCCTCGTAGACCTTGCGGTTGTGGTTGTCGATCGACGAGCCGTCCATCGGCGCGCCGGTGACATGGTACTGCTGGCCCAATACGTTGACCCAGCGGTCCTGGTAGCCGCGGGCAAAACCGGCATAGATGCGGCCCTTGGTCAGGTGGTCGAGTACCGCCAACTCTTCGGCGCAGCGGATCGGATCCCACGACGGCAGCACCAGGCCCAGCGGTGAGAACTTGATGCGCTTGGTGCGCGCCGCGAGGTCGGTGTACAGCAGCAGCGGCGCCACTGACGTTTCGTAACCTTCAGAGTGGAAATGATGCTCGGTGGTTGCGAACACATCGAAGCCAGCATCGTCGGCGAACACCGCCAACTTGCGCAGTTCGTCGAGCATCTGTTGATAGCGTTCGTTGTTGCGTCCGATCGGCCGCAGTCGCTCGCGATCCTCCAGGCTGGCCGGCACCGTGGGCAATACGAAGAGCATGAACTTCATGGCGTTCCTCCTCTTGGTGGTGGCTGTCTTCGCTCTGCTTCTTTGAAGGATGGCGATGTCAGGTCAGACCGAGCTTGGGCCGGACCCAGGCCGCCAGGCGGCCGATGGCGGCGTCCGCCTCGGGCGCGCTGCCAGCGAGGAAGTGGTAGACGTGCTGCATCTCGGGCTCGATCTCGAGCGTGACGTCGACGCCGGCGCGGCGCGCCTTGTCGGCCAGCGCCCGGCTGTCATCGAGCAAGGTCTCGTCGCCGCCGACCTGAATGTACATTGGCGGCAAGCCGCGCAAATCAGCCAGCAGTGGGTTGGCCAGCGCGTCGCGGCGATTGCCGCCTTCGCCGAGGAAGGTGCCGGCCATGCCCAGCACGATCTCGCGCTGCACCAGCGCGTCCCGGTCCCGATTGGAATCGTAGGTGGGCGCCGTGGCTTCCATGTCGAGCCACGGTGACAGCGGCATCGTCGCGGCGGGCGAGGGCAGGCGCTGCTCGCGGGCGCGCAGCAATGTCGTGACAGCGAGGGCGCCGCCTGCCGAGTCGCCTGTGAAGGCGATGTGCTGGGGCTTGACGTCCTGATCGAGCAGCCAGCGATAGCACCGCGTCGCATCGTCGACGGGCGCGGGATGAACATGCTCTGGCGCACGCCGATAGTCGGGAATGAGTGCGCGGCAACCGATCGCCTTGGCGAAGTGTCCGTACAGTTTGCGGTGGGTGTACATCGAGCCGGTCACGTAGCCGCCGCCGTGCGTGCATTGCACGACCCGGTCCGCAGTGCTGTTCTTTGGTATGGCCCAAAGCGCCGGAACGCCACCGGCATCGACCTCGATATAGTCGACACCACGGGGTTCGCCCGTGACATCACCCCAGTGGTCGAACATGCGCCGCAATTCGTCCAACGGCATCGTTGGATTTTTGGCCAGGGCGGCGGACCAGCTCGCGTACAGGGACTTCAACGCAACCGACTCTTGGCTCGGCATGGGTGTTCCTCCGCTTGTTCGTTGGCGTGCACAGGCGCGGCGTCGTTTTTGCAATGCGCTTTGCAATCCGCACGGCAAGGTTCGTGCCAGACGCAAACCCGATAAAAACTCACGGCGCGCAGTTAGTTCTGGGCCACAACGCGACAGGCCTGCTGCCACAACTGTCTCAATGTGAGACAGCCCAACACGGTTTACCGATCAGCGCTTTGTGTTACGGTTGCCCGTTCGCCGTCGTCTCCTGGCAGTGGCTGCGGAGTCCGGGCAGCGTCTCTGCACACGGATGAAGCCGGCGCGATCGCAACCAGACATGCCGCCAAGGCAGGTCGACGGGAGGAACGCGATCATGCGGGGCGTTCCGCGACAGGACCTCTATACGCGGGCCTATTTTCGCGACGTCGGTCGCGCCTGGGAGCGTTTCCTCAGCGCCTGTCCGGTCGACGAAAGCGGTGTGCGCAACGTCGTGCTGGAGTCATGGACACGCTGCCGCCAGCAGGGCGTCGATCCGCGCCGCAGTGCGGCACCGGTCATCGTCGGCGACGATGCGCTGGGCCAGTTCTATGATCAGAACGGCCTGCTGTATGCCGCGATCAACGCCTCCATCGCACCTGCCATCACCCAGCTGGCTGGCACCGGCATGGTCCTCGTCACCAGTGATGCGCGCGGTACCCTGCTGACGACACACGGCGATCCATCTCTGGCCGACCAGATGACCGCTAACCGGATCGTCCCCGGTGCCTGTTGGGGGGAGGATCACGGCGGTACCAATGCTGTTGGGACCGCGCTGACGTTGGGGCGACCGGTTCAGATCCATGCCCAGGAGCATTTCTGCGAAGCCGGCAAACCGTGGAGCTGCAATGCCGGCTTGATCCGCGACCCGGTCGACCGGCGCATCCTGGGCGTCGTCGATGTCACGGGCCCCAACAACATCATGGTCCTGAACGCAGGGCCTCTCGTGGCGACGCTGGTGAACCGTATCGAAGCCCACATCCTGGCACAGGAGATGGCGGAACGGTGCTGTCTGATGGAAGCGTTCTACGAGCAAGCGAGGCCAGACCAGACGGTCATCCTCTGCGATGCGCGCGGGCGCATCGTCAAGGCAACGCGGGATGTTCGCGAGATCGTCGCCATGCTGGGCTTTGATGCGCCTCCGTCGTCATCGGAGATCCCCGGTTTGTGGGCGCAGACCATCGAGCGCCCGCGCGGCCTGCCGGCATGGTTACAACCGGACTGGCTGACGCCGTTGCGCGCCGACGGCCGCTGTATCGGCGCACTGGTGCGCGTGCCGCTGTCGCGCCAGGTGCCGCGATCATCGCATTTACCGGCACTGGCGTCGGCGTTCCGGCCGATCGCCGAAGCGTCACCATCGTTGGAACCGCTGCTGCAGCAGGCCGAGGCCTTCGCGCGGCAAAAAGTGCCGATCCTGCTCGAAGGGGAGACGGGCACCGGCAAGGACATCCTGGCACACGCCATTCACACCGCGAGCCCCGTGGCGTCCGGGCCGTTCGTGGCCCTCAACTGCGCGGCTTTGCCCAAGGAGATTCTGGCCAGCGAACTGTTCGGCTATGCCGATGGTGCGTTCACCGGTGCGCGCCGCGGCGGTGCCAAGGGCAAGTTCGAGCACGCCCACGGCGGTACGTTGTTCCTTGACGAAATTGGTGACATGCCGCTCGATCTGCAGCCCTACCTGCTGCGGGTTCTCGAGGAGAATATGATCTGTCGCCTGGGTGAGAGTACGCCGCGGCGGATTGACGTGCGGGTGATCGCCGCGACCAACCGGCCCATGGCGCAGGCTGTTAGCGATGGACAGGTCCGCGCTGACCTCTGCTATCGCCTAGACGTCGGAAATCTGGTGTTGCCGCCGTTGCGAGAACGGCTGGAGGATATTCCGTATCTCACCGCGACATTGCTGCATCGGATCATGACCATCAGCGGCCGCCAGCTTTGCGTTAACGATGACGTGATGCACGTCTTCCAGCGCTATCGCTGGCCCGGCAACATCCGCGAACTGCGCAACGTCCTCGAGCGCATGGCGTTGCTGGCGGCCGACGGTGTCCTGCAGCATCACCATCTGCCGGCGGTGATGCGCGGCGACGCCGACCGGGGCGGCCTGCCTGCCGCACCGCACACGCTGAAATCAGCCGAGCAGCAGATGGTGATGGCGGCGTTGCGCCGTGAGGGCGGTAACGTGAGCCAGACGGCGCGCGTGTTGGGCATCTCGCGCGCCACCCTCTATCGGCGCCTCGCCGACTATGGCCATCGTCCGGTCGAGTAGAGGTCGCTATTCGGCCGCGGTGGCCAGGGACAAGACGCCGTCGGTCGGCCGGGTGGTCGTCGCCGGCTGCGCCTGCGGCTTGCGCACCCGGAACCACGCCGCGTAGAGCGCCGGCAGGAACAGCAGGGTGAGCGCCGTGGCGACCAGCAGGCCGCCCATCAGCGCGATCGCCATCGGCCCCCAGAACACCGAGCGCGACAGCGGTACCATGGCGAAGATCGCGGCGGCGGCGGTCAGCAGGATCGGGCGCGAACGCCGCACGGTGGCCTCGACGATGGCGTCCCAGGCGCTGCGACCGGCGGCGATGTCCTGATCGATCTGGTCGACCAGGATCACCGAGTTGCGCATGATCATGCCCGACAGCGCAATGACGCCCAGCAGCGAGACGAAGCCGAAGGCGGCATCGAAGGCGAGCAGGAACAGCGACACGCCGATCATGCCCAGCGGGGCCGTCAGCAGCACCAGCGCGACGCGCGAGAAGCTCTGCAGCTGCAGCATGAGGAAGGTCAGCATCAGGAGCAGCATCAGCGGCATCAGCACGAAGATCGAGCGCTGGCTCTTGGCGCTTTCCTCCTGATCGCCGCCGACGTCGATGCGATAGCCAACCGGCAGTGCCGCGCGCATCGGCGCCAGCGCCTTGTCGATCTGCGCCGTCACGTCGGGGCCCTGCACGCCGTCGATCACCATGGCGCGCACCGTCATCAGCGTCTCCTTGCTGCGACGCCACAGGATCGGTTCCTCCAGCTGTGGCTGCAGGCGTGCAATCTGCGACAGCGGCACCGGGCCGTTGGCGCCGCGCACCGTGACGCTGTCCAGGCCATCGAGGCTCAGGCGCTCGGCCGGGACGGCGCGGGCCACGACATCGATCGACTCGTCGCCCTCGCGGTACTGGGTGATGGTGATGCCCGACAACAGCGTGTTCAGCGCCGTCGACAGGTCCTGCGGGTTGACGCCCAGCGCGCGCGCCTTGGCGTGGTCGATCTGCAGGCGCACCGACTTGCCCAGCTCGAACCAGTCGAAGTTGATGTCGCGGGTGTTGGGATTGGCCTTGAACACCTCGCGCACCTGCTCGGCGATGCGGCGGATCTCCTGCGGGTCTGCCCCCAGCACCCGGAACATCACCGGATAGGCCGTCGGCGGGCCGTTCTGCAGCCGCTGCACGCGGGCGCGCACCGCCTCGAAGTCGCTGGCGAACAACGCGTCGAGCTCCTTGACCAGCGCCTCACGCGCGTCGATGTCCTTGGCGACCAGCACCACCTGGCCGAAGTTGCTGTTGCGCAGCTCGGGGATGGTCGGCAGGTAGAAGCGCGGCGAGCCGGCACCGATGTATGAAACGTATGTCGCGACCTTGTCGTTGCGCGCCAGCCAATCCTCGAACCGGCGCACCTCCGCGTCGGTAGCGGCATAGGACGACTGCTGCGCCAGCTTCAGGTCGATGATCAGCTCTGGCCGGTTGGCCAGCGGAAAGAACTGCTTCTGCACGAACTGGAACGCAAACAGCGCGCCCACGAACGCCACGACTGTGGTGCCGATGGTGAACCAGCGATGATGCAAGCACCAAGCGACAACATGGCGGAAAGCACGGTACACCCGCTTGTCATAGGGGTCGTGGTGCACTTCCTTCTCCCGCGCCGGCAGAAGTTTGTATCCGATCAGCGGCGTGAACAGCACGGCCACGAACCACGACACCACCAGCGCAATCGCGGTGACCCAGAAGATGGAGTTAGTGTATTCGCCGGCGCTCGACTTGGCGAAGCCTACCGGCACGAAGCCGGCGGCCGTCACCAGGGTGCCGGTCAGCATGGGAAACGCCGTCGACGTGTAGGCGAAGGTGGCGGCCTCGAAGCGATTTTTGCCTTCCTCCAGCTTCACCAGCATCATCTCGACGGCGATGATGGCATCGTCGACCAGCAAGCCCAGCGCAATGATCAGCGCGCCGAGCGAGATGCGGTGAAAGTTGATGCCCATGACCTCCATCGCCGTGAAGGTGATGGCCAGCACCAGCGGTACCGACAGCGCCACGACGATGCCGGTGCGCAGGCCCAGGCTCAGAAAGCTCACCGCCAGCACGATCGCCAGGGCTTCGGCCAGCGACGTGGCGAACTCCGAGAACGAGTTGTCGACCACGGCCGGTTGATTGGCGACCTTGTGCACCGTGACGCCGACCGGCAGGTCGGCCTGGATGCGCGCCATCTCCGCGTCGAGCGCCTTGCCCAAGGTCGTGATGTCGCCGCCGCTCGCCATCACGATGCCCAGGCCCAGCACCGGCTTGCCTGTGTAGCGCATGGAAAAGGCTCGGGGGTCGACATAGCCGCGCTTGACCTCGGCAACATCCGCCAGGGTCAAGGTGCGGCCACCGGTGCCGATGGGGATGCGGGCGAGCGCCTCGGGGGTCGTCGGCGCTCCCTCGACGCGTACCGCCACGCGCGAGGACGTGCCTTCGACGACGCCGGCAGGCACGACGTTGTTCTGCTTCTGCACGACATCGAGCAGCTGCTGTACGGTCAGGCCCAGCATGGCAAGCTTGGCGTGCGAGAATTCCAGGTAGATGCGTTCGTCCTGGGCGCCGAAGATGTCGGCCTTCACGACATCGCGTACCCGAAGCAGCCGCAGGCGAGCCGCCTTCACCATCTCCTTCAACGCGGCATCGCTGAAGCCATCGGACTCGAAGGCCCAGATCAGCGAGTAGGTGTCGCCGAATTCGTCGTTGAACGACGGCCCGATGACTCCAGACGGCAGGGTGCCGCGGATGTCGCCGATTTTCTTGCGCACCTGGTACCAGAGGTCGGGCACCAGCTTGGGCGGCACGTCGTCGCGCACCTGGACGAAGATCACCGTCTCGCCCGGCTTGGTGTAGCTGGTGACGTTGTCGAAGTAGGGCAGCTCCTGCAGTTTGGTCTCGAGCTTGTCGGTGACCTGCAGCTGCATCTCCAGTGCCGTGGCGCCCGGCCACTGCGCCGACACGATCATCTGCTTGATGGTGAACGGCGGATCCTCGGCGCGGCCGAGATTGAAGTAGGAGAGGACGCCGGCAACGCTCAGCGCCACCATGAAGAACACGGTGAGCGCGCGATGCTCCAGCGCCCAGCGGCTGAGATTGAAGCGGTCGGTCATGGTTGGTTCAATCCGTCGCTGCAGACTGTCATCCCGAGCGCGGCGAGGGATCTCCCGCGAACGGGAAGATCTCTTGCTGCGCTCGGGATGACATGGGGCTCAGCCGTCGGCTGATCGCGTGGCGAGACTGGTGTTTACGGCTGGCCGCGGCGTCACGCGCTGGCCGGGGTTGAGCTTGTGTACGCCGGCGGTGACGACGAGGTCGCCGTCCGACAGGCCGGCGGAAATTACCGCCGTATCATCACGCCAGCGCAGCACCGTGATCGGGCGCAGGCTCACCGTGCCGCTGGCGCGGTCGACCACCCACACGGCCGGTGCCGGACCTTGCTGGAAGATGGCGGTCATCGGCAGCTCGGCGACCTTCTCGTCCGACCGCCGCTCGATGATCAGGCTCGCCGTCATGCCCAGCGCGGCCACGGGTGGCCGTTCGATCAGGCTGAAGCGCGCCGCGTAGGTCCGCGTCGCCGGATCAGCGGCCGGCGCCAGCTCGCGCAGCCGGGCCTTGAAGGTACGCCCGGGCTGGGCCCATAGGTCGAACGCCACGTCCTTGGCTTCGCTCACGAAGCCCAGGCGCTGTTCGGGGATGTTGACCAGGATCTCGAGCTCCTCGGTGCGGGCCAGCCGCGTCACCTGCTGGCCGGCTGACACCACCTGACCCACTTCCATGGTCAATCCGGTGATGACGCCGGGCGCATCGGCGACAAGGTCGGCATAGCCCAGGTTGTTCTCGGCGGTGGCGAGCTGCGCGCGCGCCTGGTCGAGGCGGGCCTTGGCGGCGTTCGCCGTCGACAGGCGCTGATCATAGGTCTGTGCCACATAGGCGGCCGATCCACGCAGGCCGGCATAGCGTTCGAGATCCGCCCGCGCCCGGGCCTCCTCGGCCTCGGTCGCGACCAGCGCCGCGGCGGCGTTGTCGCGTGCCAGCTTCAGGTCATTGGGATCGAGCCGCGCCAGCACCTGGCCGGCCACGACCCGGGCGCCGACATCGACTTCACGGGCGACGATCTTGCCGGCGACCCGGAAGCCAAGGTTGGTCTCGATTCGCGGCGCCACCACGCCCGCCAAGGTCATGCGCTGGACAATCGCCTGGAGCGACACTTCCTGCACGCGCGCCGGTCGCGGCGGCTCCGGGGCGGTGACGGCCGCCGGCGCTTTCGCGGACGGCGCCGAACGCCACATCACGGCGCCGGCAGCCCCGCCGGCCAGGACCACGACGGCGGTACCTAACGCCAGAAGGGTCCGTCGATTGCGCATCGGAGCTCTCCCTGGTTCGCTGATGGCGTAGCCCTACCGGCCAGCGTAAGCTGCTGATTGGCGGCCTTGGCAAGGAAACTTAACAGCGTTAACTTAGCAATGATTACATACAAACGATGACGGGCGCGTCAAGAGGGGCAATGGGTTTTTCCAGAAAGGTGGCTGCGACAAAGATGCCGATCCGCAAGCCGCGCGGCGAAGGCCACACGCGGCGTGAGGAGATCCTGGCGGCGGCCAAGGCGTTGTTCCTGGAGGAGGGGGTGCGCGCCACGACGATGCGGCGACTGGCCGAGCGGGTGGGGGTCTCGGCGCCCGCCCTGTATCTCTATTTCAAGGACAAGGATGCAATCCTGATCGAGCTGTGCGATCGCATCTTCGCGCGCCTGCTGGTGCGGATGGAGGAGATCGAGCGCGAGCCCCTGCCGGCGTGCCAGCGGCTGCGGCGCATGGGTGAAGCCTACATCCGCTTCGGGCTGGAGCATCCGGACGAGTATCGCATCACGTTCCTGGAGGCGACGGCGCCCGAGCCGATCCGTTTCACCGGACATCGCACCGACACCAGCGATCTCAGTCAACCCGGCGCCAAGGGCGCGATGGTGTTCAGCAAGATCATGGAGGTCTACGAGTCGATCGCCCGTGAAGGCGTCAAGCTGCCTCATCCGCCGGTGACCTGCGCGGAGCTGAGTTTCCTCGCCTGCCACGGCCTGGTGGCGGCGTTGATCAGTGAGCCCGATTTCCCCTGGTCGGACCGCGAAACGCTGATCCAGGGCATGGTCGATGTCAGTGTGCGCGGCGTTCTGCCGGGGCTGGACGCGAACCGCGTCGAGGCGTGTGGTCGCGAAGCCGTGAGGTCACGCCGCAAGCGTTGAGACCTTGGTTCAGTACGTCGCGCGGCCGCCCGACAGATCGAACACGGCGCCATTGTTGAAGCTGCACAGCGGCGAGGCCAGCCACGTCACCATCGCGGCGGCTTCCTCGACGGTAGCGAAGCGGCCCATCGGGATCTTGGACAGCATGAAGGCGATGTGCTGCTCGGTCATCTGCTTGAAGATGTCGGTACGGATGGCCGCCGGACAGACGCAGTTGACCAGCACGCCTGACGTGGCCAGTTCCTTGCCCAGCGACTTGGTGAAGCCGATGACGCCGGCCTTGGACGCGGAATAGGCCGAGGCGTTGGGGTTGCCTTCCTTGCCGGCGATCGAGGCGATGTTGACGATGCGCCCCCATTTGCGCGCCACCATGCCCGGCGCCACGGCGCGGTTGCACAGGAACAGGCCGACCAGGTTGACGTCGATCACCTGCTTCCACTCCTCGACAGTGTAGTCGACCACGGTCTTGTTGGGGCCGGTGATGCCGGCGCTGGCCACCAGGATGTCGACGGGACCCAGGGCCTTTTCCGTGGCAGCCAGGGCGCGGGTGACATCGGCATCGGATGTCACGTCCATCCCGATGCCGGCAGCGTGCGGCAAACCGGCCGCTGCTTCGGCCGCCATGGCGGCGTCGCGGTCCCAGAGCGCGACAGAAGCGCCCAGGCTGCCCAGGCTTTGCGCACAGGCAAGGCCGATACCGCGGGCGCCACCGGTCACCACCGCTACCTTGCCCTTGAACATGTCGCCGTACATGCGCATTTCCTTTCATCTGTTATCCCGAGCGTAGCGAGGGATTCCGGGCAAGCCTAGCCGGAAGGGCATCGGGGCCGCCAAAACCGCATGGCAATTCGCTCCATCCGTCCGCTAATATTCGCCCTCACCATCATGAGCCCATGAATGACCAGCCGGATTCCTGCTTCGATTGACGCCACGCTCGAATTGCTGCGCGGCGGCGACTATGTCGCCGATCGCAGTCTCGCGACGGTCCTGTATCTGGCGCTGAAGCTGGGCCGGCCTCTGTTCACCGAGGGCGAAGCGGGTGTCGGCAAGACCGAGATCGCCAAGGTCCTGGCCCAGACCCTGGGTCGGCGGCTGATCCGGCTGCAATGCTACGAAGGCCTCGACGCCTCCTCGGCAGTCTACGAGTGGAATTACGCCCGCCAGATGATCGAGATCCGTCTGGCCGAGGCGCAGGGCACGGTCGACCGCGACATGTTGGGCAGCGACGTCTTCAACGAGCGCTTCCTGATCCGCCGGCCGTTGCTCGATGCGCTGCAGCCGCAGCCCGAGGGGCCGCCGGTGCTGCTGATCGACGAACTCGACCGGACAGACGAGCCGTTCGAGGCCTATCTGCTGGAGGTGCTGTCGGACTTCCAGGTCACCATCCCGGAACTCGGCACCGTGAAGGCACCGCAGGCGCCTATTGTGGTGATCACGTCGAACCGCACGCGTGAGATCCATGACGCGCTCAAGCGCCGCTGCTTCTACCACTGGGTCGACTATCCCGATGCGGCGCGCGAACAGCAGATCCTGGCGGTGAAGGCGCCCGGCGCGCCGGCACGGTTGACGCATCAGGTCGTGGGCTTCGTGCAGGAGCTGCGGCGCATGGACCTGTTCAAGGCGCCCGGTGTCGCCGAGTCGATCGACTGGGCCACGGCGCTGAGCGAGCTCAACGTGCTCGACCTCGATCCGCGCACGATCAACGACACCCTGGGCGTTCTGCTGAAATACCAGGACGACATCCAGCGCCTGCAGGGCAGCGAGGCGGCCCAGATCCTCGAACGCGTGAAGAGCGAAATGCTCGTCGGCCACGCGGCGGGATGACAGACGGAATCACCCATGTCCGAGACCATCCGCGTCGTAACCGCCGCCCAGAAGCCGCCAGCCGAGGGCAAGCTGGTGGCGAACATCATGAACTTCGCGCGCACCTTGCGCGCGGCGGGTTTGCCGATCGGGCCGGGGCGGGTGATCGAGGCGGTGCGTGCGGTGGAGGCGGCAGGCCTTCAGCGACGCGAGGATCTCTACTGGACCTTGTTCAGTGTGTTCGTGAACCGGCGCGATCAGCGCGAGATCTTTGATCAGGCCTTCCACATCTTCTGGCGCAATCCCAAGCTGCTGGAAAAGATGATGGGCATGCTGCTGCCGCAGATCGACACCGGCGAAGCGCCTGAGAACCAGAAGCAGATGAGCCGCCGCCTGCAGGAGGCGCTGCAGCCGGGCCAGGGCGAGGCGCCCGATGACGCCGACACCCCGCCTGAAGTTGAGATGGAAGCGACGCTGACGTTCTCCGACCGCGAGCTCTTGCAGAAGAAAGACTTCGAGCAGATGTCGGCCGCCGAGATCGCTCAGGCGATGAAGGCGATCCGCCGCCTGAGCCTGCCGATCCGTGAGGCGCGCACGCGCCGCACGGCAGCATCGCCGCATGGACCCAAGATCGACATGCGCGCCACGTTCCGCCGCTCGCTGAAGCCGCACGGCGTCATCGACTTGGCGCGCCGCGTGCAGCGACGCCGTCCGCCACCGCTGGTGATCCTGTGCGACATCTCAGGCTCGATGAGCAAGTACAGCCGGATGTTCCTGCATTTCATGCACGCCATCACCAACGACCGCGATCGCGTGCACTGCTTCACTTTCGGCACCCGCCTCACCAACATCTCCCGCTCATTGCGCAACAAGGATGTCGACGTGGCGCTCGCCAAGGCCTCGGCCCAGGTCGAGGACTGGTCGGGCGGTACGCGCATCGGCACGACGCTGGAGGAGTTCAATCGCCTGTGGTCGCGCCGAGTGCTGGGGCAGGGCGCCGTGGTGCTGCTGATCACCGACGGGCTGGACCGCGACGGTGCCGTCGGGCTGGACGACCAGATGGAGCGGCTGCACAAATCCTGCCGCCGGCTGATCTGGTTGAATCCGCTGCTGCGCTATGAGGGCTACGAGCCGCGCTCGCTGGGCAATCGCGCCATGATCGCCCATGTCGACGACTTCCGGCCGGTACACAATCTCGACAGCCTGTCGGAACTGGTCGACGCACTCGGTTCACCTGGTGCGCGGCGCATGGATGGTCTGGTCGCTTGGCAGGCGCGCGCCCGGGCGGCCTAAGACCCTTCCCGTAGTAGGGAAAGGGTTGCATGCATACAATTGAACGCGTGATATCGTTGCATATATAACGTAGCGACAGCGGACGGAGAGGAAGATGACGGCAGCAGCAGCGGAGGACATTCTCGGCACGGCGGCGTCATGGAAGGCCGCAGGCCGTGGCGTGGCGCTGGCGACCGTGACCCTGACCTGGGGGTCCTCGCCGCGTCCGGTGGGCAGCCAGCTCGTGGTCGATCAGGACGGCAACATGATGGGCTCGGTGTCCGGCGGCTGCATTGAGGGCGCCGTGGTCAAGGAAGCCATCGACGCCATTCGCGACGGCAAGCCGCGACTGCTCGATTTCGGCGTCACCGACGAACAGGCCTGGGATGTCGGCCTTGCCTGCGGTGGCAAGGTGCAGGTGTTCGTCGAGCGGGTCGGGTGAGCTGCCATGAAACTCGAGACGCTCAAGGCCGTGCAGGCCGCGCGTGATGGCCGCCAGGCGATCGTGCTGGCCAAGCGCATCGCCGATGGTGCCGAAGCCCTGGTCCGCACCGATACCGCCGAGGGCGATCTGGCGGCGCATGCCGATGTCGTGGCGTTGGCGCGCGACGCGCTGGCCAGCGGCCGCAGCGATACGGTCGACACCAGCGTCGGCAAGGTGTTCCTGCAGGCCTTCATCCCACCGCAGCGGCTGATCGTGGTCGGCGCCGTGCACATCGCGCAGGCGCTGGTGCCGATGGCGGCCATGACGGGACTTGACGTGATCGTGATCGACCCGCGCCGCGCCTTCGCCGCCGACTATCGCTTCCCCAACGTCACCGTCCTGCAGGACTGGCCCGACGAGGCGATGGAGAAACTGAAGCCTGACGCCACCACGGCCGTCGTCACGCTCACCCACGATCCCAAGCTCGACGACCCGGCGCTCGATGTGGCGCTGCGCTCGGAGGCGTTCTATGTCGGCTCGCTGGGCAGCCGTCGCACGCACGACAAGCGCAAGGCGCGCTTGTCGGAAGCCGGCATCACCGAGGCGCAGTTCGCGCGCATCCATGGCCCGGTCGGCCTGAACATAGGCGCCAAGTCACCGGCCGAGATCGCGATCTCGATCCTGGCCGAGATCATCCAGGCCCGCGCCGCGCTCAACGAGCCCGCCGAACGCAAGGTCAAGGCAGCGTGATGGCTGGTTTCTGTCATCCTGAGCGAAGCGAAGGATCCATTGAGTGGTCCAATCGCACAGGATGTTCGGTCGTGCGTCCTGCGTCATTCCGGAGGTCCATGCGAAGCGACGGCCTAACAGGTCCTTCGCTTCGCGCAGGACGACATCGGACCCCGAGGTTAGCCCCATGACGTTCGGCGACGTTGCCATCGACGCGGCGGAAGGCGCGATCCTGGCGCATGCCCATCGCGATGGCGGGCTGAGTTTCGCCAAGGGCCGGCGTCTGTCGGCCGATGACGTGGCCAAGCTCAAGGCCGCGGGTGTCACGCACGTGGTCTCCGCCATGCTCGATGCCGACGACGTGCACGAGGACGAAGCCGCAAAGGCGATCGCGGTCGCTGCCGCGGGCATCGGACTGACGCCGACAGCGCCGTTCACCGGCCGGGCGAACCTGTTCGCCAGCGCTGCCGGCGTCGTGGTTGTGGACGCAGCCCGCATCGATGCGCTCAACGCGCTCGACGAGGCGATCACCATCGCGACCTTGCCGGCCTTCGCCGCCGTCACGCCCAAGCAGATGGTGGCGACGATCAAGATCATCCCGTTTGCAGCACCCGGCGCGGCGCTGCAGCGGGCGCTGGATCTGATCGGCGGCACGCCGCTGGTGTCGGTGGCCGCGTTCCAGCCGCTCAAGGCCGGGCTGGTCCAGACCAGCCTGCCCGGTACGCGCACCAAGGTGCTCGACAAGGCCGTCGAGACCACGCGCGCGCGCATGGTCGGCATCGGTGGCACCCTGCAGGCCGAGCGTCGCGTCGCGCACGATGAAACTGCGATCGCGCGCGCCTTGGACGAGCTCAAGGCCGAGGGCTGCGATCTTTTCCTGGTCGCCGGCGCGTCGGCCATCGTCGACAGGCGTGACACCGTGCCGGCCGGCATCGAAGCGGCAGGCGGCCGCGTCACGCATTTCGGCATGCCGGTCGATCCCGGCAACCTGCTGCTGATGGGCGAGCTTGACGGCATGCCGGCGATCGGCCTGCCAGGCTGCGCCAAGTCGCCGAAGTTCAACGGCTTCGACCAGGTGCTGCAGCGTCTGGCGGCGCGGCTATCGGTCGGTCGCCGCGACGTGATGGGCATGGGCGTCGGCGGTCTGCTCGCCGAGATCCCGACTCGCGGCGTGCCGCGCGCCGGCGCTGGTGGGAGCGACGACAGCGCAGCCGAGACGCCACCGTCGGCGCCGCGCATCGCCGCGTTGGTGCTGGCGGCCGGCCGGTCGAGCCGCATGGGCGGTCCTAACAAGCTCCTGGCCGAGATCGACGGCATGCCGATGGTGGCACGCGTCGCGCAGTCGGCACTGGCTTCGCAGGCCGTGTCGGTGACGGTGGTGCTGGGCCATATGGCGGCCGAGGTCCGCGCCGCGGTTGCCTCGCTGGGCGCCGCCGCGGCCAAGGTGCGTTTCGTCGAGAACCCGGACTTCGCCGATGGGCTCAGTGCCTCGCTGCGCGCTGGCGTCGGCGCGGTGCCGGCCGATGTCGATGGCGCGCTGGTGTGCCTGGGCGACATGCCGGCGGTGGCGCCGGCGCAGCTCGACAAGCTGATCGCCGCGTTCAACCCGGTCGAAGGTCGCTCGATCTGCGTGCCCACGGTGCGCGGCAAGCGCGGCAACCCGGTGCTGTGGGATCGCCGCCTCTTCGCCGAAATGACCCAGGTGTCCGGTGACACCGGTGCCCGCCACCTCATCGGCGAGCACGCCGATCTGGTGTGCGAGGTCGACATGGGCAGCGAGAGCGTCCTGATCGACCTCGACACCCCCGAAGCGCTCGCCGCCTTCCGCGCCCGCACCACGGAGGCGGCATGAGTGGTTCATGTTTCGGACCGAGCGCGTCCACGCGCGCATCGGCGCGTCAGCGCCGACCTATGAAATCGCCCTTCGCTATCGCTTCGGGCGAGGGCGCGCGTGGACGCGCGCGGTCCGAAATTCCTGCGGAGTCGTCATGAGTTTCGATGTCGCGAGTCTGCGCCGGCAGTTTCCGATCCTGGCGCGGTCGGTCAACGGCACGGCGCTGCACTATCTCGACAACGGTGCCTCGGCGCAGACGCCGAATGCCGTGCTCGACGCCGTGCGTACCTACGAGACCACGGCGCGCGCCAACGTGCTGCGCGGCGTGCATGCGCTGGCCGAGGCGGCGACCGAGGCCTACGAGAACGCTCGCGCCGATGTCGCGCGCTTCCTGGGCGTCGCCGACGACGAAGTGATCTTCACCGGCGGCTGCACGGCGGCGATCAACCTGGTGGCGCAGAGCTACGGCAGCCTGCTGAAGCCGGGCGACGAGATCGTGCTGTCGGTGCTGGAGCATCATTCCAACATCGTGCCGTGGTACCAGGTGGCGCAGCGCGCCGGCTTGAAGCTGCGGCCGCTGCCGGTGACCGACGATGGCCGCATCGACGTCCAGGCGTTGCCATCCGTCGTCAACGACCGCACGCGCCTGATTTCGGTGGCGCATGTATCGAACGTCACCGGCGCCGTCGCCGACGTCGCTGCCATTGTTGCGGCGGCCCGCGCGGTGGGCGCCAAGGTGATGCTGGACGGCGCCCAGCGGGCGCCGCATGGGCCGATCGACCTGCCGGCGCTGGGCGTCGATTTCTATGCCTTCGCCGGCCACAAGGCCTATGGCCCCAACGGCATCGGCGTGCTGTGGGGCCGCAAGGAACTGCTGGAGGCGATGCCGCCGTTCATGGGCGGCGGCTCGATGATCGGCAGCGTGACGTTCGAGCACATCACCTGGGCGCCGCCGCCGCGCCGCTTCGAGGCCGGCACGCCACCGATCGGCCCAGCCATCGGCCTGGGCGCGGCCTGTCGCTGGATGCAGGATCTGGACTGGACGGCGGTGGGCAGCCACGAGATGGGCCTGACGCAGCGGCTGATGGACGGGCTCGCCGACGTGAAGAGCGCGCGGTTGATCGGGCCACAAGGCTTACAGGGCCGCTTGCCGGTGGTGTCGTTCGTGCTCGACAACGTCCATCCGCACGATACGGCGCAGATCCTCGATTCCTTCGGTGTCGCGGTGCGCGCCGGCCACCATTGCGCGCAGCCGCTGATGGACCGCTTCGACATCACCGGCACGACGCGTGCCTGCATCGCGCCCTACAACGACAACAGCGACGTCGATGCGTTGCTGGCCGGCGTGCGCGAAGCGGTGCGGAGGTTCGCGTGAGTGATGCGCTCTATCACGACCGCATCGTGGCACTGGCCAAGAGTCGTGCCGGCGCCGGCAGGCTCGCGGCGCCGACAGCATCGGCGCGGCGCGACAATCCGTTGTGCGGCGATCGCGTGACCATGGATGTACGCCTGGACGAGCAGGGCCACATGACCGAGCTGGCGCACGAGGTGCGCGGCTGTGCGCTATGCCAGGCCTCGGCCGTGGCGCTGGCGGCACGCGCACAGGGCCGCGCCAAGAGCGATCTGGATGCCCTGCGTCGTGAGATCGAGGCCGTGCTGAACGGCACGGCGGACGGCGAGGGCGACTTCGCCGCCTTCGCTCCGGTGCGCGCCTATCGCAGTCGCCACGACTGCGTCATCCTGCCGTTCGAGGCGCTGAAAGCCGCACTCAACGGAAGTTGATTCCTTCTCCCGCGCAGGCGGGGAGAAGGGTTTCACCCGCCAAATGACGGCCGGTGCTGTGCCCAGGGGCTGGCGGCCTCGAAGGCGGCGCTGGCTTGCAGGACGCCGAGATCATCGAAGCGCGGGGCGACGATCTGCAGGCCGACTGGCAGGTTCTCGGCCGTGAAGCCGCACGGCACGCTCACGGCCGGATTGCCCGACCAGTTGAACGGATAGGAGAACTGGATGTAGCGGAAGAAACCCGGTTCGTCCGCCCAGTGTGCCGGTTGCAGCAGCGTGGCGGGAAAGGCCGCGACGCTGGCCGTCGGTGTGATCAGATAGTCCCAGTTCTCGAAGAATTCGTGGATACGCTGGCAGTAGGTGAAGCGCCGCGTACGCATGTTCATGAACGTCGACAGCTTGACGTTCTCGACCGAGTGCAGCAGCGCGGCGAAGCCCGGATCCATCTTGTCTTCCCACTCCGGCAGAAAGCGCGTGTAGCCGGCGAACACGGTGGGCCAGAAGAAGTCGACCAGCTCGACGCCCTCCGGTCCCCATGACGGCGTCACCTGCTCGACGGTGGCGCCCATCGTCTCGAACACTTTCGCCGCGTCGGCCACGAGAGCAGCCACTTCGGGATCGACGCGCGCATGCCCGAGGTCGGGGCTGAAGGCGATGCGCTTGCCCTTCATGTCGGCCTGCAGCTTGGCGGCATAGTCCTGCGGCGGAGTCTCGAGCGTGGTGTAGTCCCAGGGATGCGGGCCGGCCATGGCTTCCAGCATCAGCGCCGCATCGGTCACGGTGCGTGTCAGGGGGCCCATGTAGGTCGCGAGATCATTGTTCGACATCGGCCAGTTGGGGATGCGGCCGTGCGTCGGCTTCAGGCCGAAGACGCCGCTGAAATGCGCCGGCAGGCGGATCGAGCCGGCACCGTCGCCACCCTGGTGCAGCGGGCCATAACCGGCCGCCGCACCGGCACCGGCGCCCGACGACGATCCACCGGCGCTGTAGCCTTGCTTCCACGGATTGTGTGTAACGCCCGTCACCGGGCTGTGGCTGACGCCTTTCCAGCCGAACTCGGGCGTCGTCGTCTTGCCCAGCATGATGCAGCCGGCGTCGTGCAGGCGCGACACGCAGGGCGCGTCGACGTCGGGGATCGTGCCCTTGAAGATGTTGCTGCCGAAGTCGGTCTGTACGCCTTTGGTCTGCTGCAGGTCCTTGATGGTGACCGGGATGCCTTCGAGCTTGCGCGCATCGCCGCGCTGCCACGCCGCCTCGGCCGTCTTGGCCCGCGCTCGGGCGTGATCTGCTGTCAGGCGCGCCATCGCATTCAGCGCCGGCTCGGATCGCTCGATGTGCCGCAGGATTGCCTCGACGACCTCGACTGGCGAGATCTCCTTCTTGCGGTACATCGCCGCCAGCGTGCTGGCCGGCAGATAGCCGATGTCGGCGTCGTTCATGGTCGCAATTCTCCCTTGATGTGGTCGTGTTTCGTCAGCGATGGACGGGTGTCGGAATACCTTCCATGCGCGCCTTGAGCTGCAGCGAGAGGTAGCGCGAATAGTGCCGCGATTGGGCGAGGTTGCCGCCGTGGAACCACAGCGCTTCCTGTGCCGTTGGCTTCCACATGTTGCGCAGTTCGCCTTCCCACGGACCGGGATCCTTGTTGGTTCCAGAGCCCAGGCCCCAGCACGGGCCGACCGCGTCGGCGACTTCGGGCGAGATCAATTGCGCCGCCCAGCCGTTCATCGAGCCGTAGCCGGTGGCGTAGACCACGAGGTCGGCCGCCAAGGTCGTGCCATCGCTCAGCACTACGGCATCCTCGGTCAGGTGCTCGATCGCCACACCTGATTTGAGCTTGATGCGGCCGTCGGCGATCAGTTCGGAGGCGCCGACATCGATGTAATAGCCCGAGCCACGGCGCAGATACATCGGCCCCAGGCCCGACTCGTCCTCGCCGAAGGTCAACATGAAGCCGGCGTCGCGTAGGCGCTGGTAGAAAGGCGCGTCGGTGTCCTGGATCTTGCGGCACACCGGGATCTGGAACTGCGGCACCAGGCGGTAGGGGACTGACGCCACGGTGAGGTCGGCCATGTCGGTGGTGATGCCTGCCTGCACCGCTTCCTCCGAGTAGAGGCTGCGGCCGTGCTGCTGCTGCGTTTCGGAGCGCACGACCAGAGTGGGCGAGCGCTGCAGCATGGTGACCTCGGCGCCGTGCTCCCACAGGTCGGCCGCGATGTCGTGCGCCGAGTTGTTCGAGCCCACGATCACGCAGCGCTTGCCGGCGAAGCCGTCGCCTCCAGGATGCCGGCTGGAGTGATGCTGCACGCCCTTGAAGCGGTCGGCGCCGCGATAGCGCGGCACGTTCGGCACGCCCGACATGCCGGTGGCGAGCACGAGCTGCTTGGGCCGCAACACCACGCGCTCGCCGGCGCGGTCGACGACCACGGTCCATTCGCCGCGCGCGGCATCGAAGCTGGCCTCGCGGCATGCGGTCGAGGGCCAGTAGTTCAGCTCCATCAGCCGCGTGTAGGCCTCGAGCCAGTCACCCATCTGGTCCTTGGGCGTGTAGACCGGCCAGTGGTCGGGGAAGGGCAGGTACGGCATGTGGTCGTACCAGACCGGATCATGCAGGCAGAGCGACTTGTAGCGCTTGCGCCAGGCATCGCCCGGCCGCTCGTTCTTATCGATGATCAGGGTCGGCACGCCCAGTCGCTTCAGGCGCGCACCGAGCCCGATGCCGCCCTGGCCGCCGCCGACGATGAGGCAGTAGGGCTGCTGGCTGTAGCCGAGCGCGGCTTCTTCCGTGGCCCGGCGATCGGGCCAGGTCTCGCGGCCGCGGATGGCGCCGTGCACCGTGCCCAGCGGCCGCGTTGCGCCGCGCTTTTCCTCGAAGCCCTTCAGCTCCTGCAAGGTTGTCAGCAGGGTCCACGCCTTGCCGTCGCGCAGCCGCACATGGCCCTTGCCGCGGCCGACGTCAGTCTCGAAGGTGAACCACGCCTCGGTGGTGCCGTTGGCGATGCGCGGGACGCCGTCCATGGCGACGTTGCTCGGTTTCACTCGCGCCATGGTCGTCGCCAGCATGTCCCGGATGCCGGCATGGCCTTCCACCGTGGCGATGTTCCAGGTGAAGGACACCAGATCGCGCCAGTAGCTTTCGTCGCCGAAGAGGGCGAGGATCGCCGTCATATCCTGCCGCTGCAGGGCCTCGCCGAAAGATGCCAGCCAACGCGCACTCTGCGCCGTCGCTTCAGAACCGCTCATGATGCTTGTGTTCAACCCGTTCGCTGCAAGGCGACGGCGCCGCCGCCCTGATCAGCGGTTGCGTCCGTCGCCGGGACGTGGACATATATGATATATTCTTTGATCGAACCTACCTTGGCAAGGAACAACTTCCGATGACGGCAGACGCACGCGGCGGCATACCCGGGGCCGATATCTGGCGCGACACCTGGGGCATTCCGCACATCAAGGCGCGGTCGCAGGCCGAGGCGTTCGCCGGGCTGGGCTTTGCCCATGCACAGGACCGGCTGTGGCAGATGGAAGCGCTGCTGCGCCGGGGTACCGGGCACTACGCCGAATGGGTCGGCGCGGCGGCGATCAACGCCGATGCACTGGCGCGCCGTCTCGACACCGCAGGCGCCTCGCAGCGCGACGGTGCCGCGCTGGGCAGCGAGGCGCGCGCCATGCTCGAGGCCTATGCCAGCGGGGTGAATGCCTTCATCGCGACGGGATACCGTCCGGTGGAATATCGCCTGCTCGAGGCGCAGCCGGTCACCTGGCAGCCCTGGCATTCCATTGCCGTGATGCGCCAGATCGGCTTTTTGATGGGCTCGGTGTGGTGGAAGCTGTGGCGCGCCGCGGCGCTGCCGATTGTCGGCGCCGACGGCATCACCCGGCTGCGCTACGAGGATGGCGGCAACGAGCTTCTGTGCCTGCCGCCGGGGCTGGAGAAGGGACCCTTCAAGGCTGCGATGGCCGATCTACGGCCCGGCATCGAGGCGCTGCTGGAGACGGCGGCGATCGATGTCAGCGGTGGCGGCAGCAACAACTGGGCGCTGGCGCCTGGCCGCACCGCAACGGGCCGGCCGCTGCTGGCGGGCGATCCGCACCGGGTGCTGGAGATGCCCAACATGTACGCCCAGGCCCATCTGGCGTGCGATGATTTCGACGTCATCGGGCTCACGGTGCCGGGTGTGCCGGGCTTCCCGCACTTCGCTCACAACGGCACCGTCGCCTGGTGCGTCACCCACGCCTTCGTCGATATCCACGACCTCTATGTCGAGCGCTTTTCCGCCGATGCGCAGTCCTGTCTGTTCAAGGACCAGTGGGAACCAGTGCGTCGGCGCAGCGAGCGGATCGCCGTGCGCGGGACCGAGGCCGTCGAGGTCGACGTCGTCGAGACGCGCCACGGGCCGGTCATTGCCGGCGATCCCGCGACGGGCACGGCGCTGGCGTTGCGCTCCATGCAGTTCGCCGAGACCGATCGATCGTTCGACTGCATGATCCCGATGCTGCGCGCGACGAGCGTCGAGACGCTCCACGAATCGACGCGCGAGTGGGGCCTGATCGACCACAATCTGGTGGCGGGCGACACCGCCGGCCACATCGGCTACCGCGTGCGGGCCAAGGTGCCGCGGCGGCCGCGGTCCAACGGCTGGCTGCCGGTGCCGGGCTGGACCGGTGCGCATGAGTGGGACGGCATCGTCGACTGGCACCGCATGCCGGCAGCGATCGACCCGGCCGGTGGAGTCGTGGTCACTGCCAACAACCGCGTCGCCGCCGAGGGTGACGACTATCTCTGTACCGACGCCATGCCGCCGCATCGCGCGCGGCGGATTTGGCAGCGCCTGGCCGCGCTCGCCTCGGCATCGGTCGATGACATGGCCGGGGTTCATCGTGACGTCGAGACCATCCCCGGCCAGGAATTGCGCGAGCGGCTGCGCGTGCTCTCCGTTGCCGACCCGCAGGCCGCCGCCCTGCAGCGCCGTATTCTCGACTGGGACGGGCGCATGGCCGCGGAGTCGCTGGGCGCCAGCGCCTATGTCGCCGTGCGCCTGGCGCTGACGCGCCTGGTCGCCGATCGCAGCGGCCTGCGGGCCGCGGCGCAGAGCCCTTGGGCCCAGGTGCCGCCCGGCACGGTGGCGGAGAACCAGTTGTGGTGGGCCGTGCCCGGCCTGCTGCGCGCCGACGATCGCACACTGCTGGGCGGCGCGTCGTGGGACGAACTGCTGGGCGCGGCGCTGGCGCAGGCGGTGGCCAGGCCGCTGGAGCCGTGGGGCGTGGCACACCGGCCGCGCTTTGCGCATCCGCTGTCGGCGACCTTCCCCGATCAGGCTGCCGAACTGGACCGCCTGTCGGTGCCTGTCGGCGGCGACAACGACACCATCTTCGCCACCGGCTGCATTGCGGCGATCGGCACGCGCGCGGTCTATGCCTCGCTGTCGCGCTACGTCTTCGATGTCGGGGTGTGGCAGAATTGCCGCTGGATTGTCTTCCATGGCGCCTCCGGCGAGCCGGGCAGTCCCTGGCACCTGAACCAGAACGCGGCCTGGGCCGCGGGCGAGATGGTGCCGATGCTCTACGACTGGACGGCCGTGACGGCCGTCGCCACCCAGCATCGCCATCTATCCTTTCGCGATGGTCGCGTGTATGTCTCGCAGCCCTGAGATGAAGCCGCCAGGAGCCATAATGCTGTCCGGACTGACCGTAAGCAGCCGCGAGAACCTGACCTCGCGGGTCTACGCCCAGCTCCGGGAGGCGTTGATGGCCGGCCGTTTCTGGCCGGGCCAGCGGCTGCGCATCCAGGAGATCGCCGTCGCCATGGGGGTGAGCCAGACGCCCGTGCGCGAGGCGATCATGCAACTGGTGCGCGAGGGCGGCCTGGAGATGCGCTCGAGCCAGGCCATCACGGTCACCAACCTGTCGCTCACCCGCTACAAGGAGCTGCGTGAGGTTCGCCTGCTCCTGGAAGGGCTTGCCACCGAGAAGGCGACACCGCTGCTGATCGCCAGCGACTTCGCCCGGCTCGAGGAGCTGCACCAGCAGTTGATCGCGGCGGAAAAGAGCGGCGATCACGAGGCCGCCCACTTCACCAATTTCCACTTCCATTTCCTGATCTACCGCGCCTCGCAGATGGTCGACCTGGTGTCGCTGCTCGACAGCGCCTGGCTGCGCAACGGGCCGCTGCTGAAGTTCCTCTATCCTCATGCGCCGCCGACCTACAGCGGACCGCACCAGCATCTGACCTTGATGAAGGCATTGCGCCGGCGTGATGCGGCCGCCGCGCGGCAGGCTATCCAGGACGATATCATCGAAGGTGGTGCCCGACTGGTCGCCTTGATGGAGCAGATCGCAGCGGGGGAGGTCGAGCTGATCAACATGCCCGACGGCAGCTTCCAGCTGAATTTCCGCGCCCAGGGCCGGCGCAAGCGCGCCGCCCGCGGGTAGGGTCCACAGGCGACTCGCGAAATCTGCTGGACGTCAAGAATATATCATATACTTTCTGTCCATCGTGGTGGGGGAGTGCTGACAATGAACGTCCTTGTCGATACGCCGGACCGCAAGCTGCGGGCGCGGGCTCAGCGCGTGATCCCCGGCGGCATGTATGGTCACATGCGCGCCGCCCGGCTGCCGGCCGGCTATCCCCAGTTCTACGCGCGCGCCGAAGGCTGTCATCTGTGGGACGTCGATGGCCGGCGCTACGTCGATTTCATGTGCGGCTGGGGTCCGATCGTGCTGGGCCACAAGCATCCGGCCGTGACCGAGGCGGTGCAGCGCCAGATGGCGGCCGGCGATTGCATGAACGGCCCCACCGAACGCATGGTCGAGCTGGCCGAGCGCTTCGTCGGCCTGGTGCCGCACGCCGACTGGGCGATCTTCGCCAAGAACGGCACCGACGCCACCACGACCTGCGTGACCCTGGCGCGGGCCGGCACCGGCCGGCGCAAGATCCTGGTGGCCAAGGGCGCCTATCACGGCGCGGTGCCGTGGTGCTCGCCCTATCCGCTGGGCGCCACCGCCGAGGACCGCGCTCATCTGATCACGTTCGACTATAACGACGCCGCCAGCCTGGAGGTCGCCGTCGCGCAGGCCGGCGATGATCTGGCCGGCGTCGTCGTCTCGGCCTTCCGCCATGACTACGGCCTGGATCAGGAGTTGCCGGACGCCCACTTCGCCCGTCGCGCGCGCGAGCTGTGCGACGCCAAGGGCGCGGCGCTGATCCTCGATGACGTGCGTGCCGGCTTCCGTCTCACCATGCGCGGCAGCTGGGACCTGATCGGCGTGCAACCCGACCTCAGCGCCTGGAGCAAGGCGATCGCCAACGGCTACGCACTGGCGGCGATCCTGGGCAACGAGCGCTTCCGTGACGCCGGATCGCAGGTCTACATGACCGGCTCGTTCTGGTGCAGCGCCGTGTCGATGGCGGCGTCGCTGGCCACCATCGATGAGCTGGAACGTATCGACGGGCCGCGGCGCATGGGCGAGATGGGCCTGCGGCTGCGCCAGGGGATCACGGCGCAGGCGGCAGCGGCCGGCATCGGCGTACGCCAGAGCGGCCCGCCGCAGATGCCGACCCTGCTGTTCGACGACGATCCCGACGGCGCCACGGGCGAGCGCTTCACGGCCGAGGCGCTCAAGCGCGGTGTCTATCTGCATCCGCGCCACAACATGTTCCTGTCGGCGGCCCACACCGAAGCCGACATCGATTTCGCGCTCGAGGCCACGAAAGGCGCCTTCGCCGCGCTGGCCGCCGCGCGGTGATGTCGCCTGTCGGCACGTCGCCATCCCGGAGGCTGGCACGTGAATTGAATGTATATGATACATCATATGGGATCAGATCAGGCTGAGGGGCTGAGATGGCATCGGTGAAGCGGCGGGATTTCTCGCGAAGCGTGCTGGCCCTGGGTGCCTTCACGCTGGCGCCCATCGGCATGACACGCGCGGAGTCGGCGCCCAGGAAGGGCGGTACGCTGGTCTACGCGTCCGTCTCCGGACCGGGCACGCTCGATCCGCATGTCTCATCCAGCGCCGTCGAGCTGGAGGTCATCCATAACGTCTTCGAAGGGCTGGTGGCGCTCGACAACCAGAACGCCACCCGGCCGATGCTGGCGGCCAAGGCGACGGCATCAGCCGATGCCCGGACCTATACGTTCGAGCTGCGCCGTGGCGTGAAGTTCCACAATGGCGATGAGCTTACGTCAGCCGACGTCAAGGCGTCCCTGGAGCGCTATCAGCGCGTCAGCCCCAACGCCGGCAACCTGGCCGATGTCGAGCGCTACGAAACGCCCGATCCCTATACTTTCGTCATCCATCTCAAGGCGTCCAACGTCGTCCTGCTGGACGTGCTGAAGTCGCCGATCTTCCCGTTCATGATCCTGCCGGCGTCGCAGAAGGACAAGCCGGCGCGTGGCATCGACGTGATCGGCACCGGGCCGTTCTCGCTGGGCGAGTGGGTCAAGGACAGCCATCTCGTCATCAAGCGCTTCGACGGCTACGTGCCCGACACCAGCGCGCCGGGCCGCGACGGTTATGCCGGCCGCAAGACCGCCTATCTCGATGCCGTGCGCTACCGCTTCATCCCGGAGGCAACGACCCGCATCGCCGCCCTGCAGACCGGCGAGGTGCAGCTGGCGTCGAGCATCCCGACCGAGCTGCGCGATCGGCTCGAGCAGCGCAAGGAGCTGGCCGTCCGCGAGGTGTTCCCGGTCGGCGGCACCTACGTGATCGTCAATTCGCAGTACGGGCTCACCGCAAACGTGCTGATCCGCCAGGCCGTTGCGGCCGCCATCGACATTACCGAGATCACCGATGCCACCGGCGGCGTCAACAAGGCCAATCCGTGGATGTCGTTTCCCAATACGCCGTACTATCTCGGCGAGAGCGCGCCGACGCCGTGGTACGACGTGAAGAGCCCGGCCAAGGTCAAGGAGCTGCTGAAGCAGGCCGGCTACAAGAACGAAAAGATCATCATCGAGACCAACAGCAACTACCAGTGGATGCGCACGACCATGCTGGTGGTCGCCGAGCAGCTCAAGCGCGCCGGCAT
>Ga0187894_10000927_pt1 | contig 39036 bp, 37 predicted proteins | sample GBC1701081metaG_FD_136650 | JGI IMG/M metagenome (GOLD analysis project Ga0187894, IMG submission 136650) | White microbial mat communities from a lava cave in the Kipuka Kanohina Cave System on the Island of Hawaii, USA - GBC170108-1 metaG ... | reverse complement strand
TTTATGGGATTGAGTCTTCCCGAGCACGGCTACCATGCGCCCAACGAATACTTCGACTGGGGCCAGGCCTCAGGCGGGATGAAAGCGTTCGCGCATTATTTTGTGGAGCTGGCGCAGATGGGGCGTCTCGGCTGACGAACAGTGCGCGGGCTCGATCGCGCCATGATGCGTTGAGTTCGGCCTGGTACTTGGTCGTACCGTTGGCCGCGTGCTTCTATGAAGCTGCGACGAGACGTCGCAATGTCGTCGCACAGCGGCGCCCATTCAGCAACCTGACAGGCAGCGCCCGCCATGTCGCTTATCTCGGCGCGCATCCGTTCCATCCGAGACTTGGGAGGTGGGCAGGGGATGAGTTTCGCAATCTTGACGAGTGTGCAGCGAGAACCTCAGCGCATGTCGCAAGCTGATTTCTCTGGTTCCTGCTCCTTGCTCGCCCGACGAGGATGCACGACTCATCATGATGCGAAGTGATAAACGCCCATTGACTTGACCAACTGCTGTCTCTATCCTCTCTACATTTTGATCTGCTACCAAATGAGCGCAGGTTTTTCACCTGAGCTTCCCTGCCGGGTTTTTCGATTGGTGAAGTAAAAGATGAAAGGGTGCCGCTATGCATGAGGCAATTAAGCGAGCGGCCAATGATCTGCACATACAACTCGATGCTCTTGACCATGCGAGCCAACTTGCTACCAGAGATATCGATAGAATTCGAGAAGTTCTTTGCAAGAAATTTCCGTTCCCTATTGGAGAGAAAGCTCCCATTGACGTCATATTTCTTGGATCATATGGACGCGGAGAGGCTACTAAAGGGTCAGACCGCGACTATCTGATAATACTTGATGGATCTACTAAGCCGAGTCGAGCCAAGGAGATCTTTCGCGCTGTCGAAGGAGTTTGTGACGAGTTAAATATTCAGAAAGCTGGAAGGGGAGGATTGTTTCAGGAGTTTGTTAGCAGCGCCGAGCTGTATACGAGAATTGGACTCGAAGGCGATACTAATACGAATACATCTCGAAGGTTGTTATTGCTCACAGAGTCAGTATCGGCCTATTGCGAGCAAACACATCATGCGCTCATTGAGACGATTGTTGATCGCTACTGCACAGACTACGACGATGATCAAGATGGGCAAGACCCTGGAAGGATTCCACACTTCTTGCTGAACGACCTAACACGATATTGGAGAACTATCACTGTTGATTTTGGCGCCAAAAAATGGAAAGCCCTAGCTCCGGACTGGCATGTCAGGTATGCCAAGCTTCGAACGTCCCGCAAGCTCATGTATGCAGGGACACTTGCCTCCTTGTTTCTGACCCCTGTAGCTTCAAAGAAATCGATTGCTGTGAAAGATCATCTTCTGAAAGAATTGAGCAAGCCCGTTTTGGCCAGACTGTGTGACTGCTATGCTCACTTTGGCAATGCAGGACACGGCGCTCTTAAAGACATTCTTCTTGCTTATAATCGGTTTGTGGAGATCCTTAACGAACAAGGAAAGCGCGATATTCTGGCCAAAGGAGAAACACCAGAAGCCAAGGAAGTGCTCAAGGAGATGAAGTTATTAGGCGACAAAATTCAAAGAGGTTTAGAAGCGATCTTCTATGATGAGCCTATATTCTCGTAGCTCACACGTCGCTACGGATTGTTTTAATTCATATTTGGAGGACCGCCATGGAGGCTTACAACTTTCCATCTGAACTCGAGAAGGTTTTGAAGGGAAATACAGGAGAACTGGATAGATGGCTTACTAGCTTTAGAGAATTACAGACAGAAATGGCTGCGAGACTTGTATTCCTAGCGCGGTACTATGATGAGATTCCGAACGAGCTGACATCAAAATACATTCAAGCGCTAGTATCTACCTTTGAATCCCTTCCAGACGACTGTACGATTAACACGTCTACGGTATTAAGAGAAAAGCTATCAGATTTTGTTCAATCCATCGAAAAAGATGGTGACAAAGCAAAGGTACGCGAAATACTGGAAAAGCATTTGGTAGTAAGTTAATCGAGATAGTTCTATCTTCTCATGAAGATATTTATTGCTGGTAAGGTAGGAGAAGAGGAAGTTGCCAGGGAAGCAATGAATATGCTTTCCCAGGCTGGACATGAGATATCTTTTGATTGGACAACCATCCCACATTTAAAGCCGTACGATGAGAATAGTGAAGCATCACAGCAGGCAGCACTTCTGGAGTCGCGGGGCGTTCTTGAGTCTGATGCACTTGTTTTACTAGCACATGACAAAGGTGTTGGGATGTATGTAGAGCTGGGGATGGCAATTGCTAGCGGGAAACCCATTTATGTTGTTGGGACTGGATCATCGCGAACGATGTTTATTTATCATCCATTGGTTCGGCGCGTAGGTACAATTTCAAACCTTTTAAATGTTCTAGAAAAAAGCAACGGTCAGTATTCCGAGAAGAGTAGAATATCGGAAAGTAAGAGTAAGACATGATTATGCTAGGAGCGTCTCGGTTTTCTGCTTAACGTTCGTCCATCACTAAATCTCCTGCCCGCGCTGCGGTTTCGAGCAAATTGATTTTATTGAAAGAATGACGGTATTGATCATAGAGTGTCAAACTCCCAGCGCCCATGTCGATTAGGTAGAGCGAGCGCCGCATTGAGGTGGTTAAGAAAGTCGCGACGTGGGATGGCTTCGGCGCCCAAGGCGGTGAGGTGCGGGGAGGATTGTTGGCAGTCCATGAGGCGAAATCCCCAGGTCTGTAACTGGCGCACGAGCGAGGCCAGTGCGACTTTCGAGGCATCGGATACACGGGTGAACATTGACTCTGCGAAAAAGGCTCCGCCGAGCGCCACGCCATAGAGTCCGCCAACCAACTGTCCTTCCTGCCAGGTTTCAACAGAATGGGCGTACCCAAGCTCGTGTAAATGCGTGTAGGCTTTGAGCATCTCCGCAGTGATCCATGTGCCGCCGTCCGGATATTGCGGCCTTGGTTCTGCGCAATGTCTCATTACGTCGCGAAAGCACTGGTCGAGCGTGACACTGAATAGGCCGGGACGAAGGCTTCTCTTGAGGCTGCGCGAGATATGGAGTTTGTCGGGAAAAAGTACGGTTCTGGGATCGGGCGACCACCACAAGATGGGCTGATCGTCGCTGTACCAGGGAAAGATTCCATGACGATAGGCTTCGAGCAATCGCTCAGGTCGCAGGTCGCCACCAACGGCGAGTAGACCCTCCGGCGAAGCCTGATCAACAGGTGGAAAGCCCAGATCCTGTTCGTTCACCTTGAGGATAAACATACCGGGTCATGGACCAAGAAGCAGTCAACTGGCTATGATTTTACTGACAGGATCGTCATCCCTTCTTTTCCTCAGCCTGAGCCAACATCGGTTTGAAGATGGGGTCCGCATCCAACACTGCCTTTAACGATTCTGCTCCAATAAAGAATTGCCACACGTCCGGAGTCTGCCCGGGAATCTCCGCAAACCATCGTTTGGCTTCCGTCAGTCGCTCCAAGATCGCCCGATTGTCTCGGTCCGGGGTGAACAGTAAGCTATAGGCTTTGGTGTACTCGGCCATAAATTTATCGAGCGGCTGGTCCGCGAGCGCGATCGCCTCGTCGGCATCCTGGTAGGCAGCACGAATATCTGAATCGTCGAAATTGCGGTTCCAGGCCACTTTGTTGATGCGGGACCAGGCCAGTTGGAGCAAGGCTTTGGCTCTGCCGGCTCTTTGCTCAAGCGGGATGGCTTTGAGCAGGGACCGGTGGGTTTCGATCGCGGCTTCTTGATCATTGTTCCAGCGTAAGGCCACGCCTAATCGAAACCGGTTATCGAGTTGTTCTGGACGCACCTCGGCTAAGGTTCTCATGGCTGAGAGCATGCGGTACAGATAATCAGCGGTCGTTGGTTTGTCGAACCCACCCATCTCCATCCCCAGCGACAAGTCCATGCGTGTCGCTTGGGCATAGATGTTCCAAAAATGCTCGTTCACGACCAAGGCAAGGGCCGGATCTCTCACCGTGAGTTTGTGGAACGGGATAGCTTCGCGCAGGACAATGGCATAGAGGTGTCGGCTCAGGACCATGAGGGCATCGGACTGATTGGGATCGATAATGAGCACACGGTTCAACATGGCCACACGATCGCGCAGTTCCGGGAAGGTGGCCGCGCGAGCGGCCCAGGCGGTCAAAAGCCCCGGGAGATCCGTCGGTCCCCACCAGACCAGTGAGTCGGGGAGAGCCTGACTGGATTCCGTGACAAACGGAATCTTTTCCTGAGTGCCGTTTCCGGAGATAGTGCCGCTGGTGACGGGTAGGTTCAGGACCGCCCGGTCGCCCACGAAGCCGTGTTTCTTCAACCCGGAGAGGACAATCCATTGGGTGGTAATTTCCTTCAGCGCGCGCCTAGTTCGTTTAATCGTACTGGTCCATTTGACCGAACCAGCTGCGTAGGTCAATGGAGCGGTGAGGGGATCCTGGTAACTGATGGACAGTTTCACCAATGTGGTTGGGACCGCCACGATCGGGCCATTTGGTCGAAGACGGAATGAGGCCGAAGGGATCGACACACTTCCGACAAGGTGAGTATGAAATCCGGTGCCCGGCGGTGTAAGACCCAGCGCGTCGGTCACGAAGGCCGAGGCGGGGTAGCGGTTCAGGTCTTCACTGAAAAAAACCAGGTTGCCGTTACTGGGCCATAAGACCTCCATGCCGATATCAGTTCTGATGAGTGTGGGGGCATGGGCCTCTCGAAGACGCTGCCAGCAGGAGTCATAGACGGGGTCGGAGTCGGTCGGGTGGGTCTTGATGCCGTGAGGGGCTGCAACTACAAGGGGATACTGACAGGCGAAGTCGAGCTGGCCGACGCGTACCTTATCTCCCCTTCCCATGGCTTCAACGTAACGCTGAGCCGTTGCTTCAGCAGAGGTGAGGGCCTGCTTCGATTTCTTCGAAACGGCAGCGGCTGATGCCGATGGGGTTTCCATCATGGTCATCGCAGTGACAATCGACAGGGTTCCGGCGAGGAACAGGATCGTGGACCAGCCACGTTGGAGGATCTGCAGGCGCATTATGTCATTGGCTCTTAGTATGAAGGACGAAAGAAGCGGTAATGTACCATGCTACTTTGAGGACCTGAAAGGGGATAGGAGTCTGTTGAACAATTCAACCGGTGTAAGAAGACTGTCATTTGGTTTGTTTGGTCTCTCTCGTTTGTTTGGTTGAACAAGACCAACTAGATGAACAAAACAGACCAGATGAACCAGACGGATCACTCCCGAAGAGGGTGCCCTGTCTCCTAGTTATTCGACCGTAACTACGGCTTTCATGTCATGGCCTGGCATGTCGCAGAGGTAGGAGAAGGTTCCGGTACGTGCCGGTGTGAACCGAAATTCAATCAGGCCATCAGGCGGGATAATCACCCGCTTGAGTCCGTCTGGACCGTACTCCGGAGCTCCGTTGCCGCTCACGTCGAAGTCGACGCCTAAGAAGAACTCCTTGGCTGCTACGGTATGGAGTTCCGTATCGTGGTTGCGGAACCGTAGCACTGCTTTGCGATCATGATGTATGTGGATGTGCTGGGGAACGAACATCCGTGAGCGGATCTCTACGGTGACCGCTTCTCCCTCAATCTCAGTTGGGAGCGCGTCGGGAGCCTGCTCGACATTGCCGGATAGACTCTTCGCGGGGGTCGCTAGTATCAGTACCAGGCATATGAGCCCGAGCGTCTCTTTCACCGCGCGTTGGCCAGATCAAGGATCGTGCGGCGCATGTCCACCCGCTCGGTCGAGGTCAATTGTGGTGCTGGACGATGTCGGCAGAGTGTGACGGTGTGCTGGAGAGAGGCGATGAAGACTTCGCAATTCGGACAGGCTCCCAGATGTCGGCGTATTTCTCGGCAAATGTCGGCTGGGAGTTCGTCGTCGATATAGGCGGACAACTGCCGGAGAAGATCTACGCAATGACGTTGGCCATGCGTATGGCGGTGAGAGGATGGCCCGATCTGTTTCTTTGACGCCGATGTCTTTTTCTTCGTCATGAACGCACGCCTCCAGATCTGTGGTCACCGTGGTGGGTGATGCCGCGAGCGCTGAGTTCGCGCCGCACAAACAAGCGTGCTCGGTGCAGTCGCGTTTTTACGGCGCGCTCATTCAAGCCCATGACGGCTCCCACTTCTTTGGCACTCAGCCCTTCCATATCCCTGAGCACCAGGGCCATCCGATATTTACTGGGCAGTTTCTCGATCGCCTGGTCGAGGGCATGTCGGAGTTCTTTGTTCTGCAGTGCCTCTTCGGGGCTAAGCCCGTCCATCGGAACTTGGAGGCGAAACTCTCCTTCTGATGTAGGCACAAATTCATCGAGCGACAGCTCGTGTTCAGGCTCCCCTTTGCGCTTGCGCCGCATCCGTATGCAGGCCCGTGAGGCGATGGTGTACAACCAGGTAGAAGCCTTGGCTTCCCCTCGAAAATCTTTGAGTCCTTGGTAGGCATTGAGAAAGGTTTCTTGAACAAGATCCTTTGCCGCCTCCGTTTCTCCGCACAGGCGATGCGCGTAACGATAAATCAGATCGACATGGTCTCGGTACAGCTTATCAAACTCATCAGGCTCTTGCATGGCTGGGCGTTGGGGAGGCGTTTTGGAGGCAGAGGCGCGCATAGCTGGCGCGAAGTCTAGGGAGTTGGCTGAGGCCTGTCAAGCAAACCTATACTGAAATAAGAAGGCCCTCGTTGGACGCGCGCAGTAGGAAACTCATCCGGGCCATCCTGGGGACAACGTACACAAGCAAGCTTGGAAGGATCATCTTTGGTCACTCGCTGCGGCCTTGCTTTGACAAGGCGCGTCCCAGGACGAAAAATCTGTCTTGGCAGACTCAGGGCAGGCAGGAGTGTGGATGTAATGGAAGTGGGTTAGGGGATCTGTGAGGCACTGTGTCGGGGAGTCGGTGTCTCAGTGGCTGGAGATGTGATGGTCACATGCTCATGGTCAATATGCAACGTCAACGGTTGTCCCACCTTCACAGGTGGAACCCCGATCTTCGAATTGAGCATAACCACGCCGATAGGGGTGCGGACAAAGACGAAGTTAGACTTGAGTTTGGATACGGTTCCTGAAAGGAGGAGCTGCGCGTCGGCGCCGGCCGGTGGGGCTTGGCTGATCTGTAGATCGTACTGTAAATCATGCACCCCGTTGATGGTATTCGTTTCGTCGACTTCGACGGTCAGCGGATCTCCCTCTTGATAGTTGATGAGGCGTTCTTCTTGTGTGCCGAATTGCACGGTCTGTTCACCGTCAGGCCCCCACCAGCGTAACGTTCTCGGCACATCGGTGCCGGATGTCATTGGCCCGCTGAGGTAGCGATGGACTAGGGATTCGTCTTCCCTCTTGCGGATCTCGACGACGAAATGGCGCTCGTGCACCCAGAATCGTACTTCCTGTGAGGCCTTGAGATCCTTCAATGTTGTTTTGGATGTGAGAGTCAGCAGTCCGACCGGAGTCTTGAGGAAAACGATCCCGGCCTTGGTCCGCCACACCGACCCCCGTAGCCTTATGAAGGGGTCAGGCATGATTGGGTCGATAGCGGCAGGTGTTGGAGCAGGGATTTCAGCTGCTGGGGGCGAGAGTATTCCGTCTAGCGCAGGTACGTCCTCGGCATGGACGGGGCCGAGAAGAGTAAGGATGACCGCCCCGGCGCAGAGGGCCTTGACCACACGTCGATGAAACCTGCGAGAAGAGGAATCGCGCCTCCCGCTGGTCTGTGGGTTGTCGCGAGTCGCAGGGTGATGAGTCTCTGTGTGTGCGGAATACATCATCAGCTTGAGCGAATAACATGATGCCTGTGAGGAGTCAAGGCGAAAGCCGCCACCGGAGCGACTTGGAAGGCCATGTCCTTACGAAACTGCACTGCTGACGGGAACGTGTATGTTGGCTGGCGGGTGGAGATGTTGTGAATTCGCGGCTGCGCATGGAGTGGAAGGAAGGGGGGTGAGGGTCAGGATGATCCGGAGTTCATGATCGGTTGAGTTCGGCACTCCGAACCCTGTGAGTAGGAGAGATGGCGTGACCATATGGCAGATGCGGCGCATTTCGAATTGTGCCCAGTCTTGCGCCTCCGTTCGACGTCGGAGTCGCGCCAGCACGTCATAACAGAACTCTGTGAGGATAGACGGCATGGATTCGGACGGCATCTGCGGCCAGCGCTCATGGGATGTACCGAACAACGCCATCAGTGCACGGGCTGGTTCATTCATGTGCAGGATGCGAGCGGATGAGGAAAATACGATCATGCCCGAGTCAGGTGAAGTGAGGAGGGGTTGTGGCATCGCACCGGTTCTTTGTGGGGCTGGCTCCTCTGAGCCTGTGACATCATTCTGCGGGGAGTTGGCTTGGTTCTGAGGAGATGATCGTGGCACGCGTATCCTTTCGGAGAAATGGTCTCCGGACTCTGCAAGAGTTGCACCGAAGTGCCAGGTGCAGGAAACGCGTTTTTCCCGCGAATACCGCCCACAACGTAACACCTTGGGCTAGGTTGTGTACAAAGTTGGTGTCGCAATGGCGGAAGTTGAACCAGCTATTTCTTCCGAACCAGCATGCGAATCGGGGTTCCCTCGAATCCGTATTCTTCGCGGAGTTGGTTTTCGAGAAACCGGAGATAGGCGGGCGTGATATTGTCCGGGTGACCGACAAACAATGCAAAGACCGGTGGTTGTGTCGTGACCTGGGTCATGAAGGCAGACTTGGTAATCTTCGTCGGTTTGCCTTTGCGCACCGGCAGGGGATGGGTGGCGAGGATCTCCTGGAGGAACTTGTTCAACGCTCCGGTCGGGATCCGTTTTGAAAACGCCGCGAATACCCTATCAATGGTAGGAAAGAGCTGGCCGAGTGAATCTGGATTAACCGCAGATGCAAAGAGGACCGGTGCCCAGGTCAGAAAGGGAAGGCGCCGTCGAAGTTCCAGTTCGACCTCCTGCCTGGCCTGATTATCGCCCTCCCGGAGGTCCCATTTATTGACCAAAAGGAAGCAGGCGCGTCCTTGCTTGATGATGATCCCGGCGATCTTGGTGTCCTGCTCGGTCACGCCTTCTACAGCATCGAGTAACAAGATCCCGATGTCGGACCGTCCGATGGCCAAGTGCGATCGGACCACGCTATAGCCTTCGATCCCACGGTCGATCTTTCCGCGTCGGCGAATACCGGCAGTATCGGTGAAGAGATACCTCCGTCCTTGGTGGAGGGCGATCGAATCGATCGAATCTCTGGTAGTTCCCGGCACGTCGCTGACTACTACTCGGTCTTCCCCGAGCACGGCATTCACCAGCGTAGATTTGCCGACATTCGGCCGTCCCGCGACGGCGATGCGAGGCATCGTCGTTTGCCCAGGGTTCTCATCAGGGACCGGGAGGAATGGATAGATCGCATCTAGGAGGTCGGAAACGCCGATGCCATGCTCCGCAGAGATAGGATAGATTGTATCCGCGCCCAACTGATAGAAATCCGCTACGAGCGATTCGACCTTGGGTGTGTCGATCTTGTTAATCACGACGAACAGTGGTTTCGGCGTTCCGCGCAAGAGACGGACCACTTCCTGGTCCGGGGTCGTCAGCCCGGTCCGGCCGTCCATTAGCAGGACCAAAATGTCTGCTTCTGCAATCGCGAGTTCCGATTGACGCTTGATGAGCGCCAGCATGCCCTCCGAAGCTGACGGGTCCAGACCTCCTGTATCCACTAGGCGGAATGGTCGATTCCGATAGGTGGCATCAGCATAATTACGATCCCGGGTGACACCTGGAACGTCGTCTACAATGGCCGTTCGTTTGCCGAGCATGCGATTAAAAAGCGTCGATTTGCCGACATTGGGGCGACCGATAATGGCCACAATGGGCAGATAAGCCGTTGTGACTGATGGCACCGGTGCGGTCTGTAAGGGGGTGTTTTTGATGCGTGGCATGGGAAATCGTATCTCGACCGTAACATAAGAATTTTGGCAAACACAACCAGCTCGTCTTCTCGGTCGACCTCCGATATACTTTCCCAATGACTCAGCACTCAGCACCCACTCCTCAGCACTTCCTCAATTGGAACGAGATCGACGACGTCCTGCTCGATATGGACGGGACTCTACTTGACCGCCATTTCGACAATTTCTTTTTTGAAGAGGAGTTACCGCGTCGCTATGCTGCGCTCTACGGTCTACAGCTCGAAGAGTCTCGCGACACACTGATGGCGATGTATCGCTCGGTCGAAGGTGAATTGGCCTGGACCGATCTGCATTATTGGACGCAGCGAGTGGGAATCGATGTCGTGGCCATGACCAAGGAACTGGATTATATGATCGGCTTCTTGTCCGGGGCGGAGGAGTTCCTGCAACACCTCCGACAATTGGGGAAAAGAGTGACGATCTTGACGAATGCCCATGAGTCAGGCGTGGCCATCAAAGTCGCCAAGACCGGGCTCGATCGGCATGTCGATCGAATCGTGAATGCGTTTGAGGTGGGGTATCTAAAAATGCGTCCGGAGTATTGGCCGCATTGTCAGCGATTACTAGGTTTCGATCCGACAAGGTCACTTTACATGGATGACGATGAGTGCTGTCTGATTGCGGCAAAACAATTTGGTGTCGCCCACCTGATTCATAGTGCCAAGTCAAGTTCTCAACTGCCTCCCGCCCCGCTCGCTCAGTTCATCTCGGTCACCGGCTTTTCTCCACTCCTCAACGGGCGATCTGTACTCTAGCCGCCGAAAGAGCTCATCTTCTCTAAATCAACAGGTCGATTTTCTTGCGAAGATCTGCCTGTGCCGTGTGAACTCCACCCTTCGTCGATTCTTGTTGCCCCCGCAGGTCGTATGTTAGAGTCCTTCGTCTTTTTCTATACAGCTGCGGTATGTCAGGTATGAGCAAGACCTACGATCATCACGCCCTTGAAGTAAAGTGGCAGGCCTATTGGGAGCAGCATCGGACTTTCCGTGTCGCTGACGACCAGGCCAAGCCAAAATTCTACTGCCTCGATATGTTCCCCTATCCCTCAGGATCGGGCCTCCACGTCGGCCATCTTGAAGGCTATATCGCGACGGATATCGTGTCCCGCTATAAGCGTATGCGGGGCTTTAACGTGTTGCATCCGATGGGATGGGACGCATTTGGACTCCCAGCCGAACAATATGCGGTGAAAACGGGGATTCACCCCGCGATCACGACGGCGCAGAACATTGCGGCGTTCAAAGGTCAGATGAAACGGGTCGGTCTGTCCTACGACTGGGAGCGTGAGATTAGCACGATCGACCCCGATTATTATCGCTGGACGCAGTGGATCTTCTTGAAACTGTTCGAGCGAGGGCTGGCCTATGTGGCGGAAGTGCCGGTGAACTGGTGTCCCGAGCTGGGAACGGTGCTCGCCAATGAAGAAATTATCGAAGGCAAGAGCGAAGTCGGTGGGTTCGACGTTGTGCGCAAACCAATGCGCCAATGGGTCCTGAAGATCACCGCCTATGCCGATCGGCTCCTCGAAGATTTGAAGTTGGTCGAATGGCCGACCAGCACGTTGGAAATGCAGAAGAATTGGATCGGTCGATCGATTGGGGCGGAAGTCGAGTTTGAATTGGCTGGTTGCCCTGGCATGATTCGAATCTTTACGACAAGGCCCGATACTCTGTTCGGCGCAACCTATATGGTGCTGGCTCCTGAGCATCCACTAGTGGAGGTTGTCACAATTGCCGACTGCCGCACCGTGGTTACCGCCTATCGTGAGGCGGCGGCCAGAAAAAGCGACCTCCAACGGCAGGAACTGGAAAAGGAAAAGACCGGGGTTTTCACCGGCGGCTACGCGGTGAATCCGGTGAACAATGAACCGCTGCCCATTTGGATTGCCGACTACGTCTTGATGGGCTATGGGACCGGGGCCATCATGGCTGTGCCCGCGCATGACGAGCGCGACTGGGCCTTTGCCAAGACCTATTTCTTACCGATCCGCGAAGTGATTGCAGGCGGCCAGGTTGAACAAGAGGCCTTCGTCTCGGCCGACAAGGGGACCGTTGTCAATTCCTCGACTCCGGACGGAAGCTTTACCATCAATGGGCTCACACCGGGCGATGCGATTCCCAAAATTACGGCCTGGTTGGAATCGCAAGGCAAGGGTCGTAAGGCCGTGAACTACAAGTTGCGGGACTGGCTGTTTGCCCGTCAGCGATATTGGGGCGAGCCCTTTCCGATTGTGTGGGTCGATGGCCAAGCCCTTCCGCTTCCGGAAGAGCATCTGCCGGTGTTGTTGCCGGAAACCAACAACTTCAAACCGTCCGGGAACGGCGAAAGCCCGCTCGCGAATTTAACCGATTGGCTGGCGACTACCGATCCGATCAACGGGGTGCCGGCACGCCGTGAAACCAACACGATGCCCCAGTGGGCCGGCTCTTGCTGGTATTTTCTGCGATTTATTGATCCGAAGAATCATAACCGGCTCGTTGATCCGGCTAAGGAGCGCTATTGGATGCCGGTGGATCTCTACATCGGCGGCAGTGAGCATGCCGTTCTGCATTTGCTCTATGCGCGGTTTTGGCACAAGATTCTGTACGACATTGGGGTGGCCAGTACGCCGGAGCCGTTCAAGAAGCTGGTGCATCAAGGGATTGTGCTGGGGGAAGACAACCAAAAAATGTCGAAATCCCGCGGCAACGTCGTCAATCCTGACGAGATCATGGACCAGTTCGGGGCAGATGCGGTGCGGCTCTATGAAATGTTCATGGGCCCGCTGGAGACTGTGAAACCCTGGAGTACGAGGGGCGTAGAAGGCATTACGCGGTTTCTTGAGCGCGCATGGCGACTCATGGCGAATGAAGAAGGCCGGCTCTCAAGTACCGTGGTGGGGACGGTTCCCACTCTCGAACATCAGCGGCTGCTCCATCAGACGATCAAGAAGGTGACGGAGGATATCGAAGCGTTGCGGTTTAATACCGCGATCTCCCAGATGATGGTATTCACAAATGAGATGACGAAGACCGAGCAGCGTTCACGGGCCTTACTTGAACCTTTCGTCCTGATCCTGGCACCGTTCGCCCCCCATCTGGCAGAAGAACTGTGGGAGGTGCTGGGTCACCAGCCGAGCGTTTCTCGGCAGCCTTGGCCGATCTTTGACCCATCCCTGACGGTAAGCGATCGATTGACCATTCCTATCCAGGTAAATGGAAAGTTGCGGGCCAAGGTCGACGTGAGAGCCGAAGCCACTCGCGAGCAAGTCGAAGAGCTGGCTCGTGCGCAGATCGCGGAATGGTTGCAAGGTAAAGAACCGAAGAAGATTGTGTATGTCGAAAAAAAGCTGATGAACTTTGTGATATAGCAACCAAGCGGGGCGACCGAGAAGGGCGGGACATGCGCGAAAAGCTCGAAGGGCGGCATATAGAGGAAGGGCGAAAAGCCAGGCTCGCATTTGCCTGTCCCGCGTTTCTCGCCTGTCTCGCGCTCTTAGTCGGCTGCGGCTATCAATTCCGAGTGGAGGGGGCTGGGCCCACAATTGGAAACGCAACGGCGACGTCCTCTTCCACGTCGCCGCCACCGCGGTTGGTTGTCCGGACGTTGGAAAACAAAAGCTTTGAGCCGAATCTGGAAACCCGCTACACCAACTATCTGCGCCATGAATTTTCATCCGGCAGTGGAGCCCAGGTCGTTTCAGAGTCTGAAGCGGCCGATCTTGTGCTGTCCGGGCAAATACTCTCGGTCAGTGTTCCGACACTCAGTTTCAGCCAGACCACCACGCTCGAAAGCCGCACAGAGGTCGTGGTGATCGTCAAGGTGGAGGAAACGAGGACACAACGTCTCGTATGGGCGGAGACGGCGAAGGGCGCTTCAGAATTCTTCGTGACGTCTGACCTGCAGTTCAATCGCGCCCTCCAGAACCGGGCCTTGGAACAAGCCGGTCGGTTCATCGCCGAGGACTTGGCTTCCCGATTTCTGCTCCAGTTGGAATCGGGACAGCTGGCAAAGCCAGCCACGAGTCCAGCATCGGACAGCGCGGACACCACTATTAAATAAATCGGATATCCATATGGCTTCTGCTATTTCTCATGCCCAACTTAACGCGCAGCTTGCGCAAGGAATGGTCGCGTCGCTGTATGCAGTAGTCGGTGAAGAGGATTTGTTGCGCGATATGGCTCTAGGCGTACTGAAGACTGCGTTATTGGGGGAGGGCGAGAGCGACTTCAATTGCGATCTGTTCTATGGAGACCTTGTGAGTGGGGCAGAGATTGTCACCTGTGCTTCGGAGGTAGCTGTGTTCGCGGCTCGACGAGTGGTGGTGGTGAAGGCGGCTGATAAACTTCCGGCCCGGGAGTGCGACGCGATCCTCCCTTATCTGAAGGAGCCGAATGATTCCACGTCCGTAATCTTCGTTGCATCGAAACTTGACGGACGACTCAAGTTTACCCAGGCCCTAGCAAAGGTTGCGGTGACGGTCGATTGTTCTCCTCTCAGAGAAGCGCAATGGCTTCCTTGGCTCAGACAGGATGCTGAACGCGTCGGAGTCCGGCTCAACGAGGAGGCGATTGATTTGCTCAAAGAGGTCTGTGGTGGCTCGCTCTATTCGGTTCGGCGTGAACTGGAAAAGCTGGCTGCGTATGTCTCGCCCGGCCGGGATGTCACCGCCGGCGATGTGGCAACGTTGCGTGGAACGGAACCTGGCGCTTCGGTGTTTGCTTTGACGTTAGCAATCGGTGAGAAAAACCGCGGGCGAGTGTTGGCTATCCTGGCTAGGAATTTGGAAGCGGGAGAGGCTCCGCTGAGAATCCTTGGATCACTGGCATGGCAGTATCGTAGATTATGGAAGGTCAAGGAAGTTGTACGGCAAGGGGGCCGCGAAGGGGATGCCGCTCGGACCTTGCGTATGGATCCCTACAAGGTGCGAGCATTTCTCGATCAATTTTCTGATTCCCATTTGCACGAGGCGCTTCGGCTATTCTTGGATGCCGATGCCAAGCTGAAGGGTGGAAGTGGTGGACGTCCAGCGCGAATTCTTGAAGCCGTGTTGTTGCGGTTATGCGATCGCGCCCAAGTCAACGTATGTTCCCCATCCCCGGGCCGTGGCACCGAGCTGCCGAAACCGGTGAGGACGAGAACCATCTCGAATGTGCGAACGATTACGAGCGGGAAGCAGACAAGGAGTTAACGTGGCGTGTAAGGCGAGCAATCCGGCGCGAAGCCGTGTTTGGTTTCATCACACCCTTCGTCACAGCCTTACCGAGGGCCGACGTGGCTTGGTGGAGGGACACCGTCGCCTCCTCGATTTTCTTCTCGGCCACGGCCGCCTGGACTTTCTTCACGAGGCTCTTAAGAGCGCCAAGGGTCGCATGGTTACGGTTGCGCCGCTTCACAGCTTGGCGGGCTCGGCGAATCGTCGATTTATGGACAACCGGCATAGTAGACTCCTCTATTAAAGAACACACTTGTACCACACGGCTCTCTAAAGCGTCAAGGTGAGCCATTACTGAAAAGGATAAACCTGTGTCAACGATCATTGCCCGTGACCGTTTAATTTTGGCTCTCGATGTGCCCTCACGCGATGAGGCCGACCGGCTTCTCGATCGCGTGCAGGATCAAGTTATGTTTGTGAAAGTCGGACTCGAACTATTCACCGCCGCTGGACCTGAGATGGTTCACCATCTGATTGCACGAGGCAAACGAGTGTTTCTGGACCTCAAATTCCTCGACATCGAGGAAACGGTTCGTCGGGCCACTGCGCGGGTTGCGACAATGGGCGTGGAATTCCTCACGGTGCATGCCAATCGGAAGGCGCTGGCCGCAGCTGTTCAAGGCCGTGGGTCGTCCACGCTGAAATTGTTGGCGGTGACAGTGTTGACTAACTTTGACACCCATGATCTCCACGATATGGGCATTCAACGGAGCGTCCAGGACTTGGTCACCGCGCGTGCCCTCTTGGCATCTGAGGTGGGCTGTGATGGGGTGGTGGCCTCGGGCGAAGAGCCGGCGATCCTCCGCCCCAAGGTTGGTCCGCGATTTCTCATCGTCACGCCCGGTGTGCGTCCTGCAGGCAAAGGTGGCGATGACCATCACAGGGCGACCACACCGACACAGGCGATTTCGGCAGGGGCTGACTATTTGGTGGTTGGTCGACCCATCAGAGACGCTACGGATCCTGCTGCTGCTGCCGATGCAATTCTCACCGAAATGCAGGCGGCCTTCGATGCCAGGGCCTGACAATTGTTAATCGTCACTTGTGATTGGTGAAAATGAGAACCGAGCAGAAGGCTTTTCACGAATGATGTTATGACGTCATGCTTGGTTGCGGGTCTACTTCTGTCTTTGCTAAGATCCCCTCCGTTGCAGACCTGTGTCGAGTGTCTTCTCCGCATGGTGGGTGTAGCTCAGCTGGTTAGAGCGCCGGATTGTGGATCCGGAGGTCGCGGGTTCGAAACCCGTCACTCACCCCATATTTCCTACTCCATAACAGTCACTTAGACAGTTGCCCCTGTGGGAGTGAGCGCCTGAGTGACCGCCTTGCCGGAAGAAACCTGGCTCAGCCGGTCCGCACCCAGTACATCACTGCGCCCTCCCGCCTTGCAGTTTGATTGTCCCCCTCCTACAATACGCTTCCTCTGCGAGGCTCCCATTGCTTTCACCGTTTGCTTGGAACGCGAGCCTAACAATCCTCAAAGAGTCGCAGGTGTTTAGAATTCACGCTGAAAAGTAGCTGGCGCGGCATTCCAAGATCCCGGTAACAAAGTCCGTTTCTGTTTGTCATGAAAGCTTTCCGTACTACCATTACGCTATTCTCATGTAGATCTAACCTTACCGTATGACTTTCCAAATAGAATTCTCTGCGTCAGATGATGTAACAAAAGCCCTTGTCGAGCTGGGGCGTACGGAAGACGTAAAGTTTTCTCCTGACAATCGTCGTCTTGCTATCGCGGGTTTCATTAAAAACAAAATCCTCATCGTTGATAGTTGCATCGAGGAGACCACGATACGGAAGCGCGTCACGCTATCGAATTGCATCACAATAACGTCACCGAGTCTCCGAAGCCCTCATGGACTTTGCTTCATCGATAACCAGACGCTCATTGTTGTCAATCGTGATGGAGAGGCCGCGATTCTGACGTTACCTCAGGTTTCGGATGGAGAAAGCATATTTGAGTTGTCCGCGCTTCAAACCATACATGCCAATGAAGCTCAACTTTTAAAAGCACCAGGTTCGGTAACAGCCTCCCGAATCGGGCTCGATTTGTATGAAGTGCTTATATGCAATAATTTCTCGCATACTGTTACTCGACATATTTTGGATGCACGAGAAAAATTCCGTGCCATAAGAAACGAAATACTTTTACAAAAAGGACTCGCGGTTCCTGACGGCATTGCTGTTAGCTCAGACATGAGTTGGATTGCGATCAGTAATCACAATTCGCATAGTGTTCTAATGTTCCGGAATGACTCAACCTTAGACCCAAGTTCAGAGCCAGCTGGTATTCTTTCCAACCTGAGTTATCCGCATGGTGTGTGTTTTACTCAAAATAATAATTTCGTTTTGGTGGCCGATGCGGCGGCTCCTTATGTCCATCTCTACGCCAAAACTCGCGGCGACTGGAAAGGCAAACGCGACCCTATCGCTTCAATCAGAACGATGGACGACGAGATATTCTTACGAGGGCGATGTAATCCCGAGGAGGGGGGGCCAAAAGGTCTCGATATTGCCAACAAGATGACGGTCTTTGTGACAACCTGCCACCATCAACCCTTAGCGTTTTTTGATTTGAAGGAAATACTCCGTAAAGAAGTCGGTCATGAAGAAAAATGTGTCCCATATGGAGATCAATCAGCCCCAGTTGGGGTTTCCAGTCACAAAGAATTATCCCTGGATACAAGACGCTCACGAGAAGTACTCATACGCGTCTTGTTACAGGCAGACGCCAGGATAAACTCTGAAAAAGCAGAAATAGACGCAGCCTATAGTAAGCAGCTTCAATCAATTTACCAAAGCCGCTCATGGAAAATAACGGTCCGGCTACGCTGGGCTTATTCATTGGTAAGAACGTTAAGGCAAAGAATAAGGTGCGTATTATTCAGAGGATCGTCTGCTAGAGCACGTGAGCATTCACAATAAGCTCTGTTCCAGCCGAACAAGGCCCATTACCCTGCACCGCTTCGCGTCGTTGATGTTCCGTCACAGCCAGGCGTGTGCGTGTCTGACCGTGCGGTCGTGGGGTCCCAATGAAGGCACCCAGCCACCGGCTAATACGTCCGGCCTCTCTTTCCACAGCGCATCAAAATAGAATTCTTCTTCGCCTCAAGGGGTGACCGCCTCAGGTAGAACATGCGAGCACACAGCACGCAACGGGAGGCCAGGGCGAGCAATGAAGCTAGACCCCACAAGCCCGCCCACGCACTGACTGGTAACGATTCGCCGTTGCATCGTGTACTCTGCGCGTCATTCTATATCACTACGGTATAACACCTATGACTGGTTCGAAACCCGTCACTCGCCCCAATCAACACCGAACGCCGCTGCCAGAGCGGTGATTCAGCGCTTCTGAGCTTCACGAAGTGTAGCGTCTACAATCTTTGGAGGTTCCATGTCTACTCATCGCAATGAACGACGGATAGAAGTGTCGGCGGCGGTGGTGCATTGGTCGAGAGAGGCAGGGCGCGTATGCCCCCTGCCCCCAACCACCGAATTCTCAATACACAGACTCCTGTATTGGAGCGCGTACACACCAAACGTAGGCGGTAGTGCTCTTAGGGGTGGTACCGACGGACCCGTCCTGGAAGCTCACGCTAAACTTGTTGATAGAACCACCATCTGCAATCGACGTCGCAGACCAATAGCCGGCCAGTTGAACGCCCGTAAACACACCTGGGACAAACGGAGGCGGCAACAACGGGTCGATCAGACTCGCCAATTCCGCCACCGATGGCAGCCGCCACCCTCGCGTGCCCCCGACATTCTTGTTGAGACATTGGAGGCGGGCATCGGTCCACGTGGACCCGGGGGTGCCCATCAGCTGTGACTGTTCCCACACCAGCCCGGTGTTGCTGTCCCTCACCGCCGCGCCGTCAAAGTCCGTCAAGACGGTAAAGCGCGACACCGACGCATTGCGGGTGTCCCATCGCATCACGTAATTCCCCGCCCCGCCTCCACTTCCACCGTTGTTGAGCTTTGCGAGGATCTCGTTGAGTTTGCCCATGATTTGCTTAAACGGATTTTGATAATAGCCATGCGCCTGTGCGGGCGTGACACCTCCGCCGTAGTTCGCCAGAACCAGGCATCCAATCAGCGCCAGCCCCCCGACTCCACTCAGCCATCTGCTCCATCTGCTTCGCATCATGATGCTCCTCCCTTGGTGATATGGTAGTTGCACCGACTGACTGCTGGGCCCACGCGTTGTCATATGTGGCGCGTCTCTCGAAACGTCTGTCTCTTGCCCGGCTCCCGTAACTTCGCACCCTGTGAACACACCTTACTTCTCCGCCTCGGACTCCGATTCCTCGATTGCCCAGTTCTGTTCGATGATCGCCATCGCTTTTGCCCGTACGTCGTCATTCTCGTCATCCAGTGCCACAACCAGCGGGTCCAATGACGTCTGAGCCCCCTGCTGCGCCCACATATCCAGCGCCTGGAGCCGCACGGATACGTCCGGAGCAGCCAGGGCCTGCGCGATCCAAGTGGGCAGGACTAGATGTTCCGGCAGCGGCGGCGGCTCTTCTCGCGCTAGTGGTGTTGGTGCGTAGTTCGACGCGCTACGTGTAGCGAGAGGCACGGGGTTCGCGGTCGGAGTGAATGAGTCGTTGAGTGGTGATCGATTCTGCTTCGACACGGATGGTGCACTGAGGCTGGCATGAGGCTGCAGGTTCGGCGCGTGGTCGGATGTAGCCGGACCACATCCAGACCACCCGGCGAGGAGAATCAGGCTGAGAAACCACACCGAGTGGGGATACAGCAATCGCCGGAAGGGTGGTGATGGACACATGTTGGAGAGAGGGGCGGCGCCGAGATTGAGAGAAAACACCACCGCAAATATTTCTGGACACACAGTCATCAACGGCTTCATCCAAATGCCTCCGTATGGCTCTCAGTTTGGTCTCGGGGACCCATGCTCCCCTCCGCGAAAGCGCAATCGGTGTGCCGCCATTCAGCACCATTTGGTGCGGCTAGTTACCCACGACATTCCACAAGCTTGCATCAGACGATGCCAAAAATTGCTGAATGACTGTCCCCGGTGAGCGTCAGAAGGACGGAAATTGGCGGGTCAAGGCTGCAAGAAAGTACGCCTGCGATAGTTGACAAACGCACTTCCCAAAGAACTGGCGACCATCACTGAGCTAGTTATCTATGAAGCATCACGCCAGACATTGAACGAAAATTGTGGACAACAGCTGGAGTATCACGAAGCTCGGATATCGTGGTCTTGGACTACGCGGGTAGGGTTTATTGTCAGCGACCTGTCCTGAAAACCACTCATGTGATGTGACTGCGGCAGCGGGGGAGGGCAAGGCGCTGACTCATGATGGCTGCTCCGTGTCAGAAGCCGCCGGCTCGGTTAGGCTCTCTTGAGGGGTGGAATCCTGGTTCCGGATCTGCGTATTTCTTGCTCGATTTTGCCCCGATCTGCATCCGCAAGTGGTTGATCTTGTTGATTCGTCTGAAGGTCAGATGAAATTTCAAACCCGGCACTCATCCCATACCCCTGACCAACCAACTTTTACAGGTATTCTCCGTTGATTAGTTGACCTCAGGATGTGTTCACGCCAGTGAGAATAAGAGAGTGTTGCCATCAAAAGGGTGTGAATGATGGACTTGTGGGAGACACGAGCCAAGGCAGCGATCACCGACGCTGATTCCGCGATTACTCAGGCTGTACAGATGGCTGGGGCGGAGCGGATGGATCTACTGTGTTCGGAAGGGGGCGGAGAGGTCCATTCGGGCGTTCGAGTTTTTCTAAGACATCTTGCTTGAGCCTTGTGGGCTCTTCAATCCGATTTTCGCGCTGCAGTGTCCCCAGATCCACTGACTTTCGGGCATTCAACTCCACCACGTCTGCGTCATCCCTGATTAAGTTTGGGGTCAGGAATACCAGCAGGTTGAGCTTCTGGACCGCTACGCTTTGGAAGCGGAAGAGCCAACCTAAGAACGGGATATCTCCAAGGAGAGGGACTTTCCGTTCGTTGATGATGTGGTTATCCCGCACGAGCCCTCCGATGACGATCGTCTGTTGATCTTTCGCGATGGTGGTCGTTTCCATCGACCGCTTGGTCGTGGTGGGTCCGACCGGTACGCTGGACGTCCCGCTCCCGATCGTTTGCGCGACATTCTCAGCAATTGCGGTAATCTCCTGCTTAATTTCTAGTCGTATCAGGTCATTCTCCATGACCTGCGGGGTGATTTCCAGAGTGACGCCGACATCTTTTCGCTCGATCGTGACGAGAGTCCCGCCCGTGATTCCTTGGGCCTGACCGGTTGGGAATGGTCGATTTTCACCCACGACGATCTTGGCCTTTTGGTTATCTGCCGCGAGCACTTGGGGAGTCGAGATGACATTCGTGTCCGTGAGGCTCATCAACAGTTGTAAAAATGCGCGCACGTTAACCGTGTTGAGGGCCGACACCGCTCCTCCAGTTACAGCGCCCCCAATAATGGCTTGCGCGATGGTTGACAAATTTTCTGGTGCGGTATTGAGTGAACCAATGGCTTGCAGTGCACCGCTCTTGCCCGCACCTATGACCTGAATAGGGTCGCTCCCGATCTGTCTGAGCCGATCGACCTGCACTTCCAAGATGACGGCCTCGACATATACCTGCTTTCGGCGCGTATCCAAATCTCGGATGACAGACTGCAACTTGGCGTAGGCGCTTTTGGTCGAACTGACAATAATCGAGTTCGTGGCCTTGTCCGCAAAGACCTGGACAGGGGCCTCGAATTCGCTCAAGGGCCTAAACGGTGGTCGTGTACCTGGCGCCGTCTGGGCTATGGTTTGAGATCGAGCGACGAGATTGGTGAGGATGGCGGCAAGGTCGGTCGCATTGGCGTTTTTGAGTTTGTAGACGAATGCCCCTCGTTCCGGAGGTAGTTCCCCCATCGCCACGATTTGATGGACATTGCCCTTCGAGATGACCGCCAGTCGACTGACTTCGAGCGCCGCCACGAACATGCCGTACGCTTGGTCGTGCGTGACCTTGGTAGGGGAATACACGCTGATTTTCCCCCCGGCCTTCTTGACCACATCGTCCAAGACAAAGTTCTTACCGGTCAATTCACTTATGAAGCGAACAAAAACAGAGAGTTCGACATCATTGAAGTCAAGGGAGACTCGCCCGGAGGAGTTTCCTACTGGTTCAGCTCGCAGAGTGAGAGGAAATAGAAATCCACATAACACAGCCAGCAGACAGACAAGAGAGGCTTGCCTGATCCATCTCGATTGTCTGAAAGAGAGAAAGTCCATGACTTCCAAACAGTGTATGTGGAGAGGTCGAACATCCCCTGGACTAGGTCGAGCGTGAAAATGGGAATAGAGAACGGTACCATAAGGCTCGTCATTTGCACAACCAACTAGCATGTCTGTTGCCTGAGCGTTGTTCCTGTCCCGCCGATTACCTCCAGATGTCTGTGATCAGACGGTCTGACATACTGCTTGGTTGTTCGACATCCTGCGTAGAAATGCTCCTGGCTTACTCGACTCTAGTTCCTGCTCAATGGGCTCTCGAAGATTAGAAACAGGCTAGTTGTTTGGAGCTTCCCTATAGTCGCTCCAATGAGAATGCTTTCTCGACGCGATTCTTGTCGAGCTTGTTCATTTTTGAAAAAGGAATAAGAAAAAGAAGGAAAGAGAGTCATTTAACACCTGAAAAATCAATGGTTTCAAATGGATTATGCAGACCCTGATGGCACTAGGATTGCACTCCTCCGTCCAGTTTGCCTTCCCCTCAGGATCAGTAAGAGACTGAACGGAAGCGAAATCTGGTGCAAAGAGGCTAGAGGAGCCACTTCGTATCCTTCGATGATCTGCTAAGGTTGTAACGTGCGAACCGACAAGAAAACCTCTCAAAAAACTGACAAAAAATCTCATTCCCGGGTGCATAACCGGGGTGTTGTCGGCTATAGCAAGAAAAGCGCGCTTCTCGAAGCAGCTATCACCCACATGAACACCGGCAAATATGGCCGGTCGTCCGCTGCGTTGAAAGAACTGCTCTCACTTGATCCTCACAATACAGAAGCTCGACGGCTCTTTGCCACGTTGCATCTACGACTAGGCAGTCTTGTTACGGCTCGGCAAGCATTTGAGTCCCTCGCCAATGAAGCGATCGAGCGACAAGACTTCTGGTTAGCTGAATCTTTATTACGCGAATACTTGGCTGCTGGACCCCGTTGTGTCCCGTTCCTCGAACTCTTGGCCCATGTGCACGAGGAAAAGGGGGATGCCTTGGCTGCGGTGACCGAGTTGGGCAAGGCCATCGAGATTCTTATCGAAGAAGGTCCAGACTCCGAAAATCCCCAAAAACCTTCTCATCTCTATGCCAAAGTCAGAGAACTTGCACCAGCGAGCCCTGCGGCTTTTCAGTTTGCCTCCCTCTTCGATATACAAACAGGCGAGCTTCTTGTGCCCTCTCCGCAAGCTCCAGCCGCGGAGACGTCAATGAAAGCAGATCTCTCGAAGCCTCAGGGCGAATCCTTCTCCGGCACTGAAGAAGCTAGGGCATCTGAAGTGATGCCGTGGGAACAATTCGATGGGACTCCCCCGATTCAGGAAACTCCGCCACCCACTTCGTCAAATCCCATCATCAAATCGCTCGATGTTCCGGACGTTGAGACCGACTCGGCGCCAGTCGATTTGGCTCCACAGGAACTGGAGGTTCTCCCGTCCGAATCTACTGGATCAATTCAGGGAGCCAACCGCTTCGATAGAGAACTGTTGCCATCGATACCAGCCGAGCCGTTGCTTCCGTCGAGTGGACAACGTGATGATGATATGGTGGATCTGAGCGTCGAACGGCCATCTTATGTGGGGGAGGGAGTTATCCCTAGTTCCTCAGAGGAGCGTGCTGCGGATGTAGGGAGTGTCATTGCCTCTTCAGCCGGATCGCCGGGATTGTCTTCTCCCATGCCCTGGGAGCAGATAGAGAACTCGACGGTCAGAATTGAAGAAGCGGCCCCGTCGACGGCTCCGCTAGCTCAGTCGGATGGAACACCTCAATTAGGCGGTGAATCTGTTCTCGCTCCGTCAGCTACCTCTCAGCCTGGATTAATACCGAGTCCGGTTTCTGCGCCAGATCTGACGGAGCCCAGTGAGTCGATTTTTGCGGCGGAACCGTCAACAATTCCCTCAGTGCTTCCAGAACCCGAAGCCCCGACCACATCCACCGCTGACTCCTCACCGACAGTCCCATTTTCATGGAGCACCGTCTTTGACGGCGCATGGAAGTTTGCTTCAGGAACATCGTCGTCGAGCTCGTCTACCGCACCCTCCAAGCCGGATTCGGTTTCACAGGATGCGCAAGACGTACAGTCAGTCCAATCAGAATCCGTGCCAGGCCCGGCGCTCACCTCCCCATCCATTACATCAAGTCCAGAACCGCCCGTCTCATTCAGCGAGCCCGAGCCGCTGCCATCGACGCACTCTTCGATTTTGAGTCAAGTGAGTGGATCGAATACACAAACAAATACGATCAGAGAGTCTGATCTCACACAGTCAATGCTGACTCGGTTATCGGAAGAACCTGTGCGGCCAGAGGAGCCAGCGATTTTTTCGAACGATGCTCCAAGTTTCTTCAGAGTAGACCTTCCGATACCGCCTCTGTCAGAACCGGTCGAACCCGGTACAGAATCTGAGCTGGTTTCGTTCCCGTCTTCTATGGAGGTGCAGCCCGTGGCTCTAGTTCCGGAGGCCTCCGCTTCGGAACCTCCACAATCGGCAGTGATTCAGGAAACACCACCTGCACCAGAACTGGTTTCCACAGAACATCGTGAAATACCGCCCACACTGTTCAAGGTCGTCGAGACTCCTCCGCTCTTCGTAACGCCAAGTGATGCGCCATCAGCATCTCCCGCCTCAATGGACACGGTGTCGCGTTGGAACACTGGCGAAGTCGAGGTTCACTCACATCGTCCATCTGAAAAGAAACGAAATTGGGACAAGGATAAGGGGGAGGCTCCAGTCGATTCGCCTGCTCCGTTACTGCAGGTTGAGGAATCTCCCGAAGCGGTCGTTGAGCTGTCGCGTAGTGGTGGATGGGAAGCGGTTCCTTCGGAAGCAACTCCTGTTGTTGAAGCGGTCGCTCCCATCATGGGAAAAGTTATTCCTCAGGAAGATTCGAGACCGGAGTGGGTTCGGGAGAGTGAATCGATCACGTTTGTGAATGCTCCCCCACCGTCGTCCTCGACGTGGGAGGATTCCGGCGTCGAAACTACTCACTCGGAGCCGGAACCTGCGTTTTCGGTCGTTACGTCGGCTGTTGATGTTCTTTTTGACTCAACGGGCGAGAAAAGCCAGGTTTCTACGCGGGATCGTTTGACGTCGCCAAGACCGCGGCCTCGGTTTGCCGCCAAAGTGGCGCGGGCTCGCATTGGTATCTCGTCGTTTATCGGGTCTTGCTTTTCGACAACGCGATCGATTGTTTTGTTGTGTGTGGGGCTGGCGCTCTCCTGCGTCGCGCTGGTGGTGGTCGGCATTGGGGCGGTTGGACTAACCTGGATCATTATGGAAGCTCCCCCGTCGCCGGTCTATTATGATCTGACGGTGAGTCCTCCAAGGGCACTCACTGATTCAACAAAAAACGGGTATTTTTTGCTGCTCGGTTTTAACGTTTCCGAGGGGCAGGATCCGCTCCAAGCAGGTTTTGAGCGCAAAGTGGAAGCAGGCGATCTTCAAGCTGCGAGCGCATGCATGCTCGGTGATGAAGGGAAGGGGACGACGACAGGGGCATCAGCCGATGCGGTTCGTGGGTGGTTCACCAGTGCTGACCCGGTGGCACAGTTGAAGCCCCAGGCTGCATCTATACGATCATGGGTCGCACAAGAATCGCTTGCCCTCAAGCGCTACAAACAATGGATTGGAATGTCGTTTGAAGATGTGGGATACGGACAAATTCTGAGCCCGAACTGTGCCCATATTCTGCTGGCCCATCGCTTATACCTTACAGAAGGATTTGCGCAGGATCTCAGCACTGGCCTCGGACGACTTGAGATCGATATGGGATCATGGCGAGCTGTGTTGGGACAGTCGAAGACGCTGATGATGAAGATGCTGGCAGTGACGGCAGTCCAGGACGATGCCGCAATTGCATCCGGGCTCTTGACTCGTCAAGACCTCGATGGGACAGCGATTGGACGACTCGGCAAGATCGTTCGTCCCTTCGATCAGGTTGAGCTGTCGCTCCGATGGCCGATGCAGAGCCATCTTCTGTGGGCGACGAAGGCTGTGACGACGAGCCTGAAGAACGACAAGACCAATGATCGTCCACTTCACGTTGCCTTGGCTGCAGCGATGCCTCTTCCCGTGCAGCGGCGATCCAATGCCTATGCGGATTATTACGAAGCGGCGAGCAAAGCTGTTGCGGAAGGACGCTACACCAACCTGCCGAAACCGTCCAGTTTCATTCGGACTCCCGCTGTCAGCGCGGTGGACTACGTGGCGAATCCGATCGAGCACATCATCGGAATCGAGCCACTCCCTTCATGGGATCCCTATGTTGGGCGAATAGTGGAGACTGATGCACGACTTCATCTGGCAAGCCTGCAAGTCTGGATCAGACAAGGGGCGCAAGATGGAGATGTCGTCACGCGCCTTGCAAAGGCTGGACAAGCCCACTACGATCCCTTTACCGGTCTTCCCATGTTGGTCAATCAGCAGAAAGGGGTGATGTATAGTGTCGGGCAAGACGGCAAAGATCAGGAAGGTGATCCCTTGCATGATGTAATCGCAACAATTCCCAAGACTCAATCGATTGTGCTTGAGAGCGGCCGTTCGGTATCTCCGCCCCGGTCCAAGTAATACGCCAGTCTCCTCCCTTCTGCATTTAAAGATTTCTGATGATTTCGCTCGCTCGGGTTGCTTGACACTGCCTGCTGTATTCCACAGAATCACCGTACATCGTTCATGAGAAAAAGCACCATGGCGCCATCCCCCTCACCGTTTCCACACCTTCCCTCGGCTAGGAAAGGGACCACATTTCAATCCGCCATTCCAACGCGGATCGTGTCGAATGAAGAATTCGCTCCCTTCGGACAGACTGCAGCCCAGGCTCGTGTTGAACAGCTCACCGCCGCGCTCGTGGAACGGACCGCAGTTCGACGAGGGTTCACGCGTCGAGAATTTCTCAAGACTACCGGTGGGATGGCGGCCGCCTTGCTGGCCATGAACTCGATCTTTGGGAAGTTCTTTAACATTGGAGAGATCGAGCTGTTTGAATCGGCGGCTTTCGCCGAGCAGCAGGGCGTACCGTATTTCATTTTCGATGTGCAGACACACTACGTCGGCTCGCACTTCGATCCGACCGGCGCCGAAGACGATCGAAATGGTGCGGTGTCGAAACAGGGGCTGCTGTCGCTCAGACGACGGATACGAGAATCAGGACTCAACCCGAAGCTTGCAGGTGATCGAGGCACCATCGACGACCTTTCGTGGAAAAACTTTGTGAAAGAAGTGTTCCTCGACAGCGAAACCGCCATCGGCCTCATCAGCACGCCACCGGGACCCTATCCGCAAGAAGCGGTGGTGCCGCCGAGCGAGATGGCGCACATCCGCGACGAAATCAATCGCCTTGCGCAGTCCCAACGAATGCTCGCGCATGGATTGGCTACGCCCCAACTGGGAGCAACTGATTTGGACTTCATGGCGATGCAGGCGGAGACGCTCAAGGTCGATGCGTGGAAGTGTTACACCGGCTCTTGTCCGAAGGGATTCGATCGAGGCTGGTGGATGGACGATGAGAGAATCGCCTATCCAATGCTGGAGCAAGCCCGGAAGCTCAACGTTAAGCGTGTCTGCGTTCACAAAGGACTTCCCATTGGGCCGGTGCTGGACTATAACCACCCCAAGGATTTGATCAAGGCAGCAAGAGATTTTCCCGACATTGAGTTCCTGGTCTATCACTCCGGGCTCAAGAGTGCCGCAACGGTCGATACGGTATTTGCGAAGACAGGTGAAATTCCCTGGACGACCGAGTTCTGCCGTATGAAGCAGGCACAGCCAGGAATCAAGAATATCTACATGGAACTCGGCTCGACCTTTGCGCAGCTTGTCACAACTCATCCTGCAGTCTGCGCGCATGTGCTTGGGCAGATTATCGACGCGTTCGATGTTGGTCATGTGCTCTGGGGGACAGATTCGATATGGTATGGTTCGCCTCAATGGCAGATCGAAGCCTTTCGGCGATTCCAGATCCCGGATCAACTGGTCGAGCGGCATCGGTACCAGCCGCTCACGCGTCAGGTGAAGGAACGGATCTTCGGACTGAACGCAGCGCATGTGTTTGGTGTCGATGCCAAGGCAAAGCGAAACGAGTTGCCGCAAGACGTTCTGGGGCAACTCAGGATGAGCTATCTGGAAGAAGGGCCGGAGCCGAGCCACAAAGCCTACGGATGGGTGGTGTGAGAGCCAGCATGAGATGGAGGACGTGACGATATGAAGAGCGAAATTCTATATCCAGGAGCGTTTCCCATGGTGCGCGTGGAATTGGCGGCTGGTGAGAACATCAAAGCCGAGTCCGGCGCAATGGTCGCGTGCTCACCGACCATCGAGATTGAAAGCAAGATGGAGGGTGGTTTTCTCGGAGCCCTGTCGCGAAAGTTCCTGACGGGGGAGAAGTTCTTCTTCCAGACGCTGCGCGCCAGCCGAGGCCCCGGCGAAGCCTTGCTGGCTCCGACGGTGCCCGGCGAAATAGTCATTTTGGAACTCGATGGTGTGAGCGAGTACATGGTGCAGAAGGACGGATTCCTCGCGGGCGCCGACGCAATCGTCATTGAAAGTAAAATGCAGGGCCTCAGCCGTGGACTGCTGGGCGGAGAAGGTTTCTTCATTCTGAAAGTCACCGGGAAGGGGACGCTTGTGCTGAACAGCTTCGGGGCTATTCACAAAATCGAGTTGAAGCCAGATCAGGAATACATCGTGGACAATAGCCACCTGGTGGCTTGGTCGAGCACAACCTCGTACAACATCGAAAAAGCCACCTCCGGCTGGGTTGCCAGCTTCACCTCAGGTGAAGGGTTTGTCTGCCGGTTTCGAGGGCCCGGACTCGTATTCATTCAAAGCCGGAACCCGGGAAGTTTCGGAGCGTGGATACGACAGTTCATCCCGGTCAGCGAGTAAGGGGGTAGCGAGATATGGGGGTATGGGGATAAAGGAATGAATGAATGAGTGCCAGGACACAGACAGCGTTACCCCGTTGCCCCCTTACCCCAGTTACCCCGCTATGAATCCCAACGCTCTCTGTTTCGGTGATGAGTTTCCTGCCGGCGGCGCGGCTTGTCTTGTCCAAGTCGAAGAGCATGGACTCACCGTCACTTTTGCATCTGATACTACCGATTGCCAGCCGGAATCCGTTCCTTTTTCAAGTCTCACCGTTTCGGCAGGCGGACTCGACCATGACCAGCTTGTCGTGAAGTGGGCTGGTCAGAATGGGCAACGGACGCTGTATCTGAAAAACCCTGATATGATTCGGGCGTTTCGGGAAACGGTCCCTGACCATCTCGGTCTTCCGTTTGCACAGGCTGCGCAGCAGGTGCGTCAGGTACGTCACCGGCGCCGGCTTGCCTGGAGCGTAGTCGGCGGGATGATCCTGGCCACGGTGTTGGGACTCTGGCTCGGGTCCGATCTGCTCGTCGAGATCGCAGTGAGTCGGATTCCGGTAGAGTGGGAACAAAAATTGGGAGAATCGGCCTATCGGGATTTTCTCAGCCATCAGGAAGTGATGAAGGAGGGTCCAGCGGTCGCAGCGCTGGGAGAGATGACCCAACGTATGACTGCGCAGATTCCGGATAGTCCCTATAAGTTCGAAGTGACTGTGGTGAAGAGCGATGTCGTTAATGCCTTTGCGCTGCCTGGCGGGTATGTGGTGGTGTTCACCGGGCTTATGAAAAAGGCAGAAAGCGGCGAAGAAGTGGCGGGTGTGCTGAGCCATGAATTGAACCATGTACTGCAACGGCATGGGCTTGAACGGATCGTGAAAAGTCTTGGGCTGATGACGGTGGCGGCCATTGTGTTTGGCAATCAGCAGGGTCTTATCGGGATGATGAAACAGCTCGGTGTCGAACTATTCACTCTCAAGTTTGGCAGGGAGCAGGAGACCGAGGCCGATCTGACGGGATTGCAACTGCTCCAGCGGGCGAAGATCGATCCCTCCGGCATGATCCGGTTTTTCGAGCGGCTCTCGGAGAAAGACGAGGGACGAATGGAATGGCTCTCGACCCATCCGATGAGCGCCGCCAGGGCTGAACGATTGAAAGCGGAGCTTGCTGCCTTGCCAAAGAGACCGCCGGAACCGTTCAAGTTCGATTGGAAACAGGTGCAGACCGGGCTGTGACGTTAGGGGTGGGCCTACTTGCTGAGGCCGGCTATAGTCCCAATGCGATCTTGTAGGAGAACCAACTAGGGGGTTGGAGTACCATTCCTCTCGGGTTCCAGTGTGACTCCGAATTCAGCAGGGTCGTGTTCCCAGGCACCGGAAGAGGTAAGACCGACAAATGGTACGAGCCAAAAAAAGCCGCTGACGACATCAAGAATGCCCAGGCCGCTCAACTTTCTCGACGAAGTTCGATACTGGGTCTGGTATCCCGATTTCTGAACTTCGAGTAGCAGGTTTTCTCCCCTATCGACTTCGAATTGCAGAGGGGTGATACCCATGGGTTTCCCACTCACGAGAACTTGGGCTTCTGGAGGGTCTGAGATGACGCCGATGCCTTGTTTTGTCGGACCGTATAGCGAACACCCGGCCATGTAACACAAAATTAATACGAACGGCACAATGCGGCAGAGAACGATTCCCAAAAAACGATGGGGTTGCATAGCCGATCCTTCCATGCTCTTATTTTTGTCCGTAAGTCTCAGAGAGTCCAGGCCATGAGTGGGTCTCAAACGACGAAAGAGCGGTCCTTGACATCCAACATCTTCCGTATCGGTGTGATCGCCGATACCCACGGCTTGTTCGACTTGGCGATCTTGCGGCATTTCCGATCGGTCGATCATATACTCCATGCCGGAGACATTGGCAAGCGATCCGTCATCGAGCAGCTGAAGCTGATCGCGCCGGTCACCGCCGTTTCCGGCAACGTCGATAACGGTGAACAAGGCGTATATCCTTCGGAGATCGTGATCGAATTGGCAGGCCTCCGAATCGTCATTCGTCATATTCTGTATGAAGGTGGGAAGATGACAAAAGAAGTGCGGGCATTCTTGGAGCATGAACATCCAGATATCTGCATCTTCGGGCATTCCCATCAGCCCAAAGCAGAGTGGTTCGGCAAGACACTGTTCTTCAATCCAGGATCGGCAGGACCGAAGCGATTCTCTCTGCCGCGCGGAGTGGGGTTGCTCACAATCGCACAGGGCAAGGTCATTCCGAAATTGATTCGCCTCAGCGACAAAGTCAGCACATCGGAAGTAGGGAACCCACAGGAACGATCCCACAGAAAGGAGTAGTGCGATGGTGAGGTTGAGTTACTTCAGAAAGAGCGTGGTCTGCATAATGCTGGGGAGTTTCATGGGAATCAGCACGGCCTGCTTTGGTCCGTTCAACCTGACGAAAAGTGTGTATCACTGGAACAGCGGTATCAAAGGCAGCGGTGAAGTGAATGACAAGTGGATGAAGGAATTCGTCTTCTTCGGCATGATCATTATTCCGGTGTACATGTTCTCTGCGCTGCTCGACGCCTTCATCTTCAACTCCATTCAATTTTGGAGCGGAGACAATCCGATAAGAGCCTCGGATTTGGACAACGACGGCCGGACCAAGGTAGCTCAAGTTGGTGATCTCACCATGCGATGGACATCAACGAGCGAGGGCGCGACCGTTACCTATGAGCGAAGTGGAATCATTGAGCGTCGTGCCATGATCGTTTCGAGCGCGACCGGCTACCGCCTGTTTAACGAAAGAGGCAATACGCTCGCCGAAGTCGAATATGCGGCTGACGGTACTCTCACTGTGCTCGATCAAGACTGTCGGGTTGTGCAGCGGTGGACGGATGGTCAGTTACGATTGCTTGTCCAGGGCCATGGGGCTGCGTTGGGCGAGTCTGTCCCACTCTTGTCTGCCAAGTAGGTGTGTGCTTTGCGAGAGGACGGTGAACGAGTTGTTCACGCTGAACCTCGGCCGGGAGCAGGAGACCGAGGCCGATCTGACGGGATTGCAACTGCTCCAGCGGGCGAAGATCGATCCCTCCGGCATGATCCGGTTTTTTGAACGATTGTCCGAGAAGGACGAAGGGCGGACGGAATGGATCTCCAGCCATCCGATGAGCCCGGCACGAGCCGAACGCCTGAAAGAGCTCGTTTTCCCTACCTCGACAGGAAGCGATACCCTTCTCGTTTTTGAGTGGGCAGCAGTATAGGGTGGGAACTGAACGAGTAGTGGTTTGATCTCTGCGGCAATGCTGCTTCCGGTACGGATAAGCCGCTGATTCAAGGACTAAAGCTGCTTTTCTCTATAGAAGACAGTTTTCCATCAGCACCGTATAAAAGCTGGTAGGTCACACGTTTGTCCCTCATAGCAATTTCAGCTGGTGTGAATATGAGCTCGGCAAGAAGGAGCGTGAAAAGGTCGGCTGCCGCGTAGAACAACGCAGTAAAGAATTTTGTTACGCCACGGTGAGCATCAGGATCTAGCCCATATCGGTCCTCGTATCCGCCATCTTCGAGTGTGCGGGAGTTGTCAGGTTGGCCGAGTTCAGCGGTCACTACTGATCGTTGAACGCCTAATTGGATGACGTTGACATCGCCCCTATAGCTGGAACGATTTGCTACCATGACGACTGAGCAAGCTGAGGACAGAAGGCAGATCACCAGCATTGGAACGACGATATTGGCAAGCTTTAACACGCGTTCCTCCGATCTCACGACATTCAGAACGACGCTTCGTATCGCAGGCGGTCACACATCGCCCACGCTTAGGGTCCCAGGATGAATAATTACTGATCAACTAGTAGAGTTTAAATGCTACGTGAGCGTAGTATACCAGAATGGTTTATCAACACAAGAGAATAGTTTCTAGTGAGGGCTGTTAAACTACTTCCATTTTGGTGTGCTAATAAGCCACGCCCTCATGTGAAAGATGAGTTCATGGATGGAGTAGCGGAGGGGCGGCAGGTATGGCAGGTTCTTACAGCAGGGTATCTCCTCCTGTGCGTGTTTGAGGTGCAGCTCACGGGATTGTAGGCGCTGGAAATGAAGGTCCTTCATAATGCCGTCATCTGCCGGAAGGCAACGGAAGCGTAGAATCGGCGTAATCGCCGATACCCATGGTGTATTCGATCCGGCGATTCGATGACATTTCAAAGGCGTCGATCATATACTCCGCGCCGGGGACATTGGCAAGCGATCCGTCATCGAGCAGCTGGAGCAGATCGTTCCGGTCACAATCGGGCAATCCTTTCCAGTGAATGCTCCACACATATACGCTGTTGGTCATGGAAGACTGGGGAGCATAAAGAGCAGGATTCAGCGAGGCTCACAGTTGATGAGGGGACGTTGACAATTCGAGAACCAATACATAAGTTGCTAACCGCGTACAGGCACGCATCTTTGAAGTTCCTTCAGAAGGAAGGAAAAATAATGAGAGGAATTAGTGGCGTATTGTGCCTGACTGTAATGGGAATAGTCTTTACGGGTTGCACGAAAGTAGTCTTTATGGGTAGCAAAGGGGGACTGGACCAGAAAATAAAAATTACTTCAGATCCTCCCGGTGCAGAGGTTTTACTCATGGGTTCCATACCTCTCGGCGAGACCCCGCTTCTGGATGTAACAATTGAACGAACACCGAATACTTTCTTGATTATTAAGAAAGAGGGATATGAAGACCAAAATCTCCTCCTGAAACATCACTATCACGTCGTGTTGAATCCGAGGAAGGCTTCCCGTGAACAAAGAGAGCAGGTTGCGCGAATGAAGACGGTGAGGAATCTCACGCTGATAGGCTATCCAGAGGTTCAACAAAATTTGGCCGTTGGGCAGGGAGAATATCTCGCGAGTCTATTGGTAACGTTGAGGGTGCCAGAATCTGAGCAAGGCAGTGCGATTCGTCAGCTACAGGAGCTTATAGCGGATTCAGCGGACCCGTTAGATTTTTCGGATAAGGTTCTCGATCGTTTTCATGTGTCACGGTTCTGGTGAAACTGGCCGGACTTGATCCCTTGAAATTTTTAGGTGTGAAATACATCGCGTGGCAACCCGATAGCAGAAGGGGAGAGAAGCGACAAGTATTTTTTCACCAGGACGTTCTTTTTCAGCTATAATGCGACCGTTGCGTCTCACACGCACGAGGGGTAACCTCTCATACAACCGTACAGGAGGAGGATATATGTCGAAAAAAGCGCTCATGCTATCGGTCGCAGTGCTCTTTGGTCTGCAGGCAGGCCTCGCAATGGCAATCAATCCTGATACAGGACCAGGTTGTGGCTTAGGAAAGATATTATGGGCTGATAACGCGCACCAAAAGAATATCGCGCCTCAAGTCTTGATGGCCACGACCAATGGGACAGGCATGAATACATTCGCCATCAGTTCCGGGACATCAGGTTGCACAAATGATGGGAAGATAATGGCTGAGCACAAAGCTACTGTTTTCACTGCGGCCAACTTCGAGAATCTATCCCAAGATATGGCACAGGGTCGAGGCGAGCATCTGGCCTCACTAGCTACTCTTATGGGAGTACCTGCCAACCACCAAGGCGAGTTTTTTGCCATGACCCAGAATCAGTACACCGCCCTTATCCGTAAGGGTGAAGCTTCACCACTCGCGATGGTCAAAGCGATCAATGACGCAATTGCCTCGCACCCCGTCCTTGCCCAAGTTTCAACTCGCTAACTACCAGCACAGGGTTTCGATCATAAGGTCGAAGCCCTGTGTCTTTCTGGCTCCCCGCTTGTACATCGCTCTACTGCTATTCCTCCTGCTTTTCGTTCCATCCTCGCCGGTTGGTGCGGGTGAGCCTCCCGAGAATGCCTATCTTGTCGAACTGATCGACAAGGGTCTGCAGGCCAAGCTCGCCGGGGAACGAGAGTGGCATCTTCTGCTTCACTATAGAGAGAATCTTTTCGGGGGTTATACCAGTGAGCAGGACGACCCGGGATTTTTCATGTCGCCCAAAGGGAAAACTGACCCACAGGCAGAACTCAACGCGACGCTGAAGCAGTTCTTCTCCGAGGAACTCGTTGGGCGCTCGAGGCAGCCGGCTCAATGTGCCTTTATCGCCCGGTACCACTGGCTGCGGGAACGGTTGCAATTCGACGATTCCCGTTTGCCGAAGCTGGCATGCGAACGATTTGACCGCTGGTTCAATGACTTTGAGGCCCAATCGATCACGCTCATTTTCCCCTCTGCCTTCTTAAACAATCCCGCATCCATGTTCGGCCATACTTTTCTTCGGATTGATCAGAAGGGCCAGACCGAACAGACCAGAATTCTGGCGAATACGATCAACTATGCGGCGTACGTACCTCCTGACGCCGGAATAGCCTATCCGATCCGTGGCATTTTCGGCGGGTACAGCGGATACTTCTCGACGTATCCCTACTACATAAAGGTCCGGGAGTATCGAGACTTCGAGAATCGAGACATCTGGGAATACCGCCTCAATTTCACGGAACCACAAGTTAGACGGTTGCTGATGCACTCGTGGGAAATGGGGAATGCCTCCTTTGACTATTTCTTCTTCAAAGAGAACTGCTCCTATCATCTCCTGGCACTTCTCGATTATGCCGATCCCACTCTACATCTCACCGACGAGTTTTTTTTGTGGACCGTTCCTGCCGACACAGTCCGGCTGATCGCATCGAAACCAGGGCTGGTTTCCGACATCGCCTATCGGCCCTCCCGCAGCAACGTGATCCGGCGGAAACGTGAATCTTTGCCGGCAAGTGAACGAAAACTGGCGCATCGAATCACGCAAGATCTCAGCGAACTCACCACACCCACTTTCGCCCAATTGGGTCTTACGAAGCAGGCATTTCTGCTCGATCTTGCGTCGGACTACCTCCGGTATCGAATCGAAACAACTGACACCCCGCCGCCTGAATGGAGTGAGCGTAACCGAGCAGTCCTGACAGCTCGGAGCCAACTCAGGATTCCATCTGAAGAGTTCAAGGTTGTGCCCTTTGCGAAACAACCAGAATTAGGACACAAGACTTCCCGCGCTTCGGTGGGTGCCGGTTGGCGTAACAACGATACGTTTGAAGAAGTCACGGCGCGGGCCGGTTATCACGATCTGCTCGATCCAGAGGTAGGCTACACGCCGGATGCGCAGATTGAGATCGCGTCGGTCAGCTTGCGTCACTATAACCGCGCTAATCAGACGAGGATCGAACGGGCGACACTTGCCAATGTCGTGTCCCTCTCACCGATTGACTCGGTGTTTCGCTCGCCATCATGGAAGCTCAATGTCGGCATGAACACAATCAAGCTCAACGGCTGTCAACTTTGCAGCAACGGTGTCATGAACGGCGGCATTGGGGGAGCCATCGAGTCCCGATTGCTGAAGCGAGAAGTGCTCTTCGCGTTTGCAGAAGCCGAGGCCAACTACAGCCGTGCCTATCAAGATGACTATCGCATCGGCGGCGGGGGAACTGCGGGTATACTCGCCGACGTGACCAACCACTGGAAACTAATGGCCACTGGATCGTATTTGAAGTATGTGCTGGGGGAGAAGTCCGACGATATCCGGTGGTTCGTCGGGTCGCGCTATACACTGGCGCAGAATTGGGCGCTTCGGGTGGAATATAACCATCGCAGTCAGGACAACGATGTCGTCTTCAGCATGCAGGTATTTTTTTAGTCCGGCTCAAGAATTTGTAAAAAGTTCCCTTGTATAATTTTTCTCCCGCGCAATGGTCGAATTGCAAATTGACAGATCTTCCAGGCACTACTATACTCCCCCTCGGTGATTCCTACCAAAAGGATAGGTGGGTATATCACACGATTTAATTCTATCTTTCACAAGGAGGACTCATGAGACAGATGAAAATTGCTTTGACACTCGTAGGAATAACAGCGGCAGCGTTTAGCCTGGCGGCCTGCCAGATCGTCTACTCACCGATGGCCGGCACAACTTTCAACGAGACGAAGTACGGCAACATCGCGACGGATGAAAGCGCTGCAACCAAAGAGGGGAAAGCCTGCGGTACGTCGATTTTGGGGGCATTTGCTCAGGGTGATGCTAGTATAGTTGCTGCCAAAGCCAATGGTGGAATCACGAAAGTCTCGTCAGTGGACCATTATGCCAAGAATATCTTGGGGATCTTCGGCGAATGGTGCACGATCGTCAAGGGCAGCTGATTCTCGAACGTCCACAATCGAAGGGGCCTTTGGGGTAGAAGCCCCAGAGGCCCTTTTATTTTGGTCAGCGGCTGACCAGTGCGGTGTAGGGTAGGCTCGAGATGTGGCCATTCCCCCTAGGACTCCAGGCTTTTCTCCCGTTGTCGCTTGCCCTCATGATTGTATTGCTGCAACCTGGCTGGGTTGCAGCCGCTGAGACCGCTGATGTAGATGTTGGCCTGTACGCACTGGGTGCTTTTCCGTCAGATGAAGGCCTCTTTGCCCAGGGGGGCAACCCCTCGGATACCAGGATCACCAATGGGGTTGGAGCTGGCATTAAGGCTACAGTGTTTCCACACGGTTTGGGAAATATCATCGGGATCGGATTGGAGTCTTTCGGTCACGGAAGTGAGATCTCATTTTCTTCGCCGGCGAGCGCAGGGTCTACTGCTAGTACAAACCTCTGGGTCTTCAGTTCGATGGTGAATCTGACTCTTCGCTACCCGGGGAAGACGGTTGTCCCTTACCTCGGTGTCGGAGGTGGTTATTCGAGCGGAGTGCTCACCCATGGCGAGATTCCGGGTCATTCGGACCGGGACTTTGAAGGTTCATGGGCATTCGGTTCTCAATTCTTTGGCGGTGTGCAGGGCAATCTGACCGAAAAGATGTTTCTGTTCAGCGAGTACAAGTATTTCTCGGCCGACTATCATTGGAAGGAGCTCGCACTGGATTTCCGCTCCCAGTACGCCCTATTTGGCATCGGGCTGCGTTTCTAAGTCAGCGTTCTCTGACGTAAGACACTATGGGTATCCTCGATCAATTCTTCGTCTATCACCCAGATCCCTGGAAGGATCAGGATTGGAAGGCTCGCAGCGGCTTGCCGCTGGAAGAGGTCTGGTTTCAGTCGGGGGACGGGACGAAGCTGTTCGGCTGGTACGTCGAGAGTGCCGCGACGTCGGCAGTCGTGCTCTGGTGTCATGGGAACGCGGGCAATATCATCAACCGGCTGGAGAATTTGCGCGAACTCCACCGAATCGGATTGTCCGTCTTCATTTTCGACTATCGTGGGTATGGACGCAGCCAAGGGTCTCCTTCTGAGGAGGGGCTGTATCAGGATGCGCTGGGGGCGCACGATTACCTGGCACGAACCAGAATGATTGGCCCTGAGCGCATCGTCCTCTTCGGGCGTTCGCTCGGTGCGGCTGTCGCAGGAGAACTCGCTGTGCAAAAGCCTGCCGCAGGGCTGATCCTCGAATCCTCGTTTCTGTCGATCGAAGCGGTGGCCAAGTTCCATTACGGAGGGTTGCCGGTCCATTGGCTGCTCGGGGCAGACTTTAGATTGATCGATCGCCTTCCGCAGCTCTCACTGCCGAAGTTGATTATTCACGGTGATAAAGACGATATTATCCCGCTCGAATTGGGCAGGCAGGTCTTCGAAGCCGCCAAACCACCCAAATTCTTTTACGTCATTCCCGGCGCTGACCACAACGACACTTACCAGGTCGGGGGTGCAGCCTATTTCCGACGATGGGCCGAATTCATCCAGGCGGTCCTCCAATCCTAGCCTGCACACAAGCGAGAGGGGCGTGATCCGAAGTCCGAAGTTTGGAGTTGGAAGTTCCGCAGACATTGAATC
>Ga0187894_10000926_pt1 | contig 39101 bp, 28 predicted proteins | sample GBC1701081metaG_FD_136650 | JGI IMG/M metagenome (GOLD analysis project Ga0187894, IMG submission 136650) | White microbial mat communities from a lava cave in the Kipuka Kanohina Cave System on the Island of Hawaii, USA - GBC170108-1 metaG ... | reverse complement strand
CCCAACCTCCGACGCCCGCCGGTGTACGATTCGCCTCCGTGCCGGCCACACGCGGAGTCCACCACATCGCCATTCAGGTAGCGGATCTGCCTCGGGCGGAGCGCTTTTACTGCGGCGTCCTGGGGCTTGCCGTCCTTCGCCGCTGGCCGGCGGCAGAGGCCGACGCCGGAAGGGCCGCGGAGCGATCGCTCTGGCTGGACACCGGCGGCGACGCGTTCCTCGCCCTCGAGCGCGTGACGTCGGATCCCGCCGCGCGCGCCGACATCGAGGGACGGCCCGGCTTGCACCTCGTCGCCCTCCGCATCCCGCGAGCCGAGCGCGCAGCGTGGGAAGCCCGCCTGGAAGCGTCCGGCGCCCCGATCTATCACCGCACCGAATTCACCCTGTACGTGCGCGATCCCGAGGGGAATCGGGTCGGCCTATCGCACTACGGCGAATGAGGTCGACGCCGACGACGCCGCCCCCGGCCATCACGTTCCTGCCCTGCGGGCTGCGCGTGTCCTGCGCCCCCGGCGAGTCGGTCTTCGAAGTAGCGCGCCGCTCCGGGATCGCCGTCGCGACCGCCTGCGTCGGAAGGGCGTCCTGCGGCCTGTGCCGCGTGAAGGTGGTGGCCGGTGAAGATCACCTCACCCCGTTTTCGGCCGACGAGCGCAAGCACCTGGGGAACGTCTACTTCATCAACAAGGTCCGGCTCGCGTGCCAGGCACGCGTGCTGGACGGCGAAGTCACCGTCGACGTCCCGCCCGTCAGACCTTGAGCGGCGGCGCCTTCGACGGCGGATCTCCCGGGCCGCCGCCCGGACGCGGATGCGGCGGCTCCTGCCGGGGCGGCTCGTCGCGCGCGGGATCATCGGGAGGCGGAGCATGGCGAGGCGGTGGACCCGGCTCGCGCACCGGCTGCCTCGTCGGATCGGCCTTCGGCTCCTTGGCGATCATCAGGGCCAGCTTTACCAACGAACCCGAAGACGTGACAAACCCGGCGACTTCGACCAAAGTCGGCCGCTCATGCAAGACTTCATCGATCTCTTCAAGAAGGTTTACGACGTTCAGTGGCTGGTGGCGACCTTCGGTCTCATCGGCCTAGTCGCCATCGTCTTCGCGGAGACCGGGCTTCTGGTCGGCTTTTTCCTTCCCGGCGATTCGCTGCTGGTGACCGCCGGTATCTTCTGCACCGACGCCAACCCCACCGGCAAGCCGCTCCTCAACATCTGGCTGGTGAACCTGTTCGTGACCATCGCCGCCATCGTGGGCGATACCGTCGGATACTGGATCGGCGCCAAGTCCGGCCCGCGGCTCTTCACCCGCGAGCAATCGCTGTTCTTCTCGAAGAAGCACCTTCTACGAACGAAGGAGTTCTACGATCGCCACGGCGGCAAGACGATCATCATGGCCCGCTTCATGCCGTTCGTGCGCACCTTTGCCCCGGTGGTGGCCGGCATCGCGCAGATGAGCTACCGCCGCTTCCTCAGCTACAACATCTTCGGCGGCATCTTCTGGGTCGCCAGCATGACGTGGCTGGGCTACGGGCTGGCCAAGGCACGCCCGCAGATCACGAAGGAGATCGACAAGCTCATCATCATCATCATCTTCATCTCTCTGTTGCCCGGCATCATCGGGTGGCTGCGCAGCCGCGGCAAGCAACCGGCGACCTCCGCCTGACGACGTCATCAACACCCGCCGGCCGTGGCCAAAAAATCGAAGATCGCGTTCCCCAAGAAGAACGCGCCTCCCAAACCCGAGGAGTTCGCGGCGCGTCTGCCGCTCGCGGCCGGCAAACGATTCGAGGCCATCCGCGCCTTCCTGCGCAAACAAAAGGGCGTCAGCGAGGAGCTGTTCTACTACGGCCCCAAGTCGGGCTGGGCGTTCCGCTACCTGCGCGGACCGCAGTCCATTTGCGCCGTCATGGTCTACGCCGACCGGCCGCTGGGCATCGTGGCCTTGGACGCCTCCGCTTTGCGCTCGGTGGACTGGAAGACGCTGACCGAGGCCGGCAAGAAGGCGCGTCGGATGGCCCACGGGAGCCCTGCGCTGCTGTGGCTGGACCTGCCTCTCGACGGCACCGGAGCCGCCGACTTCAAGGCGCTGCTCAAGAGCAAGCTCAAGACCCTGCCCCCGCCCCCGGCCGCGCCCACCGCCGCGGGTCGGGCTTCCGGTTCCGCCGCCGCCCTGCCCCCCGACCGTGACGTATGACCGTCATGGTCCGGCGTGCTAGCCTCCGGCTGATTCCGGCTGGCTGATCGTCGCCGCCGGCCGCTCGCTCCCGCACCCACGCCATGTCCACCTTCGGGACTCTCACGCTGCTCATCGCCCTGGTGGTGGCGACCTACGCGGGCACGGCGTCGCTCGTGGGCGCCCGGCGGCGCAGCCGGCGGCTGATCGAGTCGGGGCGCGGGGCGGCCTACGCCCTGGCCGCGGTTCTCGGGCTGTCGTCCGTGGCGCTGGTCTACGCCTTCGTATCGCACGACTTCTCCATCAAGTACGTGCACCGCTATTCGGACGCGGCGTCGCCGCTGTTCTATCAGATCACCGCGTACTGGGGCGGCCTCGACGGCTCCATCCTGTGGTGGGTCTTCCTGCTGTCGGTTTTTTCGGCCATCGCCGTCTACACCAACCGTAACAACCACCGGGAGCTGATGCCCTACGTGGTGACGGTGCTGATGTCGATCTGCTTCTTCTTTCTGTACGTCATCGTCTTCCACAAAAACCCCTTCGAGACCTACCTGACCGAAACGCCCGTCACCGGCAAGGGGCTGAACCCGCTGCTGCAGAACGCGTACATGGTGACCCATCCGCCATCGCTGTACATCGGGTTCGTGGGTATGAGCATCCCGTTCGCCTTCGGGCTGGCGGCGCTCATCTCGGGGCAGCTCGACGACGCGTGGATCGCGTCCGTGCGCCGCTGGACGCTCATCGCCTGGTTCTTCCTGTCCATGGGCCTGACCCTCGGGATGCTGTGGGCCTACGAAGAGCTGGGCTGGGGCGGCTTCTGGGGCTGGGACCCGGTGGAGAACGCCGGCTTTCTGCCGTGGCTGACGGCCACGGCGTTTTTGCATTCGGTGATGATCCAGGAACGCCGCGGGATGATGAAGATCTGGAATTTCACGCTCATCATCCTGACGTTCTTTCTGACCATCTTCGGCACGTTCATGACCCGCTCGGGGATCGTGCAGTCGGTGCACGCCTTTGGTCAGGACAGCAAGCTCGCGCTGCTGTTCAGCATCTTCATGGTGATCATCCTGGCCGTCAGCTTCGGCTTCGTCATCAAGCGCCTGCCGGAGCTGCGCTCCCGGGGCACGCTGGAATCGTGGCTGTCGCGCGAGGCGGCGTTCCTGGTGAACAACTGGGTGCTGCTGTTCTCGGCGTTCTTCATCCTGTTCGCGACCATGTTCCCCACCCTATCGGAGGGCTTGACCGGGGAGCGCATCACGGTGGGGCCGCCGTTCTTCAACAAGTGGATGGTGCCCATCGGCCTCGTGCTGCTGTTCCTCACCGGGGTGGGGCCGCTCATCGCATGGCGTAAGGCGACGGCCTCGCACCTGCGCTACCAGTTCGCGGTCCCGGCGGCGGCGGCGGCGATCGCGGTGGGGATCTGCTTCGCCGCGGGTGTGGCCACGTCGGTAGCGGCCGTGATCTGCTTCGCCCTGTGCGCCTTCGTGCTGGGCACCATCGGGCAGGAATTCGCGCGCGGGATGGGCATCCGGAAAAGGAACACGGGCACCGACGCGTTTTCAGCGCTCCTGGGAATGGTGATCCGCGGCAAGCGCCGCTACGGCGGCTACATCGTGCACGTGGGCATCGTCCTGATGTTCTTCGGCTGGGCGGGCGGCGCCTATCAGAAGGAAGAGGAAGTGCGGTTGGAGCCCGGGCAATCCACCAAGATCGGCCGCTACACATTGAAGTTCGAGCGTCTGGCGCATCAGGAAGATCGGCAGAAGGAGATGGTCACCGGCGAGATCACCGTCTTTGACGACAAGAACCGCGAGATCGCTCGCATGCGGCCGGCCAAGTGGTACTTCCGCAATCACGAAAACGAGCCCACCACCGAGGTGGCCATCCGCCGCACACCCGCGGAGGATCTTTACATCACGCTCGGCAACTACGACCTGGCTGACGGCGTGGGCAACTTCAAGCTGGTGGTGAACCCGCTGGTGGATTGGGCGTGGTTCGGGTTCATGGTGATGGCCATCGGGACGGGCATCGCGCTGCTGCCCGAGACCGTGCTGCAAGCCGTGGCCGTGCGCGTGCCCGCGGGGAGCGCCGCGGGATCGGCGGGCGCCGGCGGAGCGGTGGTGCTGCTGCTGGTGCTGGGGCTGGGCCTCGGGGCTCGCGGCGGCAGGGCCCACGCACAGGAGATGCGTCCGTCGACCACCGTGGTGACGCCGCCGCAGTCGCCTGAAGAAATCTGGCTGCTCAAGAACATCATGTGCCAGTGCGGCACGTGCCGGCACCAGCTTTTCGACTGCGGCAGCTCGGACAACTGCGGCCACGGGGCCGAGGAGCGGGCGGTCATCAAGCAGATGCTGAGCGAAGGCAAGACGCGGCAAGACGTCATCGGGTGGTTCTTCCAGAAGTACAAGAGCTACGTCTTTCTGGCCGAGCCCATCGACAAAGGATTCAACCGGCTGGCCTGGGCCTTTCCGTACGCGGCGGGCGTCGTGGGACTGGGAGGTCTGGGCCTCGCGGCGTGGCGCCTGCACCGTCGCCAGTCGGCCGCCGCGGCCGCAGGGGCGGGGGCGGTCGCAGGCGGCTCCACTGGCTCGGGTGTCGGGGCCGCCCAGAATCCCGATCTGGAGGACCGGCTCGACGACGAGCTCCGCCGCCTGGACTAGATTGGAGTGCCCGCGATTCGAACCGGCCGGCTGATCCCGCTCCTCGGGGTGGCCGCCGCCCTGATCTACGGGGTGGCCATCGAGAGGATGCGGCTGTCTCCGCCGTTGGTGATGGTGGGCCTCGGAGGGCTCGTCATCGCGTTGTGCGCCATGGCGCTATGGCAGATCGTGGATCCGCTTCTGCGCCCGGCGGCGGCTGCGGGGACGGGGGCGTCCGGCGACGCAGCGGCACCAGAGGCGGCGCCCGGACGAACGCGCGAGCTCGAACGGGAGAAGCAGGCCGTGCTCAAAGCCATCAAAGAGATCGAGCTCGACTATCAGATGCTCAAGATCGCCGACGACGATTACCGCGAGCTGACAGAGCGCTACCGCACTCGGGCGATGCGGCTGCTGGCCGAGCTGGACGCGGGCGACGACTACCGCCCGCTCATCGAGCGCGAGCTCAAAGACCGGCTCGCGGCGATGGAGGCCGGCGGCGGCGGATCGGCGGCGGCGCCGGCAGCGGCGAGAGAGGAGACAGCGCAGCCAGCCCCCGCGGCCGCGCGCCGATGCGTAGCCTGCGGCGCCGCGAACGATGCGGACGCGGTCTTCTGCAAGCGATGCGGAGCCAAGCTCTGAGCGCCCGAGGCGTCGCGCGCGCCGCCGGTGTCCTGACCGGCGCGCTGGGGCTGGTGCTGGGCGGCGGCGGTTCCGGGCTGCGTCCCGCCGACGCACAGATGCCGGATCTGCGGTTGATGTCGGGCAAACCACTGCCCGCCGCCGAGCTGGCGCCCGGGACGGTCACGGTGCGCGTGGCGCGCAAGATGCCCGCAAATCCCGTGGTGGGAGTCGAGGTCATCGCCATCGTCACCAACCCGGGTGGTGATTCGCGCAAACGGAGCGCAAAGACCGACGCCCAGGGACGCGCCACGTTCGACGGTGTACAGCCGGGCGGCGAGCTTCAGGCGGAGGTCACCGTCGACGGCGAGCGGCTGGTCACCCAGAAGTTCGTGATCCCCGCGTCCGGGGGTACGCGCACCATGCTGATCGCCGGGTTGGGCGAAGTATCGCCCGATAACCCGGCTGCGGGCGGCGGACCGACCGCGGGTGGACCACGGGCGATGGGCGGCACCGCCGGTGGTGGCAAGGGCTTCGCCATGGGCGTTCCCGCCGGGGCGGCGGCCCCGGATCCGTCCGTGGCGGCGGGGACGCTGGAGATTCACCTCCGCGGGGAGGATGGCCGCCCCCTGGCGGGGAAAGCCGTGACGCTCGGGCGGGCCGCCAGCGACGGGACCATGCAGATGCATCAGGCGGCTTCCAACGAATCAGGCATGGCGCGCTTTGAAGAGCTCCCCACCGGCGACCAGCTCGCCTATGCGGCGGTGATCGAGCACGGCGGCATGCGGCTCGGCACCGAGGCCTTCCGCATGCCGGCAAGCCCCGGGATGCGCGCCGACATCCGTGTGCCGGCAAAGACGACGGACCTCTCCGTGCTGCGCGTGGGAGAAGCATCGCGCGTCATCTTCATGCTGCGGGAAGGCGCCTTCGAGGTGATCGAGATCTTGGTCTTTCGCAACACCTCGGAGAAGATCTTCGACACCAGCCCGAGCGGCTTGGAAATCCCCCTGCCGTCCGGCGTGGTCAACGCCCAGGCCATGGACGAAGGTGCCGGCATCGAAGTCCGCGAAGACAAGACCGGCGTGATTCTGCGCGCCGCGCTGCCGCCGGGACCGTCGGAAATTCGATTCGTGTACATTCTTCCGTACACCGGCGCCAGCCTCGACTTCGAGCAGACCCTGCCCATCGCGGCCGATCCGTTCACGCTGATCGTCGAGCGAGAGCCCGGCATGTCGCTGGGCGGCGCCAGCCTGGGGCGACACGAGGAACGGGTCGAGCGCGGTCAGCCGATCTGGGTGGGGGCGACACAGCCCATCGCCGCCGGAGACGAGCTGAAGCTCAGCTTGGGCGGGCTGCCGGCAACCGACAGTACGGGACGAAATGTCGCCGGCGTGCTGACGCTGCTGCTGGTGGTGGGGGCGGTGATCGCGTCGCGTCGACCGGATGCCGTCCGGAAAAGCGCGGCCGGCGCTCGCCAGCGGCTGAGCGAACGGCGCGAAAAGCTGTTCGGCGAGCTGGTCGCCACCGAGCAGGCAAGGCGCCAGCGGCGCGCCGGCCCCGACGGGGACGAGCGTCGGCGCGACCTGGTGACGAAGCTCGAAGGCGTATACCGGGAGCTGGCCGCGCTGGACGAGTCGCCCGGCGCATGATTCCGCCCGTTGCATTGCGCAAGGTGGGCAAGACCTACGACCGCCATCGCGCGCTGATGGACGTCAGCGCCGAGCTGGCCCCCGGACAGGTGACCGCCATCGTCGGACCGAACGGCGCCGGAAAGAGCACGCTGCTGGGCTTGTTGTCGACCCTGGTTCCGCCCAGCGCAGGCAGCATCACCTGGGGAGCCGAGCCCCTGGGGCGCCGGTCCCGGCTGCGCGCCGATATCGGGTACGTGGGCCACGAGCCGGGCGTCTACGGTGACCTGACCGCCCGCCAGAACCTCGCCTTGTTCGCCGCGCTCTACGGCGTGGCGGACGGGGTGGCCCAGGCGGAGGGGCTGCTGTCGCGCGTGGGCCTGGCGGACGGCGCCCGCGAGGCCGCCTGCCGGACTTTCTCGCGAGGCATGCTGCAACGTCTGGCGCTCGCCCGCGCCCTGCTGCACCGGCCGCGCCTACTGCTGTTCGACGAACCGGGGGCGGCGCTGGATCCGGCCGGGGTTGACTGGCTGGCCGGCCAGCTCCGCACCGAGCGCGAGGCCGGCCGGATCGTGGTGTTCGTGACCCACGATCTGGATGCGGCGGGCGCCGTAGCGGACCATCTGCTCATCTTGCGGCGCGGCCGCCTGGTCTTCGACGAGGCCCGGCCGGGCGGCTTCAGTGGCGCGGCCGTGCGCGCGCTTTACCAGGAGCGGGTGCGTGGCTGAGCCGGCCGCGGGGGAGGCCGCTGCGGCCGCGCATGCGCCCGCGACCACGGCCGCGCCCGAGGCGATGACCAGAGAACTAACGCCACCGACGGCGCCCTCCTATCTGTCGCAGGTCGTGCGCATTGCCGCCAAAGACCTGCGCATCGAATGGCGAAGCCGAGAGATCGCTTACACGATGGCATTCCTGGCGGTTGTCATCGTCCTGGTCTTCGCGTCTTCGTTCGCCGCCGGTGACACCCGCCCCTCGCCGGAGGTCACCGCCGGTATCCTGTGGATCGCCGTCGTCTTCTCGGGCACCGTCGCGCTGTCCCGCACCTTCGAGCGCGAGCGCGACGGCGAGGCCATGCGGGCGCTGCTCCTGACCCCGGCCCCTCGCTCCGCCATCTACCTTGGCAAGCTCCTCGCCACGGCGGCGCTGATGCTGGCCGTGGAGCTGATTGTCACGCCCCTGTGCGCCGTCTTCTTCAGCGCCGCCATCACCGCGCACGCGGCGCGCGTCGGCCTGATGCTCGCCCTGGGAACCGTGGGGTTCGCCGCGGTCGGCTCGATATTCTCGGCCGCCCTCACCCGATCGCGCAGCCGCGACGTGCTCCTGTCCACCCTGCTTTACCCGGTGATCGTCCCCATCATGATCGCCGGCGCCCGCGGCACCACCTTGCTCCTCGATCCCGAGTCCCCGGACACCGCCGGCGCGGTCTTCTGGACCCAGTTCCTGGCGGCGGTCGACATCGTCTTCATCACCGTCGGTCTATGGGCGTTCGAGCCCGTCGCCACCGGCGAATGAGGCGGGCTGCTACTATCCGGCGGCGCGAATGAAAGGCGTCGGAAACGGGCTGGTGGCCGCCGCGATGGTCGGCGCGATCGGGTTCCTTCTGGTTCCCGGGTGGATCCTCGCGGCGCCGCGCGAGCCGGTGATGGGGGTGGTGCAGAAGATCTTTTACTTCCACGTCCCGTGCGCCTGGATGCTCTTCCTCTCGGTGTTCGTCTGCGCGGGCGGGAGCCTGGCCTATCTATTTCGCGCCTCCGAGCGCGGCGATCGAGTGGCGGTCGCCGCCGGCGAGCTGGCCGTCTTGTTCGGCGTCTGCGTGCTGATCACGGGCCCCCTGTGGGGGCGCAAGGCTTGGGGCGTCTGGTGGCAGTGGGACGCGCGCCTGACCAGCTCGCTGCTGCTGTGGCTGGTCATGGTCGCGTACCTGCTGGCGCGCCGCTTCGGAGGCCCGGCCGCGCGCAAGCTGGCGGCGGCGCTGGCCCTGTTCGCGGCCTTGGACGTGCCGCTGGTGTACGTCAGCGTCAACATCTGGCGTACCGTGCACCCGCAGACGACGGTGGTAAAGACGCTGGACCCGGGGATGCGCCCGGCCTTCTGGTCGGCGGGCGTGCTGATTCTAGTCCTGTGGGCCATCCTGCTCGCGCTGCGCGTCCGGTTGGAAGCGGCGCGCGCGGCGCTTGGCGACCTGGAGCTGGCGATGGAAGATGCGGCGGAGGCGCGCTCATGAACCAAGCTGATACCGGAACCTTCGTGAAGGTCGACGGCAAGCCGACCGAAGACATCCCCGCCGTGGGTTTCGTCGGCTTGGCCTACGGTTTCATCTGGGTGGCGGTGCTCGGCTACGTCCTTTACGTCGCGCGCGGCCTGGGCCGGGTGAAGGCCGATCTCGCCGAGCTGCGGCGCAAGCTGAACGCCGGCGATGCGGGCCGCCGCGGCCCGGAGTAGATCGCCTTCGCGCCGCCGCCATGGATCTCCCACCGTCTTCGCATTTCATCTATATCCCGGCGGTCCTGATCCTCGGAATCATCGTCGGTTTCATCATGGGCTCACGCGCCACGCGCGATGCCTACGCGCTGGAGCAGCGTCATGCCGAAAACCGCGCCCGCCGCAAAGCCGAACGCGCGGCCGCGGCCGCTCCTGCAGAGACGAAAAAGCTCCACGACGACCCTCCGGGCTGACGCCCGCTGACGGCTACACGACGCGCGCAGCCGCGCGCCCGCCGCTTCCGGCGCAAATCTGTTTCGGTGTTGTTGCGTAAACCGCGCTCGCGCTGCTTCACCCCGCCCCTTCCCGTCCGCCGTGACCTTCCCCATCACCGGCCCCTGGCACAGCGGGCCGCTGTAAGACCACTGCGGTCCGAAAGCGTGCGGCGGCGGGGACCACCTGTTACGGTGACCGCGTGGCGTCCTTTCTCGACGTCTTCCGCTCGCGCCGCATCGCCGTCATCACCGCGCTGGGGTTCTCGTCCGGCCTGCCGCTGCTCCTGACCGGCCAGACCCTCGCCGCGTGGATGACGGTGGCGAAGGTCGACCTCAAGACCATCGGATTCTTCGCGTCGGTGGGGCTGCCCTATACCTTCAAGTGGGCGTGGGCTCCCCTGCTCGACCGCTACCGGTTGCCCTTCCTGGGTCGTCGCCGCGGGTGGATGGCGACGCTGCAGGTGGCGCTGCTGCTGGCCATCGGCTTGATGGGGACGCTCGATCCAGCGGCGACGCCGGGAATATTGGCGGCCTGCGCGGCGCTGGTCGCGTTCCTGTCGGCCAGCCAAGACGTCGTGCTGGACGCGTACACCACGGACTTGCTCGCCCCCGAGGAGCGCGCGGCCGCGAGCGCCATGTACGTCATGGGTTATCGCATCGCCGTGCTGGTGACGGGCACCGTCGCGCTGGCCCTGGCTGACTTCGTCCCGTGGCGGACCATCTACTGGACGCTGGCCGCGCTCATGGGCGTGGGGCTGATCGCCACGCTCTTTGCCCGCGAGCCACCCGAGGCGGACGGTCGGCCGAGCTCGCTCGCGTATGCGATCGTGGCGCCCTTCGCGGGGCTACTCATCCGACGGCGCATCGGAATCGTCCTCGCGTTCGTGGCGCTCTACAAGTTCGGCGACTATCTGGCGGGCACGCTGACGATGCCCTTTTTGAAAAATGGCGTCGGCTTCACGTTTCTCGAGATCGCTGGAATCAACAAGGTGCTCGGTTTCATCGGCACGCTGGCGGGCGGGGTCGCGGCGGGCGTCCTGGTCCCGCGTTTCGGGCTGCGCCGCGCGCTCCTGGGGTTCGGGCTATTGCAGGCCGCCACCAACGTCTGCTACGGCGCGCTGGCCCTGGTGGGGCGGTCGCTTCCGCTTTACAGCCTCGCGGTGCTCGCGGATAACCTGGCCAACGCCATGGGCACCGGAGCGTTCGTGGCCTTCCTGATGTCGCAGTGCGACCGCAAGGTCAGCGCGACGCAATACGCGCTGCTCACGGCCCTGTCCTCCATCGGCCAGCGCGTCTTCGGCGGTGCGTCCGGTTACATCCAGGAGGCCGTCGGCTGGTTCGGCTTCTTCGCCTCCACGGCCGCCGTCGCGCTTCCCGGTCTGCTCCTCGTCCTGCTCCTGCCGCTCGACGAGACGAAGTCAAAAGTCTCATAGAGCATTCGAGGAGTGGCGATGAGCACGGTCACGCCATGGGCGACCGCTTGGCGGCGCGTCCATGCTAGCCCCGCCGGGCGATGACCGCCAAAGAGCAGCCGAAGGGCAGCCGAACGTAGGTCTCCAGCCGCAGCAAAGGCGCCAGCAGGCGGTCGTAGGCGCGAAGCTGGTCGGCGGGGACGTGACGCTTGCGGAGCACGCGGCCGTTGACCAGCCAACCCAGCGCGCCGAGGACGTTGAAGAAGCGCATGGATTCGACGATCCAGCCCGTGGCCTCCAGCAGCCGGCGGAGCGGCGCGCGCTCGTAGCGGCGGAAGTGATCGAGGTGCAGATCCAGGGTGCCGTAGAGCGCTTCGTGGGCCGGAACCAGCAGCAGCAGCGCGCCGCCCGACGCCGTGACCTGGCGCAGGCGGACCAGCGCGCCGCGATCGTCTTCGACGTGCTCGAGGACGTTCGAACAGAACACGGTATCGATGGCGAGCAGCGCCAGCTCCGCCACCGGGACGTCGTCGAGGTCCAGCCGGCGGACCTGTACCCGCGCGTCGCCGGCGAAACGGCGGCGCAGGTGATCGAGATGGCCGTCGTCGATGTCGGCCGCAATGACCTGCCCGCGCGCGGCCAGGCGCCCGGTGAAGGTGCCGATGCCAGCGCCCACCTCCAGGACGCACCGACCCAGCGCGGGTTCGAACAGCCGGTAGAGGGCGTCGTTGTATCGAGGCGCCTCGGCGAACGCGTCGAGAGTCGCCCGCCCCACCCGCTCTCCGTCGCGGCCGACGGCCCCGGCATCACCGGACATGGACGCTGACCATAGCGTATCTTCTCGGCCCGGAGGACATCATGGTCGGTTTCGACTTCACCGAGGAAGAGCTGCAGCTTGCCCGCACGGCCCGCGATTTCACCAAGAAAGAGATCATTCCCGTGGCCGGTCACCTCGACGAGGAAGGCCTATTCCCCAGCGAGATCTGCCAAAAAGCGTGGGCGACCGGGCTCATGAACTGCGAGATCCCGGAGACCCACGGCGGATTGGGGCTCTCGTGCCTGGCCCACTGCCTGCTCCTGGAGGAGATTTCCTACGGCTGCACGGGCGTCAACACCACCATGGCTGGCAACATGCTGGGCGTGATGCCTCTGCTCCTGGCCGGCACCGAGGAGCAGAAAAAGGAATACTTCGGCCGCCTGCTCGCGAAGCCCGTCTTCGCGTCGTACGCCTGTTCGGAACCGGACGCCGGATCGGACGTCGCCGGCATGAAAACCCGCTATCGAAAGGCGGGGGACGATTACATCGTCACCGGGCAGAAGCGCTGGATCACCAACGGCGGCGTCGCCGACTTCTACACCATGTTCGCGCGTGCCGAGGGCACCGAGAAGCACAAGGGCATCACCTGCTTCGTGGTCGACCGCAACACACCCGGCGTCTCGGTAGGCAAGAAAGAAAACAAGATGGGGCAGCGCTGCTCCAACACAGTCGACGTCCTGTTTGACGACGTGAAGCTGACCAAGAAGAACGTCGTCGGGACCGAAGGCGACGGCTTCAAGGTGGCGATGCGCACCTTCGACCGGTCGCGCCCGTGGATCGCGGCGGGCGCCGCCGGCATCATCCGCCGCGCGCTGGACGAGTCACGCGCCTATGCGCTGACCCGCAAGACGTTCGGGGTGCCCATCGCCCAGCACCAGGCGATCCAGTTCATGCTGGCGGAGATGGCGATGGCCCACGAGACCACCCGTCTGCTGTGCCACAAAGCCGCGTGGTCCCTCGACAACGGACGAATCGAGGAAGGCGGCATGATCTCGAGCATGGCGAAGGCCCACGGCGCCGACGCCGCCATGCGCGTCGCCACGGACGCCGTGCAGATCTTCGGCGGCTACGGCTACACCCGCGAGTATCCGGTGGAGAAGCTGATGCGCGACGCCAAGCTCCTGCAGATCTACGAAGGAACCAGCCAGATCCAACGCATGGTGATCGCCCGGAATCTCCTCGCGGGCAAGTAGAACGTCCGCCGCCGCTACTTCAGCAGGTGCTCGCTGAAGAACAGCGTGCTGGCGTTGGTCAGGAAGTCGCGGTTGGTCTTCTTCTGGAAGCCGTGACCCTCGTCCTTGGCCACCAGGTACCACACCTGGCCTCCGTTCTTGCGGACCGTATCGACGATCTGCTCGGCCTCGCTGATGGGGACGCGCGGATCGTTCTTGCCTTGGACCACGAACAGCGGCTTGCCGATCTTGCGCGCGTTGGTCAGCGGAGCGATGCCGAGCAGGAACTTGCGCATGGCCGGATCGCGCTCGTCGCCGTATTCCGCGCGGCGTGCATCGCGCCGGTAGGATTCGGTGTGCTCCAGGAAGCTGACGAAATTGCTGATGCCGACGATGTCCACGCCGCAGCGCAGCCGGTCGGCGTAGTGGGTCATGGCGGACAGCACCATGTAGCCGCCGTACGAACCGCCGTATACGGCGACGCGATCCTTGTCGAGCTCGGGGCGCGTGGCCACCCAGTCGAGCAGCTTGCCGATGTCCTTGACGGCGTCCTCACGCTTCATGCCGTCGTCGAGGAGCAGGTAGCTCTTGCCGTATCCGCTTGATCCGCGCACGTTCGGCTGCAGGACCACGGCTCCCAGCTCGTTGACCCAGTACTGGACCAGGACGTTGAACCCGGCCATGGCCTGTGATTCCGGTCCCCCGTGGATGCTCACGATGACCGGAAATGGCTTGGCCGGCGTGCCCGGCTCGGCGGCGGTCGGGCGGTAATACCACGACGGAATCTTGCGCCCGTCGAACGTCGTGATCTCGACAAGCTCCGGTGTAACGAAGGTGGTCGCGGAGAGGCCGCCCACCTCGCTCCAGGTCCAGCGGGTGAGCTTTCGCGTCTTGACGTCGATCGAATACGCGTCCGAAGACGACGCCGCCGTGCTCATGGAGAAGCCAAGGCGGCGGCTCTGGCGATCGAACTCGATGCCGGATACGACGCCCTTCGGGAGCTCGATCTTCGCGGGCTTTAGACCCGCCGCGCGCGTGGCGCCCGCTGCCGGCGCCAGGTAGAGCCCGCTGGCGCCGCCTTCGTTGGCCACGTACGCCAGCCATTTGCCGTCGGGCGATACCGCGATCCTCGTGACGTCCCAAGCCAGCGACGGCGTCAGCACCTCTTTCTTGTTGGTGCCCAGGTCGTAGTGGGTCAGGCGCAGGAATTCGCTGTCTTCGTCCGACGAGTAGAACAACCCGCCTGGCTTGCCGCTGTAGGCCGCGGCGCCGTAGGCGATCTTCTTTCCGCTGGTCGGGTTGATCTCCACCGTCTGGCCGGTGGCGAGATCCAGCGCGTGCAGGTACGACTCGTTGATCGAGACGGTGCGCTCGAGGAGCAGCTGGGAGGCGTCCGGGGACCAATCCACCGGGCTCCACCGTCCCTTGACCTCCTTGACCAGCTTGACGGTCTTGCCTATCTGGCCGGGATCGGCGCCCTCCATGGTGTAGATGTCGAAGTCAGTCCCGTTCCGCCGCGTGCTGGCGTAGGCCAGCTTGGCGCCGGTGCGGGCCACGCGGATCGATTGGTTGCGCGACTTCCCGTCGGTGAGCAGGGTGCGCGCTCCGGTTCCGCGGTCGAACCAGTAGTACTGGTGGAACTCGTTTCCGCCCGCGTCCATCTGGTAGATGAAGCCGCGTCCGCCGAGGGCCGGATGGTAGATCGCCGATCCCACCGGCTCGGGCGCAAACGTGATCTGCTGGCGGTAGGCGCCGGGAGACTCGACGTGGTGAATCTGCGCCGTCTCCGCGAACCGGGTGGCGACCAGCATGCCTTTCCCGTCGGGATCCCAGTCGAGGAACGAGGCGGAGCGCACGTTCTGGTACTGGTGGGCCCGCTCGGCGAGGTGGGCGGGAACGTCGGGCACGCCGTCGACGATGAGGTTCCCCACCTCCCGGCGAGGCGGCGTCGCAGCCGGTCGACCCGGCGCCGATTTCGGATCCGCAGCGCCCGGTTGCGAGGCGAACAAAACCACGGCACCGCCGAACAGAACGCCGAGGGATCGGGATCGCGTCATCATGAAATGCATCACCTTTCCGAATCGAGGGCGCGCTGGAGGAGAGCGGCGGTTTGGGTTTCGTTACAGATGCGTTTGTCCGCGTGAAGGCCGACGATGCGGCGGCCCCGGCCGCCCCACAGGGTGGTCCGCTTCTCCGCCATCACGGGATCGTTGGGGGCGCTCACGACCTGGTAGCCGACGGCATCGCGCAGCTCGATCTTCTTCCATCTCCAGGGGAGCAGCTCGTCGGGTTTCACGGGCGCCGGTGATCCGGGAGGGATGGGCGGTCTCGTGATGACGACGGACGTCTCCTTGGGCTCGGCCCCGGTCACCTGAAAGTGATACCGGCACGCGGCGCCGTCGCGCGTTTCGCCGAGATAATCGGCTTCACCGCGCCCACAGGCCGCCAGCACCTCTGCCTTGGCGACGGCGGTCGCCGACGGACCGCCGCAGCAAGCGGATCCGCCGCGCACCGATGGATCCCGGAACACCTTGCCGCAGGGCGGCCTTTCTTCCTTCACCTCGGCGTCCGGAATGGGCGGCAGCGGCGTGGGACAGCCGGCCAGCAGAAGGGCGACACCCACAGTACCGAACAGCCGTTTCACCATGCCGTCGGTCCTTAACACCGGCTCGCGCGTCCGGTCAATCCGAGCCGCCGCCCCCGTTGAAGCCGCCCCCATCGTCACCACCGCCGCTGTCGAGGGCTGTCAAGCGATAGAGGCGCTGTACTCAGGGCTTTCGGGCCTCGAAGAACGCGACACCGTGATCGTCCGTCTGACGGCGAATCCCTTCGAAAGGAGGTCGAAGCAGCGTTTCGACGTCGTCGTTTGCGTAGTAGTCGACGTGACGCCGCCGGCTGGTCGCGATTCCCTTGAAGGCTGCTTCCAGCGCTCCGCCCAAGCCGGCCTGGGCGATGACGGACGGACGCATCGCCGCCTTCACCGCGGCCAGCCCGCGCGCGCGCAGAGCCACCGCCATGGCTTTCGGCCGCACGGTCAGCAGCAGAAGGAGCCGGCCACCCGGGCGAAGAACACGATGGGCTTCTTTGACGCCGGCGACAGCGTCCACCAAATAGTCGAAGGACGCCAAGTAGGTGACCGCGCCGAAGGTCGCGTCGCGAAACGGAAGCACCTCGCCGACGCCGCGCACGATCTTCGTCGACAAGAGACGCGACGGCGGCATCGGCTCGATCCCGAACAACGTGGCGTCGCCTTGAAGTCGCTGCTGGAGGTTGCCGTCCTTGCAACCCACGTCGAGAACGTCGCCCTTCAGCGCCGCGAACGACAAGAATCGGTCGACCCGCGCTGAATCCCGCAGCCGCCCCGGATGGTCCTGCGGGGTCTTCTCCCGCCAGCGGGCCAGGGCTCCGCCTACCTGACGCCAGCGCTGCCACGAGACCGACGCCGCACCACCGGACAGCGCGCTGCGGGCTTCCGGCGGGAGAAAATCAGGCACACCACCCGGTGCGTCGATGGTCCGACCGCATTCTGCGCAGCTCAGAGCCGCGGCCGAGCTCTCGATCATTGCTCCCGAGCACGCGGGACACCTGAGCTTGTCGAGCAAGTCCCTATCCATGGCGCCCCGAGGCGGGCTGCATTGCTATCATCCGCCGCTGGGGCAATCAATTTGAGCGAGCGCCGGAACCTGGGGGACAAAGCGGGGATCGTGGTGGTGGCGCGCGTGATCGTGGCCGTCGCGCAGATGGGAACCGCGGTGGCTCTGGTGCGGCTTCTTCCGAAGGAAGAGTTCGCCGTCGTCACCTACCTTCTCCTTCTCTATCAAACCGTGAGCACCCTCGCGATGTGCGGGCTTCCCCAGGGACTGCTCTATTTCCTGCCTCGGCTGGATGCCGCCGCGCGCAAGATCTTCGTCTTGGTCACCACCGTATTGCTGGGTGGTTTCGGCTTGGCGGGCAGCCTGCTGCTGCTCGCGCTGGGCGGCTGGGGCGGCTTGGTCGCAGCCTCCGTGCCCGGCGCTTTGCCGCTGCTCCCGTTCATAGCGCTTTACATCGTGCTGGATCTGCCCACCCAGGCCGCGACGAATCTCCTGATCGCGCTCGACCGGGTGGAGCTGTCCGCGCGAATCAACCTGGCTTTTTCCCTGATCACGGTGGCCGGACTGTTGATCCCGACTGCGCTCGGCCTGCCGCTGGATCGAATGATGGCGATCTTCACGGCGACCGCGGCGATCCGCCTCGCGGTTTATCTGGTGGTCGCTCGCCGGCTGGTGGTGCGAGGTGTCCCAGGCCAATTCCGCGACACACCTTGGCGTGAGCAACTCCGGTCCCTGCTGCGGTTTGCCGTCCCGCTGGGAATGACGTCGTCGGTGGGCATGCTCGGTCAGCAGATCGACAAATATCTCGTCTCGCTCGCGTTCTCGACCACCGCGTACGCCGAGTACGCGGCCGGAGCCCAGGAGGTCCCGCTGGTCGCCGTGCTGCCCTACACGGTCGCCACCGTCCTGATGCCGACCTTCGTCGAGCACTGGACCGCCGGCCGGTCGCGCGAGATGTTGGCGGTGTGGCACGCCTCGATCCTCAAGGTCGCGTTGGTGATGTTGCCCGCGGGTGTGCTCCTCTTCATTTGCGCCGAGGAGTACGTTACGCTGTTTTTCACGCGTAACTACGCACCGGCGGCTGGGCCGGCCCGTATCTATGTCTTGCTGCTGGCTCTTCGAGTCACGGCATTCGGCGTGATCCTGCAAGCGCTGGGGGATACGCGCGCGGTGTTCATCGTCGCGATCGTCAGCCTTCTGCTGAACGCCCTGGCCAGCGCCGCGTTCATCGCATGGTTCGGGTTGCTGGGGGCCCCGGCGGCCGCGGTGGCGGTCCAGTTCGTCGGTGTGGCGATGATGCTGGCGATCATCGCGCGACACACCGGCGTGCGGCTGGCCAACCTCTTTCCCTGGCGCGGCTACGTCAGCATCCTTGGTCTGGCGCTGCTCGCCGCGCCGGTCGCGGTGGTCCTTCGTCCGCTGTTTCCGAGCTCCGCCGCGGCCAGCCTAGGCATCGCCGCGGCCGGCTACTTCGCATCGTTCTTTGTCCTCGCTTCGTGGGCGGACGTCATCACGTCGGGAGACAGGGCTTGGTTGGCGCATCGCTTGTTGCGCCGAAGGCCGGCGGCTTCGTGATGCGTTCGGTCCTGATGATCGCGTTCTTGTTTCCACCGAGGCGAAGCGTCGGCGGCAAGCGCCCGCTGCGATTCGCCCGATACCTGCCCGCCTGCGGATGGCGTCCGGTGATTCTGGCCGGGCCGGCCGGCACCGCGGCCGAGAACGACGAGTCCCTGCTGGCTTCGGTGCCGCACGACCTGCGCGTGGAACGTGACTACGCGCCGTCGTGGCTGTGGTCGCTGCGCAATCTCGGCGGGCGCCTCGATGAGCGGCTGCGTCCCAAGTCCCAGGCGCGAAACCGCGACGACAGCGCGACCTCCCGCCCAACGGCGGGAGGCGCGGCGGAGCTCCTGGCGGGCCTGGCGGATCGCTTCGTCCCGATGGACGGCAACCTCATTTTCCGCTCACACGCGGTGGGGGCCGGCGCCCGGCTGATCGAGCAGGAGAAGATCGACGCCCTCTATGTGACCGGCTATCCGTTCAGCGCGTTTCTGGTGGGGGCGGAGCTCAAGCAGCGTTACGGGCTGCCGCTGATCTGCGAGCTGCGCGATCCCTGGACGCTCAACGTCCAGTTCGCCGACCGCCATCCCAGGGTCGCCGCGTTCGAGCGCCGCATGGAGGCCCGAGTATTCGAGCGCAGCGACCGCGTCGTGGTCACGACCGACACGCTGCGCGACGCATACGCGCGCCTCTACCCGGACTTGCCCGCCGACCGATTTCGCCGCATTTATAGCCCCTACGATGAGGAGCAGGCGCCGCCGACGCCCCGCGAATCTCCCCCCCTGCCCGCCGGCTCTCCTCTTACCGTCATCCATTTCGGATCGTTCTACGGCCCGCGGCGCGCGGCGTGCCTTCTGCGAGCGCTGGCCCGGCTGCGCGACCGGCGGCGCCTGCGGGCGTCCGACCTGCTGCTGCGCATCTACGGCCGGCTCGACGCACCGGAAGATCATCGCGCGGTGCGCGACCTAGGCCTGCAAGACAGCGTGGCGATCACCAAGCCGGCGCCGTACGCGGAAGGGGTCGCGGCGCTTCGCGCGGCCGACGTGCTTTATCTGCCCGCCTTCGGCACCGAAACGTTCTATATCCCCGGCAAGATGTACGACTACTTTTTGGCCGGCCGACCCATCTTGTGCGAGACCGCCAGCCCCGAGATGGAAGCTATGATGGACCGCACCGGCGCCGGGAAGTGCGTCCCGGTCGGTGACGAAGACGGCATGCTTCATTTCCTGGAGAAAGCGCTCGACGCGCGCGGCGGCGGACCTCCGGTGACGCGGCCGATCCGCGCCGAGATCGAGCGCTTCTCGGCGCCCGCGGTCACCCGCGAGCTGGGCGCGCTGCTCGACGAGGTGGTTGCATGACGGCGGACACGGCTCTGGTCACCGGCGCCGGGGGCTTCATCGGGAGCCACCTGTGCGAGATGTTGGTGGCGCAGGGCGCCCGCGTGCGCGCGCTGGTCCACTACAACGGCCGCAACGACTGGGGCGCGCTGGAGCACGTGCCTTCCGAGGCGCGGCGCGAGATCGAGATCGTGATGGGCGACGTGCGCGATCCCTTCGCCGTGCGCGCCGCGGTCAAGGGGTGCGGCACCGTGTATCACCTGGCCGCGCTGATCGCTATCCCGCATTCGTACCGATCGCCGCAGTCGTTCTTCGAGACCAACGTGCTCGGCACGCTGAACGTCCTGGAAGCGGCGCGCGCCGAAAACGTGGGGCGCGTCGTGCATACGTCGACGTCCGAGGTGTACGGCACCGCGCAGCGCGTTCCCATCGAAGAGACGCACCCGCTCGCGGCGCAGTCGCCGTACGCGGCTTCGAAGATCGGCGCCGACAAAGCGGCCGAGAGCTACCACCTGTCATTCGGGCTTCCGGTCGTCACGGTGCGGCCCTTCAACACGTTCGGTCCCCGTCAATCCGCCCGCGCGATCATTCCCACCATCGCGTCCCAGGCCCTGGCCGGCAGGCCGGTCGCGCTGGGCGCGCTGACGCCCACGCGCGACTTGCTGTACGTCGAAGACACGGCGCGCGGGTTCATCGCCGCCGCGCAGTCTCAGCGCGCCGTGGGACAAGTCGTCAACCTCGGTACGTGCAGCGAGATCTCCATCAGCGCTCTCGCGGCGAAGGTGATCGCGGCGTGCGGGGCCACGGTGCCGGTCGTGCTCGACCGCGAACGCCTGCGCCCCAAGAACAGCGAGGTCGAGCGCTTGTGCGCGTCCAACGCGCGCGCCCGCGACCTATTGGGGTGGCGTCCGGCGGTCTCCCTGGACGAGGGGCTCCGCCGCGTGGTCGACCACGTACGCGCCCACCTCGGTCGCTACAAACCGGAGATCTACAACACGTGAGCGGCGCGGCCCCGGCCGCCGCGGGCGCGGTCAAGGCAGTCATCTTGGCGGGCGGCCGCGGGACACGCCTCGCGCCGTTGATCGGAGCGTTCCCCAAGCCGCTGGTCCCGGTGGGAGACCGTCCGATCCTCGAAACCATCATCCTGCAACTGGCCGCCCACGGGGTTCGCGATGTGGTGCTTTCGGTCGACTACCTGGCGGATCTGATCCGCGCTTATTTCACGGAGCGCAAGGCGCTCGCGTCGCGCGTGAACCTTTCCTACGTGCGCGACGAGGTCCCCGGAGGAACGGCGGGCTCGCTGGCCTCGATTCCAGGCCTCGATCACACGTTCCTGGTCATGAACGGCGACGTGCTCACGAAGCTCGATTACACAAAGTTGCTGGTCCACCACCGAGCCCGGGGCGGCGCCCTGACCATCGCGGTTCGCAAGCGCGAAGTGAAGATCGATCTCGGCGTCCTCGAATACGACGGCGCCGGCCTGGTCACCAACTACGTCGAAAAGCCCCGCCTGGCGTATGACGTCTCGATGGGCGTGTACGTGTACGAGCCGCGCGCCTTGGCCCACATCCCTCGCAACACCTACCTCGACTTCCCGGATCTGGTTCTTCGTCTACTGGCCGCCGGCGAAAAGGTCGTAGCCTACCCCAGCGACGACTACTGGCTGGACATCGGCCGCCCCGACGACTACGCACGCGCCTGCGAAGAGTTTCAGACCGAATTCGGCGCCCTCGACAGGTTAGGACTGGGATCCGGCGTGCCCGGAAAAGGAGTGGGCCCGTGAGTGAGCAGGGAGAAGGCGGCGCCCTCAAGATCCCGCTTTCCGACGTCGAGCTGGGTGAACCGGAAATCGAGGCGGTGACGGCGGTCCTGCGCTCTCGCTGGCTGACGGCGGGCGCGATCTGCGCCCAGTTCGAAACGGCTCTCGCCGCGACCACCGGAACGCCGCACGCGCTGGCCGTCGCCAACTGCACCGCCGCGCTGCACATGGCCTACCTGGCCCTGGGCGTAGGTCCCGGCGATGAGGTGCTGGTGCCGACCCTGTCGTTCGTCGCCGGGGCCAACACCGTGCGGATGATCGGCGCCACGCCGGTATTCGTGGACTGCGCGGGGGACGACGACTTCAACGTCGATCCCACAGACGTGGAACGCCGCATCGGACCGCGCACTCGCGCCATAACGGTCGTCCACTACGGTGGCTATCCGTGCGCCATGGATGAAGTCCTGGCGCTGGCGCGGCGTCATGGCCTGCCCGTGGTCGAGGACTGCGCCCACGCGCCCGGCGGCACTTATCGCGGCAAGCCGCTCGGCGGGCTGGGCGACGTCGGCTGCTTCAGCTTCTTCGGCAACAAGAACATCACCACCGGCGAAGGCGGTGCGGTCGTCACTCGGGACGCCGCGCTCGCCGAGCGCCTGCGCCTGCTGCGCTCTCACGGGATGACCACCATGACCTGGGACCGCCATCGCGGCCACGCGTCGAGCTACGACGTGGTCGCCCCCGGGCTGAACTATCGTCTGGACGAGATCCGCGCCGCCATCGGCCTCTGCCAGCTGCGTCGTCTCGCCGACAACAACGCCCGGCGCGCCCGTGTTGTCCGCGCCTATCGGCGCGCGTTGTCTGGGTTCGCCGGCGTCGGCGTGCCTTTCGCCGACCGCGACGAGTCCACGTTCCACCTGATGCCGATCCTCTTGCCGCGCGGCGCGGATCGGGACGCCGTCATGGCCCACCTGCGCCGTGAGGACATCGGGACCAGCGTCCATTACCCCCCGACACACCTGTTCTCTGCGTATCGCGGCACGACGTCGGCGCTTCCCCGTGCCGAGGCGCTAGCGCCACGAATTCTCACGCTCCCGCTTTATCCCTCGATGACCGACTCCGACGTGGACGCCGTGGTCGGTGCTCTCCGAGCGGCATGCTGAAGCGCGCGCTCATCTTGGCCGCGGGCCGCGGGCGTCCGGTCCACGAGAATGCCGACCCCATGTGCCTGCAGGATGTAGGCGGCAAGCCACTGATCCTGCGCACCCTGCGCTTTTTGCATCGAGGCGGGATCCGTCACGTGGGGATCACCGTCGGCTGGCGCGGCGCCGACGTCCGACGGCGCGTGGCCGCGCTGCTCGAGGACGACCCGTCACTCCCTCTCGATCTCATCTGGTTCGACAATCCCGACTGGGAGCAGCCGAACGGCCTGTCGGTGCTGGCCGCCTCGCCGTTTGTCACCGAGCCTGTCCTGTTGCTGGCGGCCGACCAGATCGCGTCGCCCACGATCTTTCGAGAGATCACGTCGGTGCCCGCGGCGGCGGGCCGCACCGTTCTCGGCGTGGACCGCGATCTGGCTCGCGTCTTCGACATCGACGACGCCACCAAGGTCCGCACCCGGAATGACGCGGTGGTCGCCATCGGGAAGGATCTGCGCGAGCACGACGCGGTGAGCGCCGGCATCTTCGTCATGTCACCGACTCTGGTCGACGCTCTGCGCGGGTTGGTCCGGCCGTCGTCGAAGCCGTCGCTGACCCAAGGCGTGCAAGCGGCGGCCGAGCGGGGGCTGGTGGTCGCGCACGACGTCGGCGGCCGGCTGTGGCAGGACGTCGACTCGCCCGAGATGAAGCGGCACGCCGACTGGCTGCTCCGCGTGTACGGCGACGATCTCAACCGCCCGGCCGCGCCGGCGTCATCACCGCTCGCGCCGTCCCACGCGCCAGACACCCTGGCCCTCGTCGAACGACTGCTGGCGGAGAAGGACGCACCGGGCTACGTGCTGCTCAATCCCGGTCCGGTGATGACGTCCGCACGGGTAAAAGCCGCGCTCGTTCACCACGACACGTGCCATCGAGACGACGACTACACCGCCGTGGTGCGGCGCCTGCAGTCCAAGCTTCGCCCCTTGTTCGGAGCGTCACCCGACCACGAGATGCTGCTGCTGACGGGCTCGGGAACGGCGGCCATGGAGATGGCGATCTCGTCGGTGGTGGCGCCCGGCAAGAAGATCCTCATCGTGGCAAACGGGGCCTTCGGCGAGCGTCTGGACGAGATCGCGAGGCTGCACGGGATCGCGTGCGTTTTCCTTCGCTACCGGTGGGGCGACTTGCCAAATCCCGACGACGTGGCGGGTGCGCTCGACGCCGATCCGGACATTGCGGCGGCCGCGATGATTCACCACGAGACCTCGGTCGGTCTGCTCAATCCGGTGAGCGCCGTGGGCCGCGTGTGCCGAGATCGCGGCGTCATGCTGATTGTCGACGCGGTCTCGACCCTGGGGGCGGAGGACCTGGACGTGGTGCGCGACGACGTCGACATCTGTTACTCGTCGGCCAACAAGTGCCTGCATTCGGTTTCTGGTGTGTCGTTCCTGTGCGTGGCCCCGGGCGTATGGCCGCGCATCGCGGACATCCCGCCGCGCGTCTATTACCTGGATCTCCTGCGCTACCGTCGTTACCTCGCCGAGCTCGAGCAGACGCCGTTCACGCCGGCGGTGTCCGCCTTCTTCGCTCTGGAAACCGCCGTCGACGAGCTGATGGAGCAAGGAGGCCCGCACGCCCGACGCGAAGCTTATCGCTGGCGGAGCTTGCGAATCCGGAGCGTGCTGGCCGGGCTGGGCTTTCAGTCGCTTACCAACACGGGACGTGAGTCTCCCACCATCTCCACCTTGCGCCTCCCGGACTTCCTGGACGTGGATCAGCTTTACGACGCGCTCAAGGCGCGGGGCTTCATCATCTACAAGTGCAAGGGCGACCTGGCGGCGCGGCATGTCCAGGTGGCGAACATGGGGGAGCTACCCGACGCGACGCTCGACGCGTTTCTCGCCACCGTCGCGGATATAACCCAGGCCGCGCGCTCCTGATCCGCCGCCAAACGGCCACCGCCGCACCGCGGTCGGTCGCCGCCGATCTTCTACCGGCAGACCTTCCAGCGAGGTGGGGAGCCCATGGGTTCCCCGGTACACGTGTAGTTGAACGTGCAGGTCTTTCCGGACGGGCAGTCCGTGTCCGTGCGACAGAAGCGCGCGCATACATTCGCGGAGCAGTAAAGGCCCGGGTTGCACGACGTGAACGATGAGCACGCGGCCCCCTCGGCCCCGGCGGGACCGGCGGCGAAGCAGCGGAACGCTTTCGCGCCGCAGTCGAAGAGACAGTGCGGCGCATCACCGCTGCAGCCGACGGACGTGACCTCGTTGCACGGCTGGACGCAGAGCTTCCATCGCGCCAGCGACCCGGGATCTCCCGGGCAGTTGAACGCCTGGGCGCAGATCCTCGGCGAGGCACAGTCGTTGTCCGTCTTGCAGTACTTTCGGCACTTCTTGGTGGACGGCTCGCAGTAGTACCCGGGATCGCAGCGGTCTGTGCAGGGCTCGTCCAGGCCGCCCCCCGGCTCGTCCTCGGGGCCGTGACAGGCGAATCGCATCCCGCTGCTACACGTGAAGATGCAGCGGGGAGCGTAGGACGGGCACTCGGAGGCCGTGACCTCGTTGCAGGCGCCGGTGAAGGCCTCCGGCTCATTCGCGTCCATCCCGGGTCCTGCATCCGTTCCCGGATTTCCGGCGCCCCCGTCCGCCCCGGCGGCGCCGCTGTCCATACCAGCGCCTGCGCTGCCGCCGCTGCCGCCCCCGCCGCTTCCCGCGCTGCCGCCCGAGCCTCCGGCCCCCGCGCTGCCGCCTCCGCCGCCCCGACCGCCCGCGCCGCCGCCATCCGGAGGCGCCGACCCGTCCTTCCTGCCGCCACCATCGTTGGAAGCCGTGCAGGCGCTCAAGAGCAACGAGAGAACCACGGTCGATCGGCGGGAGATTGCCTTCATGGAGGCACCCTACAATGGTTCAGGAAATCCCCGCAATCGGGGCTCAGAAGCGAAACCGAATGATGCCGGCGGTCGAGAGCGCCAGGAACGTACCCAAGATCACCCACAAGACGCCCCCAATCACGTGAGACCGTCGTTGGCTGCGGCGGGAGGGTGTGTCCTCGACCAGATCCCGGCGCGACCGCCGCCAGCCGAAGTGGTAGACGCGAAGCCCCCCGAAGGCGATCAAGAGCGCCGCGATGGCGTAGAAGAGCGCCGGCGGAATGGTCACGACGCGATCTCGACGGCGCGCAGCTCGCGTATGACGGTCACCTTGATCTGTCCAGGGAAGGTCATCTCGTTCGAGATCTTGCGCGCGATTTCCGAAGAAAGCCCCACCGCCGCGGCGTCGTCGACACGGTCCTCCCGCACATAGACGCGTACCTCGCGGCCGCCCTGAACGGCGAAGGCCTCTTCCACCCCGGCGAACCCGCGCGTGATTCGCTCGAGGTCGGCGACCTTGCCCACGAAGTTTTCTTCCATCTGGCGGCGCGCGCCCGGCCGAGCTCCGGACATGGCGTCCGCGGCCGCCACCAGGTACGCGTAGGGACTGCTGAACGGCTCGTCGGTGTGATGCGCGCCGATGGCGTTGGCGACGACCTCGGTTTCCCCCAGCCGGCGCGCATAGTCGGCGCCAATGACGGCGTGCGAGCCGTCGAGCTCGTGGGTCAGCGCCTTGCCGATGTCGTGCATCAGCGCGGCCCGGCGCGCCACCTTGACGTCCAGCGCCAGCTCCTCGGCCATCATGCCGCACAGGAAGGCCGCCTCGATGGCGTGCTTCCACTGGTTCTGCGTGAAGCTGGTACGGTAGTTGAGCCGCCCCACCAGCTTGACGATGTCAGGATGCGAGCGCTCGATCTCCAGCACGGAGAAGGCGCGGCGGCCGAGGTCCTCCACCTCTCGGTCGAGATCCTGCGCGATGTCGCGGGCGGCTCTTTCCACCCGATCGGCGGCGGCCGGCCCGTTTTTCCCCGGCGCGGACGGCGCATGTCGCGAAAGCCACGCCAGACAGCGGCGAGCGACTTCCCTGCCCACTCCGTCGAGGCCTTCGAGGCGCACCCCATCGCGCCCGTCGGACAGCAGCAGCCGCACGCCTGCTACCTTTTCCACCGCGCGAAGATGCGTCTCGTCCGGTCCGATGATCCTTTCGACGTCCGCGGCGGACCCCAGGGGGATGTGGGCGTGCAGGCGCTCCGTCAGGTAGTGCCCAGAGAACCGGCCCACTGCGATTCCCATCACCCGCTTGGCGCGCCGTCCCTGCTCGGCGTCGCCGGCGGCCTGGTCCACGGCGCGGATGGAGTGCGCTGCCGCCGCGCGCGCCTCATCCACCTCGCTCTCGATCAACGCCCTGCGCAGGGCCTCCGCCGTGTCTCCGACTGCCCGTTCCAGGGCGGCCCGGATGCCGCCCGCCGCCGCTCGGGCGGCCTGCTGCGCATCCCGTGCCGCGGCCTCTCGAGCCGCGATCGCGGCGCCTTCGGCCTCGACCGCCGCCGCCCGCGCCGCCGCCTCAGCGGCCAGCGCTGCGAGCGCCCTCTCCCGATCCGCGGCCCGATCGGCCGCCCGATCTAGCTCGTCTTGCCGGGCGGCCAAGGAGGCCTCGCCGGTCTCGCGCAGCGCCCAAGCACCGGCGCGTGCCTCCAGCTCCGCCGTTCGGCGCGCCGCCCCGGCCTCCTCGATCGCATTCGCGATGATGGCCCTCGCCTCCGCGTCGGCGTCCACCGCCACGGTAACCGTCGCGCCCAGGGCTATCCCTGTTGCCCGATGGTCAGACCCAGGTGCTCACGCAAGGCGAAGTACTCGTCGGAGATGCTCCACTGAAGGAGGTCGCGCACCTTGTCTTTCGGCTCCATGGTGCCCACCGAGACCGGCTCGGCCGCGTCCAGCCGGGCGGCGACCTCGAGATCGTTGCACATCAGGAAGCCGGCCCGCGTCGCCGTGAGATCCACCGCGTTCGACCATCGATGCAGATCCGCCTCTGCCTTCGCGGCCAGGAACTTCTGCACCACCACCGCCATCTGCTCCAGAAGCTGTGGCGGCACGGTCCGCCGAAGCAGATCGATGGCCTTCTTCACCTCTGCCTCGATGTCCGGCTTGACCGGGACCGCCGGCTGCACCAGCTTCAGCGCCGCCAGGAAAATCACCTTCAACGCCGCCACCGTCGGGATCACCGTCGGCCAGCGGACGAAGTGATCCGGCCGCATCAGCGACAGCTTCTTGCCGCAGACGTAGGCCAGCTCCTTCTCGGGCCGCCCCTGCAACAGGCTCGCCCCCACGACGAACGACGGCGTCAACTGGTTCTTGTCGCGGGCGTTAGCCATGTCCAGCTCGCCCGGTGCCTCAGGCCGCAGGTACAGCTCCGGCTGGGGAACCCCCAGCACCTGATTGACGTAGTTGAACACCTTGCTGAACAGGAGCTGGTCGTTCTCCACCTGGCGGCGGTCCTTGCGCTTCAGGTTCCAGTCCTTGTGCTCCTTCGCGAACACGGCCGCGATGGCGCCGCTGACCGCCGCAAAGATGTGCGAAATGTGGCGGTCCTCGTCGGGGTGATAGATATTCCGCTGCCAGAGCTCTTCGGTCAGCCGCGCCCGCGCCCGCACGAAGCCCTTCACGCGGTACTGCTCGCAGAACTGCTGCTCTTGCGGGTCTGCCTTGCGCAGGTAAACCAGCGCGGCCGCCACGCACCAGGCCCGATCGTACTGGCGCGTCTCCATGTACAGGCGGTGCAGCGTCTTCATGTACTGCGACATCTGCGCCGCATCGTGCTTGACCAGGTAGGTGTATTTCTTGATGGCCTTGTCGTGGGTCTCGGGGCCCAAGATTTGGTACAGCTCGGCCAGAATCGCGTGACGAGGCAGCGCGTCCGGGTCTAGCTTGATGGCCAGCTCGAACGTCTCCGCCGACGCCTTCATGTCCTTCAGGCGCGACCGATAGATCTCGCCCAGCGCGTGGACCAGCGCGATCAGCGTGCCCCGCTTGGCCGCAGGCGGGTCGAGGCCGATGCGCTTGATCATGCGCCGATAGGCCCGCTCCTGGTTCTTCCAGTCCTTCTTCGCGGTCATGATCTTGTCGATCCGTTCGAAGGTCTTGAGGTTGTCCGGATCTTCATCCAGCGCCTGGTTGTAGAGCTCCACCGCTTCATCAGTGGCGTGCAGCTCGTCTCGGGCGATGTTGCCGGCCGCCTCCAGGTACTTGGCACGCACGCGCTTCTTGCCGAGATCGTCGCCTTTTTCCAGGTCGGCGAGCTTGAGCAGGATCTCCACCGCCTTTTTCCACTGCTTCGTCTCGCCGAACAGGTCCAGCAGGTTGTGCAGCAGGTGATGGGCCGTCGGCTTGAGCTGCTGCGCTTCGAGATACGCGGCGATGGCCTTCTGCGGATTCTGCAGCTTGTCCTTGTAGAGCTCCGCGATCTGCTCGTTTATGGTGAACTTCTCATTGATGTCCTGGCTGGCTGCGAGCAGCGCGCGCTTCTGCTTGATCACCGCCTCGAAGTCGCCCGATTCGGTGTAGATGTCCGTCAGGGCTCCCAGGGTCGGACGGTGTCCGGGCTGTATCTCGAGCGCCTTCTCGAACATGTTGACCGCCTTCGAGCGCTCGCCGAGCTTCAGCTTGATGCGCCCGAGCCGGTGGAAGATCTCGACGATCTGATCGTCCTTCTGGCTATCCCGGTGGTGAACCAGAATGGTTTGATAGATCTTGAAGGCGTCGTCCCACGCCTCGCGCTGATAGAGCAGCGCAGCCCGGTCTATCAGCGTCGGCAGATACGTCGAATCCAGATCGTAGGCCTGCTTGTAATACTTCAGGGCCTTCTCGCCGTCTCCCAGCCGATCCGCCGCCTTCGCCAGCCGGTAATAGAGGAGGTTGAGATCGCGGTTGGCCTTCTTGTCCGCCTTGCGCGCGAGCATTTCCAGGATGGGCACCAACTTGGCCCATTCCCCGCGCTCGAAATAAAGCTCGGCCAGCGGCTCGGCCGCCTCCATGTGCTCCGGATCCAGCTCCAGCGTCCGCGCATAGAGCTCGCCCGCCTGCTCGTCGTTGCCGAGCTGCGCCTTGGCGATCTTTGCCGCTTCGAACAACAGGCGCGTCTTCTCTAGCGGATTGGCGGTGTGCGCTTCCGCCCGGGTCATGAGCTGCGCCGCCTTCAGCCAATCACCGCGTCGCTTGTAGAGGTTGAGCAACGACAGCATGGCCGGAACGTGCGATGGATCGAGAGAGAGGGCCTCCATCAACCGCTCCTCGGCGGTGTCGGGCTCCTTCATCTGCTCGTCGAAGATCTTGCCCAGCCGGTAGGACAGATCGACCTTCTGCTTCGGATCGTCGATGGTCCGCACCAGGCGCTGCATCATCTCGATGGCGCGATCCCACTGCTCGGTCAGCTCGTACAATCGCGAGAGGCCGGTGAGCGCCTGCGTGTGATCCGGATCGGTGGTCAGGATGTCGCCGTAGGCTTCGATGGCACGGTCCGGATCGCGCAGCTCTTCCTCGTAGACCTGACCCATGCGGTAGTAGAGATCGGTGCGCTCGCCGACGTCGGTCGTGATCAGGATGTGCTTCCGGTAGGTCTCGACCAGCGGCTCCCACGTCTTCTCCTGTCGGTACACGCGCTCCAGGTCGCGATACGCCCGCTGGTTGCGGTCGTCGATCTGCAGCACCTTCTCCAGCGATTCCGCGGCCCGCCCCGGCTTTCCGAACTGCTCCTCCCACACCGAGGCCATGCGCTGATACAGCGCCACGCGATCCTCGTCGGACGCCATGACGTCCAGTTGGTGCTCGAGGTTCTCGAGGTACGCGTCCATCTTGCCCGTCTTCTCATACAGGCGCTCCAGCGCCTTGAGAGCCGGCAGGCTCTGCGGATCGACCGACAGGACTTCGCGATACGCCTCCACCGCGCGGTCGTTGTCGCCCAGCCGATCTTCCCAGAGCTCACCCACCTGAAGCCGGAGCTTGACCGCCACCTCGCCGTCACTGACGGTCTGCGACTTGCGCGCGAGCACGTCCACCAGCCGATCCCAGGCCTGGGTGCGACGGTACAGCCGCTCGAGAGCGTTGATGGCGTCCAGGGTCTGCGGATCCGCGTCCAGCGCGCGTTGAAACGCGAGGGTGGCCTGGGCCGCGTCGCCGATCTGCGCTTCGTACGTGTCGGCGAGCTGAAGCAAGATGTCGACGCGCTTCTGCGTTTCGGGCTCGACCTCCGCGTGGCGCGCCAGCACCGAAACCAAATCCGTCCAGCGCGCTTGCTTGCGATAGAAGTCCTCGAGCGCGACGAGCGCGCCCACGTGGACCGAGTCCAGCGCCAGCGCCTGCTGCGCCGACGCGATGGCGTACTCCAGGTGGCCGAGCGCGGAATCGTACCAGCGCCCAATCTTCACCCACAGGTCGGCCGCCTGCTTGGTGTCGGTGATCCCCTGCACCAGCTGCGTGTAGTCGGACAGCAGCTCATTCCACTTCCCGGCGGCCGTGGCCAGGCGTTCGAGCTCCTGGGCCACGTGATCGTTCGAGTAGTCCTCGCGGAAGGCCGCCTGCAAGGTCACAAAGGCGCTTTCCCGATCGCCGAGCTGCTTTTCGTAGACCTCCGATACCTGGCAGAAAAGGCTGATGCGGCCGGCCGGCTCGTTGACGAACTCGGTGCGCGCGAGCAACAGCTCGACCAGCTTCATCCAGCTCTTGCGCTGCCGGTAGAGCTGCTCCAGTTCCACCGACGCAGGCAGGCTTCCTGGCTCGATCTGCAGGATGCGTTCATACACGTCCGCCGCAGAGCCGCCGTCGCCGATCTTCTCGGCCCAAATGCTGGCCGCCTGCATGAGGACGTCGATTTGCTCGGCCGGGCTCGCCAGCACACGGGCGCGCCGCTCCAGCACCTCGACGCACTCTTCCCAGCGCGCCTCCTGAGTGAACAGCTTCTCCAGCGCCGCCAGCGCACGAAAATCGCGCGGGTCGACCTCCAGCACGTTGCGCCAGGCGTCGATGGCCGCCTGGGTCCGCATCAATGTCTCGCCTTCGAGCTCGCCGATTTGCGTATAGAGGTCCTTGAGTTCGTCGTTCCCCATCACGCCGCGCCCGCGTTCCACCAGGCTGCCTAGCGTCTGCGAAAGCTCCTCCCAGGCGCCTGCGCTTCTGTAGTTGGCGGCGATAGCCCACAGCGCGTCGGCGTCGCCCGGATCGATCTCTAGAACCTTCTGCCAGCTCTCCAGCGAATTGCGCTCGCGCGAGAGCTTCTCGCCCCAGATCCGCCCCAGCCGCTTGTAGGTGGGGATGCGCGCCGCCGGGTCAGCGGTCGCCCGCACCTGCCGTTCCAGCACTTCGGTGATCTCGCGCCACTCGCCCGCCGCCTCGTGAAGATCGGCCAGGGCTCCGAGGGCAGTCCCATCGTCGCCGCGCAGATCGAGCACCCGGCCCCACAGCTCGACGGCCTTCTCCCGATCGCCCAGGGCATCCGACGCAATCTTGGCCATGCGCGCGTAGCATTCGGACATGGCCTCGTCGCCCGGCGCGATATCGACCATCTTCTCGTAGACACCGTACAGCTCCGCCCATTGCTCGCCGCGGAAGTACAGGACCTCCAGCGCGTCGAGGGCCTCGGACGAGCGCGAGTCCCGCTCCAGGACCGCCAGGTAGCCGGCGATCGCGCCCGCGGCGTCGTCCAGGGCCTCGGCACGAATGCGGCCCAGCCGCAAATTGAGCGCCGCGATCTCCGATCCCGCGTCGGTGATCTCGATCCGCTGCACCAGCACCGCCGCCAGGTTCTCGAACATCCCCTGGGTCTCGTAGATCCGATCCAGGGCTGCCAGCGCCGCAGGATCTTTGGGCGTCTCGCCCAGGACCTGGACCAGCACCTCCTCGGCGTGGGCCAGGTCACCCATCTCCTCCTCGAACGTCTTCGCCAGCCGCTGCAGGACGTCGCGGCGCACGAGCGGATCCAGGCCGCCGAGCGACGCCGCCTCGAGCATGGTGGCCACGTATCCGTCCCACTGGTGCGTAGCGCGGGCCAGCCGGAGCATCTCTTCCAGTCCCAGCTCGGACGACGGATCTTCCTTGACCGCCTTCGTCCACCACTCGAACGCGGCGACCTGATCCACCAGCTTCTGCTCGGCGATCTCCGCCAGCCGCCGCAGCATGCTCACTCGGTCGGCGCTCGAGGTCAGCTTCCCCAGCTCCACCTCGTAGATCTGCACCAGCTTCTCCCACTCCTCGCCCAGACGGTAGAGCGGCTCGAGGATCTGCGCGATCTCGATCTGCATGCTCCCGGCCGCAAACAACCGCTCGAGCGCGGTGCGGGTCTCGAGGTGCGTGGGGGCGGCGTTCAGGATGTCGCGGTAGCTCTCGACGGCGTTCGGAAGATCGCCCAGTGCGACCTCGAAGACCTGCCCCAGGCGGTACGTATTCCGCACGATCTCTTCTTCCGAGCCCGCCAGGCGGATCTCCCGGCGCAGCACCTCGGTCAGCTCCGGCCAGCGCTGGGTCTGCGAATACAGCCGGTCGAGCGCGACGACGCCGTCTTTGCTGTCCGGCTCCACTTCCGACACGCGCCGGTAGGCGGCGATGGCATTGTCCAGCTCGACGGTCTCCTCCTCGTAGATACGCGCGAGGCGAAGCAGCATCTCCACCTGCCGCCGGCTGTCGAGGATCTTGTCCAGCTCGGCGGCATAAAGCACCGCAAGCTGCGGCCACGATCCGGTGGCTGCAGCCAACCGGTCGAGGTGAGCGAGCACCTCCGGATTCGATGCGTCTACGCGGAGCGCCCGGCCGTAGGCATCGAACGCCGCCAGCTGGTTGGCCAGGCGCCGCTCGTAAAGCGACGCGATCTTGCCCAGCAGATCGATCTTGCGGACGGCGTCGTCCGCGCGTGCGACCATCACCTCGTACACCTCGATGACCCGCTCCCACTCTCCCGCCGACTCGTAGATCGGCTCCAGCACCTCGCCCGCCAGCACCGGCTCGTCGGTGCCGCGCATCAGCGACTCCAACGCCCGCAGCGTTGCTTCGTGGGTGGGGTCCAGCGACAACACCTGCCGGTACGCTTCTACCGCGCGCGTCACGTCCTTGAGCTCCGTGCGCCACAACTCGCCCACCCGGAACCGTAGCGACACGCCTTCGCCCGCCGAGGGCGCCAGCTCGATCTCCCGTTCCAGCACCGAGAGCAGGTCATACCAGCGCTTGGTCTGATCATAGAGGCGGTCGAGCGCCTGTATGGCCTCCACGTCGTCGGGATCGATGTCGAGGATCGACCTGTACGTCTCGATGGCACGCTCGGCGTCGCCCAGCTCGCGGTCATAGACTTGGCCGAGGACGAACAGCATCTGCTTCTTGTCGGCGGGGTTGGTGGCCAGCTCTGCCTTCTTCGCGTACACGTCCTTGAGATCGTTCCAGCGGGACAGCCGGATATAGAGCCGCTCCAGATTTTCCAGGGCGACGCTGTCGGTCTCGTCGATGCCCAGCACCAGGCGGTAAGCCGCAATGGCCTTGTCTGGGCTCTCCAGGACCTCTTCGTGAAGCTGGGCCGCCTTGAAAAGAAGCTCCTTCTTTTCGACAGGGTTCGCCACGATGTCGACCTTGCGCTCGAGCAGGACCACCAGGTTCGGGTAGTCCGCGTTGCGCAGATAGATCTGCTCCAGGGCGTTGGCCGCCTCCAGGTCTGCCGGCGATGTCTCCAGCGCCCGGGCGTAGGCCTCGGCCGCCTGCGCATCACGTCCCAGCTCCACCTCGTTGAGAAGCGCGATTTTGTGGTACACGGCGCGCTTGAGCTCTTCGTCGGTGACCCCGGTGACGATCTCGCCGTAGCGGCGCACCAGGTCCTCGAATTTCCCGAGCACCCGCGCCAAGCGCTCGATGCGGCCCTGCGTCTCCTCGTTCTGGGCGTCTTCCTGTAACGCGCGGCCGAGGGCGTCGTAAGCCCGCTCGGGATCGTCGGAGCCGGTCTCGTAGCACTCGGCGACCTGATGGAGCAGCGCGATCTTGCGCGCCGGATCCAGCGCGTGCCGCGCCTCCACTTCGAAGACCCGGACCAGGTTGGGCCAGTCGTTGCGCGCCTTGTAGACCGGCTCGAGCAGCTGGGCGACGTTCAGCTCCTGCTCCCGATTGGGCAGAATCCGCTCGAGGGAGGCCACCGCGTCGGCGTGGGCCGGGGCCAGCTCCAGGACGCGACGGTAGGTCTCCACCGCCGCGTCCAGCTCGCCGAGCTTGGTCTCGCGCAGAACACCCAACCGGCCGAGCAAAGTGATTATCTCCGCAGGGTCCCCTGCCATTTCGAGTTGCCGCTGCAGGTTGTCCGCCAGCTCGTGGAACTCGCCGCGCTGGACGTAAAGTCGATCGAGCGCCTTGAGGGCGGCCACGCTCTCGGGATTGGCGCCCAGGACCTCCTTCCAGGCACCGATGGCCTCGTCGGCATTCCCCAGCATCTCCTCCCACACCGTCGCGATCTGGACGCTGATCTGCTCGCGCGCGCTCGCATCGGCGGCCACGTGGCTCTTCTTCTTCAGCGTCTCGATGAGCTCCGGCCAGCGCTCTGTCCGTGTGTACAGCCGCTCGAGCGCCACCAGCGCCGAGGCGTCGTCCGGCTCGATCTCCTGGGCGCGCCGGAAGTACTCCACCGCCCGCTCCTCCTCCTGCAGCTTCTCGTCGTAGGCGACGGCGATGACCAACAGCAGCTCGCGCTGCAGCGACGGAGCGAGGTCGCGGGAGGCCAGCGCCCGCTCGTAAAGCCCGATGACCTCCGGCCAGGCCGGCAGCGCCTCGGCCAGCGCCTCCAGGGCGGCTCGTGTCTCGGACGCCGTCGGATCCTCGGCGAACGCCCGCGCGTACGCTTCATACGCCGGCTGTGCGCCGCCCCGCCGGATCTCCAACTCGCCGATCCGGCGCAAGAGCCCGACGCGCATCGCGCGATCCTTCTCTCGCTCCAGCTTGATGCGCTGAACCTCTACCAGCCGGGCGACGTCGTCACTCCGCTGGTAGATCGGCTCGAGCACGGACACCACCGCGAGCTGCCGTTCGGAGTCCTTGAGATACGCCTCAAGCGAGGCACGCGCGCCGACGTGAGTCGCGTCCAGGTCCAGCGCATCCCGGTACGCGTCCACCGCCGCGTCTCGATCGTCCAGATGCTGCTCCAAAAGGCCGCCGTGGCGGAACTTGAGCTCGGCCAGGGCCGTCGCATCGGTGGTGAGGGAAATCTCCTGAACCACGGTGGCCGCCAGGTCCTTCCATCGCCCCAGGCCGAAGTAGAGACGGTCGAGCGCCCGGAGGGCGGGTAGCTCCGATCCGTCCTGATCCAGAATCGCCCGATACAGCTCCACCGCCTTCTCCGGCTGCCGGATCTCCTCCTCGTAGAGGCTGGCGAGCTTGTACCGAATCTCAAGCTTCTCCGCCGCCGACGTCGCGAGACCCAGCTTCTTGTCGTAGATCGCCAGCAGCTCGGAAAACCGGCCGGTCGCGATGTAGAGCCGTTCGAGGGCCGCCACCGCCCCTTCGTTATCGGGCACGATCTCCAGGATGCGGCGGTTGTGCGCGATGGCGGTGTCCGCCTCGCCCAGCTCGCGCTCGTAGGCGGCCGCGATCGTGGACAGGACCGCCACCCGCGTCGCGTCGTCGGTGATGTTCGCCAGGGCGGCCTCGTAGGTCGCGACCAGCTGCGGCCAGCCCCCCGCCTCACCGGCCAGCCGCTCGCTCCAAGCGCGCGGCCACTCGGCCACTGGATCCTCCGAGAACGCCTGCAGGGACACTGCGAGCGCGCCCGGCTTGTCCCCGGTCTCCTCCGCCAGCAAGCCTGCCAGCCGAAGCATCCGTTCCTGGCGCTCCGCCGCGCCCACCGTGTGCCCCAACTGAACGCGCAAGACGTCGGTCAGTCGGCGGCTATCCTTCGCCTTTTCGTAAAGCGGGATCAGCGCCTCCGCGGCGGCCAGGTTTCTCCCGTCGAAAGACAACGCCTTCTCGAATGCCTTCTGCGCTCGATCCGTCTTTCCGAGGCGGTCCCGGTTCAGCTCGCCAAGCTTGTTCCACAACCCGACGCGGGTGGCGTCGTCCTCCGTCTCGGATTGCCGCTCGAGAACGCGGACCAGCTCGTCCCACTTGTTCTGGGCTGCATAGAACTGCTCCAGCGCAGTCCAATTCTTCTGTTGCAGGTACAGCTTCTTCAGCGCGTCCTGTGCCCGCCGATTCTCCGGCTCTACGGCCAGAAGGCCCTGCCACGCGGCGATAGCCCGCTCCGGCGCCTGTACCTTTTCCGTGTACAGGATGCCCATCTTCACCAGAAGCGGAGATTTCCGGGCGGCGTCCGTGGCGAGCTCCGCCTGCATCTCCAGGACCTTGCCTAGATCATCCCAGGCCTTCTCGCGCTCGTAGAGCTTCTCCAGCTCACCCAGAGCCTCCGCATTGCCGCCGTCGTCGGCCATCACCTGCCGCCACAGGTCGATGCATACCGACGGCTTCTTTAGCTTGTCGGACGCGAGCTTCGCCACCTCTATGCGACGGTTCTTTCGCTCTGCCGCGTCGGTGATCTGGTCCAGCTCTCGACGGTGGACCGCGATCAGCTTCTCCCAGTCCCGGCGCTTCTCGTACATCTGCTTGAGGAAGCCCAGAGCCTCGCGGTTGGAGGGATCGAGCTCGAGCACGGTTTCGAACGACTTGATGGCCTCGGCCTGGTTGGAAAACTTCTCCAGGAACAAGCTCGCGATGCGAAGGTGCAGCGCTATCTTCTCGGCGTCATCCTCGACCACGCTCGCCTTCTTGCGCAGGATCGAAATGAGATCCGGCCAGCGCTTCATGGCCTCGTATTGCGCGGCCAGCGCGTCGGCCGCCTCCATGTTCGACGGCTGGATGGTGAGGATCTGGTTGAACGCGTTGACCACCATCACGTCGAGCTTCAACCGATCCCGGTAGACCCCGACCATCTCGAACAGAACTGGGACCTTGTCCTCCGGGGCCGACCAGCGCGCCTTGTCGACGGCGTCTTTCAGAACCTCGATCAGCGCGTTCCAGCGCTCGGCCTTCTTGTATACCCGGGCCAGTTCCCGTCGTGGCGCCCACTCGGCGGGCGCGGTCGCCACCAGCTTCTTCCAGGCGTCGATGCCCTTTTCGATCGACTGTCCTTCCGCCTCCGTGGCGGCCTGCGCCTGGGCGCGCAGCTCCGCCGGAAATCCGTCGTCTCCGGCCCCGTTCGACGTGGCCTCGTTCTCCCCATTGGTGTCCGAAGCAGCTTCGCCAACCCCCTGTTGCGTTCCCTTCCGTTTGCGCTTCTTGCCTTCCTTGGACTGCTCCTCCACAGGTTCCTCCGAAAAGAGGTCGACCGTCCTGCGGGCAGACAGTCGACGGACAAAAAAACAGCTAACTAGCCGAAAGTCACAGGAAAATGGAGCGGTCCTTATAGCACGCGGCGAGCAACGCGTTCAATCGGGAAACCCGACGCTTTCCCTCCCAAAGGGGGGCCTGCGGGAGGGCGGGAACCGCGCCAGGAACGAGCCTACGCAGCGAGCCCCCGACGGGCTCTACGGACCCGAAAGCGCGTAGAGCTTGTCGTTGGCGGCCTTGACGTACCCGAAGCCGCCTTCTTTCCCGCCGCCTGTGGCCACGAACTTCTGCAGGTAGTCCCGGGCCTTGTCTTTCTGCTCGTTCGAGTGCGAGGCGTCGTACCAATCGGCGTAGGTCATCCCGCAGTTGTAAATGGCGTCATAGAGCTCGGGATCGAGATCGATGGCGGCCTTGAATTCCTTGGTCGCCTGTTCGAACTGCTTGAGCTCCTTGAGCGCCATCCCGAAGCCATTGTGGCACTCCGCGCTGTTCTCGTTCGCGCGCACACATTCGCTGAATACCTTGGACGCTTCGTTGTTGAAATCGTAGTCGAGGTACAAATAACCAAGCGCGACGAACGGCTTGTCGAGCCGTGGATTCGCCTCGATGGCGGCGCGAAGAGCAGCGTCGGCGTCCTTCGGGCGGTCCAGGTTCTTGTACACGAGGCCGAGCCGCCAGTGGGCTTTGAACAGCTTGGGATCGGCCTTCGTCGCGGCCTGAAGGGCCTTCTCGGCCTGATCGATCTTCTTGGCTTCCAGATACGCCTCACCCAGGTCGTAGTGGTAGTTGGCGTTGTTGGGCGCCTTCTGAACGGCCGCTTCGAACGCCTCGGCGGCTTTGTCCCATTTTCGTTGTTTCTGATACACCTTGCCCAGGTTGTAGTGAGCGATCTCATACGAGGGATCGGTTTGGATCGCCTGCTTGAGATCCCGCTCGGCCGAATCGTAGAGGTTGTTCTTGAACGATTCGGCGCCGCGGTTCGCCAACTCTATCGCCTTGATGCGCTGCTGGCTGCACACGAAGCCTTCGCAGGCGGGCAATCCAAGCCCGATCAGAAACACGACGAGGAAATTACGGCGCATGGTCTCCTCCGCTCCGCTTTTTGATGCCCTCAAGAAAGGCGAGGGGCAGCCGCGATCGGCCGCCCCAGCGTCTTACCACATTCGACCGGCGATCGACGCGGCTATTCACCCCCGCCGGCCGGGGTCAGCACGAACGGATAGGAGACGATGACGATGCCGCCTCCCTGGGGCTTGGGGAACTCCCAGCGGCGCACCGCCTGGACCGTGCACTGCTCTACCTTGGGACTGCCCATGGTCGAGCTCTGCAGGACAGAGGCTACCACCTGACCGGTCGCCGAGATG
>Ga0187894_10000925_pt1 | contig 39154 bp, 43 predicted proteins | sample GBC1701081metaG_FD_136650 | JGI IMG/M metagenome (GOLD analysis project Ga0187894, IMG submission 136650) | White microbial mat communities from a lava cave in the Kipuka Kanohina Cave System on the Island of Hawaii, USA - GBC170108-1 metaG ... | reverse complement strand
TGGGCTCATTTTCATAGGTCCGCACTGACGATGTTTGGCCTCGGAGTGTCTGCTAAGCCCTTGATGAAGAGTCCTTTTTGCGAGTCGAAAAGATGTGTGAATCTGACAGCCGCTTCAGCGGGGAGAGGGTAGGGGCCCATTGCGCAGCAATGGGAAGGGTGAGGGGCCTGCTGATCGCGTCTGACAAGCCCCTCACCCCTCCCGCCGCTTTGCGGCGGGGCCCTCCCCTCTCCCCGCTCGCGCGGGGCGAGGGTTGGAGCGAACCATGCTGAAGTCAGTCCTCATCGCCAATCGCGGCGAGATCGCCTGCCGGGTCATCCGGACGGCGCGGCGCATGGGATTGCGCACCATCGCTGTCTATTCCGATGCCGATGCCGACGCGTTGCATGTGGCGCAAGCCGACGAGGCGGTGCGCATCGGCGGACCGCTGGCGCGCGACAGCTATCTCAAGATCGACGCTGTCCTCGATGCCGCAAAGAAAACGGGCGCCGAGGCGATCCATCCGGGCTATGGCTTCCTCTCGGAGAACGCCGCCTTCGCCGAGGCCTGCGCCAAGGCGAAGATCGTCTTCGTCGGGCCGCCCGCCGCCGCCATTCGCGCCATGGGCGGGAAGAGCGAAGCCAAGGCGCTGATGGCGAAAGCGCAAGTGCCGCTGGTGCCGGGCTATCATGGCGAGGACCAGTCGCCTTCCGTGCTCGAGAAGGCGGCCGACAAGATCGGCTATCCCGTTCTGATCAAGGCCTCGGCCGGCGGCGGCGGCAAGGGCATGAAGGTCGCGCAAGGCAAGGCCGACTTCCGCGGCCAGCTCGCCTCGGCCAAGCGCGAGTCGCTGTCCTCTTTCGGCGATGACCGGATGCTGATCGAGAAATATCTGACCAGGCCGCGCCATGTGGAGATCCAGGTCTTCGCCGATGCGCATGGCCATTGCGTCTATCTGTTCGAGCGCGACTGCTCGATCCAGCGCCGCCACCAGAAGGTGATCGAGGAGGCGCCGGCGCCCGGCATGACGGCGGGCTTGCGCCAGCGCATGGGGGAGGCGGCGGTCACCGCCGCCAAGTCGATCGGCTATGTCGGCGCCGGCACGGTCGAATTCCTGCTCGATGAGGACGGCTCCTTCTATTTCATGGAAATGAACACGCGCCTCCAGGTCGAGCATCCGGTCACCGAATTCATCACCGGCCTCGACCTCGTCGAATGGCAATTGCGCGTCGCTTCGGGCGAAAAGCTGCCGCTCGCCCAGGACCAGCTCGCGATCAACGGCCATGCCTTCGAGGTCAGGCTCTATGCCGAGGACCCGGATCGCGATTTCCTGCCGCAGACCGGCACGATCACCCATCTCAGTTTTCCGCCGGAGAACCGGCATGTGCGGATCGATACCGGCATCACGCAAGGCAAGGCGATCAGCACCTATTACGATCCGATGATCGCCAAGCTCATCGTGTGGGACCGCGACCGGCCCCAGGCCCTGGCACAGTTGCGCCGCGCTTTGGCGCAGACGGAGATCGGCGGCCTCGTCACCAACACGGCCTTCCTGGCGAAGCTCGCGGCCAACAAGGCCTTCGCCAAGGGCGATGTCGATACGGGCTTCATCGGCCGGCACGAGAAGGAATTGCTGCCGAGCGTGCCCGCGGCACCGGACGATGCGCTCGTCCTTGCGGCGACGGGCATTCTCTTGCGCGAACGGCAGAGGGCCACGCGCGATCCCTGGTCGCTCATGGATGGCTGGCGCCACCATGGCGGCGGCCACGACCATCTGACGCTGATCGATGTGAGCGGCGGCCAGACGTCGCACAAGCTCGTTTTTGATTATGCGAAAGACGGCTTCCTGTTCCATCTCAAGAAAACGGTTCTACCCGTCAGCGCCACCCTTTCTTCATCCGGCAAGCTCACGGCGGATCTCGGCGGGCGGCGCCTCTCTGCCGGCTTTGCCTCGGCGAGTGACGATGTGACCCTCTTCCTCGACGGCAGCGGCTATCGCCTGAAACGTGCCGGCATTGCGATGGGCGAGGAGGACGGCGAGGCGGCGGCGCTCAGGATCGCGGCGCCCATGCCGGGCCGGATCATCGCGGTCCATGTCGCGGCGGGCAAGATGGTGGAGAAGGGCACACCCCTCATCGTCCTCGAGGCGATGAAGATGGAGCACACGCTGAAAGCGGGCCATGCCGGCAAAATCGAATATGTCGGCTGCAAGCCTGGCGATCAGATCCGAGAAGGTCAGGAACTCTTACGTTTCGCGGCGCCGGCTTGATCAGCTGCTGTGACAGGCGGTGCAGTGGTCGATAGGGCCGGTCTTGCGGCCTGCCCGCTTCTCACGCCGGTGGCAATCGGCGCAGAAAGCATGGAAGAGCCGGTCGACGCGCATCATCTCGCTGGTCGAGAGCTTCTTGTGGCAGGTGATGCAGTTCTCCGTGCCGGTGCGGTCGGTAAAATTGTGATGACATGTGGTGCAGACGAAGCCCGAATGATCGTCATGCAGGAAGCGGGCATGATCGACGGGCGATGAGCGCAACGGGGCGAGCCGCGTCTCGGCCAGGGGTCCGGCGGCCAAGGCCGCTATGATGCCGAGAAGAATTGCGGGAAGGGCCATAAGGATGAGCTTGCGTCTTTCCGGGATGATGGCCCCGATCACGAGCAGCAGGATTCCTGCCAGGACGAGGCCCATGATCGCAGCCTCGGTGCCAGCAATGAGGGCTGAATGCGCGGCCGCCGCGATGACCACGATAAAGCCGGCAATGCGGTGAAGGACGAGGGCCCTGGGTGAGCTCAGCGAGCGCCGCACCGCAAGGGTCGCAAAGAGCGCCAGCGCCGCCACCAGGCCGCAGATGATCTCGACGGGCATGGTGCCGTCCAGCCATTGCCAGAAAACCGGCTCGAAAGCTGCAACCGCAAGGACATGCAGGCTCACCGCGACAATCGCGAATGAGCCGAGCAGGCGGTGCCACGCTTGGCCGTCCGGACGTGGCTGAATGAGAAGGGCCAGGGCGGTGAGGAGCAGGGCCAGCATTCCGGGAAGGCGGACCAGCCACCACGCGCCATCGGTCGGCTGCAGCGCCAGGCCAAGGAGAGCCGCCACCAGCAAAGCTCCGCCCAGGCGGCCGCCATGGGACAGGATCGTCCGCATGCTGTGCTTTTCCACCTCGTTCGACCAAAGGTATCAGTTGAAATCGCGGAAAGCCTGCCGGATAGTATTATCAATAGTGCGGTCCACGCCAGATCGCACATCTAGGGAGAGGAACCGTGCCCATGCTTCGCACCGGACTTTTCGCCTGCGCCTTCGTCGCGCTCCTTCCTTTCATCGCCCAGGCCCAGGAGCCTCTGCAGCCCGAACAGATGACGATCGAGCCGATCCCCGCGGGCACGCCCAAGCTCTTCGTCGCCGATCTCGCCATCGAGCATATCGTCGATGGCCGCGTGCGCGTCTTTGACGCCAACAGCATGAAGCTCCTCGGCATGGTGGGCACGGGCTTCCTCGGCCAGGTCTATATCCCGCCCAAGCAGGACGTCTTCTACGTAGCGACGAGCTATATCGAGAAGATCACGCGCGGCAAGCGCTCGGACTGGCTCGAGGTCTATGATTCGAACACGCTCAATCTCAAAGCTGAGATTCCGATCGCCACGACCCGGACGCAGGCGCTGAACTATCGCCCGCTGCTGCAGGGCTCGTCCGATGATCGCTGGATCTTCGCGCAAAATGCAACGCCCGCGACCTCGGTCAGCGTCGTCGATCTCAAAGCAGCGAAGCAGACGGCGGAACTCCCCAATGCCGGCTGCTACGGCATCTATCCGGCAACCGGCAACGCCCTGCGCTTCGCCACCATGTGCGGCGACGGGACGTTCGGCAGCTACACGCTGACGGAGGATGGCTCGGCGGCGGAACGCAAAGCCTCGGAGCCGATTTTCGATGCCGATGCGGACGCGCTCTTCATCCATGGCGAGCGCGACGGCAACAACCGGGTCTTCGCCTCCTTCACCGGCAACATCTACATCGTCGATCTCGAGGGCGAGACCGCCAAGCTCGTCGAGAAGATCGAGATGACCAAGGGTGTCGAGGGCGACTGGCGGCCGAGCGGCTACCAGACGCATGCCTTCCATCCGAAATCAGGCGTCCTGTTCGTGCTGATGCACAAGGGCGGCGCCGAAGGCTCGCACAAGAATCCGGCCGAGGAGATCTGGGCCTATGATCTGCGCAACAAGAAGCTTCTGTCGCGCTCGCCGACCACAACGGCCTTCTCGGTCACGGTCGGACAAGGTGACGACCCGGTCGTCTACGCGATCGACCTCGTCGGCCTCAAGGTCATGCGCTACACGTCCGACGCGGCGAAGGGCTACGCCCTCACCGCCGCCGGCGAGCAGAAGGCCGGCAACACGCCGATCCAGGTCGAGAGCCAGTAATGCAGCTCGATCCGCTCGTCATATTGATCGCCTGTGGCGTCCTCATCGCCGTCTTCGTGCGCGCGATCTGGCACAAGCTCAGCGATTTCGACGTGTTCAAGGCATCCTTCGCCGATTATGAGCTCCTGCCGCAGTCGCTCGTCGCCCCGGCGGCGCTCATACTGGTGCTGGCCGAGGCCGCCATCGTTGCCGGGCTCGTCGTTCCGCTGACGCGGCCCGCGGCCGCCATCGGCGCCATCCTCCTCCTCGTCCTCTATGGCGGCGCCATCGCCGTCAATCTGAGGCGCGGGCGCTATTTGATCGATTGCGGCTGCGGCGGGCCGGGACAGGGCCTCTCCTGGTTCCTGGTCGCGCGCAATGTCATCCTTGCCGTGATCGCCGCCATGGCCGCCATGGCGCCGGGGCTGCGCTCGATCTCCGTCTCCGATGCCCTCATTCTCGGACTGTCGGTCGTCACCGTGTGGCTCCTGATCCTCGCCAGCGAGCAGGCCGCCGCCAATGACGCGCACCGGCAGTTCATCCGCAACAGCAGGAATAAGGGTTAGACCATGGACGCGTTCACCATTGCCCTCATCCTGCTCTGGGCCGTCGTCATCGCGCTCGGTATCGTGGTGTTGGCACTCGCCCGCCAGATCGGCATCTTGTTCGAGCGCGTGGCGCCGATGGGCGCGCTGATGACCGATTCCGGCCCCAAGATCGGCGAAGCCTCGCCCAAATTCGCGCTGCAGGCGCTGGGCTCCGGCAAGCCCGTCTCGGTCGGCGCGCAAACCGGACGCTCGCTGCTCATCTTCTTCCTGTCGCCGACTTGCCCCGTATGCAAGAAACTGCTCCCGGTTCTCAAATCGGCGCAGAAGACGGAGAAGGGCTTCGACATCGTGCTCGCCAGCGACGGCGATGCGCCCAAGCATGAGGCCTTCATCGCCAGCCACAAGCTCGACCAATTCCCTTATGTGCTGTCGAGCGATCTCGGCATGGCCTACCGCGTCAGCCGCCTGCCTTACGGCGTGGTGCTCGACGGCGAAGGAACGGTGCGCGCCAAGGGGCTCATCAACAATCGCGAGCAGCTCGAAAGCCTGTTCAATGCCAAGGAAATGGGTGTCGCCTCGATCCAGGGCTTCCTGGATCAGGTCAGGGAAGCTTGAGGAGGGTTTGACATGATCGGATCATTGCAAAGGCTTGTGGAAAGTTTCGACCGGCTGAGCGAGACGGCGACGCGCTTCGGCGCGCAACGCATTGGAAGGCGTAGCGCGCTTTCGGCGCTCGGCACCGCGATCGCCGGCAGCGCCATTCTGCCGATGCTGCCCTTCGACCGCTCGGGTGGTGCGGCGCTTGCGGCGAGCACACGTGATGCGGGCGATGAGACCTGCGAATACTGGCGCTATTGCGCCCTCGACGGCTTCCTGTGCACCTGCTGCGGCGGCTCGCTGGCGAGTTGCCCGCCGGGCTCGGAGGCCTCCAAGGTCACCTGGGTCGGCACCTGCCAGAGTCCCGCGGACAACAAGGCCTATCTCATCAGCTACAATGACTGCTGCGGCCAGGTGTCCTGCGGCAACTGCCTGTGCAATTACAATCTGAAGGAACGGCCCGGCTATCGCATGGGCGTCCATAACGACATCAACTGGTGCATGGCCAACAGTCGCGGCCTCTATCATTGCACCGTCGCCGCGGTGATCGGTACCGGCTGATGGTGCAACGGCTCGTTCTGGGGGCCGCGCTGCTCTGGGTCTCGTCCGGTGCCGCGGCAGCGGATAGCGCGTCCCTGTTTTCGGAAAATTGCGTCGCCTGCCATCAACAAGGCGGCGCCGGCACGCCGGGCCTGGCACCACCGCTCGTCTCGGAGACGCTCAGGAAAGCGGGCAGCGCCCAGCGCGATTATGTGGCGCTCGTCATCATCCACGGGCTCTCAGGCCCCATCAAGGTCAAGGGCCAGCTCTATACGAGCGCCATGCCGCCGCGCACCGATTTCAGCGACGATGATGTCGCCGTCCTCGCCAATTACGTGGCGCAGGATCTCAACGGCCTGGAGGCGGACCAGTACAGGCCCCTGGTCACAGCCGACGTCGCCCTCCTCAGAAAGACCACAGTCGACCACCAGACTCTGCGCGACATGCGGTCGAAATTCGGAGAATGAAGATGCGCCGCTGTGCCGTCGTCATTTTCGCAGCTTTTCTCGGGGTGGCAGGCGCGCAAGCGGTGGAACCCAACTATAATTATGCGCTGCATTGCACCGGCTGCCACACGGCCGAGGGTGTCAGCCCGGAACTCGGACGCATCCCGCCGCTCAAAGGCGTCGTCGGCCATCTGGTGCGCACGCAGGAGGCACGGCTTTATTTCGCCAATGTGCCGGGCATCGTCAATTCGGGTCTCGACGGCGACGAGACCGCGGCCTTGCTCAACTGGGTGGTGAAGATCTATGGCGGCGAGAGCACGCCTGAGAGCTGGAAGCCTTTTGACGGTGCGGAAATCGAGGCGCTGAGAAGCGAGGGGCCGGCCGATATCATGGCCTATCGCAAAGAGGTCGAGGATCGGCTAAAGGCCGATGGCTACAGCATCGGCACCTACCCTTGAGCGTTTTATGGATTTTTCGCTGACCGCCGACCAGATTGCCATCCGGGACATGGTGCGCGGCTTTGCGGCTGAGAAGATCGCACCCTTCGCCGCGCAATGGGACGAAGAGAAGACGATCCCGCGCGATGTGCTGAAAGAGGCGGCGGGGCTCGGGCTTGCCGCCATCACGGTGCGCGAGGATCACGGCGGGTCGGGCCTCTCGCGCGTCGAATCCGCTCTCATCTTCGAGGAACTCTCCTATGCCGACCCCGTGGTGGCGAGCTTCCTCTCGATCCACAATATGTGCGCCTGGATCATCGACACCCATGGCACGGAGGAGCAGCGCCAAACCTTCCTACCCAGGTTCTGCGCCATGGACGTCGTCGCGAGCTACTGCCTCACCGAGCCCGGCTCAGGATCGGATGCGGCGGCGCTCAAGACCAAGGCGGTCAAGGACGGCAACAGCCATTATCGCCTGACCGGCTCAAAAGCCTTCATCTCGGGCGGCGGCTATTCCGACGTCTATCTGGTGATGTGCCGCACCGGCGAGGAGGGGCCGAAGGGAATCTCCTGCATGCTGGTCGAGAAGGGCACCGAAGGCCTGAGCTTCGGCGCCAATGAGAAGAAGATGGGCTGGAATGCGCAGGCGACCACGACCGTTAATCTCGATCAGGTGCGTGTGCCCGCGGCCCAGCTCATTGGCGGGGAAGGCAAAGGTTTCTCGATCGCGATGAACGGCCTCAATGGCGGCAGGCTCAATATCGCCGCCTGCAGTTTGGGGGCGGCGCAAGCGGCTCTGGACAAGGCCGTCGCCTATATGAAGGAGCGCAAGGCCTTCGGCAAAAGCCTCTCCCATTTCCAGGCGTTGCAGTTCAAGATCGCCGATATGGAGACGGAATTGCAGGCGGCGCGCATCTTCCTCTATCAGGCGGCCTGGAAGCTCAGCCAAAATGCGCCCGATGCGCGCAAGTTCTGCGCCATGGCCAAAAGGCTCGTCACCGATACCGGCTTCCGCGTCGCCAATGAAGCGCTGCAGATCCATGGCGGCTATGGCTATCTCAGGGATTTCGGCATCGAGAAGCTGGTGCGCGACCTGCGCGTGCATCAGATCCTCGAAGGCACCAATGAGATCATGCGCGTCATCATCGCCCGTGACATGCTGGATAGCTGAGACAGATGACAGACGACGTCGTGATCCGCATCGAAGGTGCCGCCGGCCGCATCACGCTCAATCGGCCCAAGGCGCTCAACGCCCTCAATCGTCCGATGACGGACGCCATCACGGCGACGCTCGTTCAGTGGCGCGACGACACGCGCGTCAAGCATGTCGTCATCGACGGCGCCGGCGGCCGCGCCTTCTGCGCCGGCGGCGACATCCGCGCTGTCCATGACATGATCCCGACCGATCCCGAATTCCCGCGGGCCTATTGGCGCGCCGAATACCGGCTCAATGCGATGATCGCGCGCTATGAGAAGCCGTATGTCGCGCTCATGGATGGCTTCTGCCTCGGCGGCGGCGTCGGGCTTTCGGCCCACGGCTCGCACCGCATCGTCACCGAGCGCTCGTTCGTCGGGATGCCCGAAACCGCGATCGGCTTCACGCCGGATGTCGGCGGCGCCTGGCTCCTGGCGCGGGCGCCTGGTCATGCGGGAGAGTATATGGCGGCGGTCGCCTATCGCATGAATGCGGCGGACGCAATCCATGCGGGCTTCGCCGACACGATGATCAGGGCCGAGGATATTCCAGCCTTCGTCGCGGCGCTCAGCCAGGGACAAGACGCCGGCGAAGCGGCGCGCCGTTTCAGCATCCCTCCCGGCGCCGGCGATCTCGAGGCCCGGCAAGCCGATATCGATCTCATTTTCGGCACCGAGACGGTCCAGGAATCGGCGCGCCGGCTCGAGGCGATGGCGGGTCCCTGGGCGGAGGAGACGCTCGGCAAGATTTCCGCTCATTCGCCTACAGCACTCGCCGCCGCGCATTTCTCCGTCCGCAAGGCGCGGGGCTTCGGCCGGGTGGAAGAAAGCCTCGATCACGAATATCGTTATGCCCATCGCGCCCCAGGCCTGCATGATTTCCGTGAGGGGGTCCGGGCGCTCATCGTCGACAAGGACGGCAAGCCGCAATGGCGCCCGGCGCATCTCGACGATGTGCGCATGAGCGATGTCGTGGCGCTGTTCGCGCCGCTCGGCAAGGATGAGCTCGGCTTGGCAGCGGGGAGTTGAAGACCATGAAGATCGCGTTCATCGGCCTTGGGCATATGGGCGGACCAATGGCGGCCAATCTGGCGGCCAAGGGATTCGCGGTCACGGGCTTCGATATCGTGCCGGCGAATCTGGAGAAAGCCGCCGGGCAAGGCGTTGCCGCGGCGAAGAGTGCGGAGGATGCGGTCGAGGGCGCCGAGGCCGTCATCACCATGGTGCCGGCAGGCCAGCATGTGCTCGATCTCTATCGCCACATCCTCAAATCGGCGCGGCCCAAAACGCTCTTCATCGATTGCTCGACCATCGATGTGGCGAGTGCCCGCGAAGCGCATGGCCTGGCGCAACGGGCGCGCCTGCAGAGCCTCGATGCGCCGGTCTCCGGCGGCACGGCGGGCGCCGCCGCGGCGACGCTCACCTTCATGGTGGGCGGAGAGAAAAGCGCTTTCGAGCGCGGCCAGCCCATTCTCGCCGCCATGGGCAAGCGCATCGTTCATTGCGGCGCGGCGGGGGCGGGGCAAGCGGCCAAGATCTGCAACAACATGATCCTCGGCATATCGATGATCGCGGTGTCGGAAGCCTTCGTGCTCGCCGAAAAGCTAGGCCTCGATGCCCAGGCGCTTTATGACGTCGCCTCGGCCGCGTCCGGCCAATGCTGGTCGTTGACCACCTATTGCCCGGTGCCGGGCGTCGGGCCAAAATCCCCGGCCGACAACGACTACAGACCGGGCTTTGCCGCAGCTCTCATGCTCAAGGACCTTGCTTTGGCGCAGCAGGCGGCCGAGGAAACCGGCGCCGCGACGCCACTCGGCGCCCATGCCGAGCAGCTTTATCGCCGCTTCAACGAGGAGGGCGGCGCCACGCAGGATTTCTCCGCCATCATCCGCCATCTCGCTGCGTCATCGCGGGAGTAAACATCAAGCATTCCAGCTCGGGCGCTGGCGCAGGCGCTCGTTCCAGCGCTGCACATTGGCGAGGTCAGCCGGGACCTCGTGGCTGAACACTTCCGACAGCCACAGCGTGACCATGCCGGAGATGTCGGCGATGGAGAAATCATCGCCGGCGAGATAGGGCCGGCCGTCGCTCATCTCGCGGTCGAGCCAGGCCCATTTCCAGGGGATCATCTGCCTCTGCGCTTCGGCAAAGGCGGGGACCTGGATCACGCGCTCCTTGAAGAATTCATCGGTATGCAAGGTGACATTGCCGATGGTGGCGAAGACCTCGTTTTCCATGCGCCGGTTCCACATCTCGATCATGCCCTGGCTCACCGCATCCGATCCGAACAGGGGCGGTGCGGGATGGACGGCTTCGAGATAGCGGCAGATCGCGACGCTCTCGGTGATGACGGTGCCGTCATCGAGAACGAGCACGGGCACCTGACCCAGCGAATTGAGCTTCAGGAATTCCGGCGATTTGTGCTCGCGCTTGCCATAATCGAGCTCGACCAGCGGCAGCGAGATGCCTTTCTCCGCCATGAAGATGCGTACGCGATAGGAATTGGGGCCGGGGGCCACATAGAGCTTCATGTCTTCCTCCTCTTGTCCAATCACGCGGCCAGACGCGTGAGCTCGCTGCCGAGCGTGTCGAAGAGCTGCTCGCAGCCCTCTTTGCGGGTCTTGAGCGTGTCGGCGCCGTCGAGGAACGCCGCCTGCTCGGTATAGATGAGCCTGGTGCCGGAGGCCTCAGGGGAAAGCTCGACGGTCGCGAGCGAGGCCGATATGCGCTTGCCGGCGATGAACATGCAATAGCTGAGGACGAGGCGGCGGTCTTCGACGACATCGAGATAGATCGTCTCGTTGCGGATCGGCGGACCGTCCTGATAACGGAACGTGCCTTCCTCGCGCCCGCCTTCACGCGCATCGAGCACATATCTTTCGGTGACCCAGCCGTCACCTTCCGCGAACCAGCGGCGCTTCATCTCGACGTCGGTCAAAGCCTGGAAAACCAGGGATGCGGGGGCATCGAAGCTGCGCTCGATCGAGAAATTGCCATGTTCTACAGTGCGTTGGGTCATAATGTCCTCCTGATAACTAGTTTCAATATGCAACTAGTTGTAACATACATAAACCGATGCGATAATGCAACCGGTTTTTGGAGATTTTCATGAAGGACGCGCATCGGTCGGGTTGCCCCATCAATCTCACTCTCGAGGTACTGGGCGACAGATGGAGCCTCATCATCATCAGGGACATCGTCTTCGGCAACAAACGGCACTTCCGCGAATTGCTCACCCAGTCGATGGAAGGCATCGCCTCCAACATCCTCGCCGACCGGCTCAAGAAGCTGTTGGAGGAAGGCATCCTGTCGAAGACGGACGATCCGAGCCACAAGCAGAAGGCGCTCTACAGCCTCACCGAGAAGGGTATCGATCTCGTGCCGGTGCTGGCGCAAATGGCGGTGTGGGGCCGCAAATACATGCCGGTAAGCGAAGAGCTGTCGATCCGGGCGCAGGTTCTGGAAGAGGGCGGTCCGGGCCTGTGGCGGGATTTCGCTGAGGAGTTGCGTGAGCTGCATCTGGGCAAGCCTTCCAAGAAACGCCGTGGTCCGTCGGTCACGGAACGATTGCAGAGGGCCTATGAAGAGGTGGTCGCGCGCAAGAAGGCCATCGCATCATGATCAGTGCGCGACGGGCTCGACCCGCCGCAGCATGAGAATGGCGAGCAGCGCTGCCGCCACCGCGATCACCGCGCTGATGACCGCGGTCGTCGCCAGGGCGTCGGTGAAGGCGAGACGCGCGCTCGCCAACAAGGTGGCGCCGATCTCGGCCGGCAAATCTTTCGCCACGGCGACGGCGCCGCCCAAAGTGCCAAGCGCCGCTTCAGCCGCATAGGGCGGTGTGTCCAAAGGAATCGCCGCGCTCATCGCGCCCCGATAGATCGCGGTCATGATGCTGCCGAGGAGCGCAATGCCGAGCGCGCCGCCGACCTCGGCACTGGTCTCGGAAATGGCGGCGGCGGCACCGGCGCGTTCCGGCGGCGCCGAGGTCACGACGAAGTCGGTCGCCAAAGTGAAGACGGGCGCCAGGCCGAGCGACAGGATGACGAAGCCCGACATCACCACGGCAAGCCCATAGGAGCTGCCGACCAGCGACAACAGGAGGCAGGCGAGCGCTGCGACGGCGAGCCCGCCCGCCATCACATAGGCCGGATGCAGCTTGCGCACGAAGCGCGGGGCGAGCATCGAGCTCAGCATGAAGACGAGGCCAGAGGGTGCTGTCCACAGGCCGGCTTCGAGCGGGCCCATGCCGAGGACGAGCTGCAGATACTGCGAGATGAACAGGAAGAAGCCGAAAGCGACGAGCACGCCCAGCATATAGACGGTAAGCGAGGCGCTGAAGGCAGGACGGCGGAAGAGCGTCAGGTCGATCAAGGGGTCGGCGAGCTGCCGCTGGCGCCGCGCGAAGACATAAGCCAGGACGATGCCGACCAGCACCGACAGCAGCGGTCGTAAGCCCGCGCCATACTCGGCGAACTGCTTCAGCCCGTAGATCACGGCCAGCACCGCCAGGAGCGAGAGCGCCGCGCTCAGGATGTCGAGCCGGGTCGCCGCGGGATCGCGGAATTCCGGCAGCAGGATCGGCGCCAGGATGAGCAGCAGGATCATGATCGGCACATTGACCAGGAAAACCGAGCCCCACCAGAAATGCTCGAGCAGCAGCCCGCCGAAGAGCGGGCCGACGGCGCCGCCGATCGAATAGCTCGCCACCCAGATGCCGATCGCGGTGGTGCGCTCCGTCGGATCATGAAACATGTTGCGGATGAGCGAGAGCGTCGATGGGGCGAGGGTAGCGCCGGCCACGCCCAAGACCGCGCGCGCCATGATGAGCATCGCGGCACTGGAAGAGAAGGCGGCGAAGACCGAGGCGGCGCCGAAGGCCAAGGCGCCGATCATCAGCAATTTGCGCCGGCCGATGCGGTCGCCGAGATTGCCCATGATGATGAGGGAGCCGGCGACGAAGAAGCCGTAGATGTCGATGATCCATAGGAGCTGCGACGCGCTGGGCTTCAGCTCTTCGCTCAATTGCGGTACCGCCAGATTGAGGACCATGAGATCCATCGAATAGATCACGCAAGGCAGTGCGATCACCGCGAGGCCGATCCATTCGCGGGTGCCGGCCTTGCCTGGCACTTCAGAGCTCGTCATGTACCACCTTGTCATTTTGCAGCGGCAAGATCTGTTAGGAGCTAATCCAAGAGCGCTCCGCAAGTCAGATTGGCGATCGTCCCGGTCATGGCGCCGGCCTTGTCGGAGGCCATGAAAGCGGCCGTCGCCGCCACCTCGTCGAGCGTCGGGTAGCGCTTGAGCAGGGTTTCGGCCGGCGCCTTGAGCATCTCCGCGACCGTCACCCCCGCTTTGTCCGCCGACGGCCTGAACACCGCCTCGGCATGCGATCCGAAATTCAAGGTTTCCGGCACCGCATGCGGCCTCAGGCAAATGACGCGGATGCCCGAAGGCGCCAATTCGCAGGCGAGGAGCCGCGAAAAACCTTCGATCGCCGCGCAGGCGACGCCGAAGCCGATATAGCCGACGCCGGGCAGGTTTCCGCCGGGCGTCGAGAGCGTCAGGATGACCCCCGATTTGCGCTTGGCCATGTGCCAGGCCACCGCCTTGGCGGTGATGAAATGCGCCTGGGCATAGGCGATGATGGGAAAGGCGTAATCGTCGAGCGCCAGATCGGCGAAGGGCGTACCCTGGACATGGAAAAGGCCGATGGCATTGAGCGCGATGTCGATGCCGCCGGTCTTGGCCGCGACCAGATCGGCATGCGCCTTGACCGCCTCTTCGTCGAGGGCGTCGATCTCGGTGACTTCGACCTCGCCGCCCTGGCCTGAGATGTCGGCCGCGACCTTGACCAGCTTGCCCAAAGTGCGTCCGGCCAGGAACACCCTGGCACCTTCCCGGGCAAAGGCGCGCGCCACGGCGCCGCCAATGGCCCCACCGCCGCCATAGACGATGGCGGTCTTGTTCGCGAGCATGAAAAACTCCGTTGTTCCCGTGCTTCAGGCGTCGACAAAGACCTTGAAGCCGCCATAGATCATGCGTTTGCCGTCGAAAGGCATCTTCTTCGGATCCATGCCGGAAAGGCGCGGATCGGCCATGACTTTCTTGTTGATGCGATCGCGATCGGCCCGCGATTTATAGGTGATCCAGGCAAAGATCACGGTCTCGTTCGGCTTCTGCTTCACGCTGCGCGGAAAGGACGTGATCTTGCCCATGGGCACATCGTCGGCGACGCATTCCTTGTAGTCGAGCGCGCCATGCTCACGCCAGATCTTGCCGGCGAGCTTCGCCAGTTTCTTGTAGGCGTTGATATTCTTCTTGGGAACAGCAACGATGAAGCCATCGACATACGCCATGATCATTCTCCTGTGGTTGCAAAAAAGATTAGTGACGGCACGCGGCAGCGCGCTCGAGCAGCAAGGACTTTTCGCGCGCATTCTGCGTCAGGCTGGCGGCGCGGCGGAACTCCGCTTCGGCCTCGGTGAGGCGGCCGAGCTTGAACAGGAAATCGCCCCTGACGCTCGGCAGCAAATGATAGGTCTTGAGCGCCTCCTCGCCGATCAGCGCATCCACGAGATCGAGTCCGGCCTGCGGACCCTCGACCATCGAATGCGCGACGGCGCGGTTGAGTTCCACGACCGGCGAGCCCTCGAGCGCCGCCAGCGCATCGTAGAGCGAAGCGATCCGCGCCCAATCGGTCTGGGCCGCTTCCCGCGCGCGCGCATGGCAGGCGGCGATCGCCGCCTGGAGCCCATAGCGGCCGAGCTCGGATGACAGCGTCTCGGCACGCGCGAGAGCGGCGAGCCCGCGGCGGATGAGAAGCTGGTCCCACAAAGCGCGGTTCTGATCGAGAAGCAGGATCGGCTCGCCCGAAGGTCCGGTCCGCGCCTCGATGCGCGAGGCCTGGATCTCCATCAGCGCGGTCAGGCCGAAGACTTCCGATTCCTCCGGCATCAGCCCGCACAAGATGCGGCCGAGGCGCAAGGCCTCCTCGCAGAGCTGCGGGCGCATCCAGTCGTCGCCCTGCGTCGCCGAATAGCCCTCGTTGAAAGTGAGGTAGATGACTTCGAGGACCGAGGCGAGCCGTTGGGTGAGCTCGGCCTCGTGTGGAATCTCGAAGGGGATGCGTTTCTCGGCCAGGGTGCGCTTGGCGCGCACGATGCGTTGCGCGATCGTGGGCTCGGACTGCAGGAAGCCGCGCGCGATCTCCTCGGTGGTGAGACCTGAGATGAGCCGTAAGGTAAGCGCCGTGCGTGCATCGGTCGACAGCACCGGATGGCAGGAGACGAAGATCAGCCGCAAGAGGTCGTCGCCCACCGGATCGTCGAGCGCGTCCTCCAGAGCCTCCAATGCGATTTCCTGCTCGGCATCGCGCTCGCGTCCAATCTCCATATGCTTGCCCTGGGCGAGCTTCGCCTTGCGGGCCTTGTCGATGGCGCGGTTCTTGGCCGCCGTCATCAGCCAGGCACCGGGCTTTTCCGGAATGCCGGTCCGCGGCCATTGCTCGAGTGCCGAGAGCAGTGCGTCCTGGGCCAGCTCCTCGGCCAGGCTCAGATCGCGCGTGAAGCGGGCGAGGCCGGCGATGAGCTTTCCCTGCTCGATCCGCCAGATGGCGTCGATCGCATGATGGACCTCGGACATGATGCCCGATCACACCATCTTCGCTCATCCGCCGCAAGGCCATGGCCGGCATGGAATTCCTCAAAGAGTGAGGGCCCGCGGCAGGTTCGTGCCGCGGGCCGGTTTCCGTTACGTCTTCTTGGCCAGCTTCTGGGCTTCCGCCATGATGCGCTCTTCCTGAGTGCGCAGCTCCGGCGTGAAGGCCTCGCCGAAATCCTCCGCCTCGAAGACGGGGCGGATTTCGAGCACGTCGCCGTCCAGCATCGGGCAGCGCCTGGCCCAGTCGAGGGCTTCGTCCAGCGACTTCACCTTCCAGATCCAGAAGCCGGCAATGAGCTCCTTGGTCTCGGCAAAAGGACCGTCGATTACGCGCGGCGCCTTGCCGGTGAACTGCACCCGCTTGCCCTTGGAGGAGGGATGCAGGCCTTCGCCCGCCAGCATGATGCCGGCCTTGACCAGCTCCTCGTTGAAATTGCCCATCGCGGCCAGAAGCTCGGTCGAGGGCATGACACCCGCTTCCGTATCCTTGGTCGCCTTGACAAACACCAAAACTTTCATGCTCGTGTCCTCACGGTGTCTCGGGCGCTACGACCATCCAGCTCACGCCGAATTTGTCGGCGAGCACGCCGAAGCTTGTTGCAAAGAAGGTCTGGATCAGCGGCTGCTGAACCTGTCCGCCGGTGGCGAGGCCGTCGAAGATCCGCTTGGCCTCGGCGTCGTCCTTGGCCTGGATGGCGAGCGAGACGCCGGCGAAACTGGTCTTGCCCGAGCAGAAGCCGTCGGACGCCATGATCAGCGACTCGCCGATCTTGAACTCCGAATGCATGATCTTCTCGCCCGTATTGGCGGGCGGCGCACCCTTGTCGCCGCAGCCCTGGTCCGAGGCCTCCATGGGCGGCGCATCCTTGAAGCGCATCTTGACGTTCACCTGGGCGCCCACCGCCTTGGTGTAGAAATCGAGCGCCTCTTCAGCACGGCCCTCGAAAGACAGATAGGGTTGAACACGCATGGTCTTACTCCTCTGCTTGGTTGATAATCGGGGAACTCACTGCTTCGCTGCCGCCAACCCCCATGTTGCGGAATCTCTCGATCGCTTCGCCCGGGGTGAAATCCTCAAGCTCGAATAGTTGGCGGATTTCGATCTCGCCATCCTCCTCATGCGGATTGGGGAAGCGGCGAGCCCATTCGAGGGCCTCCTCGCGCGACTTCACCTGGATGAGGGTGTAGCCGGCGATCAATTCCTTCGCCTCGGCGAAGGGCCCGTCGATGATACGGCGCCTGCTGCCTTCATATCTGATGCGCCAGCCCTTGGCGGAGGGATGGAGGCCATTGGCGTCGAGCAGCACGCCCGCTCTGGCGAGTTCCTGGTGATAGTCGGCCATGGTGGCGAGCATGTCCTCTCTGGGCATCACGCCCGCTTCCGAATTCTTCGAAGCCTTGACGATGATCATGAATCTCATGAGTTTTCTCCTGTTCCTGCGCTGTCGAGCCCTCACCGGCTCAATGGGGACGACGAATAGCGTGCTGCGAAATCGACAGGGCTCCGGAAAAAAATGCAAAAAACCTTCGACCTTAGGGAAGGGGTGCTCAGGCCCCTTGCCGGCCCAAGGGCGTCAGATCGAGATAATGCAGCACCGGGACCAAAGGTTCGACGCCGCGGGCATAGGTCGAATAGGTGTGGAACACCTCATCGCCCTCACGCAGGAACACGCTGATGCCGTGCTGCTCGCCATCGGCGAACCAGGGCTCGCCATTGGCCAGATGCTCGGCGCGCGGGCGATAGTTGTATTCGGCGGGCGTCACCGTCTCGTCCGAGGTGACATGGAAATCATAGTTGAAATCGCTGCCGAAGGACGAATAGAGCGTAATGTCCCAGCCCTGGAGCCGGCGATAGGCTTCGAGCTTGGCCTGAGGGGCGCGGCCGATGACGGCGAGCGATGTGTCATGCTCATGCAGTCCCTTGAGATCGGGGAGGTCCTTGACGAAGCCGGTGCAGCCGGGACACGCCTTCTCCCAGGCGGGATCGAACATGAAATGATAGACGATGAGCTGGCGGCGGCCCTGGAACAGGTCGATGAGCCTGACTTGGCCTTCAGGACCTTCGAAGACGTAGTCCTTGTCGATCCGCACCATCGGCAGCTGGCGCCGCGCTTCGCTCAGCGCATCGCGCTCGCGCGTCAGGCGTTTCTCCTGCTCGAGAAGCGCCTTGCGCGCGACGAGCCAGTCCGATCGCGACACGGTCTTGGGCATGACGGTTGTGGTATCTGGCATATGACATTCCTTCCTGTTCCCGTTTAGCGGCGGCAAGCGCCTCTTTGGGCCAAGTTCACAGTCCAGCAGAATGAGCGAAACGTCCCGGATCCGCATCTCTCGATGGTCTTGACAAATGGGTTGATATCAACATAATTAGCGCATGTCAAATCGAAAAATCCTTCCCTTCGAGGCGACGCATCACGTGCGCGATCATTGCCTGTGTCTTGCCGTGCAGCGCACGGCGCGGGCGCTGGCGCGCCGCTTCGACGATGCGATGCGCCCCATCGATCTGACTCACGGACAATTCTCGCTGCTGATGAGCCTCAACCGGCCGGAACCGCCGAGCATCGGTGAGGTCGCGCAATTCCTGGCCATGGACCGCACGACGCTCACCGCCAATCTCAAGCCGCTCGAGCGCCGCGGCCTCATCAAGGTGACAGTCGACAGCCGAGACCGGCGCAGCCGCCGCCTCACGCTGACGGCGGCGGGCCATGCGCTGCTCATCGAGGCGCTGCCGACCTGGAAGAAGACGCATGCCGAGATCGACAAATTGCTTCTCGATCAGAAACCCGATCATCTGCGCCAGATCCTCGCTCTCTTGTCCTGACTAGTCGTCCGAAGCGCAGCAGCTTCCCGCTTCGCCTGTGGCTTTATAGCGGTCATGCCGCCTGACCCAATCGGTGAGGTCGTGATTGGGCCCGGTCTCGTTGCGGCCCTTGGGCGTCAGGTCGAGATAGGCATAGGCGGTCAGTGCCTCCTCGCCGCCGCGGCCATAGGTGGAATAGGTGTGGAAAATCTCGCCCGCGTCATTCTTGGTGAAGACGCTGATGCCGGAAAGATCCTCGATCCCCACTTCGGTCATGCGGTAGTTGTAATAGGCCTTGCCGCTCTCGATCTCTTGGCGCGTGAAGGACACGTTGAAGTCATAGTTGAAGTCGCTGCCGAAGGACGAGACGAAGGGAAAAGTCCAGCCCATGCGGCGGCGATAGGCTTCGATCTCGGCCAAGGGTGCTCGCGCCACGGCGACATAGGCGACGTCATGATGCTTGAAATGCTGGCGCGCCCCTTCGACCTGATCGACCTCGAAGGAGCAGCCGACACAGCCTTCGCGCTCGCCCGGCGCCATCATGAAATGCTTGACGATGAGCTGGCTCTTGCCGTCGAAGAGATCGGCGAGGCTGCGCCGGCCCTCGGGCGTGTCGAAGACATAGGCCTTCTCGACCTTGACCCAGGGCAGCTCGCGCCGCTCGGCGTTCAATTCATCGCGCAGCCGGGTAAAAGCCTTTTCCTTCTTCAGGAAGGCCTGGCGGGCTTCGGTCCAGTGCTCGCGGGTGACAATGGCGTGATGTTCCATTTCCAGTCTCCTCATACTGACAAAGTTCATGCCGTCCGCAGGCCGGCGACATAGGCGCCGAGCTTGTCGAAGGCCTCGCTCCAGCCGCCTTCATGGCCGTCGCGCTCCTCGAGCGTCGAGAAGGGCGCTTGCTTGAAGGTCATGCGGGTCTTGCCGCCTTCCTCGGCGAAGGTCACGGTGACCAGGTTCTCCTGGCCGCGCTCGCCATCCTCTTCCCAGGCGAAAGTGAAGACGAGGCGCTGGTTCTCGACGACCTCGCGATAGGTGCCGCGGAACCAGTAATCCTTGCCTTCGGCGGAGCGGATCAGGGCGCGATAGTGTCCGCCTTCGCGCACATCGAGCTTCGCCGACGGTGCGGTAAAACCCTTAGGTCCCATCCAGCGCACCATATGCTCAGGGCTGGTCCAGGCCTTGTAGACGAGCACCGGCGGCGCATCGAGGATGCGGGTGATGACGAGCTCGAGTTTGTCCTGGCGGACATCGGTATCGTTTGCAGCGATCATGGGCTTTCCTTTTGCAGCGCCTGCTGGCGGAGATATTCGTCAATGAGATCGAAGGCGCTCTGCCAGCCTTCCTCATGGCCGTCGCGGTCGGCGATCGTGTCGAAGATGCCTTGATGGAAGGTGAGGCGCGTCTTGCCGTTCTCCTCGGTGAAGCGCGCGGTGACGAGAGTGGAAGGGCCGAGCGGCCGGCCGGGAAAATCGAAACTGTGCGAGAACACCAGCCGTTCCGGGGGTGAAATCTCGTGAAACACGCCATAGGAGGAGAACGCCATGCCGTCGGGTGCCTGCGTATGGATGCGCCAGTTGCCGCCGGGCCTGAGATCGATCTCGCAAGAGAGCGTGCGGAAGCCCTTCGGACCCCACCAGTGGATCAGATGCCGAGGCTCGGTCCACAGCTTGAAGACGACATCGCGCGGCGCGTTGAACAGGCGATTGATGCGTAATTCGAGAGCTTCAGCTTTGCGGGCCATCGCCGCCTCCCTTGGCCTGCAGCATCTTCAGATAGGCATCGAGGCGGTCGAAGCTCTGATCCCAGAACTGCCGGTAATAATCGAGCCAGTCGGTCGCTTCTTTCAAAGCCTGAGGCTCGAGGCGGCGCGGCCGCCACTGTTTTTCGCGGCTCTGGGCGATCATGCCCGCCTGTTCCAGCACCTTGAGATGCTTGGAGATGGCGGGGAGGCTCATCTCGAAAGGCTCGGCCAATTCGGTGACCGTCGCCTCGCCCAGGGCCAGCCGCGCCAGGATGGCGCGCCTTGTCGGATCGGCAAGGGCGGCAAAAGCGCTGCTCAGACGGTCGGCAGGCATTGTACTAAACCGAGAAGTTAATTAACATGTCGGTTAATTAGTTGATCAGATCGCTCCTGTCAATAGGATCGGCCCAGATCGATGGGGGTAGTCATGAGTGTCAGACGTATCGTGCCCAATCTGGCGACGGCGGATCCCGCCAAAGCAAAAGCCTTCTATGGCGATGTGCTCGGCCTCGAGCTGGTCATGGACCAGGGCTGGATCATGACCTTCGCCTCATCTCAAAAGATGATGCCGCAGGTGAGCTTCATGAGCGAAGGCGGCTCCGGCACGCCGGTGCCGCAGATTTCCATCGAGGTCGATGATGTTGATGCCGCTTATGCCCGCGTGAAGGCGGCGGGTTTCGAGATCGTCTATGGGCTCGCGGATGAGCCCTGGGGCGTGCGGCGCTTCTTTGCGCGCGATCCTTTCGGCACGATCGTCAATATCCTGACGCATTGAAGACTAGCGCGGCAGGCCGACGCCGCCCACGGGCTCGGTCGGCGTCGAGCTGTCGAAGCCGGCAATGATCGGCATGGCCTTGGCGATGGCGGCGCGCACCCGAGGCAGCGTCAACGATGCCTTGTGGCTCGCTTCATTGTCCCAGACCTCGGTGATCCAGACGACGTCGGCATCGGCGGAATCCTTGGCCACGATATAATTGAGACATCCCGGCATCGAGCCGATACCGTCGAGCAGAATGGCCAGCAAATCATCGCGTTTGCCGGGCTTCGCCCGCATCTTTCCGATCAGTCCATACATGAGTGGCGGCTCCTTTCTTGAGATGATGCGCGGTTCGGCAAACGCTGTCGAGACAGGTCAGCCTGGATGTCCTATTTAAAAACAAACGCTTGTTTGTTTCCTGGGGCATGATAATCTCCTCCGAAAGAACAGGTCGAACGACCGGGTATAAAGGGAGGAAAGATGTCGCGGACCCGCGGATCGGTCGGCGCCGAGACTGAAAAAGCTATTCGCAAGGCGGCCATCGAGCTCATCGCCAAGCACGGCTTCGAGGCCATGACCTTGCGCGATCTCGCCGACCATGTCGGCCTGCAGCCCGGATCGATCTATCGCTATATCGCTACCAAGGACCAGCTGCTCGCCGATATCATGGCCGAGCATATGGAAGCCTTGCTCGTCGCCTGGCGCAAGGCGGACGATCCGCAAGCGGGCCCGCTGGCCAGGCTCGAGAATTTCGTCGAATTCCACATCCGCTACCATTTCGAGCGCCAGAAGGAAGTGCTCATCGCCAATCTGGAATTGCGCAGCCTGACGCCCGATGAGCGCCGCGCCACGGTGGCCTTGCGCAAGGCCTATGAGAACGAGTTGCGCCAAATCCTCGATGCCGGCATCGCCCAGCATATCTTTCCGTCGATCGACAGCGGCATCGCCGCCTATGCGATCCTCTCGATGCTGACCGGCGTGTGCTTCTGGTACAGCCCGAAGGGCAGGCTTTCGCCTAACGACATCATCGCCATCCACAAGCGCCTCGTGCTCGGCAGCCTCAATGGCGCGCCGCGCGGCGAAGCGAAAGTCATCGCTTTGGCAAGGGGACGCAACTGACATGAAAAGGGAGGAGGCCATCATGGACCACACATTTGCGGAGGCGCATCCCGTGCCCGTCGCGCTCGAGGGATTGCAGTCGGTGCCGCGGCTCAGCCGGATGATGGGCGAGATCAGAACCTATGGCTATCGGCCGACGCCGGCGAAGCTCACCGGCCAGCAATTGCTCATCGCCCAGCTCACCGCTTTGGGCCTCGCCAACAAGGAGATCGCCTATCTCGCGGATATTTCCGAGACGACGGTCAAGGCGCATATCAGCGCCGCTCTGCGCAGCCTGAACCTCAAGCGGCGCACCCAGCTCTGCCGCTATATTTTCGAAGGCGGATTGCTGGAATAGGCTCGGACAGACCCAAGAATTGCCGTAGTTGACTGGGATTGGTTGGGAGAGGACGGCCCCGCCATGACGCGCATCGTGCTTGCCGCGGTCATTGTGCTTTTCATGACAGCCGCGGCATCTGCCGAGCGGCGGGTGGCTCTCGTTTTCGGGACCGACAAATACCAGACGATCCGTCCCCTCGCCAATGCCGTCAATGACGCCCAGACGATCGACGAGACATTGACCGGCTTGGGCTTCGAGGTCTTCCTCGAAGCCAACCGCGATCTGAGGCGCATGCGCCGTGCGCTCGATGATTTCCGCGCCGATGCCGCGGGCGCGGATGTGGCGCTGGTGTTCTTTGCCGGGCATGGAGTTGAGATTGCCGGCGACAACCGGCTGCTGCCGGCGGACAGCGATGCATCTTCGCTCGCCGCATTGCGGAATTCGACGCTGCCTCTCGAAGAGGTGCGTGAAGCCATTGCTGCGACGGGGAAGGTGGGGCTCATCATATTGGATGCCTGCCGCAATGATCCGTTCGGGGCAGATGGCACGGACGGCCGTGCCGCCACCGTGCTGACGCCCGATGTCGCGGAGAATGCCAAGCCAGGCCTTGGCCGCGTGGGTCGGGCCGAGAATGTGCTCTTCGCCTTTTCCGCTGCGCCCGGAGAAACAGCTTCCGATGGTGCAGGCATAAACTCGCCCTTCACGGCGGCGCTGGCCAAGCATCTCGGCACCGACGGGCTCGATATCCGCTCGGTGCTGACCCTGGTGCAGCAGGATGTCTATGATCTGTCGCGCGGCCGGCAGCTTCCCTATGTGGAGAGCGGCTTGCCGAAATTCTTCTTCGCGGCGACCACGGCCGACGAACTGCCGGAACGCGAGCGGTTGCTGCTTGCCATGGCGGAAGTAACCGACGGACTGCGCCAGGAGGTCGAGCAGCTAGCCTCGACCACTGGCATGCCGCTGGCGCCGCTGTATGGCGCTTTGATCGAGGCCAGGCTTAGCGCTCTGCCGGACGAGGATCGCCGCAAGAAGCTTGCCGAAGCCGCGGAAGCCTACCGCGACGCCCAAACGAAGCTCAAGTCCCTCTCTTCCAGCGACCCGCAAGTCACGCATCTGCGCCTCGAAGCGGAAGAGAGGCTTTCGCTCGGCGCCTTCGCCGAAGCGCGCGCGAAGCTTGCCGAGGCGGCGAGAATCGATGCGCGAGCGGGCGATGCGCTCGCCGGCAATCTGGTGGCGCGGCGCATCTCCGAGGCCGAGACGCATGTCTCGGCCGCCGGCGTCGCCCGCGCCCAGCTCGATCATCAAGGCGCCATCGCATCGCTCGAGAACGCGGCGGCCCTTCATGAAAAGATCGAGAAGGAAGAAATTTCCGGTCGGGCGCGGCGCGATCGAGTTTCGCTACTCGCAGATATCGGCGATCTCAACGTCCTCATCGGCAATACGGCTGCAGCGCTGAACGCTTATGAGCGGATGCTCGAGGCCAGCCAGATGCGCCTCGTGAAATCGCCGCATCTTGTGGATGCACAGCGCGATCTGTCGGTCAGCCACAACAGGATCGGCTATGTGCGGATGGCGCAGGGCAATCTGCAGGCGGCGTTCGAAGCCTTTGAGGCGAGCCTCGATATCATTACGCGGCTCGCGGCCAGCGATCCCGGCAATGCCGGATGGCAGCGCGATCTGTCGATCAGCCATGACAGGATCGGCGATGCGCGGAGGGCTCAGGGCAATCTGCAGGCGGCGCTCGAAGCCTTCGAAGCGAGTCTCGCTATCAGAACGCTGCTTGCGGAAAGCGATCCCGGCAATGCTGAATGGCAGCGCGATCTGGGGGTCAGCCATGACAGGATTGGCGATGTGCGGATGGCGCGGGGCAATCTACAGGCGGCGCTTGGAGCCTTTGAGGCGAGCCGCGATATCGGTACGCGGCTTGCGGCGAGCGATCCCGGCAATGCCGGATGGCAGCGCGATCTGTCGGTCAGTCATGAGAAGATCGGCAATGTGCGGATGGCTCAGGGCAATCCGCAGGCGGCGCTCCAAGCCTTTGAGGCAGACCTCGATATCATTACGCGGCTTGCGGCGAGCGATCCCGGCAATGCCGGATGGCAGCGCGATCTGTCGATCAGCCATGACAGGATTGGCGATGCGCGGATGGCACAGGGCAATCTGCAGGCGGCGCTCGAAGCCTTTGAGGCGAGCCGCGATATCAGGACGCGGCTTGCGGAAAGCGATCCCGGCAATGCCGACTGGCAGCGCGATCTGTCGATCAGCCACAACAGGATCGGTGATGTGAGGATGGCGCAGGGCAATCTCCAAGCGGCGTTGGAAGCCTTTGAGGCGAGCCGCGATATCAGTGCGCGGCTTGCGGCGAGCGAGGCCGGCAATGCAGAATGGCAGCGCGATCTGTCGATCAGCTATGACACGATCGGCAACGTGCGGATGGCGCAGGGCAATCTGCAGGCGGCGCTCAAAGCCTTTGAGGCGAGCCTCGATATCAGAGAGCGGCTTGCGGCGAGCGATCCCGGCAATGCCCAATGGCAGCGCGATCTGTCGATCAGCCATGAAAGCGTCGGCAATGTGCGCATGGCGCAGGGCAATCCGCAGGGGGCGCTCGAAGCTTTTGAGGCGAGCCTCGATATCAGTGCGCGGCTTGTGGCGAGCGATCCCGGCAATGCCCAATGGCAGCGCGACCTGTCGTTCAGCCGTCACAGGATTAGGGAGGCGCAGAACGCGCTCGCCAAGGCGGGGAGTCAGCCATAGGAAATCCGGCCGGGCTCGGGCCGTTGGGTCCGCTTCCTGGCATAATGGCGCCGCGCCTTGGTACGGCTGCTGCAGGTCTGCGTGCACCAGCGCTTGTTGGCATTGCGCGTGCTGTCGAAGAACAGCCAGCCGCAATTGCCGCAGATCCGTACCCGACTTCGGTCAGGCGAGAAAGCCAGCGCCATCGCCGCATGCAGGATCGTCGTGAGGAAGGGATCGTCATCAGCCTTCAGCGCTTGCGCATAGAGCGAGACGAGATCGGGCCAGCCGGCACCGATGCGGAAATAGCCATCGATCACTTCCCTGACCTTCACGCACTGATCGACATCGGCGCGGGGCAGGGCAAGGCCCGAATAGGCGGCCCAGCCTTTGAGATTCTCCAGCGACCGGCCGCGGTCCTCTTCGGCCGCCCGGCCGCGCCAGACCACCATATTGGCAAAATCCAATGCTGGATTGCGGTTGATGAAATGATGATCGTGCCAGTGGAAGTGGGTGGTCATCGTTCCAATTGACAGGGAGAAGCCATAACGCCATTCTTACTAGCAAACCATGGTTAGCCCGTCAAAATGGATTGTTCCCGGCCTTGCCGGATTAGGGGCATTCCTCTTCCTCTCCGAGCCTGCCCTCGCCCAGAGCGCGGTGAGGGCGACGGGCTATGTCATCCAGCAAACGGTGAATGCGAGCCTGGTCGGCGCGCTCTACAGCCTGCTCGCCGTCGCCTATGCGCTGCTCCACGGCATCACCAATCGCATCGTGCTCTCCTTCGGCGACATGGCGACCTTCGGTGCCTTCGCCGCGATCTATGCCATGATGTTCATGCTCGCCGCCAACTGGCAGACGGGCCTGGCCATCGCGGCGGTGTTCCTGATCGCGGCGGTCTCGGCGGCGGCGCTTGGCGCGGTGCTGCAGATCGGCGTCTTCAATCCCCTGGTGCGCTCGCCCACCCAGGCGATCATGATTGCTTCCATCGGCGTCTCGATCACGCTGCAAGAGAGCTTGCGCATACAATCGGCCGGGCGTGAGCAATGGCTGTCGCCGATCTTCGCCGACTCGGTCGTCAATGTCGATTTCGACGGCTTCGTCGTCCATGTCACCGGCATGCATTGCCTCATCCTGGGGATCAGCGCTTTTCTTTTGACCGGGCTCACCTTGGTGCTCGCCAAGAGCCAGGCGGGGCGGCTGTGGCGCGCCTGCTCGCAGAATCTCGCTCTGGCCCAGCTCTGCGGCATCGACACCGGCCGCGTGCTCACCTGGACCGGCGTGGCGGCGGCTGCTTTCGCGGCGGCTTCCGGCTGGATCATCGCCATCGGCTATGGCGGGGTCAGCTTCTATATGGGGCTGGTGCTCGGCCTCAAGGCGCTGTTCGCCACCATCATCGGCGGCTTCGGCACGATCGGCGGCGCCATCGTCGGCGGCTTCCTGCTCGCCGCCATAGAAACCGTGTGGACCGCCTATTTTCCGATCGTCTATCGCGACGTGGCGGTATTCCTGATCGTCATATTGATCTTCATCATCAAACCGGATGGGCTGTTGGGCGTCGGCTTGCGGCGTGACAGCGAAGCGTGAGGTAATGCCATGATGCTGCGCAAAATCATTCTCCTGACCTTGGCCCTTTTCCTCACCGCCTGCGGCGAGGACGAGAACGCGCCCTATCTCTCCTTTGCCGGCGGCGGCTTCGTCTTCAACTATCGCAATGCCGAGGCCTTCTACGGCTTCATCGCCAAGCCGCTCCGGACGCTGCCGGAAGGCGGCGTGATCGAGGCGCAGTTCGAAGTGCCGGGCAAGCCCGAACCCGCCGTCGAGCAGGAAAAGGTCGTTCAGGGCCAGGTGCAATACAGTTTCAAATCGCCCCTCTTGACCGGCATCCAGGCCAAGCGCGACTACAAGGTGGTGATGCGGCTGATCGACGCCCAGGGCAAGGAAGTTGCCCGCTATGAACGGAATTTTCACACCGACGTCGACCAGGCGAGCCTGCCGAACCAGCCTCTGGTGGTCGGGCCGGGCTATCAGAGAAATCCCGACCTCAAGCCCGGGACGCTCAACTAGGCGCGATTAGAATGTTAGCCGGTGTGATCAAGTGTCCGCCCTAATCCTGTAGCTCTTCTGTCGCAATGCTTCTAAAGAGTGAGCAAAAGCCGGGGCAAACCCCGGCGAGCTGCCGGTTTCTGATGGGAGTTTCGCGATGTCGCCGCATGATCCTCTGGTCACCTTGATCAAAACGACGGAGGGGAAAGCAAAGGGCGAGCGGGAAAAGCTGCTGACGCGCCAGCTCCTCGAAAAGGCGCCGCCGGAAGACCTTCAGGGCTATTCCGCCGCCGACCTGCATGAGCTGGTGAGCGGCCGGCTCGGCTTCCTCAACGAGCGTAAGCCCGGCCGCAGCAAGGTCGCCGTGACCAATCCCGAAGCCCCCTTCGGCGACATCACGATCATCGACATCGTCAATGACACATGCCGTTCCTGGTCGATTCGACCATCGGCCTCCTGACCGATCGCGGCCATGACGTGCGGCTCGCTCTGCACCCGGTCCTGTCGGTGAAACGCGACGGCGCAGGCAAGCTCACCGGGCTCGAGTCCAAGCCCAGCCCGGATTCGAACGCGATCCGCGAAAGCTTCCTCCATATCCATCTGTCGCGCATCACGCCCGAGGAGGCGAAGACGCTCGAGGACGAGCTCAAGGGCGTTTTCGACGATGTGCGCGTCGCCGTCCTCGACTGGCGCGCCATGCAGCAGCGCCTGCGCGAAGCGATCACCGCCTATCAGAAAAATCCGCCGCCCATCCCGATCGAGGAACTGACCGAATCGATCGCCTTCCTGCAGTGGCTGCTCGACAACCATTTCACCTTCCTCGGCATGCGCGAATACAAGTTCGTCGGCGGCGCCAAGAAGGGCGCGCTCGAGCCGATCGCCGACTCAGGCCTCGGCATCTTGCGCAAGGCCGAGATCGAGGTACTGAGGCGCGGCAACGAGCTGGTCGCCATCTCGCCGCAGATCCGCGAATTTCTGATGCAGCCCGCGGCCCTCGTCATCACCAAGTCGGACGTGCGCGCCACCGTGCACCGCCGCTCGGCCATGGATTATGTCGGGGTTAAATTGTTCGACGCCGAAGGCACGCTTTCCGGCGAATTGCGTGCCATCGGCCTCTTCACCTCATCGGCCTATACGCAGAATCCCAACGAGATCCCGCTCTTGCGCAAAAAACTGCAGCGCGTGGTGGCGGCCTCGGGCTTCGCGCCCTCGGGCCACTCCGGCAAAGCGCTGGCCGCCGTCCTCGAAGGCTTCCCGCGCGATGAATTGTTCCAGATCGATACCGATGTGCTGGCCTCGATGGCGCAAGGCATATTGCGCCTCGAGGAGCGGCCGCGCACGAGGCTTTTCGTCCGGCGCGACAAGTTCGACCGCTTCGTCTCCGCTTTCGTCTTCATCCCGCGCGATCGCTTCGATTCCGATGTGCGCCGCAAGGTCGGCGACTTGCTGGCCGAGAGCTTCGACGGCCGTGTGGCGAGCTTCGCGCCGTCCTTCGGCGAAGGCGCCCTGGTGCGCGTCCATTTCATCATCCTGCGCAATCCGGGCAAGGAGCCCAAGCCCGATCTTGCAGAGCTCGAGCAGCGCATCGTCGAGGCGGTGCGCAACTGGGACGACCGGCTGGAAAGCGCGCTCATTGCCAAGGGCGCCGGCCAGGCATTGATCGCGCGTTGGCGCGGCGCCTTCCCGCCGGGCTATCGCGATGAGACCGATCCCCAAGCCTCGCTCAAGGATATCGAGGAGATCGACGCGCTGTCGGGCGATCAAATCGGCGTCGAATTCATCAAGGCGGCCGGCGACGGCGCACATGAATTCCATTCGCGCCTCTATCACCAGGGCGAGGCCATAGCACTTGGCCGAAGATTGCCCATTCTCGAAAATCTCGGACTCCAGGCGATCTCTGAGACCACTCATATCCTGTCGACCGGCGCGGGCACCGGCCGTGCCGTCATCCACGACGTGCTGCTGCAGGCGCCGGCCAATGCCGCGATCGGCCCCGATACTTTTGCCAATCTCGAAGCGGCCTTCCTCGCCGTCTGGACGGGACAGGCCGAGAACGACGCCTTCAACGGCCTGACTTTGCGCGAAGGCATCGTCTGGCGCGATGTGTCGCTCCTGCGGGCGCTCGGCCGCTATATCCGCCAGTCGGCCGCGTCCTTCTCCTCGGACTATGTGGCGCAGACGCTGGTGAAGTATCCGGCGATCGCGCGCCAGCTCGTGACCTTGTTCTATGCGCTCTTCGATCCCCAGGCGCAGAGCGAGAAGGACGCCGAGGCGGCGCTGGCCAAGATCGAGAAGGCGCTCATCGATGTCTACAATCTCGATGAAGACCGCATCATCCGCCGCTATGTGAATCTGATCTCGGCGCTGCTGCGCACGAACTTCTTCCAGCCGGCGAAGGACGACGGCGAGCCGCCGCTCATCAATTTCAAGATCAACTCCAAGCTGGTGGACGGCCTGCCGGAGCCGAAACCCTTTGCCGAGATCTTCGTCTATGCGCCCGATGTCGAAGCCGTCCATCTGCGCGCCGGCCATATTGCGCGCGGCGGCATCCGCTGGTCGGACCGGCCGGAGGATTTCCGCACCGAGGTGCTGGGCCTCGCCAAGGCCCAGAATGTGAAGAATGCGGTGATCGTGCCGGTCGGCGCCAAGGGCGGCTTCGTGCCCAAGAGGCTGAAAATCGGTGACAGCCGCGAGGCCATCCAGGCGGAAGGGGTCAGGGCCTATACGCGCTTCATCTCGAGCCTGCTCGACATCACCGACAATCTGAAGGACGACAAGGTGGTGGCGCCTTTGGACACGGTCCGGCGCGACGGCGATGATCCCTATCTGGTCGTCGCCGCCGACAAGGGCACGGCGACATTTTCCGATACCGCCAACGGCATTGCCCGCCGACATGGCTTCTGGCTCGATGATGCTTTCGCTTCGGGCGGCTCGGTCGGCTATGACCACAAGAAGATGGGCATCACCGCGCGTGGCGCCTGGGAGGCCGTGAAACGGCATTTCCGCGAGCTCGATGTCGACATCCAGACGACGCTCTTCACGGTGATCGGCGTCGGCGACATGTCGGGCGATGTGTTCGGCAACGGCATGCTCTTGTCGCGCAAGATCAGGCTCCTCGCCGCCTTCGACCATCGCGACATCTTCATCGATCCCGATCCGGACCCCGAGTCCTCCTTCGCGGAGCGCGAGAGGCTCTTCGCCCTGCCGCGCTCGAGCTGGCAGGATTATGACAAGTCGCTCATCAGCAAGGGCGGCGGCGTGTTCCCGCGTTCGCTCAAGGCCATTCCGCTGACACCGGAGATCAAGGCTCTGACCGGCCTTCGCGCCGACAAGGCGACGCCTCAAGAGCTCATGCATGCGCTGCTCCAGGTGCCTGCCGACCTTCTGTGGTTCGGCGGCATCGGCACCTATGTGAAGGCGTCGAACGAAAGCCAGGCCGATGCCGGTGACCGCGCCAATGACGTGCTGCGCGTCGATGCCAATGAGCTCAAGGTCAAGGTCATCGGCGAGGGCGCCAATCTCGGCGTCACGCAAAGGGGGCGGATCGAGTTCGCCCTCACTGGCGGGCGGATCAACACCGATGCGGTCGACAATTCCGCCGGCGTCAATTCCTCCGACATCGAGGTCAATATCAAGATCGGCCTGTCGCGGGCGGAAGCGGCGAAAAAGCTGACGCGGGAGGACCGCAACACGCTCCTCGCCGACATGACCGATGACGTGGCAGCGCTCGTGCTGCGCAACAATTATCTGCAGACCTTGTGCCTGTCGCTCGCCCTCGAGCAGGGCACGACGGAAAACTCCTATGCCATCCAGCTCATGCAGCAGCTCGAGAAATCGGGCGAGCTCGACCGCAAGATCGAATATCTGCCGAGCGACTCGCAGATCATCGATCGCGACCTCAAGGGCGGCGGGCTGACGCGCCCCGAGTTCGCGGTGATCATGGCCTATGCGAAGATCTCGCTCCATGGCGAGATCCTGGCCAGCGGCGTGCCCGATGATCCCTATCTGTCGCGCGAGCTCAAACGCTATTTCCCCAAAGCGATGCAGGAGCGCTTCGCCGACGACATCGAGCATCACAAGCTCAGGCGCGAGATCATCGCCACCATGCTCGCCAACAGCATGATCAATCGCGGCGGCCCGAGCTTCATCGCCTATATCATGGGCGAGAGCAGTGCGGCGCCCGCCGACATCGCCTCGGCCTTCGCGGCGGCGCGCGACTCCTATGATTTCCTCGCCCTCAACACGGCGATCGACGCGCTCGATGCGAAGATCCCCGGCACGCTCCAGAACAAGCTCTATGCCGGGTTGCAGCTCCTGCTGCGCTGGACGACGGTTTGGTTCCTGCGCCATGAGAAGCTGGACCAGGGCTTGCAGCAGCTCATCGGCAAATATCGCGACGGTCTCGCCAAGGTCGAAGCCGTGCTGGCGAAGACGGTGCCTCAGGCCGAACTCAAGGAGATGGAAGAACGGCAGAGCGAGCTCGAGAAACTGGGCGTGCCGGCCGAGCTCGCCCGCAAGCTCGCGAGCCACCGCTTCCTGCAGCGCGCGCCCGATGTCGTGAAGATCGCCGAGAAGAGCGGCGCCAGCATCGAGACGGTGGCTACGGTAATGTTCGCGACCGCCTCCGACCTCGGGGTCGAAAGGCTGATCGAGGAAGGCAATGCGCTCCGGGCGCGTGATCTCCTGGAGCGGCAGGCGATCAACCGGCTCCGAGCCCAGGTCTTCGAGAACCATCGCGGCATCGTCGCCCGCATCGTCAAGGACGAGATGGACTGGAGCCAGTGGCGCGGGAAGAACCAGGCCCGCGCCAATGCCGTCATCGAGAACATGGAGACGATCCTGGCGAGCAAGCCTTTCGACATCGCGCGATATGCGGTGGCGCAAGGCACGCTGGCCGACTTGGCGATCAGGTAGGGAGATCTCCCTCCCCGCAAGGGGCAGGGCTATCGCATATGAGAGTTCTTGAAGTGGGCGAGCCACCTCCGATGTTTCCCCTCTCTCGTTGCGCAGCAATGGGAGAGGGTGGCCGAAGGCCGGGTGAGGGCTCTTTGTCTCAGCAAGGAACGTTCGTCGAGGTCAAAGCACACGGCGCTAAAGAGCCCTCATCCGCGCTTCGCGCACCTTCTCCCATTGCTTCGCAACGGGCGAAGGGGAAGGACGGAGAGGCCCTACAACTTCCATATGCGATAGCAGGGAGATTTGTGAACTATTCCACCCTCACCGCAGTGCCCGCCGCCGTCACCATCAGCATGCTGCCATTGGAGCCGATCGTCTCATAATCGAGATCGACGCCGATGACGGCATTGGCGCCCAAGGCCGCCGCCTTGTCGGTCATTTCGCCGACCGCGGTCTGGCGCGCGTCATTCAGCACCTTCTCATAGGCGCCCGAGCGACCGCCGACGAGATCGCGGATCGAGGCGAAAAGATCGCGGAACAGATTGGCGCCGAGGATCGCCTCGCCGGCGACAAGGCCCTTATATTCGACGATGCGGCGGCCTTCGATGGCGTTGGTGGTGGTGACGAGCATTGGGTTCTCCTTGCGATCCAGGTTCACTTGGATCGTAACGATCAGATGGGACAAAGGTGATCGAAATTCCATGGACCGAGTTTGCTTGACAAAAACCCTATGAAATCAGGGGCTTCATCCTAGTCAGCGGCCGGAGGCGGCCATCGAGCTGATCAAGGAAGCAGCAAGTGACGTTTTATTGTGCATCGCAATATCATTTTGCTATGCAACATTTGCTGCACAATGTCCGGCTCCGAACTCTCCATTCTCATCATTGACGAGAACCGCGTCAGAGCGGCGGTCATCGAAGAGGGCTTGCGGGAAGCGGGGCATTCGCTGATCTCCATCATCTCGGAGATGGCGGGCCTCGTGCGCCGTATCGAAGAGGCGGCCCCCGACGTCATCGTCATCGATCTCGAAAATCCCAACCGTGACATGCTCGAGGACCTGTTCCGCGTCTCGCGGGCCGTGCGCAAGCCCGTTGCGATGTTCGTCGACAAATCCGACACGGCGATGATCGCTGAGGCCATCGCCGCCGGGGTCTCGGCCTATGTCGTCGACGGCTTGAGAAAAGAACGGGTCAAGGCGATCCTCGATCTGGCCATCGGCCGCTTCAATGCCTTCGAGCGCATCCGGGCGGAGCTCGAGACGGCGCGGCAGGCGCTCAGCGATCGCAAGGCCATCGACCGCGCCAAAGGCATATTGATGAAGATGAGGCATGTCGGCGAGGACGAGGCCTATACGCTCCTGCGCCAGACCGCCATGCGCCAGAACATGCGCATCGCCAAGGTGGCTGAGAGCATCATCGCGACCTCGGATCTTTTCGGGAAGGGGGACAAATGACGTCGCCGCCGCTCGTCCCCGTCCGCGCCGGGTTTCTGCCGCTCGTCGATGCGGCGCTCCTAATCGCCGCCAAGGAAAAGGATTTCGCCCGCGAGGAGGGGATCGATCTCAGTCTCACGCGCGAAACTTCCTGGGCCAATATCCGCGATCGCGTTTCTGTGGGCCATTTCGATGTCGCTCACATGCTGGCGCCACTGCCGATCGCCGCCAATCTCGGTCTTTCGCCGCTGGACGTGCCGTTCATCGCGCCGATGGCTCTCGGCCTCGGCGGTAATGCCGTCACGGTCTCGAAGCGCCTGTGGTCGGCGCTCGAGGCGCAGGGTGCCCCTTCCGACGGCGACCCGGCACGGGTAGGGGCCGCCTTGCGCAATGTCATCAAGGCAGACCAGACGCGCCAGGAGCGGCTCCTGGTCTTTGCCGTCGTCCAAAGCTTCTCGGGCCATCACTATGAATTGCGCTATTGGCTCGCCGCCTGCGGCATCGATCCCGACCGCGATCTCACCATCACGGTCGTGCCGCCGCCTTTGATGGTAGATGCGCTGAAATCCGGACGCATCGACGGCTATTGCGTCGGCGAGCCGTGGAACACGGCTGCCGTTCATGACGGATCTGGGCGCATCGTGACGACCAAATCATCGATCTGGCGCTCAAGCCCGGAAAAGGTGCTGGGCCTCACGAGGGAATGGGCCGAAGCGAACCCTCTCACCCTGGCTGCGCTTTTGCGCGCTCTCTATCGGGCTTCGCTCTGGTGCGAAGACCAAAGCAACAATGCCGAGCTCGCGGCCCTGCTGGCGGGATCCGATTATCTCAACCTGCCGCAGGCGGTGGTGCTGCCCGCGATAGAAAACCGGATCGCGCTTGGCGACAGGGAGCACCGGCCGATCGCCGACTTCCTCACCTTCGCCGGCAAGGCCGCGACCTTCCCCTGGCAGAGTCACGCGCTGTGGTTCTACAGCCAGATGGTGCGCTGGGGTCAGGTCGCTCATTCGCCTCATCGGGCGCAGGCGGCGCGGCTCTCCTATCGTCCCGATCTCTATCGCCAGGCGCTGTCCGGACTGAATGTCGCCATGCCGGGCGCAAGCTCGAAGATCGAGGGCGCGCTCACCGAGCGTACGCATCTTCCGGCAGCGCGCGGCCAGCTTGTCCTGGGCCCGGATGGATTTTTCGACGGCGTGATCTTCGATCCCGACCGGATCGAAGAGTATATCGCCGCATTGCACAAGAATTGACCGCCTCCCTGCTCATTGAGGCAGCACTCATCCTTTCGCCCTGTCGGAGCCGTTGCGTTAACGCGTTGATTCATAAGGAGCCGGCACAGGCGAGTGAATTGGCATGCCGCATGCAATGTCACTGATCGACAATTCGTGTGCCCGATGACGGGCAACCGGCAGCGCCGCCGGCAAGACCTCCTCCCGGATGTACGGAGTTGGTCTTGCTGGCGGCGTTTTGCGTTTTGGAAGGAGATTGCGGATGACGAAACCCAACGGCACTTCGGCCTGTTCACGGCGCAGGTTCCTCAGGAAATCGGCCGGGACGATGGCGCTTCTGCTGGCGGCGCGCGCCCACTTGCCCCATGGCGCCTTCGCCCAAAGCGGCGGGCCCGAAGTGACCGGCGCCAAGCTCGGCTTCATCGCGCTCACTGATGCCTCGGCGCTGATCGTGGCGAAGGAGAAGGGATTCTTCGCCAGGCACGGCGTGCCCGATGTCGAGGTGCTGAAGCAGGCCTCCTGGGGCGCCACGCGCGACAATCTGGTTCTCGGCAGCGAAGGCAACGGCATAGACGGCGCTCATATATTGACGCCGATGCCCTATCTCATGACGACGGGCAAGATCACCCAGAACAATGTGCCCTTGCCGATGAAGATCCTGGCGCGGCTCAATCTCGACGCCCAGGCGATCTCGATCGCAAGCGCTTATGCCGATCTCAAGGTCGGGACCGACGCCGGAGTCTTGAAGAAAGTCTTCGCGGAGAAGAAGGCCGCCGGTGCTCCGGCCAAGGTCGCCATGACGTTTCCGGGCGGCACGCATGATCTGTGGCTGCGCTACTGGCTCGCCGCCGGGGGAATCAATCCCGACGCCGATGTCGAGACCATCGTGGTCCCGCCGCCGCAAATGGTCGCCAATATGAAGGTCGGCACGATGGATTGCTTCTGCGTCGGCGAGCCGTGGAACGCACAGCTCGTCAATCAGGGCATCGGCTATACCGCCGTCAACACGGCCGAGCTGTGGGCGAAGCATCCGGAGAAGTCGCTGGCTTTGCGCGCCGATTTCGTCGAGCGCTACCCCAAGACCGTCGAGGCGCTGCTGATGGCCGTCATGGAAGCCCAGCAATGGTGCGACGACTTCGCCAACAAGGAAGAGATGGCCTTGATCGTCGCCAAGCGCTCCTGGTTCAACGTGCCGAAGACCGACATCATCGGCCGGCTCAAGGGCGACTATGACTATGGCAACGGTAAGACCGTGGCGCAGAGTCCGCATTTCATGAAGTTCTGGCGCGATGCCGCGTCATTCCCGTTCAAGAGCCACGAGGCCTGGTTCCTCACCGAAAATATCCGCTGGGGCAAGCTCCCGCCCGATACCGACATCAAGACCCTGGTCAGCGCTGTCAACGGCGCCGAACTATGGCGCGCGGCCGCCAAGACGCTCGGCGTCGCCGACATACCCGCCAGTGACAGCCGCGGGCCGGAGACATTCTTCGACGGCAAGGTCTTCGATCCGGAAAGCCCTGAGACCTATCTCGCCAGCCTCGCCATCAAGCGCACCGCGTGACCCATGCATATTGGAATGTCGGCAACAGCCCGCAAACTCGTTCAAACGGAGGCAGCGCCCGCGGGCCCTGCCTCATCTGCCGCCGCGACGGTCGTCGCCTTTCCCGCCGCGCGTCCGCCGGTCCTGGCGAAGCTTCGGGCGCTGTTCGGTTTTGTGGCGGAACGATTCGTGCCGCCAGTGATCGTCCTTCTGGCCATCGGTGCGGTGTGGCAGCTCGCCTGCTCGCATCCGGGCTCGAGCCTCCCGCCGCCGTCGCAGATCATCACCGGCAGCTGGCAGCTCATCGCCGATCCGTTCTATGACCACGGCGGCCTCGACAAGGGTCTCTTCTGGCATATTCTCGCTTCGCTCAAGCGCGTTGCCATCGGTTATGCGATCGCCGCCGTCATCGGCGTGGCGCTGGGCACGCTCATCGGCCAGTCCCAGCTTGCGATGCGTGGGCTCGATCCCATCTTCCAGGTGCTGCGCACGGTGCCGCCGCTCGCCTGGCTGCCCCTGTCGCTCGCCGCCTTCCGCGACGGCCAGCCCTCGGCGGTGTTCGTGATCTTCATCACCTCGGTATGGCCGATCCTCATCAACACGGCGGTCGGCATCCGCAACATTCCTGAAGACTACCGCAATGTGGCGCGCGTGCTCCGGCTCAATCCGCTCGAATATTTCGGCAAGATCATGCTCCCCGCGGCATCGCCCTACATCTTTTCAGGCCTTCGGATCGGCATCGGGCTCTCCTGGCTCGCGATCGTGGCGGCCGAGATGCTGATCGGTGGTGTCGGCATCGGCTTCTTCATCTGGGATGCCTGGAACTCGTCCCTCATCGGCGACATCATCGTGGCGCTCGTCTATGTCGGGATCGTCGGCTTTTGCCTCGATCGCCTCGTCGCCGGCATCGCGAAAATCATCACCCGCGGCACGGCCAGCAGTTGAGGCGCCATCCATGCAAAAATATCTTTCGCTCTCCCTCGTTTGCAAGACCTTCACCCGCGATGCGGTGACGACCGAAGTGCTGCGCGACGTCACGCTCGACGTGGCACAAGGCGAATACATCTCGATCATCGGCCATTCGGGCTGCGGGAAATCGACGCTGCTCAATATCATCGCCGGGCTGACCGAGGTCAGTTCCGGCGCGGTGCTTCTCGAAAATCGCGAGGTGACCGAGCCCGGTCCCGACCGCGCGGTGGTGTTCCAGAACCATTCGCTGCTGCCGTGGCTCACGGCTTACGACAATGTGAGGCTCGCGGTCGACAAGGTGTTCGGCGCGTCGAAGAGCGCTGCCGAGAGGCATGAATGGACCATGTTCAGCCTCGAGCTCGTCCATATGGGGCACGCCCGGGACAAGCGCCCGGCCGAAATTTCGGGCGGCATGAAGCAGCGTATCGGCCTTGCCCGGGCACTCGCCATGGAACCCAAGGTCCTGCTTCTCGACGAGCCCTTCGGCGCTCTCGATGCTCTCACCCGGGCGCATCTCCAGGACCAGGTGATGGCGATCCATGCCAGGCTCAACAACACGGTGATCATGATCACCCATGATGTCGATGAAGCTGTGCTGCTCTCGGACCGAATCGTCATGATGACCAACGGTCCTGCCGCGACGATCGGCGAAATCCTGCCCGTGCCGCTGGCGCGGCCGCGCCGGCGGGTCGAGCTTGCGACCGACAGGGCCTATCTCAACTGCCGCGCTGCAGTGTTGAGATTCCTCTATGAGCGCAACCGCTTCGTGGAGGCAGCATGATGGCCAGGCTTGGGAGCGTCAGGTTAGGCGATGCACGCCATTCCTCCCTCCGCCGCCGAAGGCGGGGAGGGTGGCGCGCGGAACGCGCGACGGGTGGGGTGTCTCCGCGAGCGAGATCTCTAAAGCAAGGTATTTGCAGGCTGTTCAGGCCAATCGCTGAACACTTGTCGGCGGAGAGACCCCACCCGTCCGCCCTGCGGGCGGCCACCCTCCCCGCGCTCTCGCCTTCGCGAAGCCGAGGCTTCGCTCCCCCCTGCGCGAGAGGCTTCGCTTCGGCGGAGCAAGGTCGCGCGGCGGAGGGAGGTTTCGCGCATATAACACCTACGAGGGGCCGGCCATGAAACGCAAACTCGTCATCATCGGCAACGGCATGGCGCCCGGCCGCATGCTCGAGCATCTCTTCGAGGCGGCGCCCGGCAAATACCAGGTTACGATCTTCAATGCCGAGCCGCGCGTCAACTACAACCGCATCATGCTCTCGCCGGTGCTGTCCGGCGAGAAGACCTATGAGGACATCGTCACCCATGATGACGGCTGGTATGAACGCCATGGCGTCGAGCTTCACCGCGGCAACAAGATCGTTGCCATCGATCGGGCAAGGAAGACTGTTCTCGCCGAGGACTGCAAGCAGGCGGCCTATGACCGGCTGGTGATCGCCACCGGCTCGATGCCGATCGTGATCCCGGTGCCTGGGCATGACCTGCCGGGCGTCCTCACCTATCGCGATCTCGACGATGTCGAGCGCATGCTGACCGCAGCGAAGGGCGGGGGGAACGCCGTCGTCATCGGCGGCGGGCTCCTCGGGCTCGAGGCGGCGGCCGGACTCGCGGTACGAGGTATGAAGGTTACCGTCCTCCATCTCATGCCGACGCTGATGGAACGCCAGCTCGATCCGGCGGCGGGCCATCTCCTGCAGCGGGCGGTAGAGGCCCGTGGCATTCGCGTCATCACCAAGGCCAACACCAAGGCCATTCTCGGCGACAAGAGCGTCGAG
>Ga0187894_10000924_pt1 | contig 39166 bp, 34 predicted proteins | sample GBC1701081metaG_FD_136650 | JGI IMG/M metagenome (GOLD analysis project Ga0187894, IMG submission 136650) | White microbial mat communities from a lava cave in the Kipuka Kanohina Cave System on the Island of Hawaii, USA - GBC170108-1 metaG ... | reverse complement strand
TGAGCCTCACTGCTCGTTCTTTGTTTTCGGTTTGGCGGGTTCGATGTCGAGCTCCGGAATGCCAAACTGGCCTTCGAGTTTCGCGAGTTTTTCGAGGTCAACCGGCCCGACGATGTTCACGACCGTCAGCTCTCGCACGTCGGTGCTGAGCACCGCCAGACCACCGACCGTTTCGCCGTTCATGAGCAGGTAAACTTCGAGGTTGCCTTCTTTCTTGCTCATCACGTTGACCAGTCGCGTCCAGCCTGGACCACGTAGCTGCGTGCGGATCGTTTCCATGTCGGCCGCGGTGTACTGGCCTTCGTTCTCAAACTCAAAACTCCTGACGTAGATCCCTTTGATACCGGCGACCAGCTTTTTGATTTCGCGTTCCTCAACGTCCTGATCCGAGAAGACCCTCGACGCCAGGCGCATTAGCCGTTCGTCGATGTTGACGTCGACTGACTGGCTGGCCTTCGCGGCGAGATGATCGAGACTGCTGAGTTGGAGCCGGGAATCCTGGGCTCTTGTTGCCGCCGCGGAAGCGGCGATAAGCAATAGAGCGAGTAGCGGCGCGGCCAGTTTAGTTTGGAAGAGTGTTTTCATGACTACTCCGTTTGTCTTGAGTTCTGCGGTAAGCCGAATTTAACTTTTCACTGGCCAGCCGCAGCGCAAACATCAATTGTTGTTTCGCGGCGAGTGCTTCCCGGCGGTCATAATTCGTTACTCGCGGCTTAATTCTTTTGGGTGCGTCGGTGGACGCGGATAAAGGCGGACCAATAATCGGGTCGGCTGGCTGGGCGATCGCGACCGCGGGGATCGAAGCGTCGTAATTACGAGTTTGTAACCAGAGCCCGCCGGCCAGCAGAGCCATCACGACGGTGGCCGCGATTGCGAGCCAGGGAAAATGGTTGCGACGCGATCGTGAAGTCGATAACTCTTCGGGAAGCTTCAGAGGTTTCGGCTGATAGCGCAGCGTGCCGAGGATCTCTTCGAGTTGTTGAATCTGCGGGTCAGGCTCGCCGCTTTTGTTCCACAAATAGTCGTCGTTCATACTCCCTCCGTAAGCGTGAGCTTCTCGCGCAGCAATTTCATTCCGCGATGAAGATTGACGCGTACTGACGCCGCCGTTAGTCCCGTGCGCTCGGCGATCTCCGGTCCAGTCATGCCTTCCACCAAACGCAGCACCAGAGTTTCTCGATACGCCTCCGGCAGGCCTCGAATCAGTTCCAGAATCTCTGCTGCCTTCGACTCCTGTTTGTCTGTGCCGCGCATCTCGTCAGTGATCTCAACCGTCTCTCGCGAGCGCCGGTAATAATCAACCGCACGATTCCGAGCGATCATCGCGATCCATGGACCAAAGGCGGAACCATCGCGCAACGTGTGAAGCTTCTTGAAAGCATGCAGGAAGATGTCCTGCACGAGATCGTCAACTTCCATTCGCGGCACGCGCGCCAGCAGAACGCCGTGCACCAGTGGCGCGTAGAGATCGTAGAGACGCCCGAACCCTTCGCGGTCACCTTCGAGCACCGCCTTGACCAAGGCGATTTCGACGGGCATTTCCGTTGCCTGTTCAGGAACGGCCTCGGCCAATGGATTAATCATCAGCATGTTGGCGGTCGCCATGACACGGATTAAGACGGGAGAGAGGAAAGGAGTGTTAACAAACTTCTACGCTGCAATTTACGCAGCGTCATCCGCGGGTCGAGTGCTTACTACGGGAGAAGATACCACAGGGTTTTCTTCTGAGGTGAGCTTTTTTAGCTCCGGCGACGCCGAGACCAGCCGCGTTCGCCAGGTATAAACCGTGAATATAACCAGCACGGCAGTGCCGGCGACGCCGCCTTCGATTCCGTAACTGCCGCCGGTGAGCCACGCCGGACCGAGGTCGTTTCCTCTGAGCAGCGGATTCGAGACGAGATTGAGGCCGCTGACTGGTAAGCCAAAGAACGCGCCGAGCGCCCAGTTCCACGACCAGTGCAGACCTAACGGAAACCACAAACTGCGCGTACGCAAGTAGCCAATCGCCAGCCAGAGACCCGCGAGCGAGGTGTTGATGAAGGTCATCCCCAACGTCGCATTTGGATTAGAAAGATGAACGTAGCCGAAGAACAGCAATGTAACAACGATACCTAACCACGCCAGGTGCGCGCGCGAAAATGTTTGCAGCGTATAACCTCTGAACAGCGCTTCCTCCGCCAGTGCGGCCATGAAAAACAAGAAAGCTGAACCAGCCAATGAACGAAAGATCGGCAGAATTACTCCAGCGCCGCCAAACGAGAAACGTAATCCTCCTCCGGCGGCGGCGATGCCCACGGCGACTGCAAGCGCCACAAAACCGATCGCAAAACCAACCAAAAGATCTCGCAACCAGTTTTGCTGAAACGTGAGTCCGAGAGATCGCCACGGCAGACCCTCGAGCCAACGCGCGCAAACGTAGCCTGCGCCGAGGGAAGCGAGCAGCAACGAAATGCGAAAGATCAGGTCCGGCAGGAACCCGAGTCCTGGAAGTGGCCCAAGCTGATAGAGCGCCACGTAGACGCCTCGCAGAATCGTCACGATCACCAGGCGAATGGCGATAAACACGAAGACGAACAGCAGGGCTCGCCAACCGCTGCGTAGGCGGCCATACTCGTTGAAGAAGATCTTGTGCATTGCGCGTCATTCTAAGCCACAGCTTGACCAATGCTCCATCGTTAATCTTCCTGATGAAGTTTTGAATTCAAGCTTTAGCTTGCCAAGCGCAGCCTAAAGGCTGAACTCAAAACAGGACCCAATCCGTGTTGTCGGTGTTTGTCTGTGGCTGTAAACTGAATGCTCCCGCATGAACGACAACACGGAAAACCTGACCCCCGAGCGCAGGGAGCGAATTCGCCGCCGCCGCCGTGCGCTGCTGTGGGTTTTGGGCATCACCGTCCTGCTGCTGCTGGCCATCATCGTCTCGCAACAGCTCTGGCTCTGGACGGTCGTCAAGCCCGATACCGCCGCCGATGCGCTCGTTCTTTACGCGCTCTCGACACTCAACTTCGTCGCCTTCTTCGTCTTCCTTTTCATCTTTGTTCGCAATCTGCTCAAGCTGCGACGCGAACGACGCGAGCGCCAGCTCGGTTCGAAAGTAAAGACGCGCCTGCTGGTCTACTTCATCTCGATCAGTTTCCTGCCGATCACGGCAATGGCCGTCTTCTCGTACCTGTTTCTCAACCGTTCGCTGGAGAAGTGGTTTTACGTTTTGCCTGACGAGATTCTGCAACAGGCAACTGAACTAAGACGCGAAACAGTCGTTAACCAACACCAGGCACTGCGCGACACGGCGTCGCTGCTGGTGATGTTGCTCAACCAGCAATCGGTCGATCAGCGTCAGGCCACGATCGATCAGATTGTCGCTTCCGGTCAGCTCGTTGGGGTTGAGATTGTGGCGAATGATGGAACGGTGGTGGCCAAGAGTCGCGCCGAGCTTCCTGACGAAGATGCCGGGAAACTAGACCAGTTGTTCAATGAAGCGCGCAGTTATCGTGGTCCAACCGGCGCGAATCTCGCGGACGGCAAAGAGTTCGATGTGCTGGGTGTGCAGTTGAATCCGTCGGAGGCGTTGATTATCGCGCCGCAAAAACGCGCCGCGACAAACATCACCGACGTGGTTACGGGCTCTGAACGCGATTATCAGGATCTGGTGCGAAAACAGCGGCGCGTTCGTCTGCTCGGACTCTCGACGCTCGGTTTGATGACGTTCATTCTGTTGTTCGCTTCCAGCTGGATCGCGATCTATCTCGCGCGAGGCATTGCCACACCGATCAAAGCACTCGCCGAAGCGTCGAACGAAGTTGCGCGCGGTAATCTTTCGCATCGCGTGACCACTATCGCCGACGACGAGTTGGCCTTGCTGGCGGAATCGTTCAACCAGATGACAACGCAGCTCGAGGAAAACCGGCGGCGCATCGAGGCGGGCGCGGCGGAGTTGCGCGACAAGAACCTCGCCTTGCACGAACGGCGCAACTACATCGAAACCATTCTCCAGTCGTTGACCACGGGCGTCGTCTCGCTCGACGAGAACGATTGCATCACCACGTCGAACGCCGCAGCGTCGCGCATGCTCGGTCTCGATGACAAGCTCGACGAGAATCCGAAGCTGAGCGCAATGATCGCGAACGAAGACCGGATCGTGGTCGATCGACTACTCCGGCGCGCGCGCCGCACCGGACACGCGACAGAGCAAACGCAACTCGAAAGCGGCGCGAATGGCGGTGGCGCGCTGCCAGTCGCGATGACGGCCACGGCCTTGCGCGGTTCTGTCAGTCCGCGACGGGGCGTCGTGCTGGTGATCGAAGACCTTTCGGAATTGTTAGCCGCACAACGCGCAGCGGCGTGGAGCGAAGTCGCGCAGCGGATGGCTCACGAGATCAAGAACCCGTTAACGCCGATTCAACTTTCAGCCGAAAGGATCGCCAAGAGCTACGCGCGCGTCGCCGGGAACGGCAATGGCAGCACTAACGGCGACGGCGCTGATGAAAAGCGCGTGGCCGCGGTGATCAACGAATGCACCGAGACGATCACCCGCGAAGTGGCCGGGTTGAAAGCGATGGTCGACGAGTTTTCGCGTTTTGCGCGCCTGCCCGCAACGCGGCTCGAGTCTGCGAACCTGAATGAAGTAATTAGCCAGGCGGTCGGGCTGTACAAAGATCGGCTTGACGGCGTAAGCATCAACCTGAACCTCGATTCGGATCTTCCGTTGGCATTGCTGGACATCGAGCAGATCAAACGTGTCTTCGTGAACTTAATCGACAACGCGATCGCCGCCCTCGCCTTGACACCCGAAAAACGAATTACGATAACAACGAGTCACGATGCGGAACGCAGTCTGATTCGCGCGGAGGTTGCAGATACGGGGCAGGGAATCGAAGCGGGAGATTTCCGGCGGCTCTTTCAGCCATATTTCTCCAAGCGCGATAGCGGCACCGGTTTGGGACTCGCAATCGTTCAGCAAATAATTCTGGAACACGGCGGACGCATTCGCGCCGAGAAGAACGATCCGCGCGGTGCGAAGTTTCTCATCGAGCTGGGCATTGCCGATTTTCGATTGCCGATTGGGGGCATTGCCGATTTTTGATTTTCGATTGCCAATTGCCAATTACACCAAGCAAACAGTTCGCAGTAGCTTTTGGATTTTCCAATCGACAATCGAAAATCGAAAATCGAAAATAAATAGATGGATTCGATTCTCATCGTTGACGACGAACGCGGCATTCGCGACACGTTGCGCGCCGTGATGGAAGACGAAGGCTTCGTTGCCGACGCCGTCGCCAGCGGTGAGGAATGTCTGAAAGCGCTCGGCAGGCGCGCTTACGGTTGCATTCTGCTCGACGTTTGGCTTCCGGGAATCGACGGGCTTGAGACGTTGAAACAGTTGCGCGCTGCGGGTTCGGAAGCCGCCGTCGTGATCATCTCCGGTCACGGCAACATCGAAACAGCCGTGCGCGCGACGAAGCTCGGCGCGTTTGACTTCATCGAGAAACCGCTTTCGATCGAGAAGACGGTTTTGACCGTGCGTAATGCGCTGCGCCAACAGCGGCTTGAGTTAATAAACGCAAACATGGCCGCCGCACTCGCGCGCGAGTACACGATGGTCGGCGAGTCGGTCGCGATGCGGGCGTTGCGCAAACAGATCTCGGTGGTGGCGCCGACTGACGGCCGTGTTTTGATCTACGGTGAATCCGGAACCGGAAAAGAGCTGGTCGCGCGTGCGATACATGCGGAGTCGCGACGTGCGGCCGCGCCGTTTGTTGAAGTCAATTCCGCGGCGATTCCCGAAGAGTTGATCGAAAGCGAACTGTTTGGGCACGTGAAGGGCGCGTTTACCGGAGCCACCGCTGCGAAAAAAGGAAAGTTTGAACTTGCGGACGGCGCCACGATCTTTCTCGATGAAGTCGGCGACATGAGCCCGAAGGTGCAGGCGAAGGTGCTGCGCGTGTTGGAGGAGCAACGCTTCGAACCGGTCGGCAGTGGTACGTCGATCACTGTAGACGTGCGGCTGATCGCCGCAACAAACAAGCGTCTCGACGTTGAAATCGAGAATGGTAATTTTCGCGCCGACCTTTTTTATCGCCTCAATGTGATTCCCTTTGAACTACCACCCTTGCGCGAACGTCTCGAAGACGTGCCGCTGCTCGTCGACTACTTCAACCGGCACTTCTCGCAGTCGTACGGCAAGAAGCCGAAGCAGTTTCTGCCGGAGGCGTTGGAGGAATTGCAATCGTATTCGTGGCCGGGCAACGTGCGCGAATTACGAAACACGATCGAGCGCGTCGTGATCATGCATCCCGGCACGAAAGTCTCAGCTACCGATCTGCCGCCTCACGGCAAGGAAGAACCGCCCGCAGCTTCGTTTCGCTTTCCGTCCTTTAAAGAAGCGACCGAGGCCTATCATCGCGAGTTCATCCAGCGCAAGCTGGAGGAAGCGGATGGCAACGTCTCACGCGCGGCCGAATTGATGGGCGTCGATCGCAGCCATCTCTATCGCCGCATGCGCGCCCTCGGCATTCAAAACCGCGCTTAAAGTAATAAACCACATCTGCTCTAGTAACTCTTGTCCGTGTTCGTCCGTGATCATCCGTGGCTCATTTACAAAACTTTACACAAGCATGACTAACTCGCTACAGCCGGCGTGCTATCCTCTCCGCGCCTACTCGCACGTTCAGTTCGAGTTCAACTACTCAGCAGCGTTTTTCTCTCTCGATGGGCCACATACGCGAGCAGTTCCGTTCCAAATGGGCCGTCGGCCTTTCGATTCTTGCCGCGTTCCTTGCGGGTTTCGGCGTTTCATTCCTGTCTCGCACTACTGTTCCGCCCGTTGAAGCCAGGACGGCCGTAGCAGATTTTCGTGTTGAACTTCCCGAAGGGGAGACAGTCGTCACGATCACCGATCGCGATCCGGGCGGCGAAGAGTTGGGACGGTTAACGATTCAACGGCAAGGCGACACGATCTCGGGAGTGCCCGTTATCGAAAAACACATCGCGCCGCGTGACCACCTCAGCACTGACGACGTTGCCTTTCTGCGCCGTGAAATAGGTGCGGAGATTTCGACGTCAGATTCACCGTGGCAACGTGCCAACAACCTGCGGTCGTGGCTGGTTCGCCGTTATCGGCTCGGCTTTCCGGGTTTGAGCACACGCAATCCGCGCGAAGCATACGAACAGATGAAACTCGGCCAGCCCGTGCTCTGCGGCAACCTGGCGCAGATCTATGCGGCGCTGGCGGAATCGTTAGGACTGACGGCGCGCACTGTCGGGTTGAGCGTCGCCGTTCAGAACGGGCAGTTTGGTGTCGACACCCACGCCGCCGCCGAAGTGTGGCTGCCGGAGATGGGCGGCTGGATCTACGAGGATCCGACGTTCAACTGCTACTGGCAGATCGATGGTCAGCCCGCAAGCGCAATGCAACTGCACGATGCGGTGATGGACCAGCGACGCATCGCGTTTGCGCCAAAAGATGCGGAAACCGAACGGCGGCTAAAAGACTACTATCTCGACCCGCGTTTGTACTTCCGTCACGTCTCGTACGAGTACAAACCCGGCGGCGCCGTACTCTATTTCGCCGACAGACGTCTCGAGCCACTGAACCTGCGCGATAGGAACTGGATTCACACCGACAAGCGCATCGATATTCAACGTCTCGACACAAACGAAAACCTCGTAATCGAGCGGCGCTCGGAGATCTCACCCGGTGTTTTTGTGCAGTTAATCGGCAACGATCTGTTTGTGCGCGACCGGCGCGAGCGCAGTCCCGGCATCCGGGTACGTTCTTCGACCGGCACGGTCGAAGGGTGTGCGTATCTACACCAACGCGCGCAGGATCTCGGTCTGTTCAGCGGCACGAATCTCGCGCGCAACCCGTCGTTTCGACTCATCACCCGTTCCAACCAGCTCGCCGACGATTGGTCCGTCGCCGGGCCAGTGCAGGCGATGACCGTTTCCGGCGGACAAGCGATGGCGGCGCTCGCGGGCGGCAAGTTGTGGCAACGAATTCCGGTGCGGCGTAACGGCAAATACTTGCTGTACGCCCGGGTAACTGTCACCCGCGGTTTCGTAAACTGGTCGATTGCGGATCCCGAGCGTGGTCCAAAATCAGTCGGCACGATCGAGCCGGAACGAATCAGCGAAGTCGTCTCGGACATTGTCGAGAGCCAGAGCGGTTATCTCGACATCGGCTTCGACCTCCCTGCCGGCGGCGCTTTCCGCGTAATTGACGTGATTGTGACAGAGGCCCCACGTTTTGTGCCTACCAATTAGTTTTCATTCCCGTCAGGAAACTTACGTTGACAACCGATCTTCAAATAGCTTAGTAGTTAAGTTCTCGTGCGCGTTTGTGCGAGAAAGAGGTTGGGGATAAATGGATTTTACGACAAAAGAACTGCTGAAGCGGTACGCAAAGCTGGCCATCGGACAGCCGTTTTCGCCGGTGTTGCTCAACATTCTGGTCACGTCCGTGTGCGACATGCGCTGCACGCACTGCTTTTTCACTGACGAGCTCGACGATCGCCCGCGCAAAAAGTTGCAGATGAAGACGCACGAGATCGAGCGTATCTCGGAAACTCTCGGCGGCAATCTTGGCGTTCTGATTCTGGCCGGCGGCGAGCCGTTCACGCGCAAAGACCTGCCCGAAATCGCGCGCGCGTTCTACACCAACAACAAGCTCGAATCGATCTACATCATGTCCAACGGACAAATCCAGAAGCGGATTTTTCCGGATGTGACTCGGATCTTAACCGAGTGTCCAACGCTGAACGTTACTGTCGCTTTGGGTATCGACGGTCTAAAAACCGAGCACGAGAAGATCCGGCAGAAACCCGGTTCCTGGGACATCGCGATCGACACCGCTCGGCAGCTTCAACAGATCAAGAAAGAGTACCCGCAGCTCGACGTGCAAACGTGTACCTGCTTCATGAATTCGAACCAGGACACGATCTTCGAGTGGTACGACTTTCTCAAATACGAGCTCAAGCCCGACAAAGTGAACTTCAACTACATTCGTCCACCTTCAGCGGATCCGAAAGAGCTCGACATCGACCACTCGCGCTATGCACGCCTGGCCCAAATGATCGACGACGATTCGCGTCACGCCGCGATCAAGAACAACTACACCGGCAAAGCCGGTTTCTTTAAGGCGGCGATCGACATCTACATGCACGGTCTGATCGCGAAAACGCAGGAAACACAGACCGCGCAGATGAAGTGTTACGCCGGCACCGCCGGCGGCGTGATCTACGACGAAGGCACGGTTTCGTCGTGCGAAAACCTCGCGCCCATCGGCAACCTGCGCGATTTCGATTGGAACTTTCAAAAGCTCTGGTTGTCGCCGGCGATGAAAGAACGCCGCAAACACGCCGCCAGTGGTTGTTTCTGCACGCACGAATCCAACAGTTACTACCCGTCGCTGCCGTTTAATCCGGGTCACTTGATCCGGATCAAGAGACTGGAGCGCGAGATGAAGAAAGCGCGCCGCGAGATTGACGGCGGCTTGGGAATTGCCGATTGCCAATTGCCGATTGTTGATTGAGATGTCGACTCAGCCTCGGATACCAAAGATACTGATCATCTCGTCCGACACGGGTGGCGGGCATCGTTCGGCTGCCGCGGCGATCGTCGCCGGCGTGCAGAAGTTTCTGGATGGCGAGTCGTATGCGATCCGCGTGGTGCGCGCGATCGAGGAGTCGCACCATCTCGCCGACAAGCTGGTCCGTCTTTACAACTGGATCCTGCGTAATCGCCAGCACTGGATGAAGTACTACTACTGGATGATCAATCGCATTCGTCCAGACACGCGCGAGTTTTTTCATAAGCGGTGCGTTGGTTACGTCCGTAACCTGTTTGAACGCTGGTGTCCACACATCGTCGTCAGCGTTCACCCGTTGACTCAGCACATTTTCGGCCGTGTGCTCAGGGAACTGAATCTTGCCGATCGTGTGCCGCTCGTTTCGGTGGTGACCGATCCCTGTTACGGATTCTGGAAAGGTTGGGCGTGCGACGCGGTCACGCTTTACCTGGTCGCGAGTGAAGAAGCACGGCAGCAGTTGATCGATTACGGCGTGTCGCCCCAGCGGATCAAGATCTCGGGCATGCCGGTCCATCCGAAGTTTGCTTATCCGGGCGAAGAAGCGGCGCAAGCCGCGCGTCGCGCCCTCGGGTTGGATCCGGACAAGTTCACTGTTTTCGTCAACGCGGGTTGGATCGGCGGCGGCAACATTCCGCAGATCTTCCGCGAGCTCGTCCAGGGCGAACTCGACGTGCAGGCAATCTTCCTGGCCGGAAAGAATGAAGACCTGCGTGCGGTGGCGGAGTCGATCGCGACTGAGGCGCCGTTCCCGGTCAAGGTGATCGGTTATTCAGACGAGATCGAGCAACTGATGAGCGCGGCGAACGTGATGATTTCGAAGCTCGGCGGGTTGACGACCTTCGAAGCGCTCGCGTGCCGCGTGCCAATCATCGCCGACGTGATCACCGATCCGATGCCGCAGGAAGCGGGCACCGCGAAGTTGATCGCCCAACGCGGCGCCGGCGTGATGTTGAATCGGGCGAGCGACGTGGTAAACGTTGTGCGCCGGATGATGGAAGACGAAGTTCACTATTCGCGAATGCGCGCGGCGACTGCGGGCCTCGCGTTGCCAAACTCGACCCGTTATATCGTCGAAGAGATTGCTGCACTCATTCCGCAGCCTGATAAAACTGTTCTAAGCGAAGTCGCCTCAGCCTAAATTACATATAAATCCGTGTCCTCAGCGGATCGACAACCGTGGATTCTCGGAATCAGCGCGTCGCATAACGGCTCCGCCTGTTTGTTGCGCGGCGATGAAATTGTCGTCGCTATCCAGGAGGAACGTCTTTCCCGTTTCAAGCGGCATCGCATTTACGGCTGTGGGCCATCGTTGTCGACTGCCTACTGTCTGAACTACGCCCGGATAGATCCCGCCGACTTGGACCTCGTGGTCCTGTGCGTGCAAGGCCGGTTGACGGACCAAAAACACGACATCGGTTTGGATCCTTTCCTCAAAGTCAGATCGAGTGGCGTGCCGATACTGACTATTCCTCATCACTACGGACATGCAGTGAGTGTCTTTGCGACTTCCGGTTTCGCGGAGTCGGCGATTCTCGTCGTCGACGGGGCGGGATCCCCGGTCACGGACTTCACCGCAGCGGAGAAGAGCATTCTCAACGGGCATTCCACGGACGCCTGGGAAACAATCTCGCTTTACTACGCCGACGGTACACAGGTCCTTCCACTTGAGAAGCACGTGGTTGATCAGGGCGCGTGGCTGGTGCCTTACGACTCGGAAATGCCGGGGTTCGGCAGTTTGGGAGGAATGTTCTCGGCTGCTGCGGAACAGATATTTGGCCAATCGAGTGAAGCAGGAAAGGTGATGGGCCTGGCGGCTTACGGCAAGCCGGAGTTTGCTAGTAGCGACTTTTTCGAGATCGAAGGCGGACGGTTTTGTTACAAGCAGACAGTGCCACTGCGGTTTCGACACGAACGCCGTTGGCCCGATGCCGCGCCGGAATACGAAACATTGGCTGCGTCAGTACAAGCAGCGCTGGAAACTGCGTTGCTGTATCTGGTCCAGCACCTTCGCGAACTCTGCGAGAGCAACAATCTCTGTTACGCCGGCGGAGTGGCGTTGAATAGCGTGGCGAACGAACGGATTATTCGTGAGTCGGGTTATGAAAACGTCTACATCATTCCCGCGGCCGAGGACAGTGGCGCGGCGGTTGGCGCAGCGTATTACGGACTGTGGCAGCTCACTGGACACAATTCGCGGCGGCGCCTGCCTCACGATGCGCTCGGCCGCACCTATTCTTCAGCAGAGGTCTCGGCTGCACTTAACGACACGTCGAAAATAAAGATCGTCGATTCAACTGATGTAATCGCCGATGCAGTTGAGTTGTTATGCGACGGAAAGATTATCGGCTGGTTCGATGGCGGCTGCGAGCTTGGCCCACGGGCGCTCGGTCAACGCAGCATCCTGTGCGATCCGCGCCGCCCCGATGGCAAGGAGACACTCAACCGGCGCGTGAAAATGCGCGAAGCGTTTCGTCCCTTTGCGCCGGCAGTGATTCTCGAAGATGCGCCAAACTGGTTTGAGTTTGGCGGCACGTCGCCGGAGAGCCCGTTTATGTTGCGAGTTTGCGAAGTGAATCCGCAACGGAAAGACCAGGTGCCCGCGATCGTGCACGCCGACGGCACCGGTCGACTGCAAACGTTGACTGCCGAAACAAACGGCAGGTTCTATGAGTTGGTCAGGCGGTTTTACGAACGCACCGGCGTTCCCATGATTCTCAACACGTCGTTCAACCGCATGGGCCAGCCAATCGTGGAGACTCCCGCTGACGCGATCGAATGTCTGCTCAGCACCGGTCTTGATTGTTGTGTGTTTGAGGATAGAATTGTCTGCAAAAACAACTTGTAAGCAGATCAGCGAGCCAGTTATGCCTGAATTGAGCGCCTCACACTTTGACCTCTTTTTACTCCGGAACTTTCTGGATGCAACAGCCTGTGCGCAACTGATCGAGGAGATGTGTTCGTCTCCGATCACCCAGGCGCCGGTCTATATTCAGGGGGCGGAGGGTGTCATTCACGAAGACGTTCGCAAGACTACCAGTTTGCATCCTTCCGAAGAGATTACCACGCATGTCCAGGACCTTCTTTTCGCTCAAAAATCGGCCCTCGAGGCCCATTTCGGACGTACTCTGACGGACTGCGAACGGCCGCAGTTTCTCCGCTATCAACCAGGCGACTTCTTCGTGCGTCATCAGGACGGCAACACTGAGCAACTCGAATTCGATCACCTCAGGATCCGCAAAATCTCACTCATCGCGTTTCTGAACGACTTTGCGGCCGAGCCGAAGGAAAACTGTTACTCCGGCGGCGCGCTCAGTTTTTATGATACGAAAGACACCGCTGCCGAATCTTTTCCACTACTGGGCGAGACGGGCCTGCTCGTGGCTTTTCGGGCCGAAACCTATCACGAAGTTTTGCCGGTGACGAGCGGCGATCGGTTCACAATCATCAGTTGGTTCAGATAGGACCATTATTTTGGTTGACACGCGCGTGAGATCGCATTACGCTGCGCCGGTCCCTCGTTAATTCGAAAACTTCTGCCGCAACGTCCAAACCCCCACGTTGTTGGTCTCACTTAACCTCTGAATGCTCACGTTCCTTGGGAGAAAATCCATGAGTGACCAATACAAAAAAGGCTATCCGGAAATTCAGCCGGAAATTGCCCCGGAAATACGTCCTGAAATAAAGCCTGAAATTCAACCGGAAATCGCACCGGAGATTCGTCCCGAAATAAAACCCGAAATTCAGCCGGAAATAGCGCCTGAGATTCGACCTGAAATAAAACCGGAGATTCAGCCGGAGATCGCACCCGAAATAAAGTCTGAAATACGACCTGAAGTAGCGCCCCAGAAAGTGCCACGGCCCATTCCGGAAATCGCGCCGGAGAGGAGACCGATACCGGAAGTGGCCCCGGAAAAAGCACCACGGCCCATTCCGGAAATCGCGCCAGAATCCCCGAAGCGCTAACGCCCCGGGTATCGAGATTGAAGTGGTCACAGGCAAACACGGACGGACACGGACAGCGTTAATTCAGACTTGGTACGCTTTCCTCGTTTTGTTACTGGTCCGTGTCTGTCTGTATTCGTTTGTGGCAAGTTCGGGAATTTGGGTCAGGACCGGATTCAAATCTGGTCGAGGTAATCGTCTATGAGCGCAGAGTCATTAAAGCCAGTTGCTCTCGTCAGCATGCCCACGCTCTCAGCGCGGTTTCCTTCTTTTCAGCTCGCGCTGTTGAAGCCCACGCTGGAGCGTGAAGGCATTCCCGTTCAAACCTTCTCGATGTTCATGTACTTCGGAACATTCGTCGGTTGGCGCATCAATGAAGCGCTTTCGGACGTCTATCCGTGCATGGCCGGCGAGTGGATCTGGACCAAAGCCGCTTTTGGCGACTTTGCCAGAAACGAGGATTACTTCGAGATTTACCGCAGCAATCTCGAGTCGGTCTGCAAACAAGCGGGATGCACGGTGGCTGATTTGGCCGAGATCCGGGAAAACCGGGCGCCGGCATTTATTGACTTCTGTGTTAACAGCGTCGATTGGAGCCGTTTCGGCGTGATCGGTTTGTCGGTAGTGTTTCAACAAACTCTTGCCAGCATCGCGCTGGCGCGGGCCTTGAAGGAACGCTATCCCGAGATTCCGATTGTCATGGGCGGCGCTACGTTTGAAGACGATATTGCCGATGAAATTATGAAGGGCTGTCCCCAGGTTGATTTCATTCACTGCGGCGATGCCGACGAAACACTGCCGAAGACAATCCGCCGTTTGTACAGCAAGGAGTCGCTCGCCGGTATGCCGGGTGTCATGTGGCGCGACAAGGATCAGATCAAGTATGCCGGACGCGCGCCGAACCTGAGCGACATGAACAAAACGCCGGTGCCTGATTTCGACGAGTATTTCTACGCGCGCAAGGAAGGCGGGTACGGCCAGCACAACAGCGCCCAGGAAGTGTTGCTGCCGATCGAAACCGCGCGCGGTTGTTGGTGGGGCGTGAAAAATCACTGCACGTTCTGCGGACTGAATCGCGCGGGCATGGAATTCAGATCGAAGAGCGTCGACAACGTTATTCAACAACTCGACGAGCTTTCACAGCGTTACGGCATACTCGACTTCAACGCCATCGATAACATCATCGAGCCGGAGTACATCGATAAGCTGTTCACGAAATTGGCCGACGCCAACTCTGACCTGCACATTCACTACGAAGTGCGGCCCAGCCTGACGCGCGCGCAGCTCAAACTGATGCGCAAGGGCGGGCTGTTTTCCATTCAGCCGGGCGTCGAAAGTCTTTCAACTCATATTCTCAAGCTCATGCGCAAACATACGACCGGCATGCGCAACCTGGAGCTGATCAAGTGGTCCACCTACTACGGTATCAATAATCTCTACAACATTCTGCTGCGCTTTCCGGGCGAGACGGCGGAAGATTACCGCGCGCAATGTGAGGTGATCTCCAAGATCCATCACTTCCAGGCGCCTTGGGCCATCGCCAAAGCACGCGCCGATCGCGGTTCACCGATGTATACCGAGCCTGAGTCGCAGTCGGTCAGCCGTTTGGTTCCGTCGGCTTGTTACGACTACCTGTTTCCCAAAGATCGCTTCGATCTCAATCGCGTTTCCTACTACTTCGAACACGAGATGGGTAACACGCTTCAGGACAGTGAATACAACGAGATCTACCAGGCCGTCGGCACGTGGCAGTATCACTGGCGGCAGCGTCCGAGGCCGTATCTTCGTTATCGAAAAGCGTGGGCCACGATCCTGATCGAAGACGGCCGCAACTGTTCAACGTCCGTCACATCTTATTCCGATCGTTACGCGAGTCTTTACGAATATTGCGCCGATGCTCGCAGCGCGAAAGAGATCGCGGCGAAGTTCGACGGTGCCCCGTGGGTTGACGAAGCGATCGAAGAGTTTGTCGACCGGAATTTCATGGTCCACTTAGACAATCGCTATCTCAGCCTCGCATTACCAGAGAACGCATACTTCTAAATAACCACCGAGAGACAGCGGCACAGAGTTCTGAATAAGATGTTGCGCGAACCGCATTCCGCCACGCTCGCCTCGTTTCCTGAGCTTTTCCACTCGGAGCGCACTGAGCTGCTCAACCTGCTGCGCGGGCGCGGCATTCTTCACTGTTCACCGACGCAACCGATACTCTCTCGCGATGGTTCTTCAGGACGCTGGATGCTCGATTCTCTGGCCGTCACGCTCTCGACGCGTGGCGCCGAGTTGGCGGGCAAGTGTCTGCTGCAACTCCTCAAACGATTCGATGGGCGACAATTGGCGACTTACGGATTGACCGCCGTTCCGATTCTTCAATCGTGCATTCTTCAGGACCCTAGATACCGCGGGCTCCTCGTCAGAAAGGAACGAAAGCCACACGGATCGCTCAAGCTGATCGAAGGAATCATCGATCCCGGCGAGCCGGTGGTGCTAATCGACGATTCAGTGAGCTCGGGAACCTCAATGGAAGAGGCGACCGCGCGGTTGGAGGAGGCCGGGCTGCGCGTTGAGGGCGGCGTTTGCCTGGTACGTTTTGGTTGGTACGGCGGTTATGCGCGAATGCAGGAGCGCGGCTATCACATGGAAGCCGTCTACGACATCTGGGACGACTTCATCACCACGATGCCGGACGAAGAGCAGCCGCTGGCCAATCCGTCGAAGTGGTTTCCGAAGTTTGAATGGCACGCCGAGCAGGCGCCTGAGCGTCTGCATCCCGCGCAACTCGCGCGCCTCGTCATCTCAGAATACTCGTCGTCGGGCCGGCTGCTGCGGGCGCCGTTAACGTTGGACCATGATTACGATTCATCGGGTGGCGTGTGGGTGAGTATTCGCTCGCGCAGCAACATTCATCAACGCTTTGCTCGCGGCGGGTTCTGGCATTTTCCGCTTGAAACTCCGGGCACTGCGGCGGAAGACGTGGTGATGGGTTCATTGAGCACGGCGGCCCAACTGCCGAATGGTGAAGAGGGACTGAAGATCATCGAGCAGAGCGCGTTTGCCGTTACGTTCTTTAGTGAGTTGGAGCGATGTACGCCGGGACAGCTCGATAACGATCGTTACGGCATCGTGGTGCGCAGTTTGGAGCGGCGCGAAAAGACGGGCGGCGCGTTGCCGCGTATGCCGGGCATCAGAAACGAGTGGCACCAGTTCCAGCATGCGCGCATCAAGAATGCTCAACTCGTCTCGTTTGAACCCTACGAGCTGTTCCGGCACGAGGTGGTGAAAGCAATCGAGCCGGAAGCGGCCTGGCAACCGAGCGGTGTGCCCGTAGGAGAGAAAGTTCCCTGGCACAAAGACCGCGACGTTTGCGGCCGCGTCGCGGAGCGTACGCGAGATCTTGTCGTGGCGCAGTTGTTCGACGTTTCGGAAACCACGGCGCCTCTGGCTGAAGATCTTCTACCGAAGAATGTCGACTCCTGCTACGTCACGGTTTACGTCGACGGGCAGTTACGCGGTTGCATGGGCACGAAGGTTCGCGAACTGGATCATGATTTGAAAAGAATGGCGGAGGCCGCGGTTCGTGATGAGCGATTCAGTGAAAACACCCCAACCGATCCGGATTCTGTCGCCGTCAGTGTTTCGCTGCTCTTCGATCCGCTCGTAATCGGACAAGCCGCACCCGAAGAAATCATTAATTACTATCGCCACGGCGAACAGACGCTGATGGCGTTTCAGGGTGAGCAAGTTGGACTGCTACTGCCGTTTGTTGCCTGTACGTGGAACCTCGATCCGGTGAGTTTCGCTAAAGCGGTGCTCGAAAAAGCCAAACTCAGTGAGCCGCCGTATAACTGGTGCCGGCTTGATTGCGCCACGTGGTTGGCGGATAGTCGTGGACGATGGCCCACAGTGGGCGGCTTTCCTGTGCGGAGCATCGAGTTGTCGCCAGAGGAACTGATCGCGCGTCACACTGAATTGCACCGGCATTATCTACTGCAACACCTGCGACCAGACGGAACCTTTTATTCGCGTTACCAGCCTTTTCACAACCGGCTTTTCGAAGGACTCGATCCGGCAAGGCAAGCATACGGCGCGTGGGTGCTCGCGCGCGCCTGCACGATCTTAGGCGGCAGCGATCTGAAAGAAGCAAGCGACTCGGTAATCGATTCACTCATGCGTGGTCTCTCGTCTGAAGCAGACGACCTGTGGCTTCGCTTTGAAGACGAAACACCTTCAGTGGCCGAGCTATCATTCCTGCTGTTGGCGCTCTGCAACTTACCCACGGACGATCCGCGCCGTGCGTCAATCAAAGATCTGGCAGCGAAGTTGTGGCCCTGCATCGAACTTCCGCACGGACGCATCGCGACACATTGTGGCACGGATGCTTCTCCGGAGATCTTTCAAGACTATTTCCCCGGCCAGGTGCTGCTGGCCCTCGCCACTGCGTGCGCAGAGAACGCCGCGGAGATCGATCAGGAACGATTGCGGTTGAGTTTTCGCTACTACCGCCACCGTTTTCGTTACAAGCGTCACTTCGGACAAGTCACATGGTTGCTTCAGGCTTTCAGCAAATGGTGGGAGGTCACGCGAGAAAAGGCTTTCGCTGATTTTGTCCTCGAAGTCGCAGATTGGCTTCTGGGTTATCAGCAGGATAAGTCCGGCGCCTTTATCAATGACCACCAATCGGAGACGCCCGGCTACACCACGGCGGTTTACCTCGAAGGCCTCGCGGCGGCACTGTCTGTAACTACCGGTCTCCCGGACGAAGGGCGCGACCAAGCCTATCGTTGGGCGTTTATCCAAGGGGTTTCATTTCTCGATCGCCTGATCATCCAGGAACGCGATCAATCGATACTCCCCAATCCCGACTTCGCGCTCGGCGGCCTGCGGCAGGGGCTCTACTACAGCGAAGTTCGCACCGACTTCGTTCAGCATTCGCTTTCCGCCCTCCTGGAATTCACCTCCCGTCAGGGCCGATAGCAGTTAGGCCGTTTGACGGACCTGCACTTTTCACGCTTTAATCTGCCGTCATTTATACTAGCCCCGGTTCAAATTCAGGAGAAACATAGCTAAGTGAGTCTTTTGCTTGAGGGAAAACGCGCGTTCGTCACTGGTGGAACGCGTGGAATTGGTGCGGCCATCTGCAACATCTTTGCCCGCGAAGGGGCGGATGTAGCCTTCAGTTACAACTCGCGCGAGGACCTGGCCGCCGAGATGAGCAGCAAGATCGAAGCCTACGGACGCCGTGCGTTCAACGCGAAGATCTCGGTCGTGGATCGCGTCGGAATGAAGAAACTCACGCGCGAACTGGTCGAAAAGTGGGGCGGTATCGACATCCTCGTGAACAACGCGGCCATCAACCGCGGTGACAACTTCGCCACCACCACCGACCGCGCGTGGGACGAAGTGATCCACACCAACGTCGATAGTCTTTTCGCCGTTACCAAGCCGATCTACAAACAGATGATTCGCCAGCGAAAGGGGATCATCCTCAACATCACCTCCATCGGCGCCATGCGAGCGCTGCCGACCGCGGTTCACTACGCGACGTCTAAAGCCGCCATGATCGGTTTCACCAAATGCCTGTCGCGTGAGGCGGCGACCTTTGGTGTGCGCGTCAACGCGATTGCGGCGGGAATCTTCGATACCGATCTGGCCCAGGCGCTGCCGGATCGTCTGCTACAAATGCACGACTTCTGGACTTCAGCCGGTCGTCTCGGCCGCCCCGAAGAGCTCGCCGAATACGCCGCGTTCATGGTGAGCGAGCGGAATAGTTTTATGAACGGCGAGATCGTAATCGTCGACGGCGGCGCGATCACTTAGAGCCACGGACTTACACGGACTTGTCCGTTTTATCCGTGGCTTTTATTAAGCGCTCAAGTTCGCGAACGGTACGCTGTATCTCTCCCAACCGGCGAAACGCCGCCGTAGATCTCAGCCAGTCCTTGTTATCAAACGCCGGAATGCCCGAAATAATTTTGCCCGCCGGAATGTCGTGACTCGTCGCGCTCTTTGCTGTCAGGACCACGTCGTCGCCAATCGTTAAGTGACCCGCGACTCCGGCCTGTCCAGCCAGAATAACCCGATTGCCAATATGCGAACTTCCCGCCAGTCCGACTTGCGCACACAGCAACGAATCTTCTCCGACGGTACACGAGTGACCGATCTGCACGAGGTTGTCGAGCTTGGCGCCGCGTCCGATACGACTCTCACCGACTGACGCGCGATCGATTGTCGTGCCCGCACCGATCTCGACGTCGTCTTCAATCACGACTCTTCCGGTTTGGGGAATCTTGAGCCAGCGCTTCTGTTCGTCCTTCGCGTAACCAAAACCGTCGCAGCCGATCACAGAGTTGTTGTGAATCACGACGCGCTCGCCGATAACGGTCCTTTCACGAATCGCCGTGCCGGAATGGATGGTTGACTCTTTGCCGATTGAAACGTCTTCGTAAATCGTCACGTTCGGATGGATGCACACGCCTTCCGCGATCTCGACATTGCGGCCGATCACTGCGCAGGCGCCGATCGCCACGTGAGTCGCGATGCGCGCGGTAGGATCGATGACGGCCGAAGGATGAATGTGCGCGGTAAGCTGCGGTTCGGGATGAAAGATGCGCAGCGCGCGTGTGTAGGCGAGGTAGGGGTCTTTCACGCGCAGGATCGCGATGCGGCGATCGGTTTGCGCTTCTTCGCTGAGATAGATCGCTGAAGCGTTCGTCGTGTTTACGCGTGGCGTGTAGCGTGGGTTGGCGAGAAAAGTGACGTGTCCTTCGCTCGCTTCGTCAAGCCCGGCCGCGCCGGAGATCTCGATGTCGCCAGTTTGTCCTTCGACGCGGGCGCCCGTCAGTTGCGCAAGTTCTGAAAGTTTCATGGCGCCCGAAGTGTAGCTGTTTCCCGCAAAGGCGCAAAGACGCAAAGGAAGGCAAGAACAAACAGTTTTCCTGGCGCCTTTGCGGGAAAAACTCACTTCACATTATCGAGACGGGATCGATCTCCAGGTTGACAGAGCGCAGGTTCACGCCGTTTTCGGCCGCGGATTTGAGGGCCGCGTCAGCGACTTCGCGCAGGTGACGGCGGCTACGTGATTTGAGGAGGAGCTGGAAACGGTGTTCGCCTTTGAGCCGCGAGAGCGGCGCCGGTGCAGGTCCGAGTATGCGGCACTTTCGGCCTTCGTTCGCGGCATCGAGTTGTTTACGGAGCTCGAGACTGTCGTTGCGCACGCGGGTGAGGTCCGGCCCATGAACCAACAGGCTCGCCAGCGCGACGAATGGCGGGTACGAATGGTTCTGCCGATACTGAACTTCTTCGTTGTAGAAACCTTCGTAATCCTGTGCGCACGCGTGGCGCAACGCGTAGTGATACGGATGGTAAGTTTGAATTAAAACTTTACCGGGCCGATCGCCGCGGCCGGCGCGTCCGGCCACCTGAGTTATTAACTGGAACGTTCTTTCCGCGGAACGAAAGTCCGGCAAAGCCAAACCGGCGTCAACGGAAACGACGCCGACCAGCGTGACGTTCGGAAAGTCGTGGCCCTTCGCCAGCATCTGCGTGCCGACCAGCGTATCGATCTTTCCCGCGCTGAAATCCGATAACGATTGCTCGAAGACGCGACGCCGCGCTGTGGTATCGCGGTCGATGCGCGCGACGCGCAGGGCGGGGAAGAGTTGCGTCAACATCTCTTCGAGTTGTTCCGTGCCTTCGCCGACGTAGTAGATGTATTTCTTGCCGCACGACGGACAAACCTTCGGCACTGCCCGGCGGTGGTTACAGTAGTGACAGATGATTACACGTTCACTGCGATGGTAGGTGAGCGTGACGTCGCAGTTTGGACATTGAATTGTTTCGCCACACGAGCGGCAGAGAATGAAGCTCGAATAGCCCCGGCGATTCAGCAGGATGATCGATTGCTCGCGACGTTCGTAAGTTTCCTGAATGGCTTCGAGCAGCTCGTCCGAGAAGACACGCGGTTTGCCGTGACGGAGAAACACATTGCGCATGTCGACGATGCGGGCTGTGGCCATCGGCCGCGCCGCGATTCGTTCGGGCAACGTCAGTAAACGATATTTTCCGGCGCGGGCGTTGTGAAACGATTCGAGCGATGGCGTGGCGGAGCCGAGCACGACCGTGGCCGATTCTTTTTGCGCACGCACGATCGCGGTGTCGCGTGCGTTGTAATACGGCGATTCCTGTTGCCGGTAGGTCGATTCGTGTTCCTCGTCGACAACTATCAAGCCGAGATTTTGCACCGGCGCGAAGACGGCTGAACGCGTGCCGATCACGACGCGTGCCTCGCCATTCTTGACGCGTGTCCACTCGTCGAAACGTTCGCCGCGTTGAAGTGACGAATGAAAGATCGCGACTCGATCGCCGAAGTGACTGCGCAACCGGCGCGAGAAGACAGGCGTGAGCGCGATCTCCGGCACGAGCATCATCGCGGAGCGGCCACGTTCGAGCGCTGCACGCATCGCGCGAATGTAGATCTCGGTCTTGCCACTGCCGGTTACGCCGTGAAGCAGAAAGGCACCGTAGGTCTCCGTGTTGACCTGCTGTTGGATCTTTTCGAGCACCGAACTCTGCGCTGATGTCAGCGTGAAGTCTTCGGCTGGTAGCGCTGACGAGTGCGCCAGCGGATCGCGACGCACGGCCTCGCTAAAAATCTCGAGCACGCCTTTCTTTTCCAACGAGGAAACAGTCGCGGCTCCAACCGCAGCTTTTTTAAGAAGCTCTTGCAACGGGATCGATCCGTTTTCCCGAAGCGCATTCAATACGCGTTGCTGGGCATCCGTGGTTTTTTCGGGCTTCAAATCCGTGGCTCTAACAAACTTTCGCAACTTCGCCTTCACCACCGCAGCGCCTACGGTTTGCGGCCGCGGATTGATGCCCGGCGGCAACGTAGCCTTGATTACTTCACCCAGCGGCGAGGCATAGTAGTCCGCGACCCACTTTGCGAGTTGCAGGATCTCAGGCGTGCAGACCGGAATCTCGTCGACGATGCGCTCGGCCTCTTTGAGCTCTATTTCGTCGAGTTCGATGTCGGTTGGGAGTTCGTCATGAAGCGCGACGATATAGGCTGTTCGCAGCTTGCGCCCGAATGGGACCATGATGCGCGCGCCAAGTTGTGCGTGAATACTCTGTTCGGGCGTGAGCCGGTAGGTGAAAGTCTGCGCGACGTGGACAGGCACCGCGACTTCAACAAAACGTGGGCCATAAAAAGGCGCAAGAGGCACAAGGGAAGGAGTGGGAGCCGGGGCAGCAGTTGCCGCGGACGGCTCATCTCCCTCAATCGCCTTTTGTGTCTCTTGTGCCTTCTTGTGGTGCAGCATCAAGATAGTCTCGAACCTTTTTCAAGTCTTCCCACGTCTCGCGTTTCTTCGACGGATCGCGCAGCAGGTAGGCTGGATGAAACGTAGGCATCACCTTGATGCCTTTGTAATCGTGAAATCGACCGCGCGCGCGGGTGATGCCTTCGCGCGTGTCCAGCAGGTTTTTCATCGCCGTGTTGCCGAGCACGACGATTATTTCGGGCTGCGCTACCGCAATCTCGCGCTCGAGAAACGGTTTGCAGGTTGCGGCTTCGTCGGGCATTGGCGCGCGGTTGCCGGGTGGGCGACAGCGATTGACGTTACCAATCAACACTTCTTCGCGTTTCATACCAATCGCTTCGATGATCTTGGTGAGCAACTGTCCGGCGCGGCCGACGAATGGTCGTGCCTGCGCGTCTTCGTCAGCGCCCGGCGCCTCGCCGACAAACATCAAGCGTGCTTTGTGATTACCCTCGGTATGGACCACGTGCGTGCGTTCGAGGTGCAGCGGGCAGCGAGTGCAATTTCCGATTTCCGCGTGGATTTGTTCGAACGTCTCAGTTGAGGGAGTTAGTTTCTTTGGAGCGGGTGCCAGTTCACCAAACAAGGAGAATTCTGTTTCCTCCTGGCGTTGAATAGGCGGCGGCGCAGGTTTAACGGGCTCCGGCTCAACTTCGAGACGAATTCCCTCGACACCCAGAGCGCGCAGGTGCTCGAGCTGTTTCTTCGTTTGGGTTACGAGTTGTTCGACTTCCGAAACTGGTTTCATGATCGAAGACTGACGATAACATCGAGAATCCGGTTTGCTGCTTCGCTTTTCGAAAGCGTAGGCAGTTCGACCGGTTCCTCGTTCCGGGCAGTGATTATGGTAATCGCGTTACTCCGCGAATCGAAACCGGAGTCGGTGCGCGTCACGTCGTTGGCGACAATTGCGTCGAGTTTCTTGCTGCGCAGTTTCTCGCGCGCGTTAGCGATCACGTTTTCCGTCTCTGCGGCAAACCCGATCACGAGCATGCCGTTCGTGCGTGAAGCGGCGACGTTCGCCAGGACGTCGGGTGTTCGTTCGAGAGTGAGCGTTACAGACTCTTCAGTCTTCTTTATCTTCTGTTGGGCGCGACTCGCCGGACGATAGTCCGCGATCGCGGCCGCGCCGATAAAGACAGATGCCTGCTTGCTCTCGCGTGCAACGGCCTGGTCCATCTCTGCAGCCGACAAAGCCCGGACGATCCTTGCACCAGGAGGTGGATCGACGGTGGTGATGCCAGCCACCACGGTTACGTCGCCGCCGCGTTTCAACGCCGCCTCGGCGAGCGCGAATCCCATTCTTCCCGACGAGCGATTTGAAATAAATCGCACCGGGTCGATCTCTTCACGCGTGGCGCCAACCGTGATCAGAAAACGTTCTCCAACCAGATCCTTTTTTTGCGCAGCTCTTAAGATCTCCAACGCCGCCGCGACGATCTGCTCCGGTTCGCTCAAACGTCCGGGACCAATCGTTCCGCACGCCATCTCACCGGCGTCCGGTTCGACGATGTGCACTCCATCCGCACGCAATCGTTCGAGATTACGTTGCGTAGCCGGGTGCAGCAACATCGTCGTGTTCATCGCCGGCGCGATCAGCACCGGCGCAGAACAAGCGAGATAAGTTGAAGTGAGAAAATCATCTGCGACACCATTCGCGAATTTCGCGATGATGTTTGCTGTTGCCGGAGCGACGATCAGAAGGTCGACAGTCTGCGAAAACGTGATGTGCGCGATCGGATCCGGATTGTCGGGCGCATAGTCGTCGACGATGACGTGCGACCCGGACAAAGCGCGAAATGTCAGCGGCTGCACAAACTCACACGCGCGCTTCGTCATCGCGACGCGAACGTTGCAGCCCGCTCGCTGCAATCCCCGCAGGATCTCGACTGCCTTGTAAGCAGCGATACCCCCGGAGACACCGAGAGCGACACTCGATTTGGCTGAAGGAGCTTGAGGATCTGACGCAGACATCGCGCTTAACGGAAAACGAAGATCAATGTAACATTGCCGAAAGACAGGCGCAATTTACTGAACGGAATGCCTGATATAATTCGCCGTCAACAATCAAAATAGGATAACTCTCGAGCCAGGCGGCAAAATCAATGGCCACTCTCAAGGGAAGATTACCTGCTCTCTTGCCCGCTCTTCTAATCGTCACTCTGCCCTTGTTTGTGTGGGCGCCGTTTGGCGTCAAAGCTAGCCAGGCCAATCAGGCCAGCCAGCGTTCGGATGAGGAATTTGGTCCAGTCGTTCGTGCCTATCTCGGTTATCTCAGAAACGAGCAAGAGGTCGTGGACGACCGTGTCAGCCGGCGCGAGGTGAGTCCGAACTATTACCGTCACAATTCCAACCGCATAAAAGCCTTGCGGCAGATGGCGATACGCCTCGCCCGCGAGACCCACAACGACTACTTGCCGGAGTTGGAAGCAGTCTCCGCCGGTGAACTGGGCCTGCTTTTTGGATCACAACCGCCGGCTCCATCGAGTCTGAAAGCCGGCGAGGTGATTCGGAACACGTTCAGATTCCTTGGGGCGGTTCGGGCCGGCGAGGTGTTTTATCTGTTCGCGCGGCTGGACCCGTACGAGCAGGCCGAACTGTCGGAAAAGGCGGTCTCGACCAAGACCGCGGGCAGCCGCCCCGAGAAAGACCAGCGTTAAAACCGAGAAAAAACATTGTCAGGTGGTCCAAGGACCTATGGTATACTTCGGGCCGGAAAAAGTTCTCCGGCGTTGACACAGTTTTGTGGCAAACTCAAGCCAAATGATTGTTGACACAGGGCTTTTATTAGTGTAATAAATCCCAAGCGTTGTAGCTTTCGACGCGTAATTTCTGGCAATTAAGAGCTTTGCGGGTTTGTGCAACCACAGACTATAGTTTCCCACGACTGTTAGGCCGTCGCGGTACGCAATAAAGACCTTTGTGTTACACATTACGGGAGGAAAGTTGATGATTAGCAAACTTTGGAGCCGCAAGTCCATCGCGACTGCTGTGGCGGTTGCCGTTTTGAGTGCTTACTCAATGGTGGTGTTGGCCGCACCGGGCGCCAAGGCATCAGGCGAGCTGTCGGTGTCAGGGCAAGTTACGGTGAACGGCCAAAAGGTGATTTCTGGCGGCACGGTGTTTTCGGATTCGACGATCAGCACCGCGGCTCAGAGCAGCGCATCGGTGAACATTAGCAAGGTCGGACGTGTTGAACTCGCTCCGAACAGCAATCTTCACCTTAGCTTTGCGGACAACAGCATCACTGCGATGCTTGAAACCGGCAGTGCCCAGGTATCAACGCTGGCCGGGACCACGGTTAACTTGACCACTAAAGACGGTACGGTTCTGGTCGACGGTACTCAAGCGACATCGTTTACGGTGAGCGCGTTCCGTGGTCGCACTTCAGTTGCGACTCAGTCGGGCGTTGCGCAGTTTCGCAGTGGCAACACTTTGAAGCAAATTGCTGCTGGCGAGAGCGCAACCGCGGGTGTTCCGAATCCGCAGACCGATGACGATGACGATGATATGAGCGGTGGCGCACTGGCCGTGTTGCTGCTGGCCGTCGGTGGCGCTGTGGCGGGTGTGCTTTATGCCGCATTCCACAACAACGACCTGAACTTCGGTGGCAGCGTTACCGTAGTCAGTCCGACCAAGTAAGATTCGTTTAGCTTGAGTAAAAACACTGTGGCACTGGCTACCAGCGCTGCGGTCACCTGAATTGACCTTGCGGGTCACGCGCAGTTGTCGCGTGACCCGCAAGGTTTTGTAAAGCCCTCGACGCTCGAACTGCGCGCCCGAATTCCTGGGACCGCAGGCGTCTCGCCTGCAGGGATACGAAGCGGGCGCCACCGACAGTTTGCAGGCGAGACGCCTGCGGTCCCAGGGTTTGAGTTTCTCTTTGTTAGGAAGCCTTCATAGATGCATATTGCAGTTATCGGTACTGGTTACGTAGGACTCGTCACCGGAGCCTGCTTCGCTGAGTTTGGCGTCGACGTTACCTGCGTCGACGTGGACCAGGAGAAGATTGAACGGCTGCTCGATGGCGTGATGCCCATCTACGAACCAGGCCTCGAACACCTGGTTGCCAAAAACACGCAGGCCGGACGTTTACATTTCACGACTGACGTACGCCAGGCTGTCGAACAGGCGCTGGTTATTTTTCTGGCCGTTGGCACGCCACCAAAACCCGACGGTTCACCGGATCTCAGTTTTGTCGAGGCGGCGGCATTTTCGGTTGCGGACTACATGAACGGTTACAAGGTGGTTGTCACGAAATCCACCGTGCCGATCGGTACCGGCGAACACATTCGCCAGCTCATCACCGAACGAAAGAAGACCAAGTCGACGTTTGGCGTGGTCTCCAATCCGGAGTTTCTGCGCGAAGGCGCCGCTATTAACGACTTCATGCGTCCGGACCGGGTGGTGATTGGCAGTCGCGACGAAGAGGCGGTTGCGATCATGAAAGATCTGTATCGCCCGCTTTACCTGATCGAAGCGCCGTTTGTGATCACTTCCCTGGAAGCCGCCGAGTTAACGAAGTATGCCGCCAACGCTTTTCTCGCGACCAAAGTCTCGTTTATTAACGAAATCGCAAATCTCTGCGACAAGATCGGTTGCGACGTCCACGACGTAGCGCGTGCAATCGGCATGGACAAGCGCATCGGCAGCAAGTTTTTGCATCCTGGTCCGGGTTTTGGTGGCTCTTGTTTCCCGAAAGACACGCGCGCGTTGGCGTCGGTCGCGCGGCAGTTTGAGTGCGCTTCGTTAATCGTCGATGCAGTGATTGAAGTAAATCAGCGTCAAAGCCGGCACGTGCTCACCAAGATCCACAAGCTGGTTGGCGAATTGAAAGGCAAGACGATCGCGGTGCTCGGTCTCGCTTTCAAACCGGAGACCGACGACATGCGCGAAGCTCCGGCAATCGGAATTATTCAAAGCATGATCGAAGACGGCGCCAAGGTGCGTGCGTACGATCCGGTGGCGATGGCCGAGGCGAAAAAGATACTTTTAAACATCGAGTACGCCGACGACGAGTATGCGGCTGTCACCGGCGCGGATGCACTCGTTTTCGTTACGGAGTGGAACCAGTTTCGCGCGCTCGACTTGTCCCGCATTCGCGACTTGATGACAACGCCGAAAGTTGCCGACCTGCGCAATATTTACGATCCAGACGATATGAAGGAGCTCGGTTTTGAGTACGTGGGTGTAGGCCGATAAAGCGATGTCATTAACGGGAACTGTTGTTGTCACAGGTGGCGCCGGTTTTATTGGTTCACACATCGCGTCCGCGCTTAGCGCCGGCGGCGCGCGCGTCAGAGTGCTCGACGACCTCTCCACGGGTCATCGCGAGAACCTGGAAGAGATCGGTGGCGATATAGATTTCATTCAGGGCAGTATCGCCGATGAAAACGTGCTGAAAAGGGCACTCGACGGCGCTGAACTCGTTTATCATGAAGCGGCAATTCCTTCAGTCCCGCGATCGGTTCTCGAGCCTACCCAAACACATATCGCTTCCGTGGACGGGACGTTTTCGCTGCTGCTTGCGGCCCGCGATCTGAAAGTGCGGCGTGTGATCTATGCCGCATCCAGTTCTGCTTACGGCGATCAGCCGACGCTACTCAAATCTGAGCACATGGCTCCTGATCCGTTGTCACCATACGCGGTAGCGAAACTCGTTGGTGAGTACTACTGCCAGGTGTTCACGCGAGTTTACGGCTTGGAAACTGTTTCGTTGCGTTACTTCAACGTGTTTGGACCACGACAGGATCCGGGTTCGCAGTATTCAGGCGTCGTTTCTCTATTCATCAAAGCGTTATCGGAAGACAAGCGCCCGGTGATTTACGGCGACGGCGAACAGTCGCGCGATTTTACCTACATCGACAATGTAGTCGCGGCAAACCTGAGCGCTGCGAGCGCGACGGGCGCAGTCGGTAAAGTCATCAACGTCGCGAACGGCGTGCGCGTAACGTTGAATGAACTGCTGGCAGAGTTGAAAGAGTTAACCGGCAAACAGGACGTGACGGCCGAATATCTGGATCCGCGCGTCGGCGATGTGCGTCACAGCCTCGCAGACATCACGATGGCCCGCGAATTTCTCGGTTACGAATCAAAAGTCGACCTTCGCGAAGGACTAAAGCTAACGATCGATTGGTGGAAGACCAGCCGCTTCGCCCTCAAGCAGTGACAGCCTGCTCAAAAAGCTGCTTCAGCGCCGCCGTGTAAGGCGGGCGGGCGACGCCCTTGTCCGTGATGATCGCCGTGATCAAATGATTCGGCGTCACGTCAAACGCCGGATTGTGAACGCCGATTCCGTCGGGAGCCAATTGATACTCGCGAATATGCGTGACTTCCTTCTCATCGCGCTCTTCAATCGGGATCTCTTCGCCTGACTTCAACTTCAAATCGAGCGTGGTCAACGGCGCCGCAACGTAAAACGGAATGCCGTGCTCGCGAGCCAGAACGGCAACCATGTACGTGCCGATCTTGTTCGCCGTATCGCCGTTTCCGGCGATTCGATCTGCGCCGACGACGACCGCATCGACTTTTCCACTCTTCATGACGTGCCCCGCCATGTTGTCGGTGATGACCGTGACCGGGATCTCGTCTTTGGCCAGTTCCCAGGCGGTGAGCCGCAGGCCCTGGAGAAAGGGACGCGTTTCGTCTGCGATAACGGCGATTTTCTTTCCGGCATCGCGAGCGCCACGGATGACGCCGAGTGCGGTGCCGTAATCGCCGGCCGTGGCCAGTGCGCCCGCGTTGCAGTGCGTCAGCACGGTGGCGCCGTCGGGCAGCAGTGGACCACCAAACTTGCCGATGGCGCGGTTAGCGGCGATATCTTCGTCGAAAATCGCGAGTGCTTCGGCGACGAGTAATTTCTTAACTTCTTCGACGTTACTGGTCGTCGCCACAGCGCGTTGAAAAGTGGCGCGCATGCGGTCGATGGCCCAAAAGAGGTTTACCGCTGTGGGCCGGGTCTTGCCCATCACGTCGCAGATGTAGAGCAGGTCGTCCTCGAGATCGGCGACCGAAGTTCCCACTGATTGATTCGCTCCGAGCGCAATCCCCATCGCCGCAGCCACACCAATTGCGGGTGCGCCGCGAATCACCATCTTTCTGATGGCTTCCGCGACTTCGTCGTAGGAACGCAACATCAAATAAGTTTCCTGCGCCGGCAACAGGCGTTGATCGAGCATGCTGACGCCGTCTTTTGTCCATTCGACAGTTTTGATCATCGTGAACGCATCTTACTCTACTTTTGAGTCACAGATGAACAGCGATTTATGGTGTGTGGTAGACTCTCCCGTTGCCTCGACGACTGCAAATCTACACGTTCTTGGCTCTCCTGTTGCTTGCAAACGCACTTGCCTGCACGCGTCCGCGAGAGCCACAAGGCCCTTCAGCCACGCAACAGCTCACTGACGATGCGGGACGAACCGTCACTCTACCCGCGCGTGTCGATCGCGTCATCACGCTCGCGCCCAACCTCACTGAAATCGTGTTTGCCATTGGGGCCGGCGATCGCGTGGTGGGCGACACGACTTACTGCGACTATCCGCCTGAGGCGAAGAACGTTGCGAAGGTTGGAGACACGCTTCATCCGAGCCTGGAACGGATCATTGCGCTGCGGCCGCAAGTGGTGCTCGTGTCGACTGCCTCGCAACTCGAAGTTTTCACGCAACAACTTCAGAGCCAGAACATCGCCGTGTTCGTTACCGATCCTCACGATCTGGAAGGTGTCTTCAAATCGATCGAGCAGATTGGGCGCATGTTGGGCCAGGATCAGCAGGCGCAGGCATTAGTGAAGAAACTGCGCGAGCGAAGCAACGCCGTCGAGCAGGCGGTGAAGCAAGCGAAGCCTGTGCGCGTCTTCTATCAAGTGTCGGCGGAGCCGCTTTACACGGCCGGTCGCGACGCTTTCGTAACCGATCTGATGCGGCGTGCCGGGGCTATTTCGGTTACTGGTGAGGTCCCGGGGGCTTGGCCCAAGTACAGTAACGAATCGGCGCTTGCTGCGAAGCCCGAGGCGATCATCCTGCCCACCGGTGGCTCGATGGGCACCGCGAACGCGAGTCCTGCTGAGGCGTTGCGCAACTCTCCGGCGGTGCAAGCCGGACGCGTCTGCAAGATCAATGACGACCACCTCGCGCGTCCTGGACCACGCGCGGTCGACGGGCTTGAAGAAATGGCCCGCGCACTCCATCCGGAAGCGTTCAAATAATGATCACGCGTGTCACTCTCCGGCGCACACTGATCGCTTGTGGACTCCTCGCGATCACGCTTGTGCTGGCGGTGGTGATCATGTCGTTGATCGGCAGTGAATCGTTGCCGGCGCGTGCGTCGCTTTGCGCGATTGCTTCGTTGGGAACGGCTGATTGCGGGCTGAGCCGCGACCAGTACGACATCCTGTTTCAGATTCGTTTGCCGCGGATTTTGTTGGCGGCGGCCGTCGGCGGCTCGCTCGCAACTGCCGGCGCAAGTTATCAGGCTCTGCTGCGCAATCCGCTGGCTGAGCCTTACTTGCTTGGCGTTTCAAACGGCGCTGCGGTAGGGACGATGATCGCGCTCGTGTTCTTTGGCGCGAACGAATGGAGCCGTCCCGTGCTGGCGTTTGCCGGCGCACTCGTGGCGACGCTTGCCGTTTATCAGCTTGCGCGCGGCCGCGCCGGCGCTACGCCGGAGCGTTTGATACTTGCGGGAGTGATCGTTACGACGTTTCTTTCGTCGGTGATTGTGTTTGTCACGACGTTGATGGATGCGACGCGCATCAGGTCGTTTACGTTCTGGCTGCTCGGAGACCTGTCGGGCGCGACAAAAACTTTGCTGCCGGTCGCGATCGCGATGGCTGTGCTGGGCACAGTGGCCTTGACGCTGAATGCGCGGTCGTTGAACTTGTTGATGCTGGGCGAACGCGATGCATTTGATCTCGGCGTGGAAGTTGGGCGTGTGCGGATCGTGGTTTTTGTAGTGGCGAGCTTGTTGGTGGGGAGTTCGGTGGCGGCGAGTGGCTCGGTTGGATATGTGGGCTTGGTAGTGCCGCACCTGGTGCGGCTCTCGCTTGGTAGCGACAACCGGATCAGCATTCCCGCCGCCGCGCTAGGTGGCGCACTGTTTGTGATCGTGGCCGACACCGTCGCGCGCACGATCATCGCCCCGCGCGAACTCCCGGTCGGCGCGATCACCGCGCTCATCGGCGCGCCGCTGTTTATCTATCTTCTGAAGCGCGTGTGAGTTCTGCTGAAGTATGTGTGCCGCAAAGAAGGACAAGAAGCCACAAGAGGGGTTTTGTGAACACACTTGTGCGTCTTGTGCCTTTTTATGGCCTTGAGGATGCAGATGCTGGAAGCGCGGGCGTTAACAATCAAATACAGCCAGCGCGTGGCGGTGGCGGATGTATCGCTGACTCTAAAAGCCGGTGAGTTCACAGCGATCATTGGACCAAACGGCGCCGGTAAGTCGACGCTGTTGCGCGCGCTGAATGGCCAACTGCGTCCTGCAACAGGCGCGGTGCTTCTCGACGGCGAGCCAATCGAGAAATTCAGCCGCCGCAGCATCGGCCGGCGCATTGCCGTCGTAGCTCAGGAAGCGGAACTCCGTTTTCCCGTCACAGTACTCGAGTTTGTACTCGGCGGACGCTTCGCCTGGGCCAGCAACGCAGGCTGGGGCTGGGAAACAGAACGTGACCTGCACATCGCTGAAGCAGTCTTAAACGAAACCGAGCTCTCCGACCTGAGCGGCCGCTTGATGAATGAGCTCTCGGGTGGCGAACGACAACGCGCCGTGCTCGCCAGAGCGCTGGCTACGGAAGCCGCGTTTCTGCTGCTGGACGAACCGACTGCGAACCTCGACTTGTCACACCAGGCGACGCTGTTAACGCTGGTCAGAAACCGTTGCGACCAACACGAATCCGCGGCGCTGGTGATCACCCACGACATCAATCTCGCGGCGCAGTTTGCCGATCACATTTTGCTGATGAAGCGCGGCAAGGTTCTCAAAGCCGGACCACCACGCGCAGTCTTAACACCGGAACTGCTGCGCGAGGTTTTTGACGTAACTGTTTTGGTTGACGCGCATCCCGCGACGAACGCACCGCGCGTCACGCCGGTGCTTGGCAGAAAGTAAGGCTTGTGGTGGCTGAGCTGGGGCGTGACTTAAAAGAAGGTTCAGGTTGCAAGGTGTGCGAGTTCACGGACGCGAGTGCGTCACTTACAGAATCCGTCCTTGCAACCTGAAAGCGAACTTCAGGCTTTTTTAGTAAACAACCCACCCGCGAGAAACACGACGCCGAGCAGGATATGAATCGCGTGATCGGACGTCCCCAGATGGAGCGGGCCGACCATCCACATGCGATCCGGAGGGGCGCCGAGCGCCAGTCCCAGAAAGCCGAGCGCCAGGTAGACGATGCCAAAAACAAGACAGAAGGCTTTTGCTCCCGACAACGATCCCGCGAAACCGAAATACAACGCGATGACGCCGGAGAGTATGTGAACAACGTTATGTGGCGGTATTAAGTGCGCGCCGAGCAACCCCGGAGCCGCAAAGCCAACCACACCTACCAACAAAAAAACGACTCCCAAAATCTTGCAAATCGTCTTTGCCATTTGTGACCCGTCCTATGTGAAATAGTTGAGAACCGAGCGGCAGCTGCGCCAGAACCCGAGTCGGCGCCGCCTTCGACCCTGCGTGGTGGTTCACCTTTGGTGCGCCGCATGTATATCAGAGAGACGGCCCGATTTGCAAAGTTTTTTACAGTCGCAGCCACAGATTAAACAGATTCGATAAGCCAATCTGTGTAATCCGTGGATTAAGGCCTGGAAACGGGGTGGGTCCCAAGCCCAGCCAGCATCGTTACTTGCAGGCGCAAGTGGTATACTGTCGGCCCAATTTGGTTCCCAAAGAGGTGCAAGATGATTCGACGCAAAGGTGAGTCGGCGGGTCGAGTCCCGGCGGTCGTTTTGTTTCTGCTGTTCAGCGTGGTTTCGGCAAACGCGTATACGCTCGTGATGCGCGACGGGCGCCGCGTCGAGATTCCCGACGCGTTCACGATGACGAGTACGACCCTTACCTACGAAGTCAGTGCGGGAATTCAGGTAACGGTTCAGTTGAGCACCATCAATATCGGCGCCACTGAACGAGCCAACGGCGAAGCTGTGGGATCGTTTATGGCCAGGTCGAATACTACGACCTCCCCAGCGCCCGCAACGCAGATGCTCAGCCGTCCACGGACTACGCGCACTGCTGCGAATCGGTCGATCACGAATGCAGATCTCGAAGAATACCGGCGTACGCGTGTTGCCAGTGAAAGGGCGTACGAGAAGCGCCGGCAACAGTTGGGACTGCCCTCGCGAGAAGCGGGTCAGCGCGAACTGGCTGCTGTCACGGAACGCACGCAGGAGCAGTTACGCAACAGGCGCAGTCAGGAAGAGGACGGCGAGGCTTACTGGCGCGGCCGGGCGACAGCGCTGCGCACTGAGATTGCCACCAACGATGCGCAGATCGAGGTTGTACGCCAGCGACTGGAGGAATTACCGGTGAGCTACTCGCTTGGCATGTACGACACGACGCCTTTTGGAGGGCTGGGTTATCCAAACGTGAATGGTCCGTTCCCGAATAATCCGGTTTGGAATCCGTTTCCTAATAACCGCCGAGGAAACCGCGGATGGAACCGTCGCTATGGTCGTTACGGGCAAAGGAATGTACTGATCGCGCCGGTCGATAACTATGACTACAATGAGGAACGGTTAAGCCTAAGAAACCAATTGAACGACCTTCAAATGCAGCGCGCCGCGTTGGGAGTACGTTGGAGAGAACTGGAAGAAGAAGCACGCCGCGCCGGCGCCTATCCCGGCTGGCTTCGGCCGTGAAGCCATTGCCGATTGTCAATTGCCGATTGCCGATTTGACGGTGGCACTAGCAGGGACCATTTGCCAAATCGGCAATCGCAATTTGAGCAATCGGCAATCGGCAATCGAAAATCAACAATGCTATGTCCTGGGAAACGGTTATTGGTCTCGAGATTCATGCGCAACTGAGCACTGAATCGAAGATCTTCTGTGGCTGCGCAACCCGTTTTGGCGATGAGCCCAATTCGAATACTTGTCCAACTTGCCTGGGCCTGCCCGGCGCGCTTCCGGTGCTGAACCGGCGTGCGGTCGAACTCGGCGCTCGCGCCGCGCTCGCCCTTGGCCTACGCATCAATCACAGGTCGATCTTCGCCCGCAAAAACTACTTCTATCCCGATCTGCCAAAGGGCTATCAGATCTCGCAGTACGATCAACCATTCTCGGCTGATGGTGAACTGGAGATAATGACCGCCGAGCGCGACAGCGCAGGCCATCCGGTCGAGTGGCGTCCGAAGAAGATCCGGATCACTCGCCTGCACCTAGAAGAAGACGCCGGCAAGAACGTGCACGAAGGACTGCCGGACGTCGATCGTTACTCCTACATCGATCTGAATCGCGCAGGTGTGCCGTTGGCGGAGATCGTCACTGAGCCGGACTTCCGTTCATCTTGGGAAGCTTACGACTATGTCAATCACGTTCGGCGCGCCTTGCAATGGGTCGAGGCTTCCGACGCCGATATGGAGAAGGGAAATCTTCGTTGTGAAGCGAACGTCTCCGTGCGGCGTGTTGGCGATGACAAGTTTGGGACGAAGGTCGAACTGAAGAATCTAAACTCGGTGCGGTTCATGCAGCGCGCGATCGAGTTTGAAGTCGCGCGGCACATCAAGGTGCTGGAGTCAGGCGGGAGCCTAGCGCAGGAGACGCGGCTGTGGGACGACCGGGCGCAGGAAACGCGCGTGATGCGTTCGAAAGAGGAAGCGCACGACTATCGCTATTTTCCCGAACCGGATCTCCCGCCGCTGATTGTGACGAAAGAGTTTGTCGACAGCGCGCGTGAGATGATGCCGGAGTTGCCTGAGCAGCGGCTCAAGCGCTTTGCTGAAGACTACGGGCTGAGTTTCGCCGATGCTTCGCAACTCGTCTCGGAACGCTCGCTCGCCGATTACTATGAAACAGCGGCCAAAGAGTCGGGAAATCCGCGCGCCGCTGCCAACTGGATTCGATCGGAACTGTTGCGTGAGCTCGAAGCTTCCGGACGTACCGCCGCGGATTCGCCGGCGCCGCCGGAAGAGTTGGGCGCGCTGGTGCGGCTGATCGACGACGGAAAGATTAGCGGCAAGCAGGCGAAGGACGTGCTGGTTGAGATGTTCAGGACCGGCAAGGGCGCGCTTGCGATTATCCAGGAACAGGGATTGGTGCAAGTGAGCGACACGGGCGAGATCGATGCGCTGATTGATGAAGTGATCGCAGCGAATCCCGATCAGGTCACGAGTTATCGTGGTGGCAAAGAGGCGCTGTTCGGGTTCTTCGTCGGGCAGGTGATCAAGGCGTCGAAAGGAAAGGCAAACCCGAAAGTCGTAAACGAACGCCTGCGGGCTAGACTGAACGGTTAACCCACAGGTTTTCGCCGATTTCACAGACAGTTTCTTGCGTAATCTGTGGATGACTTGATATGCACCTCGCAAACAAGACTGCGATTGTGACCGGCGGAACCAAGGGCATCGGGCTGGCGATTGCGCGTGCCCTTGTGGCTGGCGGCGTTAATGTCTCCATCAGTTCGCGGCATGAAGATGAAATCGAGAAGACCGCAGCGGAGTTGAATAGGTTTGGCGGTGGCCGGTGCGTTGGCTTTGTCTGTGATGTTCGCAAGGAAGCGCAGGTCAGATCCCTGTTCACGAACACGCTTGAAGCCTTCGGCAGTCTCGATATTCTCGTCAACAACGCGGGCATCGGTATCTTCGCGCCGGTTGAATCAACCAGTGGCGAAGATTTTCGCGCGGTGATCGAAACGAACCTTTGCGGCGTCTTCTACTGTTGCCACGAAGCCATTCCCTTGATGAAGCAACACGGCGGCGGTTACATCATCAACGTCTCCTCGCTCGCCGGTGCTAACGCCCATCCGAACATGGCTGCTTACAACGCGTCGAAATTTGGTTTGAACGGATTTAGCGAGGCGTTGATGCAGGAAGTGCGTCACGATGGCATCAAGGTGAGTTACATTATGCCCGGCTCGGTCAACACTGAATTTGGCGGCGACGAACCGAGTCCGGAGAAGAGTTGGCAACTACAACCGGAGGACATCGCGCGAATCGTGATGGACCTTCTTCAGTATCCGGATCGCGCTCTATCCAGCCGCGTCGAGATTAGGCCAAGCCGTCCTCCAAAGAGATGAAGATTCTGCTTTTGCTCCTCGCCACTCTGCTTTTCGTCAACAGTTTCAATTCGTCACAGGAATCACCCGAACTTCAGGAAGCCAGCACGCTGAACGACTCGGCAGTAAAACTTTTCAATCAGGGCAAGTATGACCAGGCACTGGCGCCTGCCAAGCGCGCCTTAGAAATTCGTGAAAAGCTCTTACCGCGAACCGATCCTCGAATCTCGAGCTCCCTGACTAACCTCGGCGAGATCTATCTCGCCAAAAAAGATTACAAGGCAGCGAAGGAAGTCTATCTGCGACTGCTTCAGGTCCAGGAAGAACTATTCGGACCGGAGGACGTGAATCTCGCGTACACGCTGGACCGGCTGGCACTTGTTTATTATGTAGCTGGAAACGACCGCGAGACCGAGACTGCATACAAGCGGGCGCTGGCACTACGGGAGAAGAGCCTTGGCCCAAATAATGTGCAGGTTGCGCAATCGTTGTTCGCATTGGGCGAGTTCTACCGATTTCGCCGCAAGTTAGAGCCGGCGCTCGAAAATTACAGACGCTCACTGAAGCTTTACGGAAAGCTCACTGGCGTTATGACGCGTGAGTTTGAGCGCGCCAGCGACGGGTTTGCGTGTTTGGGTTACGATCATCGCAAGCCGGAGTTGTGGAAAGAGTTGAGCGAGATTAGGAATCAATTAGCTGGTCGAGACGCGGCGGACGAATCGGAGTCGGTGAGTGTACTGAATGGTAAAGCGTTGAGTTTGCCAAAGCCCGAGTATCCCGGCAACGCGGCTGACCGGCGTCTTACGGGCATGGTGGTCGTAAAAGTAGAGATAGACGAAACGGGAAGCGTGATAGGTGCTCGTGACATGTGTCAGGGACCACCGTTTTTGAGCGAAGCTGCCGTGGCCGCTGCATGGAGAGCTCGTTTTTCACCGACGACAATAGACGGACAGCCGGTGAAGGTCAGAGGCATTATCCAATATAACTTCACGACCCGGTTCAAGTGACGATGCGAGCAATTGTTCAGCGCGTCACTCGCGCCAGTGTTTCGGTTGACGGTGAGACTGTCGGCGAGATCGGAAACGGTCTGGTCGTTTTGCTTGGGGTCGCGCTCGACGACACGAGAGCTGACGCCGATTATCTCGCGCCGAAGATCGCGTCGCTAAGAATCTTTGACGACCGCGAAGGAAAGATGAACCTCTCGCTGAAAGAAATCGGCGGCGGGTTACTGGTTGTTTCTCAGTTCACGTTGTATGGAGACGTGCGGCGTGGCTTGCGGCCGTCGTGGAGTGATGCGGCGCCGCCCGAGGTGGCGGAACCGCTTTATGAATACTTTGTCGAATGCAGCCGGAAACTCATCGCACGCGTGGCGACGGGTAGTTTCCGCAAGATGATGCAGGTGGAATTAGTCAATGACGGGCCGGTGACGATAATGCTGGACAGCCGGAAGCTCTTTTGACGTCTCGGTCAGATCATGTCTTCGTAGGCTTTGGAGTTTTCATCAAGCTCAAACCGATCGCGATCGCGCTTTTCAATCTTGTCGATAAACTCGAGTTCCTCGTTGTCTTCGTAGCTCACGCCTATCGCGTTGGCGTTCTCTTCCACAATCGACTGATCTGGCGTCGGATTGTCGCCGGCGACTGTTTCGGAACCACTGTCGTTCACGTCTTCCCACGCCGCGTCGAGATCGCCGCCGGCGTCGCGCGGTGAGGCGGCGGTGTTATTGCGCAGCCGTTGTGCCAGCAGGTCGGGATCCTTCGGCGCACGATGAATCTCTTGCTCCATGAACTCCTCGATCTCCGGATCGGGAACATAGTCCGGGTCGTTTGCCAAGTATAAATCTTCGCCCTTTTTGGCCATGCGGGTCTCCTTGCCTCGTTCGCAAATTGTTGGGGGTAAGTTAGTGTAGACAGGATTTGCAGAATTCACAAGATGGTAGTGATGTCCTAATTTGAACGCCAAAGGCGTTTACTAATTTCAGCCCAGGGTTGGTACAACCCTGGGTCTGGAGTTTGGACAAATTAGGTACGTAAGTCATTATAGTTATTGACATACGTACTCTAGCTTGTGGTATCCTCTGCCAACACTACCGTGGTGGGCCAATTGGCCCGTCAGAGAGGATGCC
>Ga0187894_10000923_pt1 | contig 39169 bp, 29 predicted proteins | sample GBC1701081metaG_FD_136650 | JGI IMG/M metagenome (GOLD analysis project Ga0187894, IMG submission 136650) | White microbial mat communities from a lava cave in the Kipuka Kanohina Cave System on the Island of Hawaii, USA - GBC170108-1 metaG ... | reverse complement strand
TCACTTTGAGTTGGTTCATTACGCCCTCGGCGAAAGCGATCTTCGCCGCCGACGTAAACTAACCTCTCAAAGTGGCTGCATTTAACCCGACCCTACCTGGCTGCATTAGCCCGTCCGCTGACAGCTATGCACTCTTCTGTCATTCCGGAACCATTTTCTGCCTCCGGAAAATCACGCCGTCAGAGCGGACCCATCGCCAGGCCCGGGGAACGAGTCCGACAAGGACCAGCTGAATGGTGACGCACACCCCTTGGGTTAGCGTGATCGCGAGGGTGATCGCGACCGCGGCGTGCGGCGGGCGGATCAAGGGCTCCAAGAGGTCAAAACTGAGGCCAAATGGCGACAGCAGGGTGCGCCACGCCGAAATCACGGCCATCCCGCTGAACATGTCCCACCCCCATGTGCTGCCAATGCCAGCGACCAGTGAGATCGCCTGCATCACGACGCGCGGGACTTCCCCGCCCTGCCCGAGGGCGGTCACTAAGAAACATACCGGCACTCCCGCCAGCAGCAGACCCGCCTTGATCCACACTGCGGTCTTGAGGCGCTGGCCAAATCGGCCCGCTGCTGAGGCTCGATCGGACAGCACCGTCGCGTAAGCCGCAGCGAACAGGACGATGAAGCCGGCGACGCCTGCCGTCATCCCGATGAAGTGCGGGGGGCGATTGTAACCGGAGATTACCGCCCAGGCCGCGCTGGGCAATGCGCAGAGCACGCCACGCATCGACCAGTCGGCCAGCTCCCGCAAGAACAGGACCGAACAGGACTTCACGCCGAAACCTCCCGGCCCGACTCGTGGGCGAACCAGTCGACGTTGCGAGTGAAGAACATCACCGCCGCCAGCGCGACGAAGAGCGACGCCGTGCCGGCGAGCAGCGCGTAGTCCTCCATCCGCAGCACGACGTAGAGCACGCCGTGTTCGGCGGCCAGGAGCGCGGCGATGCTGCCCGCCCGCGCGTAGCTCTTCAAAATCGAGATGCTGTAGCAGACGATGAGCAGCGACGACGCCACCGCCGCGCCCACGTAGGCCGGCCCGGGCTCCAGCACCTCGCCCAGCGCCAGCAAGGCGAGGTAGAACAGGCACAGCGCCGCTCCCACCAGCCCGTAGTGCACCGCGTGCAGCCGCAACCCGGCCAGCGTCTCGAAGAGGAAGAATGCCGCGAACGTCAGCACCAGCACCAGCACGCTGTGCTTGAGCGAACGCTCGACCATCCGGTAGCCCTCGGCCGCGGCGACCGCCGGGTTGTAGGCGGGCGCCGCCGGCTCGTCGCCCCGCTGCACCGCACGGGCGTGCGCCTCCTCGCGGTTGCGGCTCCGCTCCTGGCGCAGCTGGTTGACGAGGATCAGCGGCCATTGGAGCAGGATCACCAGCGCGGCGATGAACAGCAGCTTCAGGGTGACGCGGCTGCGACGGCTCGCCGCAGACGCGGACGCGCCCGGCGACGCCGGGGCGGAGATAACAGGAGGGAGTGCGGTTTCCATGCGCGCATCCTGCCCGGCCTCCGTGAAACCCTGATGAAGCCACGATGAAATCTTGCGGAAAGCACCGGTCTCTGGAGGGCTCGCGTCCCTGCGAGCCGCCGAACGGCATCTTATCCCGGCCCGCAGGGACGCGGGCCCTCCACTTCCGTGTGTTCCGTGGTTAGCTCGCCTCCGGCACCCAGAACGCCGCCCTCGCCCCGCCCTCCGGCCGGTTCTCCAACACCGCATCCCCACCATGCAAATGCGCGATCTCGCGCACGAGGGCGAGGCCCAGCCCGATGCTTTTCCGTTCCGTGCCGGGCGCGGCAGCGAATAGAACCGCTCGAACACCCGCGGCAGCATGCACCGCAGCGTCACCTCGCCGCCGTCGTCACGTGAGAGTCACACGCTTGCGACGAATCCTCGCTTCGGACGGAACGATGCGTTTCCCATCGCGGAAGCCGGGTTTATCTCTCCTGCTGATCGGGCGAAGGAAATAATCCGACCTTGTTATTGCGTGTTATTCCCAGGCTTCGCATTCCAGGTCGCCGCGAAACACAGGAAGCCAAGCACCGCGCAGGCCGTCAGGACGCCAAATCCGCCGTCCCATCCGTAGAGGTCCACAATTCTCCCAATGCCGAAACCCGCAAACACCTGGCCGAAATACCCAAGCCACCCAGTAAACCCGGTGGCCGTTGCCGCCGCATGCTTTCCCGCCAGATCCGCCGCCGAAACCCCCACGAGCATTTGGGGCCCATAGACAAAAAAACCGACGAGCCCGAGTCCCACAAAATCCAAGACCGGCTGACCCGGAGGGTTCAGCCAAAAAAGCAAAATGGCGGGAATCAATACGACCATGTAAATGGCGCTCACCGGTCCGCGGCGCCCCTTGAAAAATTTGTCGGAAAGATAGCCGGCGGAAAAAGCCCCCACGAGACCCATGGCCTCAAAACCCGCACCCTTCACGGAAGCGGTGGTAATTCGGGCACCCTTCACCTCCATCAAATAGAGAATGGCCCAAGTCAGGGCCCCATAGCGAACCACATAAACAAAAAAGTTCCCGACCGCGACCGCCCAAATATAGGGATTACTCAGAACATATTTGAATAATGTTTTTTTTAGCGAATGGCCGGCGTCTTCAATATCTTCATCGCCCGTGAGTTCGTTTTTAAATGCCTCGATCGACGGAAGACCCAGAGACTGCGGTCGGTCTCGCAACCGGTTGATCAAATAAAATCCCGTCAGGAAAGTAAAAACCGCGGGAACAATAAAGGCCGATCTCCACCCGTAGTTTGCGACCAAGAATCCCGCCGCAATCATAATGATGACGCCTCCCACTTGGTGAGAAGCATTCCAAATCCCCCAGAAAGTCCCTCTTTCCGACGTGCTAAACCACTGGGTAAGTCCGCGAGCACAGGGGGGCCAACCCATCCCCTGAAACCACGCATTGAACCCCCAAAATATCATGAGTGGCCAAAACGCCGTGCTGAGCCCAAAAAAAATGCAAGCGAGGGAAGCGAGCATCAAGCCGATCGCCATGAAATACCTGATATTGGCTTTGTCACCGAGCATTCCGTTCACCAGCTTGCTGAATCCGTAAAGCAAACCGAAGGCCGAGCTGAACATCCCGATTTCGGATTTGCTGAGATCGAGATCGAGCATCAGCGCCGGTGTTGCAACCGAGAGGCTCAGGCGAATGAGATAAAAAAGAGCGTAGCCGATAAAAAGCCCATACAGCATCCGGGTGCGCCAGTATTTATACGCGCCAGGAACCAGGCGCGGATCAATGGGTGCGGCTGCGGGTTGAGCTTTTAACCATTCAAATGTCATTGCGCGGAAAGCTTGGCGATTTTAACGGCATCTCAGAGGGGAAAAGGGCAGGCCTGCGGCCGTTCACTTGGCAGCCCGCAGATTCCGTGAAGCGCCGACCAAGCCGAGCTGACCGCCCAAACGCCAAGGCGGCGCGCGTCGGAGACAACGCGCCGCCAGGCGGAAAACTGCCTGCGGTTAGAACTTATATTTCAGCGTCAGCCGTGCGTTGAGGGGATCGCCGGTCCACACCAGATTGCGACTGCTCGAACTGGCAAGATACTCCTTGTCAAAGAGGTTCTCGATGTTGAGCTGCGCGCTCCACTGTTGGGCGGCCTGGTAGCTCACGGTGAGGTTCATCAGGGTTCGCTTGGGCAGAAAAAAGGTCGGTTGATTGGGCACCGGGGTCACGGAGTTTGTGAGTCCGGCAGGATCATCGCCCGCCCGGTCGTCGAGCCAGTCGGCGGACACGCTGACCGCGAAGCCGCCCAAGCGGGAGTCCTTCTTGAATTTGTAGTGGGCCAGAATCGCCCAGGAACGCTCCGCCGCATTGCGCAGCCGCTGGCCGAACGTGTTGCGGTTGGTGAAGTCCGCATAATTGCCGATGAGCGAAAGCTGGCCGGTGACGTCCACTCGCGCCTCATATTCCCAGCCCCTGGCCTTGCGATCTGAAAGCAGGCTGGGCAACGGCGGATTCGGAGGCGGCACCGCGCGATTGCCCGGGTTGAAGAAGCTGAAACCTAGCTGATCGGTGTCGAAGTGTCCGGCCGTCAGAAAGACGCGCCCATTGAGACCGTTGTAACGAATACCGTATTCGGTGGTCTCGCCTTCCCTCAACGGGACCTGGCCGGTCGAGATGTCGAAGGCAGTGGCCGGGGTCGCGTTTTCGTATTTGCTGTAATAAAGCGCCACGCGGGGGATCGGTTTGACCACCGCGCCCCAGTTGACGAGGGTGGTGTCCACGTTCGCGATGACGCTGGGATTGGCGGCGCCGACGCGCCGATCGCGCAGGGTGATGTCGAAACTATTGTAGGAGACGTTGCCGCTGAGGGCGACCCGTCCCTGCCAAAATTCCAACGACTCCGCCGCGTAAATCTGCTGCGTCGTGGTGTTGGACGTCGAGTTGGTGCGCAGTGTCGCGGTGGGATTGAAGGTCGACCCGGTCGGGTTATCGATGTTCAGCGCCGGACTCGTGGAGCCAAAGTCCTTCTCGGAAATCTTGCCGCCGGTAATACTCAAGCCCGCCGTGGTGGTCGCGCTGACCAGATCCGCATGTTTGAACACGTGGTTCGCGTCGCCTTGCACGTCATAGAGCTCCGCCTCGAACACCGGGGATCCGCTGCCGCGGTTGAAGAAGCGCGATTGGGGAGCGGCCGGGGATGGAGTGAAGGCTGGCCCGGCACCAAATACGAATCCGGGTTCGTAGATTCCGGTGCGGGGGTCGCGCGCGCCGCCGGTCCCCCCTTGGGGAGCGATGGTATTCTGGGTGTGCCCGTTGTCCACGTCGCTGTAACGGGCGGCCAGGCGAAACGAGAACGCGTCGGATAGCGGCACCGTCAAAAAGGCGCGGAGTTCATAGCGGGTTTCCCAGCGCCTGTCATCGCCGGCGAAATTGAGGTCGGGCTCCACCCCGTCGAGGATCCGCGCCTTGGTGTTCGTGCCCGACGAGGGGTCAATCGGCACTCCTTGGAAGTTTTGCGAACCCCAGCGTGTGTATTGACCCTGCAACGTGAGCTGGGCGCCGGTGTTGGCTCGCCACGCGACCATCGGCATGAGGGTGGTTTGGCTATAGTCATTGTGATGATAGCCTTCATTGTCTGAGTAGGCGCCGAGCAGGCGGACGGCGACATTCTGCTTGGCGCCAAAAACGCGGTTCACATCCAGTTGGGCACGATTCGATTCGTAGACTCCGCCTTCAACGAGGATGGAGCCGAAATTACGGAACTCCGGCTTGCGGGTGACGATATTGACCGCGCCGCCCGGCGAGCCGCTCTTGGCGAGGATCGGGCTCGGGCCCTTCACCACCTCGAGCCGCTCGACCACGACGGTATCAAGGTTGCCCTCTGAGAAGAGGATGACCTGAAACCCATCCACAATGTTGTGCTCGACTTGGAAGCCACGGATCGTGGTGCGATCCGATGTGCTGGTGTTGCTCGAGAGTGTCACCCCGGCGACATATTTGGCCGCTTCCACCACGCGAACGGCGGCGACATCCTCGATGATCTCGCGATTGATGATGGAGATGTTTTGCGGGGAATCGAAGACGTTGACCCGCACGCGGCCGGAGGTCGCCTCGGTGGATTGGTAGCGACCGAGTTGTTTGCCACTCACCTCGAACGGGGACAGGATGATGATTTCACTCGGGGCGGCGGGCGCCGGCTCCCCGGAGCGCGTCTGGGCCGGGAGCTGCGAGGCGCCGGTGGAGAGGAACAGCGCCACGAGAGCGTGGCGCAGGGTCTTGGGAGGTTGCATGTCAGTATTCTTTGGGTTGTGTGGCGGCTGGATTTTCTCCGGTGCCGTGGCGCGACGGGCGGTTCTCACCGCCATCGCACCCGTCTGCTCGTCTTGCAGGACGACCAGACCGGTCCCGGCAACGAGCGCCTCCAGCGCGCCGCGGGGGGTGAAGCGACCCTCCACGGCGTTCGTTTGTCTCCCCTTCACCAGCTCCACCTCGAACACTACCTCGACGCCCGCCTGGCGGACAAAGTGCCGGAGCCCATGCTCGGCCGAACTGGCCGGGATGTTGAACCCGACCAAATTCAGCGGCGCTTCGCCCGGCGCAGCGCGCACGGCGAGCGCCGTCAGCCCGACAATCAACAGCCAGCGTTGTGGGAATCTTGTGGTGGATAGGCAAAAGGCAGGCGGAGAACGCCCGTCATCTTGTTGGACGCACCACCGCGCGATTTCCCTGACGAAAAACTTTCCCAAACGAAAAATCACGGCTCGGACACGAGCAGGATTTCGCGGTCTCCGCGACGTTCGACCTTCATCTCGTAGAGCCGGAGCAAGGCTTCGATATTGTCGGCGCGAAAGGTTCCGGTCAGCTTCCGCAGCCGCAGGGCCTCGTCGCCCACCACGAAATGGTGCGAGCCGTGACGGTTAAAGGCCTCGATGGCATCCGCCAGCGGCGTCTCGTCGAAGACCAGCCAGGTCGCCTGCCACGCCAGCACATCCTCCAACTCGCTCGCGGTGAGGGCCTCGACCTTCAGCAATACCGGTGCGCGCGTCGGGGTCTCACGCGAGAGCCGCGCGCGCTGTCCGGCCGTCAGCGCCAACGACACCGGATCCGGCACGGCGGACGACTTCGCATCCGGCTCGTCCACTACGGCCACCCGGCCCTCGGTGACGACCACCGCGAGTTCTGCGGCCTTCAACTGCACATTAAAGGCCGTGCCCACCGCGCGCACCGTGATCCGTCCGGCCGTGACGGCAAACGGCCGGTCGGGATTCTTCGCCACCTCGAAGAAGACCTCGCCGCGGAGCAAAACGACGCGTCGCTCCCTCGCCGTGAAAACCGTCTGGAGGGCGCTATCGCTCCCGCGCAATTCCGCCACGGAGCCATCTTCCAGCACCAGGCGCTGCACCGCGCTGGGGATGACGCGGTAATTGGCCACAACCATTTGGGCCGGCGGCGGAGCCGGGGCGCGCCGCTGCCAAATGCCAAAGAAGACAGCCAGGCCCGCGGCGGCGGCCAAACCCAGCGCCGGACGCCAACGCCACGCCGCGCGCGCCGGCTGGGGTCGGGTTTGCTCGTCGAGGACTTGCGCGAGGCGCACCAGTTCGGAGATTTTTTTGGCATTTTCGCACTGATCCCACCCGGCGCAAACCCGGTCGTAGGCCGCGGCGTGGCGTGGTTCGCTGGCGAGCCAGCCGTCAAATTCCACCAGCTCCTCGGGGCGCAAGCCCCGGTCGTGCCGGGCGAGCCATTGGGCGGCAGTGGCGGCGATCGATTCGTCGATGGGGCGGTCGGAAGACATGGTCTATCGGGAGGTGAGGCCGTGGCGGTGGAGGTAGTCGGCGCAGCGCGCGGCGCCCTTCGCGACGAGGGTTTCCACCGTGCTTTCGCTGATGCCGAGACGGCGGGCGATCTCTTTCTGCGGCAGTTCCTGGATTTTTCGGAGGAGAAACACTTGGCGGCAACGCTCGGGGAGTTCGCGGATGGCCTCGGCTAGGAGCGCCAGCTCCTGTTGATGGCAAACCGAGTCCGCGACGCCGGGGCGGTCATCCTGTAAGACGCACGAGCCGTCGGTTTCCTCGAAAACAATCGGATTGGCCACCACCCGGCGGCGGCGCAGATCATGGGCGGCGTTGCGCGCAGTGGTGAACAGGAAGGCCTTGCTCGTGCGGATCGGCACGCGCTCCCGCGCCCGGAGGATGCGGAGGTAGCACTCTTGGACGAGGTCATCCACATCACTATGCGAGGCGACGAGCCGGCGGAGCACCGAGCGCAGCGCCGGCTCATGGGGTTTCACTTCCTCGGCAAACCAGCGGGCGGCCTCGTTGGGAGGGCTCGCGGACGAAGAGTCGCCGTGGCCCGTGAGTGAGCCGGGGGCGGCTAGAGACTCGTTGGCGTGGGGCATGGAAGCGTGGGCGACTGAACGGAAACCGACATAACCACGGAGTGGCGGTGCCGTCAAGCGCGCCCAGTGATACAGGTGAACCACTGCGAGGTGTGGCCGCGGTTGGATTCCGCGGCGCAGAGAGCGCGACGAAGCGGTAAGGCAGGTTCCCCGACCGGCCGCATGCCCTGTGTGGGCGGGATGCCCTCACCCCGCGACCCGCCCTGCTTTCTACTCAATCGGCACCCAGAACACCGCCCGGGCGCCGCCGCCGGGGCGATTTTCCAGCGTCGCGTCGCCGCCGTGTAGGTGGGCGATCTCGCGCACCAAGGCGAGGCCCAGCCCCGTGCTTTTCCGTTCCGTGCCGGGACGCGGCAGCGAGTAAAACCGCTCGAACACCCGCGGCAGCGCGTAGTCGGGCACACCGGGGCCGCCATCCCCCACCGCGAATGTCACGCGCCCATCCTTCGCTTCTTCGCGCAGAACGACCGCGCCGCCCGCCGGCGAAAACTCCAGCGCGTTTTGCAGCAGGTTCACCAGCGCCTCGCGCAGCAGCACCTCTTCGCCGCAAACCGCACCAACCCCGGCCTGCACCTCCAGCTTCACCCCCCTCGCCGCGAACGCCGGCCGCATCGTCGCGGCTGCATCCTCCGCGAGCGCGTTGGCCTCGATCCGCTCGGTCCGCGCCAGTGCTTTCCGCGCCTCGAGCGACGACAGCTCCAGCAGCCGCTCGACGATCTGCTGGATGCGCGCGGACTCGCCGCGGATGTTCTCCATGAACTTCCGGCGCTGCTCCGCCGGCATGTCCTCCTGCAGCAGCTCGGCCGCGCCGCGGATGGCGGCGAGCGGCGCCTTCACCTCGTGCGCCAGCGCCTGGGTGTAGCGCTCCGCGTGCTGCCGTCCCTCCAGCGCATCGCGCATCTCCTCGAACGCGCGCCCCAACTCCGCGATCTCCCGCGCGCGCGAAAGCGGCGGGCTCGCCGGCCGGCTGTCGCGGACGTTCCGGGCATAGGCGGTGAGCCGCTCCAACGAACGCGTCAGCCGGGCGGCGATCCACCAGCCGAGCACGACCATCACGCCGGCGATCGAGCCGATGTAGACGACCAGCCGCCAGCGGGCGGCGCGCACGCCCTCCTCCACCGCGGCGAGCGGCCGGCCCACGCCGACCCAGCCGACGTGTTCGGCCCCCGCCAGAACCCGGGCGACGATCTGCAGCTCGCCGTCCGCCACCGCGACGTTGGGCTGGGTGTAGTTCTCGGACGCCCGCGCGCCGCCGCCGAACATCTCCCACCGGTAGGTCGAGCCGACGTCGCGGCCCGCCGAATCGAACAGCACGCGGCCGTCGCGATCGCAGGCGAAGACCCGGAATCCCACCGCCTGCCTCGGCCGGGTGGCGAGCTTTCGCGTCCAGTCCTCCCCGGGGGTGGCCGGCGCGGCGAACGCCGCCAGGTAGGCCGCGGTGTCGCCGAGGGTGCGGCGCATCGACTCGACGTAGCGCAGCCGCACGTCGCGCAGGACGAGGCCCGTCACCGCCGCCAGTCCGAGCGCCGACGCCCCGACATAGACGACGAAGATGGCCGTGCGGATCCTCATTCCTCGCGCAATGAATAGCCGAGGCCCCGGTGCGTCACGATCGGGTCGGCCTCCGGCGCGGCCTCGCGCAGCTTGGCCCGCAGTGTCTTCACGTGCGCGTCCACCGTGCGGTCGAGGGCGGCGCCGGGGTCGTCCCACGCCGCGTTCATCAACTGGTCGCGGCTGAACACCCGGCCGGGCGACGCCAGCAGCGCGGCGAGCAGCCGGTATTCGTTGCGCGTGAGGTCGAGCGCCCTGCCCCGGTAGCTGATCCGGCAGCGATCGGCGTCGTGCTGCCAGAGGCCCGCCGACGCCGGACCGGATTTGATCCCGCCGTGCGCACGCCGCAGCACCGCGCGCACGCGCGCGGTCAGCTCGCGCGGGCTGAAGGGCTTCGCCAGGTAATCGTCGGCGCCGAGTTCGAGCCCGACGATCTTGTCCACCTCGCCGCTGCGCGCGGTCAGGAAAATCACGGGCGGCGCTCCGAGCTTTTGCAGCTCGCGGCAGACATCGAACCCGCTCATGTCCGGCAGGCCGACATCGAGCAGGACGAGCGCGGCCGGCTGCTCGCGCTGCGTGGCGAGCGCTTCGCGACCCGTGGCCTTCCACACCGGCGCGAAGCCCTCGGTCTGGAGCGCATACGTGATCGTCTCGGCGATCGGGGCTTCGTCCTCCACCACGAGGATGATCAGGCGCGCGAGTGGCATGGCGTGACGTTGTGTCGCGTCGCGCACGCCGTGGCAAGCGCGGGTCCTGCCGGGAAATTCCCCGAAAAAAACTGGAATCAACCCTTGCCGACGGTGTCGCAGATTCAGAAAATCGGCGCGATGCCTGAATCAAAATCCTTCGACCGATCCCGCCCACGCATCGCCATGGTCTCGACCCACGGCTACGTCGCCGCCGAGCCGCCGCTCGGCGCCGCCGACACCGGCGGGCAGGTGGTCTATGTGCTCGAACTTTCCAAGAAGCTCGCCCAGCTCGGCTTCGAGGTGGACATCTGGACGCGCCGTTTCGGCAACCAACCGGAGATGGACATCGTCAACTCGCATGTGCGCGTCATCCGCGTGCCGTGCGGCGGGCCGGACTTCATCATGAAGGAATACCTCCATGAGCATCTCATGGAGTGGTGCGAGAACGCCCTGCGTTTCATCAAGCGCAACCGCCTCGCCTACCAGTTCATCAACAGCCATTATTGGGACGCCGGCGTGGCCGGCCAGCGGCTCTCCGAAGCGCTCGCCATCCCGCACGTCCACACGCCGCACTCGCTCGGCATCTGGAAGCAGCGCCAGATGGAGACCGACTACCCCGACCGGAGGAGCACCTTCGAGAAGGAGTTCAACTTCCGCGAGCGCATCCAGCACGAGACCATCATCTACCGGAGCTGCGAGCTCGTCGTCGCCACCACGCCCGAGCAGCTCGACATGATCGCGCGCGACTACAGCATCGCGCCCGACAAGGTGCATATGATCCCGCCGGGCTACGACGACAACCGCTTCTACCCCGTCAGCGAGGCCTCGCGCGGGATGCTCCGCCGCCGCCTCGGCTTCGACGGCAAGGTCGTCCTCGCCATCGGCCGGCTCGCCACCAACAAGGGCTACGACCTCCTCATCGAGGCCTTCGCCGTCGTGGCGAAACGCATCCCCGACGCCGTGCTGCACCTCGCCGTCGGCGGCCAGAAGCTCGACGCCGCCGAGCGCAAGCTCCTCGCCGGCCTGAAATTCCTCGCCCGCCGCCTGAAGCTCGGCTCGCGTGTGAGGTTCTCGGGCTTCGTGCCGGACAAGAAGCTGGCCGACCACTACCGCGCGGCCGACTGCTTCGTGCTCAGCAGCCGCTACGAACCGTTCGGCATGACCGCCATCGAGGCCATGGCCTGCGGCGCGCCGACGGTCATCACCACGCACGGCGGCCTCTACCGCGCCGTCACGTTCGGCCGGCATGCGCTCTACGCCGACACCTTCGACCGCGAGGACCTCGGCATCTCCATCATGAAGATCCTGCGCCACTCGCGCCTTTCCAACCGGCTCTCGCGCATGGGCGCGCACAAGGCCCGCAGCCTCTTCACCTGGACCGGCATCGCCCAGCAGCTCATCAGCCTTGTCGAGGGCCGGCCCGCGCCCGGCGCCCTCGAGGACCGCGACTGGGACGAGCCGTGGAACGACGGCGATTGAGCGCGCACCTCCGCCGGAACTTTCCGGCCGCCGCGCCTTGACCATATCGCACCGCGACATCTACCCTGAACGTGCCCGCGCGCCGCTTCCCGCGGCGGCGGGAAACTTTTCCATGTCCGCCGACGAAACCACAGTCCAGCCCGTCCGCCTGTTCAGTTCCGACCTGGACGGCACGTTGCTGGGCAACCCCGAGGCCACGCAGCGCTTCAAAGCCGCGTGGGAGTCGCTTCCCGATGAAGCGCGCCCGCTGCTGGTTTACAACAGCGGCCGGCTGGTGGACGACCTGCGCCGCTTCGTGGACGACGGGGCGCTGCCCGCGGCGGAATACTACATCGGCGGCGTCGGCACCCAGGTCTACGACGTGGCCGCCGGCCGCATGCTCGACGAGTTCGACGCCCACCTCGCGGAGGACTGGGACGTGGACAAGGTGCGCGAGATCACCGCGCGCGTCACCGGCATCCGGCCCCAGCCCGACGAGTTCCAGAACCGCTTCAAGTCCTCCTGGTTCCTCGAGCGCGCGCCGCGCGGCACCATCCGCGCCCTGCGCGAGCAGTTGAAGGCCGCCGGCCTGAAGGTGAACATCGTCTATTCCAGCTCGCGCGACCTCGACGTCCTCCCGCGCAACGCCACCAAGGCCGGCGCGCTCTCCTGGCTGTGCGAGCGCCTCGGCGTGCCGCTCGACCGCGTGCTCGTGGCCGGCGACACCGGCAACGACTCCAGCATGTTCCGCCTGCCCGGCGTCCGCGGCATCATCGTCGAGAACGCCCAGCCCGAGCTCTTCGAGGCCACCGTGGACCTGCACGTCTTCCACTCGCGCCAGATCATCGCCGACGGCGTGCTCGACGGCCTCTGCCACTTCGGCGTCGTCTGCGTCCTGCCCACCAAGGAGCAGTCGCGCCTCACCAAGGACACCATGGCGCCCGGCTTCCGCATGCTCTTCACCGGCACGAAGCTCGGGGCCGTCAGCGCCGAGGAGAAATCCCTTGTCCTCACCGCCTACGATCAGGCGCTCATCGCGCTGAAGAAGAACATCACGCCGCTCGGCTTCTCCGCCTGCTCGCTCACCGACAACACCGTCACCGGCACCGACGCCAACTACCGCAGCGTCTGGGCGCGCGATGGCGCCATCACCGTCTGGAGCACTCTCCGGCTCGACGACCCGGAGATCCGCGCCGCGCAGGTCGCCACGCTCGAGACGCTCCTCAACGCCACCTCCCCCACCGGCCAGATCCCCGCCAACGTCCGCATCGACGACGGCGTGCCCGACTACTCCGGCGTCGGCAACATCGCCTCCATCGACAGCGGCCTGTGGGTCATCATCGCCCTCTACAACCATGCCGCCCACACCGGCGACCACTCGCTGCTCTACCACCACGCCGACCGCATCCAGACGGTCATGAACTGGCTCAGTGCCCACGACAGCAACAACGACGGCCTCCTCGAGATCCCCGAGGCCGGCGACTGGACCGACCTTTTCGGCCGCAGCTACAACGTGCTCTACGACGAGGTGCTCTGGTTCCGCACCAACGTCTGCTACGGCCGCATCCTCGAGTTCATGGGCCAGTTCGACCGCGCGAGCGACTACCTCCGCTGGTCCCGCACCATCCGCAGCCGCGTGCTCGAGTCGTTCTGGACCACCAGCAAGAACCCCGACCCGCACGACCTGCGCCCGCACCGCTTCGCCGACCGGCAGTTCGCCCTCGGCGACACCCAATACCTCCTCGCCGAGATCACGCCCTTCGCCTTCAACTGGCGCTGCGACGTCTTCGGCAACATCCTCGCCTTCCTCATGAACCTGCTCGACGTCGAGCGCGCGCGCACCGCCTTCCGGTTCATGTGGGGCGTCGGCGTCAACCAGCCGCACCCCGTCGCCAACCTCTATCCCGTCGTCCAGGCCGGCGACCCTGACTGGCGCGCCTACTACACCGTCAACCTCCTCAACCTGCCGCACCACTACCACAACGGCGGCATCTGGCCGTTCGTCGGCGGCATGTGGGTGCGCTACATCCACCGGCTCGGCTTCCACGAGGTCGCCTGCCGCGAGCTCGTCCGCCTCGCCCAGCTCAACAAACTCGGCCGCGACCGCGAGTGGGAGTTCAACGAGTGGGCCCACGGCCAGACCGGCCGCCCCATGGGCAAGGCCTACCAGGCGTGGTCCGCCGCCTCCTTCATCCGCGCCTGCCAGGAGGTCGAGATGGACCCGAAGAGCCTGAGCGATGAATGACGCCCCGCCCAGCGCGGTCTGCTTCGGCGAAATCCTCTGGGATTTTCTGCCCGACGGGCTCTTCGCCGGCGGCGCGCCCTTCAACGTCGGCTATCACCTCCACCGTCATGGCGTGAGCGTCCATCTCGCCTCCGCCGTCGGCCGCGACCTCCTCGGCGACGAATTGCTGCGCCGCCTGAAACACTGGGGCCTCGACACCGACGGCATCGCCCGCCACCAGGGCCTGCCCACCGGCTACGTGCGCGCCGAGCTCGGCGCCGACGGCGACGCGCATTACGAGATCACCCCCAGCGTCGCGTGGGACCAGATCGCCACCGGCGAGGACACCACCCGTGCCGTCTTCGCCGCGCAGGCGCTCGTCTTCGGCTCCCTCGCCCAGCGCTCGCCCTTCAACCGCGCCGCGCTCGACCGCCTGCTGGCCGTCCTGCCCTCCTCCGCCCTGCGCGTCTTCGACGTCAACCTCCGCCCGCCGCACGACGATCTCGACCTCGTCCGCGAACTCGCGAAGCGAGCCTCGCTGCTGAAGCTCAACAACGCCGAGGCCGCCCGCCTCTGCGGCGACGAACCCGGCTTCGGCCGCGAGGAACGGCACGCCCGCGCGCTGGCCGATGCTTCCGGTTGCGCGTTGCTCTGCGTCACCGCCGGCGAGCACGGCGCCGGCCTGCTCCGCGACGGCAAATGGCACTGGGAACCCGGCCGCCCGGTCGCGGTCGTCGACACCGTGGGCTCGGGCGATTCCTTCCTGGCCTCGCTCATCGCGAACCTGCTGCGGGGCAATCTGACCGATCCGGAGATCCTCGCCCGCGCCTGCCGGCTCGGCGAATGGGTCGCCGGCCGCCGCGGCGCCACACCCCTCTACGACGGCACCACTCCCGGCTGAGACGGCACCACTCCCGCATATAAACCCGACCGTGCCGCCGCCGCCACCTGCGACCAGTTTAATGTTACAGGTGTAACATCCATCTGGTCGCCGCCCGCACGGACTTGACCGGCACCACTCCCGCCTGAGCCGGAACGATGCAGTCGGAGGTGGAACGCGCTGACCTCAGCGCGTTGAGTTGCGGGCAGAAACCCTGAAAGCGCCTTGGGGGTCCGTGCCAAAGGCAGGCAGGCAAAGCGCTCCACCCTTCCGTTCGCAAGCCATCCGAGGAAAATCGGCCGGCCGCTGCATCGTTCCGCCTGAGACGGCACCACTCCCGCCTATAAACCCGACCGTGCCGCCGCCGCCACCTGCGACCAGTTTAATGTTACAGGTGTAACATCCATCTGGTCGCCGCCCGCACGGACTTGACCGGCACCACGACCGCGCTCGTTGCCGCCTGCCGTGGCTGCACGCCGCTTCATCGCCGCCCCAGATCACGCGGCCTCGCTGGTTGACCGCAATCGCAGCCGCACTGACCCTGACCGCTTTGCTGTCCGGCCACGCCGCGACTGTGCCCTTCGAGCGCGAGTCCCGCGGCTTCACGCCCGGCATGATCTCCGGCGGCGTCATCGGCGCGCAGGCCGAGTATCATTACCTCACCAGCACCGCGCGGCGCTTGGAGCGTCTCCCGCTTCCGCCGCGTCGGTTCGGCGCGCGCCTGGCGGCTCTGCGAGGAGAACGGCCGACGCGCCCTGCGGCAGCCCTGCGACAACCTGGCCGACGGGCGAAACAGGAGTCTTCCCGGTGCCGGTGCATTGGCCCGGTTGCTGTGGCGGCGGTCTATGACCGCCGTGGAATATGAACGGCGCCCATCGAGCGCCACTACCACGAGCGCGTGAGAATCCCGTAGTCACAGATCCCCGTCTGCCGGCCGCAGGGTGATGTCCTCCACGACCGCGCGGCGCGGCAGCCGATGCACGTCGAGGATGGCGCAGGCAATGTCCTCCGCCGCCATCATCCGGTCGGGCTTGAACCCGCTGCCCGCCCACGAAGGCGTCCAGGTCGCCCCCGGATGCACGCTGCACACGCGAACGCCGCTGCCCTTGGTCTCGGCCCGCAGCACCTGCGCCAGCCCGGTCACGCCGAACTTTGCGGCGCAATACGCCGTGCCGTTCGGGTAGGCCTGCTTGCCGGCGATGGAACTCAGGAAAAAAATGTCGCCGGACCGGCGCTGCAGCATGCCGGGCAGGAAGGCGCGCGTGACCAGGAAGGCGCTGCGGAGGTTCGCCGCGATGAGCCGGTCGAACTGCGCCACTGTCGTGTCCAGGAACGGCGCGCCCTCGAACAACCCGGCGTTGTTCACCAGCACGTCCACCCGGCCGAAGCGCTTGAGCACGCCCCGGGCCATCGTGGCCACGGCCAGCTCGTCGGTCACGTCGCCCGGGATGACCTCGGCTTCCGCCCCGGCCTTGCGGCACGCCTGCGCGGACTTTTTCAGATTCTTCCCGTTCCGTGCCATCAGCGCCAGCTTCACGCCGCGGATTTCCTTCGCGAAAGCCTTGGCGATGGCCGCGCCGATGCCTTGCGACGCGCCGGTGATGAGGACGACGGGGTTCATGAACAGAAGCTCCAAGCTCCAACATCCAAGCTCCAGTCAATTTTCAGATTCCAAACTTCAATCATTGGAGTTTCTCTGGAGCTGGGATGTTGGGGCTTGGAGCTTGACCCTCAGCGGCTCGGACCGGTTCAGCACAGCAAGGAGCCGAAGTCCATGAAGTCGGCGGTGAAGCCGCCCTTCACGCCCTTGCAGATCACGCTCACCGCGTCGTGCGAGTGCAGCGACTCGAGGTGCGAGCACGCGATGCGGAAATCGGCGATGCGCTTGTCGCGATCGAAGACCTGGTAAAGCAGCCGGGCGGCGTCCTCGACGAACTTCAGGTAGGCGCCGTTCAGCTCGGCGAAGGCCTGCTCGTCTTCGCGTTTCACCATCACCTGCGTCTCGGTCTGCAGGGCCGCGAGGCAGAGCGCCTGCACGTCCTCGATCCAGATCTTCTTCCCCTCGGCCTCCTCGAGGGTGATCCGCGCCTTGCTGCGCTGGGAGTGCGGCACGGTGTAGGCGCCGCGCTGGTCGCGCGCGTGTTCGGCGAGTTCCGCCGAGCACGGGCACGCCGAGGAATAGACGAAGTCGAAGTGGATGAACCGCCGGTAGCGGCCGTCGTGCGTCATCACGCCCTCGAAGGCCACGTCGTAGAACTGGTAGCCCTCGAGCTTCGTGCGCAGGCTGGGCCGGAGCATCGGGTAGGAGAAGGAGATCTTCAGCCGCGCGTCCTTCGTCTCCACGTTGCGCAGATAGGCCTTGAGGATCTTGCCCATCCACTCGCCGGTGGTGACCTCGTCCTTGTGGTCGTAGAAAGTCCGCATGATGCGGCTCATGTTGATGCCCTTCAGCTCCGCCTCGAGCGACACGGTGCCGGTGACACTGGTCTCGAGCGTGAGGATCTTTCCGCCCTTGGTGCGATATTTGAGCGGCAGCTTGAAGTTGTGGATGCCGACCTGCTGGATCGGCACGTTCGCGCCCTGGATGGCCTCGTGCGCGACCTCCATCATGTCCGGCAGCGTGGCGCGGTAGGCGGCGGTGGGCTTGAACTTCCGGTCGTAGCCGCGCTTGATCGGCGGCTCCTGGCCGCAGTTCGAGCGGTGCAGATACATCTGTTTCATGGGCGGGTGCGGGTCGTTTTTGTTTGGGTGCGGGCGGGTGACGTGACCGCCGGGGAATTCACGGGCCGGAGGATCTTGTCGTCGCGAGCCCGTCCCGCTGGTGCGGGACGGGCGTGGCGATCCATCCGGATGGATTGCTTCGTCGTCCTGCCGGACTCCTCGCAATGACAGGTCGGGTGGTCATGAGAGTCAGGGGCCGGAGAACTCGGCGTGGTTGCGCGGCGTCTCGTAGAGCCGCACGCAATGCAGCCGCGCGGGCGGCTTGATGTGCGGCTCGAGCTCGCGCCAGAAGGCGATGACGAGGTTCTCGGTCGAGGGGATGACCCCGCGGAGAAAGTCCACCTCGTCGTTCAGGTTGCGGTGGTCGCACTTGTCCACGATGGCGCGGTGGAGGATGCGTTTCAATTCACCGAGGTCCATGATGTAGCCGGTGACCGGGTCGGGCTCGCCGCGCACCGTGACCTCGAGCACGTAGTTGTGCCCGTGCCAGTGCGGGTTGGTGCAGGGGCCGTATTGTCTCCGGTTCCACGCGAGGCTCTTCGCCGGGTTATGGAGCCGGTGCGCCGCGTTGAAATGAACCTGCCGCGTGATGGACACGGTCCCGCGCAGCACGCGGGGCGCGCGGGCTTTCCGGGTGGCGGGCTTCTTCGACATGAAGGGCCAAGCGAAGCCAGTTTATGCCGAGGGTCAACCACCCGCTCAGCGTCGCCGGACCCGGCGGAATACCGGCACAGGACAGGCTACGCCGCCAGCCGGCGTCGGACCAGCACGAACGCGAGCCCGCCAAGCCCGGCGATCAGCACGACGGTCGCTGGCTCCGGAATCGCCGCCACCCCCCACCCCATGTCCTGCATGATGCCAAGTTCAACCGCCGTCGGCCCGCTGAACCCGACTCCGTCCGATAGGGCAGGAAACAAAAGTCCGCCCACTCCCGTCAAACTCGGATCGATGTGCGAATAGGTTGAACCAGACTCAAACGTGCCGGGCGCATACAACTTGACGGCCGCCCCGCCGTTCGCCGCCTTGCCGTTGGCCCCGTTCCAAAAAAGCGCGTTGCTTGTGATCGCGGTGAGGCGCTGACCGTCGGTCGTGTAGCTGGTGAACAGCGCGTTCGCGTCGGCCGTGTTGATGGTGAAGCTGTCGAAAATCGTGTAGCCGGGGTTTGCGAGGGCGCCGGTTCCGTCGGCGATGCCGTCGAAGAATCCCATGGCATGGAGCGCCTCGTGCATCACCACGCTCTGCCAGCTGAACTGCCCCGCACTGGGATTGCCGGTGCCGTAGAACCACGTTATCCCTGCGTTGACATTCATTCCGATGCTGAGGGACGCCGTCGAGCCGGACAAATCAGTGGAAGTGACAAGATTGAAAAGCGGCTGGGCGTAGTAGAGTCCGCTGTTGAGCTGAAACGCAGTCGGCCCACCGGTTCCTAGGGTGCTGGAATTGCCCAGATCCGAGATGGTCACATCGACCTTCAACGTGATGGAGCTCGTGAAGTTGGTGGCCAGGCTGTTCAACGCGGTCGTCACCGAATTCTGCTGCGTGGAATCTCCACCGGTGAAATTGGTCGTGAACACCAGCTGCGCGCCGGCGGATGCACAAAGGAAAATCGCGCCCAGGATCGCAGCAAGTTTGCGTGTCGGCCGCGCGTCAGTGACAGCTTTCATCGTTGCATTGGAGAGTCGGAAGCGAATCTCGCCGGGGAACTCGAGGCAAGTCCCTATTTGGACGAAATTGAATCTTGCCTCGGCCCCGCTTGACGGTGCCATACCGGTTCAATGCCCCTGCGCTTTTGCATCCTTGGCAGCGGCAGCGCCGGCAACGCCGCGCTGCTCGACACCGGCGACACCCGCGTGCTCGTGGACGCCGGCTTCTCCGCCCGGCGGCTCGGCGAGCTCCTCGCCGGCGTGGGCGAGTCTTTCCAGCGCATCGACGCCGTCTTCCTCACCCACGAGCACGGCGACCACGCCGCCGCGCTCTCCGGCCTCGCCCGCCACCCGCGCATCCGGGTCTTCGCCAACCGGGCCACGGCCGACGCCGTCCAGTCCGGCCTGAAGCACTGCCCCGCGTGGCATCTGTTCGAGACCGGCGCCACCTTCCGCTTCCGCGACCTGGAGGTCACGAGCTTCCCCGTGCCGCACGACGCGCAGGATCCCGTCGGCTTCCTCATCGCCCACGGCCACGACGACCTGCTCGCGCCCCGCCGCAGCCTCGCGTGGGTGACCGACCTCGGCCACGCCCCGGCCAACGTCCGCGAACGCATCCGCGAGGCCGACGTGCTCGTGATCGAGGCCAACCACTGCCCGCGCCTCCTCGACGCCGACACCAAGCGCCCGTGGAGCACCAAGCAGCGCATCAGCGGCCGGCACGGCCATCTGTCGAACGACGGCGCGCGCGAACTCCTCGAATCCGTCGCCAGCCCGCGCTGGCGGCATGTCTTCCTCACGCACCTCAGCCGCGACTGCAACTCGCCCGCCGCTGTCGAGGCCGCCTGCGGGCCCGCCCTCGCCGCCCTCGCCTGCGGATTTTCCGTCGTCCTGCCCGGCGCCGGCACGCCGTTTTTCGAGTTCTGAACCGGCCCGGCCCTGGCAAATTGGTTTATAGTTCTGAACCGGCCCGCGTTGACGCGCAGTCCTCGCTCCACCCCGGGTCTCATCAACTTCGTGTTGCATATGCAACACGAAGTTGATAAGACCGTTTTCCACACATTCACGACGGTCGGACCGAGCCCCATGACCGAGCCCCATGACCGAGCCCCATGACCGAGTCCCATGACCGAGCCCCATGACCGAGCCCCATGACCGAGCCCCATGACCGAGTCCCATGACCGAGTCCCATGACCGAGTCCCATGACCGAGTCCCATGACCGAGTCCTATGACCGAGCCCCGGACCGGGCCCGTGTGACCGGCTTTTGCTTTGCCGCCCGGCAGGGGAACTGCTTGCCTCACCGCGCATGGCCCTTCTCCCGACGCGTCGCACCAAGATCATCGCCACCCTCGGCCCGGCGACCGAGAGCGAGGAGATGCTCGTCAAGCTGATCCAGGCCGGCGTGGACGTCGTGCGCCTCAACATGGCCCACGCCAGGCACGACTGGACGCGCCTGATCATCCGCCGCATCCGCGCCGCGTCCAAGCAGGCCGGCCGCGAGATCGCCATCATGATGGACATCAAGGGCCCGGAAATCCGCACGGGCGACGTCGCCGCGCCCATCGAGCTGAAGCCCGGCGAGATCTTCGACTTCACGGTCAAGCCCGGGGTGGATCGTGATCGCGGCGAGGAGGTCCGCTCGGTGGACGTGAACTACCAGAACCTCGTCCACGACATCAAGGTCGGCGACACCGTGCTGGTGGACAACGGCCTCATCCGCCTCGAGGTGCTCTCGAAGTCCGATGCGCACATCCGCTGCCGCGTGCTCACCCCCGGCCAGCTCACCTCGCGCCGTCACATCAACCTGCCCGGCGTCACCGTCAACCTCCCCTCCTTCACCGAAAAGGACCGCGGCGACACCCTCGTCGGCATCGAGGAGGGCATCGACTTCGTCGCGCTGTCCTTCGTCCGCGCGGCCGACGACATCCTCAAGCTCCGCGCCTTCCTCAAGGAGCACCATTCCCGCGCCCGCATCGTCGCCAAGATCGAGGACCAGACCGCCATCCGGAACCTCGATGAAATCATCCGCGCCACCGACGTCCTCATGGTCGCGCGCGGCGACCTCGGCATCGAGGTGCCGTTGCAGGATCTGCCCGTCATCCAGCGCCGCGCCGTCCGCACCTGCCTCGCCATCGGCCGCCCCGTCATCATCGCCACGCACATGCTCGAGTCCATGATCGGGCAGCCCGTGCCCACCCGCGCCGAAATCACCGACGTCGCCAACGCCGTCTTCGAGCAGGCCGACTGCGTGATGCTTTCCGGCGAGACCACCGTGGGCAAATACCCGCTCGAGTGCGTCGCCACGCTCGACCAGATCGCCCGGCGCATCGAGCAGGAGGTCGCCGACGAGTCGCCCGAGCCCACGGTGTTCCTCGACGAGAAGATGAAGCTCCGGCGTTCCGCCGTGGTCATGGCCAACGAGCTGCCCAACTCGCATCTCATCACCTTCACGCGTCGCGGCATCAACGCCACCGGGCTCGCCGCCCATCGCCCCGCCCGCGCCATCATCCTCGCCATCACCGATTCCATGGAGACCCTGCGCCACCTGCGGATGGTCCGCGCCATCGAGCCGTGGTTCCTGCCCGAGATGGGCGACCCGGAGCGGACCATCGGCCGCGCCGTCGTCATGCTGCGCCAGGCCGGCCGCCTCAAGACCGGCGACAAGCTCGTCATCATCTCCGACGTCATCACCGGCAACAACTACCGGATCGAGAGCATCCAGCTCCGCACCGTGATGGAGTGAACGCATCTGCCAGCCGTCTCTTGCCTGCCGACTGTCATTGCGAGGAGCGTAGCGACCACGGAGCCTTGCCTCGGCAAGGCGACATCTGCCAAGCAATCCATTCCCTCGACCCTGCGCGGGACACTGAGCCGGTCGAAGGGCTGGATCGCCACGGCACGCTGCGCGCGCCTCGCGATGACAACCGGCGAGAGGCCGTGAAGGGTGGCATGGGGCGCCGCCACCTGACGCTGTTCGTGCTCGCGGCGTTGCCCGCCTCCGCCGCGCATTTCCTCGCGCCCGGCGCGCTCGACATCCCGGCGCTCATCGGCCCGCCCCCCGCGGCGGATTCGCTCATCACCCGCTCCGAACTCGAAACCGTGCTGCTGCTGCAAGAGCTGCGCACGCCGGCGCAGGCCACCCGCGCCGCCGTGATCGAGACGGAGACCATCTGGCGGTTCGGCGGCGACGTCGTCGGGCCATGGTTCACCGCGGAGAACCTGCCCAAGACCGCCGCGCTCTTCGCGAAGGTCCGCGAGGACTTCATCCCCTGCAACCGTAACTCCAAGGCCCTCTGGCCGCGCCGCCGCCCGCCCTACGTGGACGCGCGGGTGAAACCCTGCGTCGAGACCACCAACAGCGGCGCCTACCCCAGCGGGCACGGCATCCAGTCCTCGCTCTGGGCCGCGCTGCTCTCCGAGTTGATGCCGGCGCACACCGCCGGCTTCGCTGCGCGCGCCGCCGAGACCCGGCGGATGAAGATGCTCTCGGGCGTGCATTACCCCAGCGACCTCACCGCCGGCCAGGTGCTCGGCGAGGCCCTCGCAAGGGAGATGCTCAAGTCGCCCGCGTTGCAGCAGGCGCTGCGGGAGATTCGCCCCGAACTGGCGCCGTTCCTGGCGAAGTAGTTCATGCAGAGTTTGTCATCTATTGGATGACAAACACGCGAGCCCGCCCGACTCGGAGATGTCACCTATTAGGTGACATCTCCCATGGGCTCAGAACGTCCAGCGCACGCCGGCGGACACGTTCCGGCCGGGCAGCGGGGCGAGGTCCTTGAGGAACGAGGTGTGCGGGCGCGCCTCCTCGTCGGTGAGATTCGTGCCGCGCACGAAGATGTCCCAGGCCTGCCGGCCGCGCTTCAGGCCATAGGCAAGGTGCGCGCTGACGAGCGAATAGCCGTCGCTCGCCGCCTCGTCCAACGCCACCCGGTCCTGCCCGGCGGTGCGCTGCCACTCGGCGCCCGCGCTCCAGTCGCCGCGCTGCCACGCGAGGCCGACGGTATAGCGGGCGGCGGGGATGCGCGGCAGCGGCCGGCCCGCGCCGTCCTCGGCCCGGATGAAGTCGGCGGCGAGCCGCAGGTCGAGTTTGTGCCGGGCCTCGTCGTGCAGATGCACCAGCAGCTCGGCCTCGGCGCCGCGGAACCTCGCGTCGGTCTGCACGAATTCCAGCACGGCCAGCGCTTCCTCCGCCTCCGCCGCCGGCAGCGAGTCGGGATCGGCGAACTCGAATCCGTCCGCGCCCTCGACCGCCACCAGCCCGCTGGCCCGTTCAAAGATGTAGCCGTTGAAGCGGTTGGCAAACAGCGTCACCTCGCCGGTCATGCGGCCGGCGCGCTTGCGCAGGCTGGCCTCGAAGCCGGTCGAGCGCTCGCGCGCGAGCGCGGCGTCGCCGATCTCGAACGCGTTGGTGCCCACATGCGGACCGAAGGCGAACGCCTCCTGGGTGTTCGGCGCGCGTTGGGTCCGCACCACGGTGGCGGCCAGCGTCCAGCCCGGCGCCGGGTTCCACACCGTGCCGGCCGAGAGGCTCACGGCCCCGTCGTCGCGGCTCCGGCCGGTGCCGTCGCGCACGGCCAGCTCCTGCTCCTCGTAGCGCGCGCCGAACTCGCCGGTCCACCGCCCGCGCTTGAACTCCTCGAACGCGAACACCGCGCGGTTCTCCGCGCGCGACGGCGGCAGGAAGACCTCGTCGCCCTGCGCCTCGAGGTCGTTGCGCCCCGCCTGCACGCCCCAGGTGCCGGCCAGCCCGCCGAGATCGGCGTGCAGCGCCTCGGCGCGGACCTCCCAGCCTTCGTGGCGGAAGACGGTGCCGACCGCGCCATCTTCCAGCTCGCGATGCTCGTAGTCGGAGCGGGCGAACTTGAGCCGGCCGCCGGAGAAGATGCCGCCGCCCTGGCGCGTCTCGGCCTGGGCGTCCCAGCGGCGCTGGCGCAGATCGATCCGCACGCCGCCTTCGCCCTCGTCGGCGTGGCCCGGCACGCCGTAATTCGTGTCAAACGCGCTCCAGGCGAACCCGGCGTGGCCCGCACCGCTTACCCACGACAGCCCCGCCGCGCCGCCGCTCGAATCGAGCGCGGAGTTCGGCAGCTCGCCGCGGGCGAACAGCGGCGGAGCCGCGCCGCGGGCGGCCGCCTCTTCCGTCTCCTCGGCGCGCTCGGCTGCGCTCTCGGCGAAACCCGGGATGGCGAGGTTGTCCGCCTCCCGCCGGAAGCCGTCGAGATGCAGCACGAGCGCGCGGTCCGGGCCGAAGGCGCGGGCGATGTCCGCCACCCCGCCCCAGACGCGCTCGTCGGCCGCGGAGCCGGCGCGCGCCTCCAACAGTCCGCGGACCGGCGCCTCCGGCACCTCGCGCTCGATCCGGTGGCTGAGCACGTTGACCACACCGCCCACGGCCGAGCCGCCGTAAAGCAGCGAGGCCGGGCCGCGGACGACCTCGACGCGATCGATGAGGAACGGCTCGATACTGACGGCGTGGTCCGGGCTCACGGTTGAGGCGTCGAGCGTGCCGACGCCGTTCTCGAGGATGCGGATGCGGTCGCCGCCGAGCCCGCGGATGACCGGCCGGCTGGCCCCCGGCCCGAAATAGGTGGCGTTCAGCCCGGGCAGACCCGCGAGGGTTTCCCCGAGCGTGGGTTGCTGGCGTTGCTGCAGGGCCGGGTCCGCCAGCACGGTGGTGGCCTGGGCAAGGTCGGCCTGCTGGCGCTCAAACGGCGAGGCGGTGATGATGATATGTTCGAGCGAAACGGTTTCGCCGGCGGGGGCACGGGGCGCCGAGGCGGCGGTCTGGGCGACCGCGGCGCCGGAGGATACGAGCAAAAGAATAAGATGACGGGACATGATGGGACAGGGTTGGAGGTGTGAATCACCCGGCGGCTGTGCGCACGGGATCGGGGCAGCCGCTCGAAAGCGCTGCGGATCAGGCCAACACGTCCGCCGGAGACTTGTCATCGCGAGGCCCCGCGATGGCGGGGCCGTGGCGATCCAGGTGGATTGCTTCGTCCTCCCGCCTGCGGCGGGACTCCTCGCAATGACGTTCCGCGGACGCCTGGCAGCTCAAACCAACGGCGGACCGCGGCCCGGGGGCTGCCGGTGCGGCGTCTCCGCAATCCAGACTTCGTGCGGCGGCCGATCGCTTTCGAGCGTCCGCACCACCGGCACTGCCACCAGCCCGCCCAGGTCGAGCGGCAGCGAGACGCCGCCGGCAAAGAGTTCCACCGCGCAGTGCCCGCCCTGCTCCGCATCGTGCGAATGGTCCGCATGGTCCGCCCCATGCAGCTTGGCGTGCAGGCCGGCATCGGCCCCGAACACCCCCAGCGCCAGCACCAAGCCGATGCCCAGCGCGGCCAGGGTGCGCTGCCATCCGGATTCGGTTTGTGCGGGGCGGTTCACGAGCGGGTTACTGGATGCACAATACCAGCGCCGTCAAGCCATCCCGAAAGCCGCTCTGGCAAAACCGCTGTTTGCCATTTCCCGTAACAGCCGTTCAGCCTTTCAGTTCTTCAGCCCTTTCCCATGCCCGCCGCTCCCATTCCCGTCACCGTCCTCACCGGCTTCCTCGGCGCCGGCAAGACCACCCTGCTCAACCGCATCCTCACCGAACAGCACGGCCGGAAGATCGCCGTCATCGAGAACGAGTTCGGCGAGGTCGGCGTGGACAACCAGCTCGTCATCCAGAGCGACGAGGAGATCTTCGAGATGAACAACGGCTGCATCTGCTGCACCGTGCGCGGCGACCTCCTCCGCATCCTCGGCCGGTTGACGAAGCGCAAGGACCGGCTCGACGCCATCCTCATCGAGACCACCGGCCTCGCCAACCCCGCGCCCGTCGCCCAGACCTTCTTCACCGACCCGGAGATGAAGGAACAGTTCGCGCTCGACGGCATCGTCACCGTCGTCGACGCCAAACACATCCTCCTGCACCTCGACGACTCGCCCGAGGCCATGAAGCAAATCGCGTTCGCGGACGTCATCATCCTGAACAAAACCGACCTGATCGAAACGGAGGGAGGGCCGAGCTCTCCATTCGACGGGCTCAGAACCCCGAGCCTGTCGAGGGGCCGCGAGGCCGCGCTGGATTCTCTCGAGCAGCGCCTCAAGTCCATCAACGCCGTCGCCAAGGTCTATCGCGCGCAGAATGCCGACGTGCCCATCGATCGCGTCCTCAACGTCGGCGGCTTCAAGCTCGAGCGCGCGGTCGAGGTCGATCCGCGGTTCCTCGAGATGGAATACCCCTTCGAGTGGGCCGGCGGCTACGAACTCGCGGCCGGCGCGCACGAACTCGAGATCGGACATGATCCAAACGAGGAGGACGGCCACGGCCATCACCACGACCATGAGCACGACCATTCTGCCGAAGGGCAGAACGGCCCGGGTTGCGGTCACGACCACAACGAACTCGATGTCGTGATCGTTCCGGTGGGCAGCCCGCTTGCGGGCGCTGGTTCAGGCGCAGGCAAAGCCGCCGGCCCGCAAGACAAGACTGTAGGGCCGGCGCTTGCGCCGGGCCAACCTTGGAACGAGGTCACCCTCGCCCACGCCATCAACGCCACCGTCCAGACCTACTCCGACTGGGAGAACGTGAAGCAGCCCGGCGAACCGCTCAAGGTCGGCGCCAAATTGAACCGGCTCAAGCTCGCCAACGAACACGGCAAGTTTTTCGTCAACATCCCCGCCGCGGGCAAATACCTGCTCTTCACCGGCCACGACGTGCCCACGCATCTGTATGCTGTAGCCGGCCTCGGTGAGGCCGGACCGGGGTCGGCGACCCCGGCTACAACCGGGAAGAAACTCCTCAAGTATTCCTGGGACCGCACCTTCCGGCACGAGCATTCGCATGACGAGGCCGTGGCCTCCGTCGGCATCAGCGCACCGGGCGACTGCGACGGCAAGAAGCTCAATGACTGGATCTCCAACCTCCTCGCGACCAAAGGCGGCGACATCTACCGGATGAAGGGCGTCCTTTGCGTGAAGGGCACGCCGAAGCGTCTCGTCTTCCAGGGCGTGCATATGCTCTTCGACGCCAAGTTCGACCGCGAGTGGAAGCCCGACGAGAACCGGACCAACACCCTCATCTTCATCGGCAGGAACCTCGACCGCGCCGCCCTGACCGAGGGCTTCAAGGCATGTTTAACCTGAGCCGGTCGAAGGGCCTGGACTGGAGTTGACGGGCAACCGGGCCTAGCCGCCCGTGATCTTGATGAAACGCACCGCGGCCTGCGTGCGCGACCGCACGCGCCACTTGTCGTAGATCGCGGTGAGGTGGTTCTTCACCGTCGAGCGCGTGATGCCGAGCCGCGCGCAGATCTCCTTGTCGGCGCAGCCCTCCGCCACCAGCGCCAGCACCTCGCGCTCGCGCTCGCTCAGCACCGCGAGTTCGCCCGGCCGGCCTCCGGCCACAGCCGGGGCCGGCGGTTCGCGCAACAAGGCCAGCACGCGCCGGGCGATGGCCGGCGACATCGGCGCCCCGCCGGCCCGGGCGTCGTCCAACGCCTCCAAAATCTCCGCCGATGACGCGCTCTTGAGCAGATAGCCCGCCGCGCCCGCCCGGATCGCTTCCAGCAGCGGCTCGTCGCCCTCGCGTCCGGTGAGCATGAGAATCTTCGCCTCCGGCCAGCGCGCGGCGAAATCCGCCACCGCCGCCGAACCGCTGCGACCGGGCAGGGCCACGTCCAGCAGCACCAGCGCCGGCCGCACCCGCGCCGGCCAGGCCAGCGCCTCCTCGACCGACCCGGCGGTTGCAACCGTTTCATGGCTCCCGTCCGCCTCAAGCAGCGACTCGAGATAACTCCGGTAAGGCGCGTCGTCCTCGACGAGCGCGACGGGCGCCTTGGAAATCGCGGGTTTTTTCGATTTTGCGCTCATCGGGCCTCCGGCAGTTCCACCCAGAACGACGCGCCGCTCCCGCTGCCGTTCACCGGGCTGTCGCAGCCCACGCGGCCGCCCATCGCCTCCGCCAGCCGCTTCGCGACCGCCAGGCCCAGCCCGGCGCTGGACTCGCCCGCGGTCGGACGCGCGGTGCCGCGGGTGAACTTCTGGAACAGCCTCCCCTGTTCCTCCGTCGGGATACCCGGCCCCTCGTCCGTCACCGCCAGCCGCGCCACGCCGTTGCCGGGCGCAGCGAGCAGTTCCAGCCGCACCGCCGCGCCCTCCGGCGAGAACTTCAGCGCATTGCTCACGAAATTATCGCCCACCTGCGCCAAGAGCGCCTCGTCGGCCTGCACCCATACGCGGCCCTCGGGCGCGTCGGTGGCGAGCGTCTGCCGCTTGGCCGCCGCGGTCGTCGCGTGCCGCGCCGCGAGCCCGCGCGCCGCGGCGCCGAGATCGAGCCGCGCAAGCCGCACGGGCACCCGGCCGCTTTCGGCCGCGTGCGCGCCAAGATAGTTCTCCACCAGCGTGTGCATCCGCTCCGTCTCGCCGAGCGCCTGCCGCAACGCCTCGCCCCGCCTGGCCTCCGAGCCGAGTTTCCCGTCCCCCGCCAGTTCGAGCAGCCCGCGCACGACACCGAGCGGGGCGCGCAGGTCGTGCGCGGCCACGGCCATGAACTCGTTCTTCTCCGCGTTGAGCCGGGCCAGCTCGGCGTTGGTCCGCTCGAGTTCCGCGTTGAGCGCGCGGGCGTGCTCGCGCTGGGCGAAAAGCATCCGGTTGTTGCGCTCAAGCCCCCAGCCCAGGGCGATTGCCACCAGGCTGATCATCGAAAAATTCGACTGCGCCAAAAGGTAGGCCACCGATTCGGTCGGCAGCAAATAGCGCACCAGCGCGAGCCCGCCCAGCCCGCCGGCCAGCACCGTGGCGAGCAGCGCGCGAAACCGCAGCGGCAGCACGATCACGGAAGTCAGCAGCACCAGCCCGTAGTCGACCGTCAGAAACGACGCGGTCGCCAACCCGCCATCCCGCAGCCCGGCACTCATCACCGCCAAGCCCCATAATGCGCCCACCGTCGCCATGCCATAAACCCATTCCGCGCGCCGCAAGTGCCCGGGCAAAATACTCGAGACCAGCAGCAGCACCCAAAACGGCGCCACCACCAGAAAGCGATAATGCAGCGACCAGGCGATGAATTCAGGGTGGGCCGCGGCCTCGCGCAACGCCTGCCGCCAGCCCACTCCCGCGACAAACAAAAGCGCAACCGCCGCCGTCACCTGCGAGCGCAGCCGCCCCGCCGCCTGCCGCTCCTCCCGAAACCGCCGCTCGAGCTCTGGGTCGGTAAAACGCAGCCGTCGTGCCTGCAGCAGCAGGCTGTCGAGCGATCCGGGCGCAGGCTTCGGGGCGGCCATGCCCTGTTAAACGATAATCCCCGGCCCACCGGAAGCGGGAATTGTCGGTTATGGGACAAATGTCCTAGCCCACCTGTCCAATTGCCGCCCCCACCGGGCCGCCGTGAACTACCCACGCTCCCACCACCACGCCGCCGCTCTTTTTGTAAAACCCTCCGCGTCTCCTCCCATGCTCCCTTCAGCGTTTCGCGCCCGAATCTTCGCCGGTTTACTCATCGCCAGTTTGTGTTTGCCGACTCTGGCCTCGGCCCAGTCCGGCTCCACCGGCTCGGAAACCGGCATCACCGGCTCGGAAACCGGCATGACCGGCTCGGAAACCGGCTCCACCGGCATGACCGGCTCGGAAACCGGCTCCACCGGCATGACCGGCTCCGGAGGCGGTGGGACGGGAGACCAGACCTTCGGTCCGGGCGATACCGATCTCGGCGGCGGCACGCTCACCCTCGCTCGTGCCATCTTCAACGGCGGCACGGTCAGCAACGGCGCCATCGACGCGTCCAGCGAGCACGAGGTCAGCCGCGGCCAGGTCACCGCCATCCTCGCCGGCTCGGGGAGTTTGTCGAAGATCACCGCGGACACCTTCATCGTCGCCAGCACTTCCACCTACACCGGCACCACCACCGTCTCCGACGGCACGCTCCAGATCGGCAACGGTGGCACGACCGGTTCCATCGCCAGCACCTCGATTGCGAACAACGCTTCGCTGGTCTTCAATCGCTCCGACACCCTGACTTATGGCGGGACGATTTCCGGCAGCGGTTCGCTCACGCAGGCCGGCACCGGCACCCTCATCCTCACCAGCGACAACACTTACACCGGCACCACCACCGTCTCCGCCGGCACGCTCCAGCTCGGAGCCGGTGCAAGTGGGGGATTGATCAACGGCAACATCACCAACGACGCCGACGTCGCCTTCAATCGGGGTGGCGACTACACCTTCGGCGGCGTGATCAGCGGCACCGGCAACGTCATTCAAAACGGTTCCATCCTGCGGCTCTCCTCCGCGCAGACCTACACCGGCACCACCACGATCAACGGGGGGATCTTCGTGCTGCCGACCGGGACCGATCAGGGATTGTCCGCCTCGACCAAGGTGCGGGTCGCCACCGGGGCCAGCGTCGATCTTTCCAACCGCGCGCTCACCGTCGCCGGCCTCACCGGCAACGGCACGGTTTACAGCTTCGGCGGCAGTTCCGGCCATCTCACGGTCGCCACGCCGAACGGCGAATCCCAAGTCTTCTCCGGTGTGCTCGGTGGGTCGCAGGCCGACTTCGCCCTCACCAAATCCGGCACCGGCACCCTCACCCTCGGCGGCGCCAACAACTACACCGGCGACACCACCGTCTCCGCTGGCGCGCTCCTCGTCAACGGCTCCCTCGGCAACACCGCCGTCACCGTTTCCTCCGGCGCAAACCTGGGCGGCAGCGGCACCTTCGGCGGCCTCGTGAGCCTCTCCTCCGGCGCCCACCTCGCGCCCGGCAACTCTGCCGGCACGCTCACCTTCAACTCCGGCCTGACCCTCCTCTCCGGCTCGATCCTCGACTTCGAGCTGGGCACGACGAGCGACCGGATCGTCGTCGCCGGCGGCACGCTCACCGGTCCGGCATCCGGCACGGTCACCCTGAACTTTTCCGACGCGGGCGGCTTCGCGGCCGGCACCTACCTGCTCTTCGATTTCAGCGCGGGCGGCGTGACCACGGACAGCTTCGACCTCGCCGACTTCACCTTCGGGTCGACGATCGCCGGCTTCAACTACAACCTCGCCTTCAACGGCAACACCCTCGCGCTCACCGCCAGCGCCATCCCTGAGCCGTCCACCGTCGCCGTCGGGCTCGGCGCGGTCGCGCTCGCCGCGGTGATCGTCCGCCGCCGGCGTCGTCTCCTGCTTCGTTGACCGGATCAGTCCGGTCAGGCATGGAGCGTTCCGTGCTTTCTCCGCCATTGCCGCTGCGGCGCGTGTTCCGCCGACCCGATACCTGGGTGGTATGCGCCACCACCCTGATTGTCTGCGCCATCGTCGCGGCGCGCACGGATCTTTCGTTCACCAGCTTCGACCGGCTGGCCTTCAACCGCCTCGCCGATTCGTTCGGCGTCGGCATCCTCGGGGCGTCGATCGTCGTTTTTGCCGGGCATCTGCTGCGGAGCATCCCTGTGCTCCCGCGCCGGGCGCTGGGCGTGGCGGGCATCGGGCTCGTGGCCGCCCTGACCTTCGTCCTGCTCCACACCTACGCGTGGACCGATCATCGCCGCACGAACTGGCTGCTCCAGGGCTTCATCCTCGCGCTCCTCGGTGTGGTGGGCCTGCTCGCGCTCCTCTTGCCGGCCACCGGCCTCGCGCGGTGGCGCGCGGTCGGCGCCGCGGCCGCGGACGTCGCCCGGAACTGGTGTCTGATTTATTTCTACCTGCTCATGGGCGGCTACTCGCTCGCCGCCGTGCGCCTCGACCGCCCGGTCGTGCTCGATCCCATCCTCTGGCGCATGGACTTCTCGCTCGGCTTCAGCCCGACGGAAGTCGTCGCCGCCTGCGTCGCCGCCCATCCGTGGTTCGATCCCGTCACCCATTACGGCTACCCGCTGCTCGGGCTGTTGATCGGGGGCGTGGCGGCGAGCCTGCATCTCGCGGGCGATGTCGCCGCGATGCGCCGCAGCCTGCTCGCGTTCCTCCTGATCGCGGTGCTCGGCAACGCCTGTTACTGGTGCGCGCCGGCGATCGGGCCGGGCTACGCCTTCCCGGAACTGTTCACCGAAGCCGCCTTGGCGGGCGACGCGGGCCAGCGCGACGCGCTCCGCCAGGCGGTGATCGAGGGCCCCGACCGCTTTGATCGCAGGCGGGACTTGCTCCGCAATGTCATGCCCTCGCTGCACACCACCTTCGCGCTCACCTTGCTCGCCGCGGCGTGGAACCATCGGCGGCGGCTCTTCTGCTGGTGGCTGCCGCTCGGTGCGATGCAGATCGTCACCACGCTCACGCTCAACGTGCACTACCTGGTGGACCTCTTCGCCGCGGTGCCGTTGTCGATTCTGTGCTGGTGGCTGGCCGATCTCGCGGTGCGGCGCGTGCCGCCGACGGGGGCCGTGCCGCTGCCCGATCTCGTCGCGCCGCCCGCGCAACGCCGTCGCCTCGGCGCGATGCTGGCCGGTGCCCTGGCGCTCGCGGTGCTCGTGCTGGTGGGGTGGGGAAAATATGCCCCGATTTCGCCTTGGCTCGCGTGGCCGGCGGTCGGGCTCGTCGCGGCGCTGCCCGCGTGGCTGGCGCGGCGCTTGTTCAAACCGGCCGCCTTCGGGTGGCAGACGCGGGCCGCGCGCGACGCGGGGCCCACCCTCGCGCCGCCAGTCGGCGCGGCCGCGCCTCCCGCGCGGCTGCTGGCGGGCGCCGTCTTCTGCACGGGCGGCACGGCGCTCGTGCTCGAACAGGTGGCCGAGAAATACCTGTCCACCCTGCTCGGTTCCAGCCGGCCGGCCGCGACCATCGTGCTGGCGGTGTATTTCACCGGCCTCGCCCTCGGGGCGCTCCTCTGCCCGCGCGGCGCCGTCGGCGCGCCGCGCCGCCTCGCCTGGCTGGAGATCTTCATCGGAGTCTGGGCCGCCGTGCTCGCCTTCGGTTTCTTTGCCACGGACCGCGCCCTCGGCACCTGGCTCGCAGACACCGGCACAAGCGCCGGCTCGCTCACCGTCGCCCGCGTGTTTCTCGCCGCCCTCTGGCTCCTGCCCCCGACCCTGGCGATGGGCGCGCAGTTGCCGACGCTCGCCGCCGTGCTCGGCGGCCATCCGGCCTTGCGCGGCGAATCGTTGCCGCGCTACTACGCGCTCAACCTCGCCGGCGCCTTCGTCTTCACCCTCCTGGCGCCGCCGCTCCTCTTCAACACCGTCGGCGCCAACGCCACGCTCTGGTTCGTCTCGTTGCTCGCCATCCTCGTCGGCACGATCCTGTGGTCCGGCCTGCCCGCTGGAAGCAACGCGACCGCTGCTCAGCCCAGCCACTCCCAATCACTTTCACTCTCACTTCCCCCGCTCCTCTGGGCCTTCGCCGCCGGCTTTGCCTTCTTTGCCCTCGAGGTTGTCTGGTTCCACCTCATCAGCGCGGTGTGCGGGGCCAGCACCTACTCGTTTTCGATCCTGCTCGCCGCCGTGCTGCTCGGGCTGGCCCTCGCCGGCCGCCACGCTGCGCGTCGGCCCGGTCTCGCTCCGGCGGCGACGCTCGGCTGGCTGGTGCTCGCGCTCGCGCTCGGCAACGCCCTCTGGCCGTGGGCCGGACGCCTGCTCGCCGCCGTCGCCGGGCTGCTCCGGCTCGAGTGGTTTTGGGCCGGTGAACTCCTCAAGCTCGGCGTGGTCTCGCTGCTCGTCGTGCCGCCGGCCTTTGCCCTCGGCCGCATCTTCCCGCTGCTGCTCGGCGCGCCGGGCGCCGACAGCCGCCACGTCGCCCGGCTGAGTGTCGCCAACATCCTCGGCTGCGTCGCGGGCGCGCTCGCCACGGGCTTTTTCCTCATCCCGGGCTTCGGCGCGGAGCGCACGCTGCTCGGCCTCGCGCTGCTCGCGGCGGCGGGCTGGATCGCGCAGCGGCCGGCCTGGCGGTTCCGGCAGCTCGCACCGGCCGGCGTGGGTTTGATCCTGCTCGTCGCGCTGCCGCGCTGGGACCGCCTCGAACTAACCCGCGGACTCGGCGTCTATCTCTCGGGCGGCCTGCCGGCCGATGCGCAGCTCGTCTCCTTTGCCGAGGATTTCCACGCCGGGTTCGTCACGGTTGCCACGACGCCACGGTCAGGCGGCGGGGTGACGAAAACGCTCCTGCAGAACGGCAAATTCGACGCCGACGATGCCGGCGAGGTGCCGGCCCAGGCCGGCTTCGGGCTGGTCGGGGCGTTGCACGCGCCAGCACTCGACCGCGCCCTCGTCATCGGCGCCGGCTCGGGCCACACCGCCGCAGTCATCTCGCGGCTGGGTTTCGCGCGGCTCGACCTTGCCGAGCTGTCTCCCGCCCACCTCGCCGCGGCCCGCGCGCACTTCGGCCACCTGCATGGCGGCGTGTTCGACCGGCCGGGCGTCACCGTGCATCTCGAGGACGGGCGCCAGCACCTCCTGCGGACGCGCGCGCGCTACGACCTGATCCAGATCGAGATCAGTTCCGTCTGGTTCGCCGGCGCCACCAACCTCTACTCGCGCGAGTTCTACGCGCTCGCCCGCGCGCGACTCGCCCCCGGCGGCGTGCTCGTGCAGTGGGTGCAGCTCCACCACCTCACCCCGCGCGAGATCGCCACCATGCTCGCCACGGCGCGCGCCGAGTTTGCCCGCGTCTCGGTGTGGCGGGTCGGCCACCAGGCCTGTCTGCTCGCCTCCGCCGAGGCGCAGCGGTTCAACCCGGCCGTGGTGGAACGCTGGCGCAACTCGCCCGCGCTGGCGCCGGAGCGCCGCGCCACCCGCGCCGACTCGCCAGCCGAGTTTGCCGTCGAGTTGCTCGTCACGCCCTCGCAGCTCGACGGCGAACTCTCGCGCTACCGCGCCACCGTCGGCATCAACACCGACCGCAACCGCTGGCTCGAATTCCGAACGCCCCAGCACTACCTCAGCCGGTTCGACCACCGCGCCGCCAATCTCCGTTGGCTGGCCGGAATCGGATCGCCGCCCGGTGACTCCCCCTAGGCAAAGGCTGGAGACCCGACCCTTGGCCGGGTGAGCAGGCGGGGGCAGAGGTTTTGCGGTCGCCCTTTGCGCCGGACGTTCTCCAAGCTCGGAAGGTGGCACCTTCCCCCCGCGCTTCCACCCGGCTGTTCTGGCAGGTGCAAATCACCGGCTGGCTGCTCGCCATGCCCCTTTTTGCCGTGATGGCCGTGATCGTCTTCACCGATCCGAAGATGATAGCGCTGGTCGGGGTGGTGCGGCAGGTGATCGGCTTCTCGCTGACCCTCGGTCTCTGGCGGTTCTACCGGCGCTGGCCCGCCGCGGACTTCAAGCTCGCCGCCCATGCCTGGCAGATCGTCCTCGCCTGCGTCCTCGCCACGCTGCTCGACGCGTTGATCGCCGAGGGCCTCCGGCTTCTCCTGCGCATCCCCGCCGCTCCGGACATTGCGCATCTCGGGTCCATCGTGCTGCGCTGCGCGGTGTATCTCGTGTGGAGCGCGCTGTATTTTGCCATCCGCCAGGAAATCGAACGGCACGACACCGAGCTGCGCCTCGCCCGCGCCGAGGCCGCCAACCGCGAGGCCGAGCTGCTGCTCCTCCGCGCGCAGGTCAACCCGCACTTCCTGCTCAACGCGCTCAACACCATCATCGGCGAGGCCGAGCACAACCCCGCCGCCGTCATCCACACCACCCACGCCGTCGCCGACTACCTCCGCTATTCCCTCGGCCAGCGCGAGCACCGCGCCCCGCTCGGCGACGAACTCGACGCCATGGCCAACTACCTGCTGGTCGAGGCGGTGCATCACCGCAGCCACGGGCTCGATTGGAAGATCGTCGCTTCCGACGAGGCGCGCCGTGCGCTCGCGCCGACCGCGCTCGTGCAGCCGCTGGTGGAGAACGCCCTCAAATACGGCTTCCGCACCTCGCCCAAACCGCTGCGCCTGTCCGTCACCGCCCGCATCGAGGCGGGCCTGCTGCTGGTCGCGGTCGAGAACTCCGGCGATTGGATCGAGCGCGAGGGCGCGGCCGGCGAGTCCACGGGCATCGGCCTGAACAATGTCCGCCGGCGTCTCGCGCTCCTCTGCGGCGAGCGGGCCGCGCTCGAGGTCACCCGCCCGCCCGGCGCCGTGCGCATCGCCATCCGCCTGCCGCTCGAACCCCTGTCCGCCTAGGCGCCGACTCGCGCCTTGCGCGCCCTGCCGCGCGGCCGCAAGTTGCCGCCCGATGCAATTCGCCAAGCACTGGGCCGCGACTCTCGACGACTACGCCATCGACCTTGCTTGGGCGCCGGATGGGTTGTCACTTGCCGCCGCGTCGCAAAGCGGCGGTGTCACGATCTTTGACGCCGCAACTGGTGCGGTGAAACAGGCCCTGCCCGGCCACGATGACGGCGCGAACTGCCTCGGCTGGTCGCCCGATGGTGCTGTGCTCGCGACCGGCGGTCAGGACGGAAAAATCAAGCTCTGGAATCCCACGGGGGGCGCGTTGAAGCATGAAGCTTCCCTCGGCGGCGCTTGGGTCGAGCAACTGGCATGGCAGGTAGGGCGCGTTATCCCTAACGCGCCGTCGCCCGATACCGAACTTGAACGGCGGATTAAGGATAATCCGCCCTACCTCTTCGCCGCCGCCGGGCGGAAGCTCGTCGCCCTCAAACCCGATGGCACCGCTGCGCACACCTTCCTAGACGCGCCCAAGACCATCTCCGCCCTCGCCTGGCGCGCGGACGGCGCCGCGTGCGCCGCGGCCTGCTTCGGCCATGTCGTCGTCTGGGACGCGGCGACATTCACGGCGCAGAAGGAATTTTCCTACGGCAACGCCATCTACGCGCTCACCTGGTCGCCCGACGGCCGCTGGCTCGTGGCCGGCTGCCACGACAACGCCGTGCATCTCTGGGCGCCGGCCGAGGATCTCGAGCTGCACATGAGCGGCTACGAAACCCGGCTGAAGGAGCTGTCGTTCAGCCACGATTCGCGCTGGCTCGCCACCGGCGGCGGGCGCGACGCCTGCGTCTGGGATTGCTCCGGGAAGGGCCCCGAAGGCCGCGAGCCGCTGCTCCTGCCGCACAACCAGCGTGTCGGCGCCGTGGCGTTTCAGAACGCCCACGAACTCCTCGCCACCGGCGACGCCGGCGGCGTGTTCACCCTTTGGGCCCCGACGCGCAAGAACCCGATGGTCGCCGAGGTCACCATGCCGGCCGCCGCCACGAAGTTCGCCTGGAACGCCGATGACTCGCTCCTCGCCGTCGGCACCGCCAAAGGCCATGTCTTCGTGTTCAGGACCGCCTGAGCCGGTCGAACCGGCGTGGCCCCGTGCAAGCGCACCCATGTCCGCCGCTTTCGACTCGAAAAGCGCGCGGTTCTGCATCCCCGTGCCGCGTGCGCTATTATTCCAGGCCGCCGTGCGCTCCGCTCGGGATGTATGTCGGGCGGTTGTGGCATCTCCGCGATGCTCCGGCGCACTCGCACGAGATCATAGTGCCCAGCGGAACCATCGAGCTCGTGTTCAATCTCCATGAAGACGAGTTGCGCATCTACCGGCCCGGGGTGCGGGAGCGTTTCAGGCGATTCTCCGGGGCGGTCGTCTCCGGCGCATATGCCACGGCGTTTGCGACCGACACCCGGCAACACGCTTCGATCATGGGCGTTCACTTCCGGACCGGCGGTGCGTTTCCGTTTCTCCGTGTTGAGGCCCATGAACTGGCCAGCACCCACGTTGACCTGGAGAACCTGTGGGGGACCGGGGGGCGCACCCTGCGGGACCGCCTGGGCGAAGCCGCGACACCGGAAGCGCGATTCCGTTTGCTGGAATACGCGCTGGTGCAACGGCTGCGCGGCGCCTCGGAACCTCATCCCGCCGTCCGCGCGGCGCTGGCGGTTCTCGCGCGTCCGGAGGGGAGCGGGCCGGTTCGCGACATTGTGCGCGACCTCGGAGTGAGCCACCGAAGGTTCATCCGGCTGTTCTCACGCGAAGTCGGCATGCCGCCGAAACTGTTTCGCCGCGTCCAACGCTTTCAGCGGGCTCTTGAGCTTGCGCGCCAGACGCCGGCCCCGAACTGGGCGCAACTGGCCGTGGAATGCGGCTGCTTTGATCAGTCGCATTTGATCCGTGAATTTCTCGATTTTGCGAGCCTCACGCCGACGGATTGTCACCGCCGGCGGAACAGCCGGGTCATGCCCAATCACATGCCGCTCTGCGGGGACGGGTAAATTTTGTCCAATACAGCCGCGACCGTTTGCCGGATAATCTGCGGCAAAACACGCCCGATCATCCCCATGAAAACCATGTTCCCACTTGCTTTCGCCGCCGCCGCGGCGATCGCAGCCTCCGAAGAACCGCCAAAGGAGAAACCCGCCATGTCGCTGTCCACCGTCAGCGTGCGTTACATCGTCAACGATGTGGAGGCCGCCATCGGCTTCTACACCCGACACCTTGATTTTCAGGTTCAAATCCACCCTGCGCCCGGCTTCGCGGCCCTCGTGCGGGGCAACCTGCGTCTGCTCCTCAATGCGCCCGGCGCCGGTGGCGCCGGCCAAGCGATGCCCGATGGACGCAAACCCGCGCCCGGCGGCTGGAATCGGATCCAGCTCGAAGTGCCCGACCTCGCGGAAAAAGTGGCCTTGCTGCGCCAGGCGGGCGTTCGCTTCCGCAACGACATCGTGAGCGGAAACGGCGGCAAGCAGACCCTCCTCGACGATCCGGCGGGCAATTGCATCGAGCTGTTCGAACCGGTGCGGAGGGAACCCTGACGTTCCGCGCGCGGTCATCCGGGCCCCGCGGCACCGCCAAAGGCCATGTCTTCGTGTTCAGGACCGCCTGAAGCTTTGTCACGTATTACGTGACAAACACCGCATCACGCTCCGCTGTGGTCAGCCTCCGCCACTCTCCCGGCGCGAGCCCGAGGGACGCGAGCGTAAGCCCGCCGATGCGCGCGCGGACGAGCCGCAGGGTCGGATGCCCGACGGCGGCGGTCATCCGCCGCACTTGCCGGTTTTTCCCTTCGGTCAGCTCCAGGCTGAGCCAGCAATCGGGCACGTTCTTCCGGAACCGCACCGGCGGATCGCGCGGCGGCGGGTGCGACCCGACCTCGAGGCGGCGCACGGCACACGGCTTCGTGCGATAGCCGCTGATTTTCACGCCTTTCGCCAGCCGCTGCAGCGTTCCGTCGGCCGGCACGCGCTCGACCTGCGCCCAGTATTCGCGCCGGTGCCCGTGTTTCGGGTCGAGCAGGCGGACATTCAGGCCCGGCTCGTCGCTCAGCAGC
>Ga0187894_10000922_pt1 | contig 39185 bp, 28 predicted proteins | sample GBC1701081metaG_FD_136650 | JGI IMG/M metagenome (GOLD analysis project Ga0187894, IMG submission 136650) | White microbial mat communities from a lava cave in the Kipuka Kanohina Cave System on the Island of Hawaii, USA - GBC170108-1 metaG ... | reverse complement strand
GTAGCGCAGGTACCGCACAAATAAAACAAGGCTGAATGTTCCCAGAAACAGCGTGAACCCCCAACAGATGTAGTCGTTCCACGTCCCGAGATTATACCGCTCGACGTACCACCGATATTCTCTTAAATAAGTTAGATCCGTTTGCACCCAGGCAAATCTTGGAGAGTATGCGGGAATGTTCATCGCGTGGAGCATTTCAAATGAGCGAGAGTGAACTGGATTTTTTTGGACTCAGCGATGTGAGCTCTCAACTCTTCATAGGTCGGTCCGCCGCCCAACGATCTAATGACCTTGACGTACGATTCCGTCTGCATCCAAACGATCGTTGCGATGAACAGGAAAGCGAGTGTGCCGCAGAAATTCCACCACCTCGGTTTTTCGTCACGTGCAATGAACTGTTGTAGTCGTTCCGCATCGGAACCGATCATCATTGAGGCTACCCATGAGAGAAGCTGGGGCTTGAGAAAACGGAGAGATCTTACAGGAAGTAAAGGTTAATGCCAAGATGTTCGCTGAGATCGTGATTCAACTTGGACCAGAAGTTTACTCGAGGCGGTGCCGACACTATGAGGGTCTTCACCGCTTCGAGTTTCCTTCCTGCGAGACTAACTAGCTTGACGGCGGCTTCATGCCGAGCAGGCGCATGTACGTGATGATGTTGCCGTAGTGCAGGCTCGTGTGGCCCACGTTGCCAAGCAGTGGACCAAAGCGGCCGTTGCTGCCTTTGTATGCTTCATTGCAGCGATCGACTGCCTGTTTGAGCTTGGGAAGAAGAGTAGCCTTGTCGGTATTTCCTTTCTCGACTGCATCCGACCATTCGACGTTGTTGCCGGCGCCGCGAGCACAGAAATAGTTATAGGAATCGGTAATGTGGGCCACCAACTGCCCGAACGTCCGCACGGAATCGACCGGGCGATAGTTATATTTGTCTTCCGGCACCATTTCGGCTGCTTTCACTACCCAGCCATTGACTTCGTTGAAACTATTGCGAAGCTCCGTTGCCGTATCAGGCGGTTGAGCAGGCGCCGTTGCTTGTCCATACATCACACTTGCAGAGAAGAGCAGGCAACACAGGATCAAGAGAATTCTCATTTTCATAATGCTTCTCCTTGGGCTAGATTCGGGCATCCTATGCCGGAAATGCTCGCGAGAACAACCGGTAATACACAAACGGTACTGATTCCGGGACAAACGGGCCGTGTAAAGAGCGCACAGAACTCTTGCAGGAGGGACACGAAATGACAATCAAGCAAGGATGGAAAGGCCGTGTTTTCGAAGACTTCGAGCCTGGCGACAGCTTTGAGCATCCGCTGGGACGAACGATCACGCAGGCAGACAACATCTGGTTCACGCTGCTTACCGTGAACAACAACCCGATTCACTTCGATGCTGCTTACGCTGCACGAACTGAATTTCAACGACCACTCGTCGATTCGACGTTTACTCTGGCGCTTGTAACAGGTCTCTCGGTCTCCGACGTTTCGCTAAACGGGATCAATCTCGGTTGGGACGAAGTGAGGCTTCCCGCGCCGGTGTTGGAAGGCGACACGCTATACGCGCAGAGTGAAGTGCTTGAGGTCAGGGCTTCGAAGTCGCGTCCGGCAATGGGCATCGTGAAGATCCGAACGACCGGCTTCAATCAGGACGGTGTAACGGTGATTGAATTTCAACGCACGATCATGGTCTACCGGCGCGGTCATACACCTGAAGGATTCAGACCGCCGCGATAGTTTCTCCTCAGTGAATCTACCGGTCCAAAATACCTGAGTTTGCACCTGCAAATCTGTAATCCACCCGATGCTCAGATCCTCGCGCGTCTCTATTGTAACAAGGCGCGCAGATCATGACTGGCAGTGGTCCGTCCGCGAAACTGGGATGGTCAGTAGGGAAAGCCTCCCGGTTTTTTGCGACTCGTGTGGTCCGATGAATTCACTGGCTCAGCGATCAACTCCGCAAACTGGGGCTTCGATCTCGGCGGCGGTGGCTGGGGCAATAACGAACTTCAGAACTACACCAACAGGTCGCAGAACGCGCGAATCGAAAACGGAATGCTGGTGGTCGAAGCGCGGCGTGAGAACTTCGGTGGAAATCAATACACCTCCGCTCGCCTGAAAACGCAAGGCAAACAATCCTTCAGCATCAACACCTGGGTCGAGGCACGCATCAACACACCCGAAGGGCAGGGAATCTGGCCCGCGTTCTGGATGCTCGGCAACAGCATCAGCACCGTCGGCTGGTCCTCGTGCGGCGAGATCGACATCATGGAGATTCAAGGCCAGTTTGGGGAAACTAAAGTCTTCTCAAAAAAGCGGGCGGAGTTGGTCCTATGAACCTCGCGGACAACGCCCAGGTGGTCGGTGAAAGTGTCCACTGATGCAAGTGTATTGAGATATCGGACCTGGGTCGTGTTGGTGAAATTCAGCAGCAGTCGTTAATGGTGCGGTAGTTTCTGCGGCCTGTGGTTGCACCACGGGCTGCATGTCCGTAGCGCCATCGAGCCGTCGCTGCAAACGATCGACCTGCTCCAGCAGCGCCTTCTGCTGCTCCTCCATCTTGCGCAGTAGTTCTCGAACCGCACAGCGTTCTCGGCTTTCAAGTTCGCGACTTCACTCTCGAGGTCGTTCCGTCGCGCTTGCGCAGCAACGACTGTGGTCTCCGATCTGGTCTGCGCGGCGTCTTAACATGTTGGCCCTCGATGAGCTTTGCCTCAGTGGCTTTGTTCGAAAAGTCTGTTTCTGAACTTCTTCTCAGTGTTCTCTGTGCCTTTGTGGTTCAATAATCCTGCGGAAAAAACAACCACGGAGACACATCAGAGAAGAGCACTATACAGCACTTCGCATCACGAAAGTACGGCGATCCACACCGGGCGGGACCGCGTGCGCGATCGCTTGCGTGCTATCGGCTAGCGGATCTTCAGGAACAACTTCATTTTTCTTCCTGGACATGGGCGCACCTCAACCTTTCACCAAAATCGCGCAGGACAGCGCTTAGCTGCTGAGCTTCTGGTCTTGAGTATCGAGGGCGTGTGGAGAGACTGGTACTGTCAAAAATACTACGAAAGAGAAGAGATGCTATTGTTTGGACTACTCGCCTTCGGAACCGTCGGACCCATTCTGCTTCTTGATGCCGAACTTTTCCAGTCGATACTGAAGCGTGCGAAACGTGAGGCCGAGCAGCTTCGCGGCTTTCGTGATGTTGTAGTCCGTCTGTTCCATTGCCTGCGTGATCAAGTTGCGCTCGACGTCTTCGAAGTTGATTCCTTCCGCCGGTAACTTGAACGTGCCTTCCGACGCTGGTCCAACCTCCTGGCGCACTTCCGTCGGCAAGTCTTCCAACGTGATCTTGTCGCCTTCCGCCAACAGAATCGCCCGTTCGATTGCCGACTCGAGTTGGCGCACGTTGCCGGGCCAACTGTAGTCGACCATCAACTTCCGCGTTTCCGGAGTCAGACCGGTGATGAGGCGCGACGTGTTCTTCGTGTGCTTTTTCAGGAAGTACTCAATAAGAACAGGAATATCCTCGCGCCGTTCGCGCAACGGCGGCACGTCGATCGACAGCACGTTGATGCGGTAGTAAAGGTCATCGCGGAAACGACCGTCCGAAACCATCGCGCGCAAGTCGCGATTCGTCGCCGCTATCACGCGCACGTCCACGCTGATCTCGTGAGTCCCACCGACGCGTCTGATCTTGCGTTCCTGAAGCGCGCGCAAAAGCTTCGCTTGAATACCGACGTCGAGCTCCGCGATCTCATCGAGAAATAACGTGCCCCGATCCGCGATCTCAAACAAACCTTTCTTCTCGGCGTGCGCTCCGGTGAACGAGCCCTTCTCGTGTCCAAACAGTTCCGACTCGAGCAGGTTCTCATTGATCGCCGCGCAGTTGACGGCTTGAAACATCTCGTCAGTACGCGGCGACTGGTTGTGCACTGCACGCGCGATCAACTCTTTTCCGGTTCCCGACTCGCCACGAATCAACACCGTCGAATTCGAGCGCGCGACTTTCAGGATCATCTTCTTCACCGTTTCCATCTTCGGCGACGCGGAGATGATCTCGCTGTCGATCGCATCGAGACGGTCAAGCGCGCGATTGATGGTTTCCAGCAGAGCGGCTTTGTCGTAAGGCTTTTCGAGATAGTCAAACGCGCCGCGGCGCAGCGCCTCTTTCGCCGACTCGATCGAACCATGCGCGGTCAGCAGGATCACGATAATCGACGAGTCGTAAGCAAGCAGGTGTTGCAGCAGCTCGATACCGTCCATGCCAGTCATCTTCAGATCCGTCAAGGCGAGATCAAACCGGCGTTCCTTCGCAAACTTCAACGCGGCTTCGCCTGATGCGGCCGTAGTCACGTCGTAGCCTTCATCGGACAGGATCAGTTCGAGGATTTCTCTTTGTGCTTTCTCGTCGTCAACTACCAGTATGCTTTTGCGTGCCATGTCCCTTCTCTCTAGCCGGTAGAATAATGGTGAACGTAGTACCGCTGCCTTCTTTCGACGCGACGCTGATCGTGCCGCCGTGATCGTCGATCGCCTTCTTCACAATCGCCAGACCCAGTCCCGTGCCGGTCTCCTTCGTCGAAAAGTACGGCTCAAACACTTTGGAAATGTCGTCAGGGGAGATGCCACGTCCTGTATCGATGACCTCTACCTTAACAGAGTTCTGGTCGGTGTTTGAAAGACGGATCGAAACACTGCCGACGGCGCCGTCGATGGCTTCGACGGCATTGATCACCAGATTCGTAAACACCGAACGCAGCGATTCGCGATCGGCCAATACGTGCGGCAACGTACCATCCTGCTCGATCCTTGTTTCGATGCCACACTCGCTGGCGCGCACTTCCACCAATCTCAAAGCATCCTCTGCCGCGGCACGGATATCTAAGTCCTGCAATTCGAGCTTCGACGGTCGTGAGTATTTCAGAAAGTCGCTGATGTGACGATTGATACGCGCGACCTCCGCTTTGAGTTGATCGGTCAGCCGCACGAAGGTTGTTCGCTTTGACGGATCTGCCGGGGCGAACGACGAGCGCAGATGATCGAGTGTGAGGTTGATGTAGTTGAGCGGATTTCGAATCTCATGCGCGATGGCGGCGGCAAGACGTCCAACGACAGCGCCTTTCTCGGCTTGATGCAGTTGAGTTTCGAGTTCGCGTGCGCGACCGAGTTTAGCGGTCATCTCGTTGAACGCCGCCGCGAGCGTGCCCATCTCGTCCCGACGTTCCGAAGCGACCTGGACGTTGAAGTTCCCGCCCGCAACTTTGCGCGCGGCGGTGGAAAGTTCTTTGACGGGACGCGTAAAACGCCAGATGAAGTAACCGGTCACGAGGGTCGTCACAAAGAGCACACCGAGCGTGTAAAGGGCAGATCGGGTCGCCTGGCGCTCGAAGACGTTGGTCAAAATATTTGCCGAGTCGAGCACCACAATTATGAAACGGCGTCCGTTATTAGTGTCTACTGGAAAGTAGATGGCTCCGGCGGCGCCGAAGTCGGCGCTGGTCGGAGGGGGAATCCAGGCCGGAAGTTGTTCGTTTTCGCCGGTGTACTGAACGGCGCTGCGTAATGGTGGTAATTGAAGGTCCTGGAACTGGACGTATTGAGTGGGGTTGTCCCCGCTCTGGCGAGGGCTGTACTCCCGCTGGAGACTGTCGATGACGTTGCCGCTGTCGTCCACGACGAGGATGTTCTTGACCCGGACGTTTTTGTTGTCGAGTAAGGGGTCTTTGACTCTGCCGATGATTTCGTACAGGTATTTCTCGCTTCGAAGGCTGTCGAGGCCGAGGGCGATGCCGGTCATGATCGCCTTTTCCTGCTCGATGATCATCTTGGCGTTGTTTTTGACCGTGCGGAGGTTGAAGTAGTACTGAATGCCGAGGGTAAGTCCAAGCATCAGAGCCAGGAGGAGGAGCAATCGGGCTCGAAAGCTTTCGACGAGGGCTGGAAATCTCATATGTAAGTGTTGCGCGGGCCTTCCAGTGATTTATGTATAATCAATTACTTTTTTGTTGCCCATGGGAGAGGCCCGATGTTATATTTATGGCGGTCTCGAATCAATGTCCCCAGGGACCGCCGTTTAGGGAATCTTCCCACCTCAATGTTGCAGTCAGTTGCCGCGAGGCCAAGCGCGAGCTAGGTAGGTTTCGTTATTTTGAACCTAAGAAGAGGTTTTTGGAGTTCACTCACCGCCAGGTGAGCAATCCCTAGAGAAAGGTAAGTAGGCCCTGATGACACCCAAGTTCTATCCCCGTCGACCCGACCGGCTTGTCTTTATTCTATTTATTCTGCTTTGTTTAGCTTTTTCCGGTACGGCATTCGGGAAGAAACGACACACCTCGGGACGCAGCGCCCGCGCTCAGAAGAGCAAAAAAGCTACAGCCAGGAATCGACACTCATCATCGCGCCGTGGACGCGCGACTGCGCGAAATTCTCGCCGCGGTCGTGGCAGTCGTTTGTCTGCCCGTGACGTTCGTCGTCAACGAGCACTTATCGCGCGTGAACAATCATCCGCGATCAGAGCGCGCGAGCGAAGACTCGGTCGCCCGCTGACGAAGCGTGAACGCGTTGCCGAGTTGCGCCGCATCGAGTCGCGGCATCGCCGCGCGTTAGCTGAGGCTCGTCGCCGTGCGGAAGCCGCGCGCCGCGCCGCGATCGCTCGCCAGATGGCGATCGACAAAGCAATGCGCGATCAGGTGCAGGCGTTCATCGCAAAGGATGATCTGACTGGTGAAGATGCCGAAGTGCGTCGCGTCGCGGTGAACGCGCTTGGCAATCACGCCGGTACTGTTGTTGTCATGGATCCGATGACAGGCCGCGTCTACTCCGTTGTAAATCAGGAGTGGGCACTGCATCGTGGCTTCAAACCGTGCTCGACGATCAAGCTCGTCACCGGTGTGGCCGGACTTTCTGAAAATGTCATTCCGCCCGTTGATACAGCAAACGACGGATACCGAATCGATTTAACTTCCGCGTTGGCCCACTCCGATAATCCTTTCTTCCAGCAAGTCGGCAGCAAAATTGGCGCTGACAAAATGGTCAACTACGCTCGCCAGCTTGGACTCGGTGAGAAGACCGGCCTCAACGTTCCGTTCGAGTTCGCCGGCGCGGTGCCTGACTTCAATGCCAATCTTGGCGGCCGCATGTTCTCGCACGCCGATGGTTTTCAAGTGACGCCGTTGCAGCTAGGCACACTCGTGTCCGCGATGGCTAACGGTGGCCGCTTGCTGACCCCGCAGATTCCCCGCGGTGCTAAAGACGCAAACAAGATGAGTCCCAAAGTTCGCCGCGTGTTGGACATTTCCAGCGATGTCTGGCAGCGCATGGTGCCGGGAATGGTTGGCGCTGTGAACTACGGCTCTGGCCGCAAGGCTTATGATCCGGCGCAGACCGTGGCCGGTAAAACCGGCACCTGTATCGGTGACAATGGTTGGGTTGGCTTGTTTACTTCTTACGCGCCGCTCGCAAATCCGCGGCTCGCAGTGGTTGTGATCGCCGAAGGCAGCGATGCGCGCCGTCACTTCCCGGCCGCAGTTGCCGGAGAGATCTACCGGCAGTTGAACCATCGCTTCGGTACCGCGATCAATCTGCAAGTAGCTTCCACCCTCGACGACGAAGAGAAGGAAGTCGCCGATGCTGAGGCCGCCGCTGCAAATACTGAAACCGGCGACGGTGAAGAGTCGACCGCTACCAGCAACGACACGACCACCGGTACGACAGTGAAGACGGCGCCCGCAGTTCCGTTGCCGTCAGCGAACACAGTGAAACCCGCGACTGCGGAACCGAAGAACACCGTTAAGCGTGTGCTGATGCCGCTCAACAATAAACCTGCTGAAACACAGAAGAGCGGTGCGCAACCGAAAACAAATAACGAACAGCGCCCGCGCCGGACTCAGCCATAGGCTTAAAGAACGTTGCCACGAAGCACAAAAGGCACAAGGAATAACCAAATCCTTTGTGCCCTTTGTGTTTCTTTGTGGCCAATCACCCCGGACTTCAAGACTTAAATAACAGTTTTGATTTTTTGCGCCGAAACCTTAATCTCCGGCGCAAATTTTTTTGTGAACTTTTCTGCTGGAAGCGTACTGCGCACCTTGACACATTTGACAAACTTGCAGGAATATTGCGGGCGCTCGTTATTTACTAGTTCTAAACCGAGAGCCCATTCCCCTCGATGCGCAGATCGGCAACCGGTCTCTGTATCATTTGCATCCTAACGTCCCTGTAACGAAGCTTGAAGGGCTCAGCCTTTAGCGCGATTGCTGAAAGAAGATTTTTGGAGGTTCCGACAACTGATGAAAAAGATGAAGAAGGTTTTAATGATCGGTGCGACAGTCGCGTTGCTCGCTCTGCCCGTTGCTGCGACCAATCTGATCCCGGTTTCTAATAACAGCGTTCAAGGTGAATGCAAAACAGAAGACAAGGACGCGTGGTACGCGGAGTTTCTCAAGATTTACAAAACCGATCAGGCCAAGGCTTTCGATCTGGCAAAGAAATATCTCGCTTGTCCACCGGCCGGTGAAGTCACCGAAGGCCAGCAGAAGATTATCGACTTCCTGAAGAAGTGGTCCAACGCCTACGAAGAGGGCATGCGCAAGATCAAACTGCCGCAGCTCCTTTACAACGAAAAGAAATATCCAGGAGCATACGCGCTTGGACGAGAGATTCTCGCCAAAGAGCCCGACAACCTGAATGTGCTCGTGCACCTCGGCGCTAACGGCTACGTCATTGCTCCGCTGAAGAATGCGCAGTTGACCACTGAGTCGCTCGACTACGCACGCAAGGCATTGCAGCTCATCGAAGGCGGCAAGAGTCTCGACGATTGGACGCCGCTCGCCGGCAAAGAAGCCGCACTTGCTTATTTGAATTTCACCATCGGTACACTGACGCTTGAGAAGGAACCGGCCAGCTCGCTGAAGAACCTGCTCAAGTCCGCGCAGTATGAGACGCCTTTGAAGAAGTCGCCTTACACTTACGCCTACATCGCTGCGGCTTACGAGACCGGTCCGTACGCCAGGCAGTCCGAAGAGTACAAGGGAAAGTTCGGCGGCCAGAATGAGTCACCGGAAAGCAAGCTCGCGCTCGCCAACATCAATCAGGTCGTTGAGCGGATGATCGATGGTTACGCGCGCGCCGTGGCCCTTGCCGGTACCGATCCACAGTTTGCAGATCAGAAGAAGGTTTGGCTCGAAGTTCTGACGAACTGGTACAAGTACCTGCACAACAATTCAGATGCAGGCATGAACGAGTACATCGCCGGTGTCGTCGCCAAGCCGTTGCCACCGGAACCGACTCCGCTGACATCACTGCCGACTCCCGCGCCTGCTCCAAGTCCGATCGGCAACACAGGTGGAGCAACTCCGACGAACGGTAACGGCGCTGGCAGCACCACTGCTCCGGCAGGAACGACTCAACCAGCCAGCAAAACGTCGACGCCTGCTACCAGTAACTCAAGCAAACCCGCGGGCACCAAGCCTGGAACAAATCCGGATCGACCACGCAATCGCCGGTAACAGTTCAAAGCACTACAAGCAATCCACAGCTTACGCAGATTCCGTTCTGCGTAATCTGTGGATTGCGTTTACCGTTTGTTATAATCCGCTGCGCTTTGAAAAATCCCGAAACGATTCCTGATCTGGACCTCCTCGAAACGGTTCTTTCCTACAACTTCATAGATCGTGCTTTGCTAGAACGCGCCATCACTCATCGTTCCTGGGCGCACGAGAAAGTTCCGCCCGGTGACGAACGTCAGGCTCGCAAGCTTCATAACGAGTCGCTGGAGTTTTTAGGGGATTCAGTGCTCGGTCTCATCGTCTCTAATTATCTTTGTAACTCGTATCCGGCGGGCACCGAAGGTGAACTTTCGCGCATGAAGCACCGCTTGGTGAGTGCGCCAACGCTCGCGGAAGCATCACAAGGATTGAAGCTCGGCGAGTTTCTGCGGTTCGGACGTGGTGAAGAGAAGAGTGGCGGCCGGCAGAAGAATGCTTTGCTGGCGGATGTGTTTGAAGCGATCACCGGCGCGATTTTTCTCGACGGCGGTCTGGAAGCAGCCACGCAATTCGTTTGTCGTGCGCTGAGAGCCGAACTCGAGGCCGCCGATCCGCTGAGCGCCGCGAAAGCGGATTACAAGACGATGTTGCAGGAGAAGCTTCAGGCCGAACGGCGCCCGGCGCCGCGCTACGCGGTAATCGAAACCCTCGGTCCGCCGCATCAACGTATTTTCCACGTCGAGGTTTCGTGGGACAGCGGCAGCATTCGCGGCTCTGGCCATTCGATCAAGGCGGCGGAAGCCGCGGCCGCCCGAGCTGCGTTGGAAGCAATGACCGGTGAGTTAATCTAAGACTCAGAACGGTGGCGCCAGCTTGACCACCGCAAGCAACGTACTTAGGATGTTTTTCAATGGCCAGTAACCGAACCACAGACAAGGTAACCACCGAAGCAGCGGCGACTCAAACCGAGGCGAAGCCTTTCTCTTTTTCACGTTTCATCAATCGTAACGGTCACGAAAAGGAAGCTCCGCCACCACCAGCGCAAGGTCCGCCGAAGACCGTTTGGCGTGAATACTTCGAATCAGCCGTCGTGACGGTGGTGATGGCTTTGTTTGGCATGACCTTCATCGTACAGGCGGTGAAGGTGCCGACAGGTTCGATGCAGAACACGATCACGATCGGCGATCATCTGCTGGTCAACAAGTTTATCTTTGCGCCGGGCAAGTCGTTGCCGTTTCTCCCGCAACGGGAGATCCAGCGCGGTGACATCATCGTCTTCAAGTACCCGGGTAATAAATACGATCCCGCAGGCGATACTCGTCCGGACAACACGCCGATACTGACGAACTACGTTAAGCGTGTGATCGGTTTGCCGGGCGATCGGATTCGGATAGAAGGAAACGACGTCATCGTTAACGGCGAGATTCTTCCCGAGCACCGGATTGTCGCCGAAGAACGCCGCGACACTGACAAAGCTGCGCTTGCGGTGCTTTCACCACCCACAGACCGAGCGCCCAACGAGAAATACGACGTTTACCACAAACCAGTCCCTCCACCTTCCGATCGCGGCGAGCGCAACGCGTTCGAAGGTAAAGATGAACTGGTCGTGCCGCCGGCGAGTTATTTCGTGATGGGCGACAATCGCGACAACAGTGAAGACAGCCGCTTCTGGGGGTTCGTTCCTCGCGATCTCGTGATCGGCCGGGCGATGTTTGTCTACTGGTCCTATGACGAGAGTGCGCCGCCGACCGGTTATGGAATCGTCGGCGACTTCTTCAAAAACACTCGCTGGAAGCGCACCGGCACGTTGGTCAAATAGTGTGTACCGACCATATCGAAAGCCAATCTATTCGTGGTTACTCACGCTGATACTGCTCGTTTGCGCTGAAAACGTCTGGGCGCAGAAAAAAACTACCAGGAAGAAGCCGCCGCCACCCGCGCCGGTCAGTGAGCTCGCCCGGCTGCGCGACGAGTTTGTCAAAGCCACCAACGAGTACAAGGCGAGTCTGGAAAAGCTCGTCGTGTTTTATGAAGCGGACGTAATGCGAGCGGAAGAAAAACTCGCAGTCTCACAGAAGCTGCTGGCGGAAGGTCTGATCGCGAAGTCGCAGCTTGAAGAGAACGAACGGGCGCTGGCCGCAGCCCAACAGAAGGTCGCCGAAACCCGGCGCCAGATGACCGGCGCCGACGATCAGGTCGCCGCTGTACTGGTCGAGCAGGCCGCCGGCGAGCAACTCGCAAAGAACCTGAATCTCGCCAAACAACGTCTCGTCCGCACGTCTTCTTTCATTCGTTTCACCGGTGGTCCGGGTTGGAACCTCGGCGAGACCTACAAGATTCAGCGCTTCTTTTCAGACACTTTCAAACACGAACTGCCGATCGCCGTCTTCGGCCAGGGCGCGATTCACGATCGCTGGCGCCTGGACCATCGCAACGCAATGGACATCTCGCTTCATCCGGACAGCGCCGAAGGCCAGGCATTGTTGAATTTTCTGCAACGAAACGGAGTTCCTTATTCTGCGTTTCGCTCGGCTATTCCCGGCACCGCCACTGGTCCACACATCCACATCGGTAGACCATCTCATCGTTATTGACGACTCATGAGAACCATCACCTCTTTGCTTCTCGGCGCCACTCTGTTGTTGACGCCAATCATCGTTGCACCTGCTCAAATGAACACCCATCGGTCGCGCAACCTGCTCGCGACCGTTAGGTCGCTTAGCGACAAGCAAGCGTCGCACTTTGCCGCGCTGGCGCTGAAGTGCGTCGCGCGCGAGTTTCCCAACAAGCCCGAACACGTGATCAATAACGCCAGTGAAGTTCAGAGTCCCAAAGCCTTGCATCCTGCCTTCTACGGTTGTTACGACTGGCACTCTTCCGTGCACGGCCACTGGATGCTGATCCGCTTGCTGAAAACTTTTCCCAATCTTCCCGAATCGTCACAGATACGAAGCGCGCTCAACGCAAACCTCACCGCCGACAACATCAAAGCCGAAGTTGTCTACATCAAGCAGCCGAATCGGCAATCGTTCGAGCGCACCTACGGCTGGGCCTGGGCCTTGAAACTCGCGGAAGAGCTTCACGGCTGGAACGACCCGGACGGCCGGCACTGGTCCGAGAACCTCAAACCGCTCGCCGACACGCTCTCGGAGTCGTATCGCAAATTTCTTCCCAAGCAAACCTATCCGATCCGGACCGGCGTGCATCCAAACACTGCTTTCGGATTAGCGTTTGCGCTTGATTACGCAAAGACCATCGGCGATCGAGAATTGGAGTCGCTGCTCGACGAGCGCAGCCGCACATATTACGCAAAGGACACGAACTATCCCGGCGCATGGGAACCCGGCGGTGAGGATTTCTTTTCCGCGGCGCTGATGGAAGCCGATCTCATGCGGCGGGTCATGAAACCGGCGGAGTTTGCCACGTGGTTTCGGCGCTTTCTGCCCGGAGTTGCCAAAGGTAGTCCGGCCGCTCTGCTACAGCCGGCGATCGTCACGGATCGCAGCGATCCGAAACTGGTGCATCTTGACGGCTTGAACCTTAGTCGTGCCTGGTGCATGCGCAGCATCGCGCGCGCCTTGCCGGCGAACGATCCGGCACGCGCTGTTCTTTCCGGGTCGGCCGATAAACACGCTGCGGCCGCGTTGGCCCACGTCGCGAGCGGAGACTACGCCGGGGAGCACTGGCTGGCATCTTTCGCCGTGTTTCTATTAGCGTCAGAAGAACAGACGTCAGAAAATTAGTCCTTCGGCCGCAAGTCTCTCCGCCTCATCCGTTCAATCCGTGGTCTTAGGTGCCAAACTATGAAAACTACAGCTATCTCCATCACCGCCTTCGTCTTCTTCCTCATCAGCGCCTTCATTCAGCAGCCGAACTACACGCAGCTAAAAGCTGAAGCTGAGGCACAGTACGCCGAAGGATCCTACGCGCGCGCTAACGAAACCTACACCCGTGTCGATAAGACGAAGTTGAGTCCGAACGACCTGCGCTGGGTCGAGTTTCGTTTAGCCGACACGTTGTGGCGCTCGCAAGCTGCAACGCAGACTGCCGATGCGACCAAGCTTGAAGTGGCGCAGAAACAACTCGAAGAGCTGATTCGCGTGATAGATAAAGAGGAGAATCGGGATCTCGTCTGGGCCGAAGCGCACGAGTCGCTCGCCGATCTGTTCTGGACCCGGCGTGGTCAAATGAACTGGGGCGCCGGGTGGCCGCACTATCAACAGGCACTTGATTGGTGGGCCGGTCAGCGCGATCTGGATCGGGCGCGCGAACGATACCTCAAGATAGTTTTCAAAGCTGCGCATACGAGTATTGACGGCTATTCCTTCTACACCTACTACGGCAATTACATCCCGCTCGACATTCTGGAAAACGCGCTGAAGATTAGCCGGACGGCAAACGACCAGTCGCACCTTCATTTTCTGATCGCGATGACCATGCGTTACACCGCCGGCGATTACGCGTCGCGCCAACGCGTACCGGATGAATTTGAAGACGCGCTTATCGCCGGGCGGCAAACTGAGTGGTACGACGATGCGCTGTTTCATTACGCCGAGTGGATGAACAGCACCGGCACTATTCGCCAACTCGAAGACGGGCAGTTTCAGCAAATACCCGACTACGTGAAAGCGCTGGAACTTTACCGCCGCCTGACACGCGAATTTCGCAAGGGCGAGACTCAGTATTTCGATCAGGCAGTGCAGCAAATCAAGAACATCACCGAAGCAAGCGTCCAGGTCGGTGTCTCAAACATCTTTCTGCCCGGCTCGGAGATTCAATTCAGCTTGAATGCACGAAACGTGCGGCGCGTCGACTTCGCGCTCTACAAGTTTGACATGACGCGCGACATACGCTTCAGCAGCCGGACCAGCGACGAAGACGAAGGCGACGTTGAGACTGAGACGTGGATTCAAAAACTCCCCATCGCCGGTCGTGCACCGGTGAAGGCGTGGTCCAGGACCATCGACGAAAGCGGATCGCATCAGCCACACAACGCCGAGGTGCGCGTCGACGGCCAACTTCCCGCCGGTGCCTATCTGCTCGAAGCAAAAAGTGGCTCGCTTTCGGCCCGCGACATCGTCCTCGTTTCCGACGCAACGCTGGTGATCAAGTCTTCCGCGAAACAGGCGCTGGCGTTTTTCGTCGATGCCGTGACCGGTGCGCCCATCGCCAACGCGAACATTGCGCTGTGGGAGAGTTATTACCTGAAGGACAGGTGGCACTGGCGGCGCCTGCGCCAGACCACCAACGCCGACGGACTGGCGCATTTCACTCTCAGCAGATCTGACAGTTCGACCCAACTGTTTGCGGCTGCCGCCGTCAACCAACGACAGGCTTTCGCATCGAGCTATTGCTACTCGGCGACCGGAAGAGAAGATGGCTGGCGCATTTACGCGTTCACCGATCGACCCGCGTATCGCCCGAAGGAAACGATGCAGTGGAAGTTCATTGCGCGGCGTCAGGGCAACGGAATCTATTCGACGCCTGCAAACCAGGTGGTTGAATATCAGATCAACGATCCGCGCGGCACGAAAGTGACGGAAGGAAAGGCGACGCTGAATGCATTTGGCAGCGCATGGGGATCGCTGGAACTCGGTGAACAACTACCACTAGGCGAGTATCAGGTCACGTTCTGGGACCAGGGCCGACATAATCACATCGGCAGCGCCATGCTGTTTCGTCTTGAAGAATACAAGCTTCCGGAATTCAAGGTGGATGTAAAGACGCCGGAACAGGACGGCAAGAAAAAGGCGTTTCGACTCGGCGAGAAAGTCGAGGTCGAGATTCAGGCTGATTACTATTTTGGTGGACCGGTCGGCAACGCTTCGGTTGAAGTCGTTGTCTACCAAAACCCCTTCTATCACTACTGGTTTCCGCGGCGTGATTATCCGTGGTACTACGAGGATTTCGAACAACAGCGCCGTTACTATTACGGCCAGGGGCCAGTCGTCAAACGAGAGACGATCCGCACCGACTCCACCGGCAAAGCAAAGCTGAGTTTCGACACGCCGCGCGAAAACTACAATCAGGATTACCAGTATCGCATCGAAGCGCGTGTCGTCGATTCGTCACGGCGCGAGATCATCGCCAGCGACACGGTTCGTGTTACGCGGCAACGTTACTACGTCTACCCGCGACCCGTGCGAAACATCGCGCGGCCCAAAGACAAGGTCACTGTCGACATCAAAGCAATCGACGCCAACGAGCAGCCGGTGCAGACCGAAGGCACCGTGAAAGTCACGCGCGATTTCTGGTGGGAGATCTGGATCGATCCGCGTGGACGTGAAGTGCAAGGTGAGGAGTTGCGTCAGTGGCGACAGCGCGGTGATGTTTTTCCGCCGGTTCAGCAACGCGGCCAGCGTCCGTGGCGTTTGAAGTTTCGCGGTTATCAGCATGAAGACATTGCGACGCAAACGGTGAAGACTGACGCCGAAGGCGTCGCACAAGTTAATTTCACGCCCGATAGAGAGGGCTACTATCGCGTGGCGTGGCAAAGCAGCCAGGGCGTCGATCCGAAGCGCGATCGATTCCTGCCGCCGATCAAAGCAGAGACATACGTTTTTGTCGCGACCAACGCGACGACCGAACTCGGTTACCGCCGCGGTGGGCTGGAACTGGTCGTCGATAAAGACACGTTTCGCGCGGGACAGACAGCGCCGGTGATGATCAATGTGCCGGTGCAGGACCGTTACGTATTGTTCAGCGTCGAAGCCGAAGATCTCTTCAGCTACCAGGTGGTCCATGTGACCGGCACCGCGAAGTTGATCGAAGTCCCCATCGAAGAAAAGCACATCCCGAACGTTTATCTCAGCGCGGCGATGGTGAGCGACACGGATTGGTTTGTCGATACCAAACAGATAGTTGTGCCGCCAGTGGAGCAGTTTCTTGCGGTCGCGGTGAAAGCCGACCGCGAGCAGTATCAGCCACGCGACGAAGGAACGCTGTCGATTACGACTAAAGACGTGAATGGCCGTGCGATCTCAACGGAGGTGGCACTTGGTCTCGTCGATGAATCGGTGAAGTACATTCAGCAGGACTATGCCGGCGATCCGCGGCAGTTCTATTACGGATACAAGCGCCAGCAAATGATCCAAACGGAGAGCACGCTGAATCAGAAGACGTATGCTCGCTATCAAGTGGTTGACGGTGAGTTGCGAGATGTTAAGTACGAAGTCTTAGCGAAAGAGAAAGATAAATATCAGAACCTTCCGGCGGCGTCGCCAGGTTGGGACGGATCGGTTAATGCGAGTAGAAGCACGATGCGGGCCGGCGTAGGAGGCGGACGCGGAGAGGCCCTGGACGCCGCCAAGGTCGCTGAAGTACCAGCCAAGGTCCGCGGAGCTGAGAATCGCCAGGTGACAAGAGCTGATGCACCTGCTCCCACGCCGGAACCTGGCCAATCAGCGGTCCAGGTGCGCAGTGATTTCCGCTCGACGATTCTCTGGTTGCCGGACGTGAAAACCGATGCGAATGGCGCCGCCACCGTAAAAGTCAAATATCCTGATTCATTGACGACCTGGAGTGCGACGGCCCGAGCCGCCAGCACCGGAAACCAATTCGGTATCGGCAACTCAACGACGCGAACGAAACAGCCCTTGATCGTCCGACTGCAAGCGCCGCGTTTCTTTGTCGTCGGCGATCAAGTGACGGTGTCAGCGGTTATCAATAACAACACCGATCAGACGATGCGGGTTGCACCGGCCTTGAGTGCCGAAGGGCTGACGGTTTCAGGTGAACCGGCGCCTGTGGAAGTAAAAGCCAACAGCGAGACTCGGGTCGATTGGCGCGTTGACGTCACGCACGCGAGTGAAGCGCGGTTGAAAGTCGAAGCGCGTGGCGGACAGTATGCCGACGCGATGGAGAAACGATTCACGATCTTCGAACACGGCATCGAGAAGTTTGTCTCCCGCTCGGGCAAGATGCGCGGCGACAGCGTTGCGATCAAGCTCGACATTCCGAAAGAGCGTCGCGCCGATTCGACAAACCTCACCGTGCAGATCGCGCCGAGTATGGCGACCACGATGCTCGATGCCTTGCCCTATCTGGTCGATTACCCCTACGGCTGCACGGAGCAGACGATGAGCCGCTTCCTGCCGGCCGTCATCACCGCGAAGACGTTGCGCGATCTCGGTCTGAAGCCGGAAACGGCGATGCACAAGATCTTCGGCGGGATTGAAGCGGCGAGTGCCGCGGCCACGCATCCGAACGGACGCCGCGATCTGAAAGAACTCGAGAAGGTGACGAAAGAAGGTCTTGAGCGTCTCTACGATTTCCAACACGCCGACGGTGGCTGGGGTTGGTGGAAACAAGGCGACAGCGATCACTTCATGACCGCGTATGTAATTTGGGGCATGACGCTGGCACGGCAATCCGGTCTCGAGGTGAAGTCTGACGTTGTCGAGCGCGCGGTTAGCTATCTCGACAAGGAACTGGTCGAGGAAGAGGACAACCACGATGCGCAGGCATGGATGCTGCACGCGCTCGCCGTTTATCACAACGCGCAGAAGCGTTCGGAAGTCGGGAAGTTTCAGGACACTGCTTTCCGCAATCTTTGGAACAACCGCGACAAGTTGAACGCCTACACGCGTGCGCTGCTCGCCTTGTCGGCGCACAACTACGGCTATCGCGATCAAGCAAAGACGCTCATCGAAAACCTTGAGAACGGCGTCAAGATCGATTCACAGCCCGACACGTCAATCGTTCAGCGCGGCGCGCAGGCTTCCGATCCTTCAGTCATAGCCACCGCTCATTGGGGCGAAGACGGAGTTTACTGGCGCTGGTCCGATGGCGGCGTTGAAGCGACCGCGTTCGCATTGCGTGCGCTGCTGGCGATCGATCCGCAGAACAAGTTGGTCGAACCCGTCACGAATTGGCTGGTGAAGAACCGGCGCGGTTCGCAGTGGAGCAACACGCGCGACACCGCGATCGTGGTGCTGACGCTCAACGACTTCCTGCGCACCAGTGGTGAATTGCAACCAGTGATTGGCTACGAACTGCTGGTCAACGGAACTCCGGTTACGTCAAAGCAGATCACTGCGGACGATGCGTTGAGCGCCCCGAGTAAGTTTGCGATCTCGCGCGAGTTGATTCGCGATGGTCAGAACGAGATCACGATCGTGCGCAAGAACGGCAATGGCCCGCTTTATTTCTCGGCCGAGGCGGAGTTCTTCAGTCTGGAAGAACCGCTGAAACCAGCGGGCAATGAGATCTTCGTAGGGCGCCAGTATTTCAAACTGATGAACTATCCGACGTTGCTCAAAGGCGTGGTTTCCGATCGCGTGCCGCTCAACGATGGCGATACAGTGAAGAGCGGCGATCGCATTGAAGTCGTGCTGACCGTCGAAGCGAAGAACAACTACGAGTATCTGTTGTTTGAAGATCTGAAACCGGCTGGGTTGGAAGCAGTGCAGATTCGCAGCGGCGAGAGCTTGTTCATCAAGCAATTGAAAGCGGGCGGCGGCTTTACCGGACGCATGCGCTGGGTCTATCAGGAGCTACGCGATCGGAAGGTCGCGCTATTCGTGGATCGCTTGCCGGAAGGTATCTGGCAAATGAGTTACGAGATGAGAGCCGAAGCGCCGGGTGCGTTTCACGCCCTGCCTGTGCTGGGCCATGCGATGTACGTGCCTGAGATCCGCACTAACGGTTCTGAAGTTCACATGCGAATCGTCGATTAGCCACAGACTTACACGAACGAACACGGACCGTGACTTAGCCAGTGAAGGTCCGTGTTCTGTCCGTGGTATCCGTGTTACCGCAGTTCGTCGAGGCGAGCCTTCGCTTCCTGGATCATCGCTTTGACCTTCGCGAGGTCGTCGAGGGTCATTGTTTGCGTCGCGCGATCGCAGATGCCCGTGCTGATAATAACTGCGGTGCCGCGTTGCGTCTGACGAAATACGCCGAGTTCCAGGTCGCCCATCGTCTTGTACTTTGCTTCGAAACTCGCGAGCCGCGTGACCGTCTCGTCAACCCGGGCGACCGCATCGATCGCATTGAGCAGCGCGTCCATCTCTTCATAATCGACAAACGCGCGATTCTCGTTTGGCCGCTCGCCGCCTTCTCGCAATGAGACCACGATGCCTTTCGCGCGATGAACGTTTCCCATCTCGCGCATCTCGACCGCATCGATCCGCACGCCACGCACCTCGACCGTAGTGATGCGCGTAAAGCCTTTGATAATTACAGCGTTGTGTCGTTCCTCCAGCGCTTCGAGTTTTGTCCGTGGTTCAAACGGTTCACAACCGACCTTACGCCAAAACTCTGGCCCAGGCCGCTGGGCCAGAGAAGAAGCACCGGAAAGCAGAATCACAGCCAGGAGCAGAACGAGACGGGTGGGATGCATGTAAGTCTCTCCTTCGATTGGGTTGGGACGAGCGCAGGGAGAGTACGTTACAGACCAATGTCACCTCCAAGTGTCCCGATGGTTCCAAAAAATGGTAGATGTCCTAATCTGAACGCTGAAGGCGTTGACCAATTTCAGCCCAGGGTGGCGGTCCCGCCAACCCTGGGACCAAACGGTTATTTTGATACCAATGCTGAAAGCATTGGCAAGTGGCGCCCTTCCTCCCGAACGCTTTCAGCGTAGTAATCCTTCTCGCCCTGTGACCCAGGGTTGTACCAACCCTGGGCTCAAACTAGAAAACGCCTTCGGCGTTCAGATTAGGACACTACTCAAAAAATCTTACTGGGCGCGCGAAGATGTCGAAGGTTGAATGCCTGGCTCGAGATACTTGTCCAGCCAACCAAGCACCGTGTTGAACCACAGGTGGGAATTCTGCGGCTTCAACACCCAATGCCCTTCGTCCGGGAAAATCAGGATCTTGGAATCGATTCCTTTTCGCTGCACGGCGGTGAACAGTTGCATGCCCTCGCCGATCGGCACGCGATAGTCGAGCTCGCCGTGAATGATCAGGATCGGCGTGTTGAAGTTTTGCACAAACTTGTGTGGCGACCAGCGGCTGTACATCGCCGGATTGGTCCACGGCACACCCTTGAACTCCCATTCCGGGAACCAGAGCTCTTCAGTCGTGCCGTACATGCTGTCGAGGTTGTAGACGCCGTCGTGTGAAACGAGCACTTTGAATCGGAAACGCGGATCGTTGTTATGACCGAGAATCCAGTTGACCATGTAGCCGCCGTAACTCGCGCCGGCTGCACCGACGCGGTTGCGATCGATAAACGAATTGCGTCGCAGTACGTCGGCCACGCCGTTCATGATGTCGACATACACTTTGCCGCCCCAGTCGCCGCTGATCTCGTTGACAAACTGTTGGCCATAGCCGGTCGAGCCCCGCGGGTTTGGCGCAAACACCACGTAGCCGGCATTCGCAAACACTTGCGGGTTCCAACGATAGCCCCAGTTGTCGGTCCAGGCGCTCTGTGGCCCACCGTGAATCAGCACCGCCAGCGGATACTTCTTGCTTGGATCGAAGTTGGTTGGCTTAACGATGAAGCCGTGAATCTTGCGGCCGAGTGCTCCGGTCCATTCCACTTCTTCCGCGGCTTTCAGATTCGCGCGCCTCAGTGCTTCCGCGTTAACGCTGGTTAAGGCAGTCAAACCACTGCCGTCGACATTAGCTGTGTAGATCTCCGCCGGAGACGCGATTGAACTCGACCCAAACAGGAGTTTGCGTCCGTCAGGTGTAGTCTGAAGACTGGTCGCAAAAACGTTTCCGATCAATTTCTGCGGCACGCCGCCGGACATCGGGATTTTGAAAACCGGTTCTTTGCCGCGATCGATGGCCGTCAAGTAGATTGTGTTGTCATCCGGCGAAAGGGCCACGCTTTCCACTTGCAGATCGAACCCGCGCGTCAGTTCGACGCTTGCACCGGTAGCACGGTTGTAAGACATCAAACGCCAGCGATCGGCTTCGAAACCCGCGGTCGCTTGTGAGCGGTAGATGATCTGCTTGCCGTCGCGCGTGTAGATTGGGGCAGCATCGTAACCACGGTTCCGAAGCGTAATGTTTTTGACTGCGCCCGACGCGAGGTTCATCACGTAGATGTCGCTGTTGGTCGAAATCGCTTCGACCTTGTCGGGATTGCGCAGAAAAGCGATCTCGGTCGAATCGGGCGAGAAGGCGTAGTCGACGCCCGTCGAGGCGGCGTACGGTGGCGAATCATAATCGCCGGGCGTGATCTCGCGCGCGGTTCCGCCTTTGCTCGAAACAACGAAAACGTGCGTGCGCTTCACGTCGCGCCACTCGTCCCAATGCTTATAGAGCAACCGAGTAACGATGTGCGCTTTTACTTTGCTCTTGTCAGCGTCTTCGTCGCGCTTCTTGTTGCACGCATCGTCCTTGCAATCGGGATAAACGTCGGACGTGAACGCGATCCACTTTCCGTCGGGTGACCAAACCGGAGCCGCAGCGCCGGTCGAGATCTTTGTTACCTGCTCTTTGTCATCACCGTCGGCGTCCATCACCCAGACCTGGCCGCCGGTGGTGAAAGCGATCTTCTTTCCGTCGGGAGACCAGCGCGGCGAGCTCGACGAGCTCTCGCCACTGGTCAGACGCTTCAACTCGCCGCCATCGATCGAAGTAACGTAGACCTGCGTCACGATCCGGTTGGCGTCGAAATTGACGTCGCCAATCGTGAACGCGACGCGGCGGCCGTCAGGCGAGACCCGCGGGTCACCGACGCGCCGCACCTTCAACAGATCGTCGATCGTGTAAGTGCGGCTTTGGGCCGCGGCCAGCGATGCCAGGGCAAGCAACAATACGGGAACAAAGAAAACAACACGCTTCATGATCTTCCTCGAAAAAAATGGATTTTGAACCAGGGAAAGCGTGGGTATTATTGCACAATGATCCGTCGCCTCATAGTTTCGCTAGTCCGGCTTGCGCTCAGGATCTACTTTCAACGCATCGAGGTGACGGGCCTGGAACACGTGCCGCTCGAGACGCCGGTGATCTTCGTCCTCAACCACCCGAACGCGCTTGTCGATCCGGTCTTTCTCCTGTGTTTGGCCCCGCGTCGCGTCTCGTTCCTCGCGAAAGCACCGCTCTTTCACATGCCGTTCATCAGTTACCTGGTGAAATCACTCGATTCGCTGCCGGTCTATCGCCGGCAGGATGAAGGCCAGGATGTCACGAAAAACGAGGAGACTTTCGTGGCTGCACGCAAACTGCTGGCGAAGGGCGGCACGATCGGCATTTGTCCCGAAGGTGTTTCTCACGACGAACCCGGTTTGCGGCCGATCAAGACCGGCGCCTCTCGCATCGCGCTCGCCGCGATCTCAACCGGCGAAGTGAAAGACTTGAAGATCGTTCCTGCCGGTCTTTATTACACTTCAAAAACGCGGTTTCGCAGCTCCGCCTTGCTCTACTTCGGAAACCCGATCTCGGTCGCTCCAGTGCAACTCGAGCCCGACGGCAGTCCGCCGCGCGACGCCGTTCGACAGCTATCGAAAGAGATCGAGCAGGCGTTGCGCGCAGTTATTCTCGACGCGCGTCATGAAGAAGCTCTGCAAACCATCGCCCGCGCCGAACGTATCTTCTCGGCCGAGGCACGGGGCGGCGACAAGGATAGCCTGGCTGACGAGTTGCGCCTGCAACAACGGTTCGTGAAGGCTTACTCGATTCTCGAAGGACTCCAACCCGAACGTCTCCGACGTCTCGAACAACGAATGATCCGGTTTGAAGAGGAGTTGAACCAGGCGGGAGTCGACGCCGAAGAGCTCTCGCCGCCGTCGTCAACGTGGAGTGTCTTCAGGAGCATCATCAAACGTTCGTTGCTGTTTCTGTTAGTGCTTGGGCCGGCGCTGGTCGGCACGGTCGCCCATTATCCTGCTTACCGGCTCGGCGGCTACCTGGCGACGAAATTCTCGCGCGCCGCGGAAGACATAATCTCAACAATCAAGATCATCTCGGCAATGCTGCTGTTTCCGCTGACGTGGTTAATTCTCGCTTTCGTCGGTTATTTACTATTCGGCTGGTGGGTTGCGTTCGCGGCGTTGCTGGTCATTCCAGTCTGCGGCTACCTCGCCATCATCTTCTTTGAAGAACTGGATAAGTCGGTCGCTGGAATACGCGTACTTACCTTCTTCCTGGTCCGAAGGCGATTTTTTGTTCGGCTGCTGGCGGAGCGTAAGGCAATCAGGAACGAGATCGTCTCACTAGGCAAAGAAAGTCCGATTGCGAGTGAGTAAGGGTCTAGCTAGTTAGCGACCGCTGTGAAGGGGGAATCTGTTTCGATCGCGAGCACGGGGAATTCATTTCTTGCGCGATTTTTTCGAGGTCTTCTTCGTGCTCTTGTATCCCTTCTTCGTGCTGGTCCCGCCGCGGCCCACACTTCTACCCCTGCGGCCTTCGCTGCGCAGCTTGCCTGCGTCCATCAGTTGTTCATAAGCGCCGCGAACAACGTTGCGTGCTACCTTCAGCGTGTTGGCAAGTTCACGTTCGCTTGGGAGCAATGTTCCCACTGCTAGTGTTCCTGCTTCAATAAGTGCGTCCAGTTGTTCGCGAATCTGCCGCGTCATCGACTCCGGCCGTTTTCGATTGACACGAACATTCAGTTTCGTCGCCACTGTCTTGACTCCTCTCAAGAAAGTTTAGTTGTGGGGGTTCGAAAGGATTCTATGCACCCCTATAGTGAGTGTCAAACACTTTTCTCGTCAGTATGAAAAGGTTAGACCACCGTGAACTTGTTGTGATAGTGCGAGCGTGCGGAGTGTTCAAAAGAGCCAATTGGGCCAACAACGTTGATGGAAGGCGCAAAGGCTGCGGTCCTCGGGGAAATTACCGATTCATTGTCGGACCAGGCCATGCTTGCGCAGGATCTCCAAGGTACGGTCCAACGGCAGTGCTTCTACGGTACGGCCCTTGCCACTAACGGTCGCGGCTTTGAAGAGCGAATTGTAGATGGCCTCTTCGGTCGCCTCGATCACGGCGAGAAAGAGTGGCGACATCGCGTCGTTTGCGAGTGTTTTAACGGTCCGAGGCAGGTTGCGTTCGTTCTGGTTTTGGGGCTTTATGCGTAAGTCTTCGGCGGTCGAGAAGGCGATGGCGTAGTCGCCGCTGCCGTTTGAACCCGCTGAGCCGGTGCGGGCCAAGCCCATCATCGCGCGCGCGGCCATGCGTTGCAGGTTGCGCGCGTCAACCGGCGCGTCGGTGGCGATGACGATGATTATCGACCCGTCGGCGTCGGTTTCTTTGATATTTTGCTTGCGAGCCGCCTGTTTGAGATCGTCTCGCAAGTAATAACGGTCCAGTTCTTGTCCGACAGGGGCGCCGTTGATGGTCAAAATGCCACCAAAGTTCGACTGTACCAGCACGCCTACCGTGAAACCGCCGAGTTTTGGCGGCAATTTTCTCGAAGCAGTGCCGATGCCGCCTTTGAAGCCGAAGGCGACTGTTCCGGTTCCTGCTCCGATTGAGCCTTCGGTGACCGCGCCGCCTTTCGCTCCTTTGATTGCGTTGAAAACATCGTCGCGGGTGATGTGACGTCCGCGAATGTCGTTGAGATACCCGTCGTTTGTCTCGGCGACGAGTGGATTAATTGATTGCACCTCCTCGTTGCCGGGCAGCGCGAGCATGTAGTCCATCAGATAGTCGGCGACGCGCGGCACGCTCAGCGTTGAAGTAAGCAGGATTGGTGTTTCGATCTCACCCAGTTCGTTGACCTGGGTTGAACCGGCCAGCTTGCCGAAGCCGTTGCCGACGAAGACAGCGCCGGGAACTTTCTCACGAAACAGGTTCCCGCCGTGCGGCAGGACCGCCGTGACGCCCGTGCGTACGTTGTCGCCGCGAATCACGGTCGTGTGGCCGACGAGCACGCCGTTGACATCGGTGATCGCGTTCAGTGGACCAGGCGGCAGAACGCCCACTTTAATACCAAGTTCACGAGCGCGTGATCGGTTTTGAGCTTCGACGGAGAGTCCAACAAGCATAAGGAGCGCGAAGATTATCAGGTGTTTCATCTGGTCGAAACGGGTGACATGGATTTGTGGAGTGGCTCGACCGGCAGCCCGGCTTTTTGCCATGCGTCCCAGCCGCCGAGCAGTGCGCGTGCTTTGGTCCAACCTGCTTGTCGAAGTTCCTGCGCCACCCGGGCGCTGGTAGCTTCGTTTGGTCAAGCGCAGTAGGCGATAAGCCAAGCCTCCTTTGGCAATCCGCGTTCGCGGGCTTGTTCCATGACGTGTTCGGGCGGCATGCGGATCGCGCCCTGGGCCATCGTCTCGCTTCCTTCGATACTACGCTCCTGACGCACGTCGAGAACGATCACCTGCTCGCCTGACTTTTGCAGCCGATCAAATTCTGCCAGGGTGATCGTCTGTGAGCCGACTTCGAGATTGGCCGCTGTGGTCTTGGGCGCGTCCGTCGCGGCGGCAACCGCCGGCGGAGTTTCGATGACGGGCAGTTCTGCTTGTTGAGCTTCAGGCTGCGGTTCTTCCATTTTCTTTCCCTTGCAGAACCGCGCCAGCAGCATCGGCGATGTGCCGTGGATCACGACCGAGAGCAAGACGATCAACGAGCAAACCGCGAACAGTCGATCGCTGCCCGGCAGCCCGGCAAACGCCGGCAATAAAACCAGCAACAGAGAGCTGAGCCCGCTTGGCCCGAACCAGGCGATCAGCGCCCGCCCGCGACGATCGACACGCGAACCGATCAATGACAGCAGGTAGACCGGAATGCGAATCAGCATCGCAAAGGCTGCAAAGAGCACGGTCGGCCAGTTGAGCTCATTGAAACCGGTCCAGATCAGCGAACTGCCAAAGATCACAAACGTGAAGAGCAGCAGCATTTCCGCAGTCACGCCGCCGTACTCGATAAAACAGTCACACAGTTCGACGTCGAGTGCCGCAATCGTCAGTCCCGCCGCAAACGCAGCGAGAAAGCCGCTGCCGTGCACGGCTTCGGCGGCGGCATAGGCCGTAAAGGCGACGCCAAGTGAGTAAAGCGATTCGTAGTCACGCCGCACGCCCGTTTTTTTGCGCACGAGATCGAGAGCGGCCACGGCGAGCAGCCCGATCGCAATGCCTGCACCCGGACCGAGAATGAAGAGTCCGAGTCCTTCCTTAGCGAGACTAACGGCGCTCAGGTCGAAATGTCGCGTGACAGCAATCGCGATCACGACGATCGGCAGCAGCACGACATCGTTGAGTCCGCTTTCGAGTTGTAGCGCTTGCTTTGCTTCGACCGGCAGGTCGCGGCGACGCAGGAGCCCACGGAGTAGAACGGGATCGGTGGAAGCGAGTGCGGCGCCGAGAATCGCGGCTGACGCAGGCGGCACTTTCAGCAACCACCACGCGGCCACGGCAGTGAGTGCGGCGCACAATATAGTTCCTGGACCAAGCATCCGGAACGCCAGACCGGCGTTGCGCCGGACCTCGGACGTGTTGAGACCGACCGCGTCAGTGAACAAAACCAGCGTCAGACTCAACGTGGCCACCACGCGCAACACCGGCGATTCGAGCGTCGTGTTGAAGACACCAAGCCCAGCCGGACCAAGCGCAGCGCCGATGGCGATAAACACCGCCACCTGCGGCAACCCGCTGCGATCGATCAGCCCCGACAGAAGCGCCGAAACGACAATGACGATGCCGATCAGCGCCAGCCCCGCTATTAAATATTCACCCGACATGCCTGTAATCTGTGGCGCAATGGTAATCGCTAAAGCAAGCTTTTGGAAAGCATTAGTCATCCACAGATTACACAGATTTGATCTCTAGAAATCTGTGTAATCTGTGGATGACCTGCACCGATACTTTGTTTTTCCACTTGACAGAAGTCGGCGAATGCCGTGAGATAAGCGCGCACGCAACTGTCCTTCAATCGACAATTTAAGGCTGGGGTGAACCCATGAATCTTTCGCTGCTGGACTGGACTGTAATCGCCGCTTACTTCCTTTTTAATCTCGGCATCGGTCTTTATTACGCTCGCCGAGCAAGCGGCAGCACCAGCGAATTTTTCTTGTCTGGCCGCAACGTGCCGTGGTGGCTCGCGGGCACTTCGATGGTCGCGACGACCTTCGCCGCCGACACCCCACTCGCCGTCACGGGCTTTGTCGCGCGAAACGGAATCGCCGGCAATTGGCTCTGGTGGAACTTCGTGATGAGCGGAATGCTCACCGTCTTTCTTTACGCCAGACTGTGGCGCCGCGCCGGCGTGATGACGGACATCGAATTCGCGGAGTTGCGCTACTCCGGCAAACCAGCAGCATTCCTGCGTGGCTTTCGTGCTCTCTACCTTGGCCTGCCCATCAACTGCATCATCCTTGGTTGGGTAAACCTCGCAATGGTGAAGATTCTCGAGATCACTCTCGGTCTCAATAAACGCGGCGCAATCATGGTCGTGATCGGAATGCTGGTCTTCACCGCGTTCTACACAGCGATCTCCGGGCTGTGGGGTGTGCTCGTCACGGATCTCTTCCAGTTTGCGCTGAAGATGGGAATGGTGATCGTGCTGGCCATTCTCGCGGTTAACGCGGTTGGTGGAATCGACCAGTTGAAGTCGAAGATTGGCGCTCTCGATGCGGCTAGTGGATCGGGTTCGCGGCTCGCGTTCTTTCCGGAGTACGACTCGATCTGGATGCCCGCGATTACGTTGTTCGTCTATCTCGCGGTGAACTGGTGGGCGACGTGGTATCCCGGCGCTGAACCAGGCGGCGGTGGCTACGTCGCGCAACGCATCTTTTCAGCAAAGAACGAGAAGCACGGATTGCTCGCCACGCTCTGGTTCAACATTGCGCACTATGCCCTGCGTCCGTGGCCGTGGATCTTGACTGCGCTCGCTTCGTTGATCCTCTATCCGGAACTCGTCGATAAAGAATCCGGCTACATCAAAACATTGCTCGATCCGAACGTCTTTCCGACGTATCTGCGCGGCTTCATGCTGGCCGCTTTCGCCGCGGCATACATGTCGACGATCGGCACGCAACTCAACTGGGGCGCTTCGTATGTGATCAATGACTTCTATCGCCGCTTTGTGCAGCGTTCGGCCAGCGAGAAACACTACGTGGTGGTGTCGCAGTTGGTGACGATGTTGCTGATGGTCGCCTCTGTGATCATCACCTTCTACATGGAATCGATCGGCGGCGCCTGGAAGCTACTGCTGGTCACAGGCGCAGGAACAGGCACGGTGCTCTTGCTGCGTTGGTTCTGGTGGCGGATCAATGCGTGGTCCGAAGTCTCGGCAATGATCTGCGCGGCTGCGGTCTCGATCTCTCTCCAGTTGGTTTTGAAATGGGACAGCGACCGGCCCAGAGACTTCGCGTATTTGATGTTAGTGACCGTGGCAATCACAACAGTCGTCTGGGTAGTGGCTACTTTCGTGACTTCACCGGAACCAAACGAGAAACTGATCGCGTTTTACAATCGTGTTCGTCCGGAAGGACCGGGCTGGAACCGTATCGCCGCACAAGCAGGACTCGCAGCCGCGCACGCGCAGGGACGGCTCTCAATGCAGTTTGTCAACTGGATACTCGGCTGCTTGCTGATTTACGGATCGCTCTTCGGTATCGGTAAACTGATCTTCAAGGAGTGGGGCGCGGGCGCGTTGTACCTGCTCGTGGCGATCGTGGCCGGAACGTTGATCACGAGAAACCTGACACGTGGTGAGAAGGGCGAAGACACACTGCATCTTGAACCAGCGGAAGAGTCCGTTTGAAACGCTTCATGCGGGAGAGATCTGAACTAGCGAACCAGGACCGGGTATTTGCAGTCGACTTAGGCGGGACGTATCTCCGAATAGCACTCGTCGACGGTTCCGGAAAAATCCATCATCAACTGAAACAGCGAACGCCGCACGGTGATTCGCCGGACGTCATCGTCGATGCGCTCGCCTGCGCCGCGGACAAGTGGAGCAACAATGGCCGGTTTATTGCTGCGGCGTCGATCATGGTGCCGGGCACGGTGGATAACGACAACGCCGTGGTGGTCCAGGCGCCGAATCTTCCTTCGCTGACAAACTTCCCGCTCAAAGCAGTGCTCGAAGAACGTCTCGACTGTCCGGTGTTACTGGAGAACGATGCGAATGCAGCGGCTGTAGGTGAAATGTGGTTGGGTGCGGCGCGCGGGTGTCGTGATGTGGTTAGTGTGACACTCGGAACCGGTGTCGGTGGCGGTGTGATTCTCGATGGCGAATTGTGGCGTGGCGCGCACGGCTCGGCGGGTGAGATTGGACACACGACAGTCGATCCGTTTTCGGGTTTGAAGTGCAAGTGCGGCAACATCGGCTGTCTGGAGTTGTTTGCCTCAGCCACTGCGATCGTGCGCATGACGCGCGAAGCGTTACCGCGTTTTCCTCAATCGAGGTTGCGTGGCGACGACCTCGACGCGGAAAAGGTTTACTACGCCGGACGCGACGGCGATGAACTGGCGCTCAGCGTGTTCAAGAGATTCGGCGTCTACCTGGGAATCGGGCTCGCCAACCTAATCAACATCATCGATCCCGAGATTATTGTGATCGCCGGCGGTGTCGTGAACGGCTGGGACTTATTCGCGCCACACATGCAGCACGAAGTCAACGAGCGTGCAGTACGGGTCACTGCGCAACAGGTCAAGATCGCAGCGGCGCAGTGCGGCGACAACGCCGGCCTGCTTGGAGCCGCACGCCTCGCGTTTGTTAGACTGGATAGCGAATGACAGCTTTAATAATTCACGGGCACTTTTACCAACCACCTCGCGAGAACCCCTGGACAGGCGAAGTTGAAGCAGAACCAAGCGCCGCGCCATATCACGATTGGAACGAACGCGTTCACGCGGAGAGCTACGCGCCGAATGCGGCGGTCAACAACTACGCGCGGATCAGTTTCAACTTTGGTCCAACACTGCTCTCATGGCTCGAACGCCATCATCCCGACACCTACCAGCATATTCTTAAGGCGGATCGGGAAAGCGCTGCGCAACGCGGCGGACACGGCAACGCGATCGCGCAGGCTTACGGCCATGCGATTCTTCCGCTCTGTAACGAACGCGATCGATTGACACAGGTTGTTTGGGGAATTGCAGACTTTCGTTTTCGTTTCGGCCGCGAACCCGAAGCGTTGTGGTTGCCTGAGACTGCCGCAAACGATGCGACACTCGCGTTGCTCATCGATCAGGGGCTACGCTACGTAATCCTTGCGCCTGAACAGGCGAAACGTATTCGCGTCGGTTCTGAATGGCTCGACGTAAGCGGCGGCAAAGTCGATACTACGCGTGCCGTTCGCTTCGAGCATCCGGATAGTTCTGGTCGTTCAATCACGGTTTTTTTCTACAACGGTGCGCTAGCGCGAGCCATTGCCTTTGAAAAAGCACTGACTTCCAGCCGTGGTCTCGTCGAGCTTTTTCGCCGTGCCGCACAGCGCGGTGATCTTGTGAACGTTGCAACTGATGGCGAGACTTACGGTCATCATTTCAAGTTTGGCGATCTCGCTTTGGCGCACGCGCTGGGAGTTGAGGCTAGACAGGCTGGATTCGGGATCACGAACTACGGCGAGTATCTCGATCGTCATCCGCCGGAGTCGGCTGTGGAGATCGAGAATGGTCCGGAAGGCGAAGGAAGTTCGTGGGGTTGTGCGCATGGCGTCGGACGGTGGACGCGCGACTGTGGTTGTCACACTGGCGGTGAACCTGGTTGGAACCAGGCGTGGCGCGATCCTTTGCGAGTGGCATTGAACTTCTTGCGTGATGATGCGGCGTTGAAGTTTGAGAATGGTGCGGGTGAGTTGTTGCGCGATCCGTGGGTGGCGCGAAACGATTACATCTCGGTGTTGTTGGACCCGGAGCGAGAACGTAAAGAGTTTCTGGCGCGTCATGCCGTACGAGCGTTGAGTGAAACTGAGCATGTGCGCGTGCTTCAGTTGCTGGAGATGCAGCGCAGCGCGTTGTTGATGTTTACGAGTTGCGGTTGGTTCTTCTCCGATCTCGCCGGCATCGAGACGATTCAGGTATTGCGTTACGCTGCGCGCTTGCTGGATTTGCAAAAACAGTTGGGCTTTGACGTGCCGCGCAAAGAGTTTCTCGAACTGTTGGCCAACGCGAAGAGTAATCGGCCTGACAAAGGCAACGGCGCTGAAATCTTTGTGCGTTCTGCTGAACCTCACTCCGTTAGTCCCGAACCCGCTGGCGTTTCATGAAAAAGGAAGCCACCCAACGTACTTCAAAGCCGGCTTCGAAACGTCGCCGCAAAACGACGGCGGTGAAGAAGCTCGCGCTTAGTGCGGACGATCTGCCGCCAACATTGGGCGAGCTGGATCTTCATCTCTTCGGCGAAGGCAAGCACGAAGAGATCTACAAGAAACTGGGCGCGCACGTCACGAAGATGGGGCGCACGAAAGGCGTCGCTTTTGCGGCGTGGGCGCCGCAGGCTGCGAGCGTCAGTGTTGTCGGTGGCTTCAACGCCTGGGACGGAAGCGTGCACCGGATGCGAAAGCTGGGTAACTCCGGTGTGTGGGAGTTGTTTGTTCCGAACGTCACGCCCGGCATGCTCTACAAGTTTGAGATCCGTTCGCCCACTGGTCACACGTTTCTGAAAGCCGATCCTTACGCGCAATACACAGAAGTGCCGCCAAACACCTCCTCGATCGTTTACGAATCGAAATACAAGTTTAACGACGCGAAATGGATCAAAGCCCGCGCGGGACGCGAACATTGGCGCCAGCCGCTCTCGATCTACGAAGTGCATTTTGGTTCGTGGCGCAGGAAGACCGAGGAAGAGAACCGCCCATTCACTTATCGCGAGATGGCGGAACCGCTCGCGAACTACATCAAGCAGATGGGCTTCACTCACGTCGAGTTTCTGCCGCTCAAAGAACATCCGTATGGCCCATCGTGGGGTTATCAGGTCAGTTACTACTACGCGCCTTCTGCGCGCTACGGCGAGCCCGACGATCTGCGTTACCTGATCGACTATCTCCACCGGCAGGGAATCGGCGTCGTCATGGACTGGGTTCCCGCGCACTTTCCGAAAGACGCGTGGGCGCTTGGGCGTTTCGATGGTTCGGCCTTGTACGAACATCTCGATCCGCGCAAAGGCGAACATCCCGATTGGGGCACCTACATCTTTAACTACGGCCGCAATGAGGTACGCAATTTCTTGCTCGCGAACGCGCTCTATTGGTTCAAGGAATTTCACATTGACGGGCTGCGCGTGGATGCGGTCGCCTCGATGCTCTATCTCGACTACAGCCGCAAGGAAGGCGAATGGGTGCCGAACAGGTTTGGTGGTCGCGAAAACCTGGAAGCAATCTCGTTCTTGAAAGAGCTTAATGAGGTTACGCATCGCGCGTGTCCGGGAATCATGATGATCGCGGAAGAGTCGACTGCGTGGCCGGCGGTGAGTCATCCAGTCCATAACGGCGGGTTGGGGTTCGATTTCAAATGGAACATGGGCTGGATGCACGACACGTTGAAATACTTCCAGACCGATCCACTCTTTCGCGCCGGCCATCACAACAAGTTGACCTTTGGATTGATCTACGCGTGGAGTGAAAACTTCATCCTGCCGTTCTCGCACGACGAAGTGGTCCACATGAAGGGCTCCTTGTTGAATAAGATGCCCGGCACAAACGAACAGAAGTTCGCGACGCTGCGCGCGCTGTACGCGTACATGTGGGCGCATCCGGGGAAGAAGTTGTTGTTCATGGGTGGAGAGTTTGGACAGTGGCGCGAGTGGACCGAAACAGAGAGTTTAGACTGGCACTTGCTGCAAGACCCGCTGCACGCGGGTGTGCAAAAGCTGATCAGAGATCTGAACTCTGTTTACTCATCACAGAGTGCGTTGTGGGAAGTTGATAGCGATCCTGCCGGTTTCGAGTGGATCGACGTCGACAACGCTTTCGAGAACATCGTCGCTTTCGTCCGCCGCTCACCTGCGATCGCCACAGAATTGATCTGTGTCTGCAACTTTTCCGCTGTTCCGCGGAAGTCGTACGTTCTCGCGTTTCCTCACGAGGGTGAATACGAAGTAGTTATAAATAGCGACGCCAGTAATTACTTTGGAAGCGAGAGCCTCAGCATAACCGGCAGCGAGATCGATCTGCCGCCCCTGTCCACTGTTTGGCTTACACCAAAAACAAGCACAAAGACTAAGAAAAGCTCACGGCCACGGCGCAAATAATTTGTGCCTTTTTGTGTCTCTTTGTGGCAAAATTTCCGCGGTTGCCATTCTCATACCGCTCATTATGTATGAGAAGTTTCAGGAAGTAGACGGTACACATCCCTGGCGGAACGTTAGCCCGGATGGTTATGTCGATTACCGGGCGCGCTATCGCCCGCAGGGTCGTGTCGTCTATTTCAATTTCCCGCTCGCGAAAGAGATGGGCCTCATCCCCGCAGATCATCCGCCCAGCATTAACAAAGAACTCGAACAGACAATTCTCGACACCTTCTCGCTTCAGATCATCAACGAATACGATCTCGAACAAGGCAAGAAGTTTCCGCCCGAAACGATCAGGCCCAACCCCTACATGGCGACGCGTTATCTCCAGACGCAACATCGCAACAAGCAAGGCAAAACTTCCGGCGATGGTCGCAGCATCTGGAACGGATATTTAAAAAGCGAAGATCTGACCTTCGACGTCTCGAGCCGTGGCACCGGCGCGACGATTCTCAGTCCCGGTGCGCAGGAAGCGGATCGCGCTGTTGCTACCGGCAATGACATGTGGGGCTATTCATCCGGACTCGCAGAGCTCGACGAGATGCTCGGCAGCGCGGTCATGTCAGAGATTTTTTATCGCCAGGGAATTCCCACGGAACGCTGTTTGACGGTCATCGCTTACCCGGACGGAACCTCGATCGGTGTGCGCAGTGCGCCGAACCTTATTCGGCCGGCTCACATGTTTCGTTACTTGAAACAAGGCCGTCACGAAGAGCTCAAAGCCTCGGTCGACTACTTCATCGATCGCGAGATCGAAAATGGTATCTGGCAAATGCCCGACGAGCCGAAACTGCGTTACGTCGCGGCGCTCGACTACTTCGCTCGCTCTTATGCCAAGCTCGCCGCGCTGCTCGAAGAGGAGTACATCTTCAACTGGCTCTCGTGGGACGGCGACAACATGCTCGCGAGCGGGGCGATACTCGATTACGGATCGATTCGCCAGTTTGCCGCGAAGCACGACAAGTATCGTTACAGAGACGTCGATCGTTATTCGGCGTCGCTCGCGGAACAGCGCGGTTGGGCCAGAGCACTGGTCCAGGTCTTCGCGCAGGTGATGGATTTCGTCGAAACGGGCGTAAAGAAGAAACTCGAGTCGTTCAAGAATACAAAGTGTCTCAGCGTGTTTGATAAGGCGTTTGCGAGCGAAAGAGATCAGCGCCTGCTGTGGCGCATCGGGTTCACTCCGGAGCAGATCGGCTACTTGATGCAAAACGCGCAAAAGGAGATTCGCGATTTCGATCGCAGTCTGAGCTACTTTGAGGATCGCAAAGTATCGCGCGGGATCGAAAAACTTCCCGACGGCTTCACTCACAACCCCGTGTTTCTCATTCGCAATCTGCTGCGCCACTTGCCCGCCTATTACGTGGCGCAAACGATCAGCCGCATCGACGACGAGAGTGCCTACATGCCGGACGAGATCTTTCTTCGCACGATGGCGGCGTCGTATGTCGGCAGAAAAGATCTCAAGCTGACACCCGCGCGTTCGGGGCAGGTGAACAACTTCCAGGCCTGTTATCTTAGACTCGTCGCCGCGCTCGGCGGTCCGTTCGATCTGGTATTGAGGACGTTGCAGGAACGCTCGGCCGTGATCAATCACCGGCACCGCATCACCGGCGACGCAGTGACGTGGATTATCGAAGAAGTGATTGCGATGAAAGGCAAGATCAAAATCGACGGCTTGCAGGAAGCGATTGACGCCTTCATCGACTCGCAGGTCCTGATTCCCGGCAAGTGGCACCCTATGCCGGAGAAGCAACTCCAGTCAAACACCCTCAAGTCGCGTCTATTGCAAAAATTTCAGGAAAACCTCGAGGCGTACAAAGAGTCGATTTAAGTATGCGTTTACAACCACAAGGCACTTGCTTTTGCCGGACCAACTGCTCCTTCACAGGCCACGAGAAATACACAACAGTTATTATCGTTGACTTTTTCCTCGAACAGGAATAATCTCCGCCTGCTTTTCATCGAAGGCTGACCCCCGAGCCTCTGCGTCCTTTGTATACTCGCCAAGACCAGCCTTTGATTCCAGAACCCAGGTCCGTCTTCAAGGTTCCTCTGATCTTAACGAGCTAGCGGAAATAGCAATGTCTTTCGCTGAAATAGTAACTCTGGAAGTGTACGTGTTTCTTGGCGCGCTGGCCGCAATAATCGGATACAGAGTACTGACCGGCCAAATCAACATGAATTATCTGCTTTACGGCACAAGGAAAGGCGGAGCGAAGTACTTCAGTCCCGAACGAATTCAGTTGTTGCTGTTCACTTTGGGCACCGCAATGTTCTATCTGAACGATGTTATGCAACATCGGACCTCTGGTGTCTTACCGGATGTGTCCACCGAAACCCTGGCGTTGCTCGGCGGTAGTCACGCAGTCTACCTGAGTGGCAAGGCCTACATGATGCTTCTAAAGAAACCCGGCAAAGGAGAATAACGATGCTGCTACTACTACTTATGCAAGCCGCGCAAAGCACCACCCAGCCGACCCCTTACGTTCAGCCATGGGTGGGCGCCTTGGCCGCATGGGTAGCATTAGGGTTCCTCGGCTTGATTGGCGTGGCAATTCTTTACTACGTGTTCACCGGCAAGATTGACCTCAGCGGGCTGATCAGCGAACCAACGGGCGATGCGAGTATGTCGCGTTTTCAACTGCTTGTATTCACTTTTGTGATCGCCGCCAGCTTGTTCCTGATAATCGCTTCCGCTGCGCCATCCCCTAAGTTTCCTGACGTAATTCCGTCTGGAATACTCATGCTGCTGGGAATCAGCGCGAGTTCCTATCTGGTCAGTAAAGGTATCCAACAGAGTTCACCGGAAGGACGAGCAGGCCGAGGACCGGAAATCAAGATCGCCGCGGAGAAAAACTTAACAACTTTTGGCGGTGACACGATTCAGTTCCAGGCTGAAGTGTTTGGACTGGAAGATAAAAGTGTTACCTGGACCATTCTTGACCCTCCCGGATTCGGGACCATAGACGCTGACGGATTGTATACGCCCCCCGCCAGCGGTGAGCCGGATACGGTAGTAATCAAAGCGGCCAGTAAGGAAAAATTGAACGTAAGCGATACGGAAAGTATTCGCGTTGATAAGGCGGGCTGAACAGAGAGAGGCCCAAAATGAAAACAACAAAGCAAACGAAGCCAACCCCCAGGCGAACGTTGAGCCGCGGTGCTATGGCCGCGACAATGATTCCGCTCGCGCTTTCGTTAGTTCAACCCGCAGTGGACCGGGCGAGTCGGACCCGACCTTCAGAGGAGGCGCGAATTGAGAGACGGGCCAGCACTGAACGTACCGTCATCAACCCGGCTGATAGTATTCACCTAACACTCGGCAATCCAAGCGATGCGACAGAAGATCCCGGAAACGAGAACAATTTCTTGATGGTCAAAGACCAGTATTGCCTTTCGTATAACAACACGAACGGAGGCCCGAATTGGGTTAGCTGGCACTTGCAGGCGTCCGACATCGGTAACGAAGCAAGAGGTGACTTTCATGTTGATCCCAGTCTACCGCCAGATTTCAATATGATTACCAAGGCTGACTACACGGGAACGAAGTTTGATCGGGGCCACGTTTGCAACTCCAAAGATCGGACAGACACACGCGAAAACAACGACGCTACTTTCCTTATGACAAACATTCTGCCGCAGGCTCCTGATAACAATCAGGGACCATGGCGGATCCTGGAAGACTTTGAACGCTCACTGGCCCAACAGGGAAACGAGCTTTACATCACTGCCGGCGCATATGGCACTGGAGGGGTAGGAGGAAAGGGCCCGGCCGACAGTATCAAAGATGGCGAAATCAATGTCCCAAAGATTTTCTGGAAGGTAATTGTGGTGTTGCCCGAGGGTGACAACGATCTGAATCGGATCAACGCGAATACGCGAGTGATTGCGGTCTGCATGCCGAATCAGCAGGGAATCCGCAATACACCGTGGCAAACTTTCGTGACCACGGTCAAAAACGTCGAAAACGGCTCCGGACTGGATTTACTCTCATTGGTGCCGAATCCTCCGCAACAGGCTCTTGAGGCAAAGCGTGACTCTGAAGGACAAGGGCCGGCTAATACTAACCCCTGTCAATAGCGCACTCGATCATCATAGTAAACAGCGACGCTCTTCACTCTTCGTCAGTCGCTCGTACTCCGTTCGCAATCCTCACATTCTCATCGTAAGGTTATACAGCTTCACTCTGCTATCGTAAGATGAAAGCAGATCTACTTTGACACAGGATTCCCGATAAGTTTATCAATGATCGACTGGCTCAAAATCCGGAAACAGTTTCCCGTCACAAACAGCTCTATCTACCTCAACACGGCGGCGGCAGGGCCGCTGGCGGAATCGACTGCCAATGCGGGCGCCGCCTATTACGAGCAGCTGATGAACGACGGCGACGCGCACTGGGACGAGTGGCTCGCGCGGCGTGAGGAGGTGCGGGCGCAGGTCGCGCGGTTCATCAATGCCGAGCCTGATGAGATTGGCCTCACGACGAACACTTCCAGCGGGATGAACCTCATCGTCGATGCGCTGGAAAAGCACGGTGAAGTTATTTCGTGCGATCTCGAGTTTCCGGTGACGACGATTCCGTGGATGCACCGGCGCATTCCCGTTCACCTTGTGAAGTCGGTTGAAGGCATCGTCCGCCCTGAGGATCTTACCGCCGCGATGAACACGCGAACGGGCATCATCTCGATCAGTTATGTGCAGTATTCAAACGGCTTTCGTTCGAACCTCGAAGAGTTGGGAAGCAGCAAAGGCCGGCATGCGCTGGTGGTGAATGCGAGCCAGGCCGCGGGCGCCTTCGAGATTGATGTGAAACGAATGAAGATCGACGCGCTGTGTGCGACGGGCCATAAATGGCTGCGTTCGGGCTACGGCTCAGGTTTTGTCTACCTAAGCCGCGAGCTTCAGGCCGCATCACATCAACGCACGATCGGCTGGCTCAGCGTGCAGGATCCATATGCCATGCGAAACAATGAGGTGCACTTGCGTCACGATCTTTCAGCGCGAAGCGAAATCGGTTGTCCACACTTCGCCGGCATCTTTGCCCTTAGCGCTTCGATCGAGATGATGCAGGCGATTGGACTAGTAAACATCGAGGCTCGTGTGTTGGAACTGAATCGTAGATTGACGACGCGTTTGAGTGAAGCTGGTTGGAAAGTGTTGTCGCCGCTGAACAATGAAGAATACCGATCGGCGGAAACACTCGTGGCAGCGGAAAATCCCGCGCGGGTGGTTAGTAAACTCGCCCTGCAAAATGTCTTCGTCACCGAAAAGCCCGAAGGAGTCCGAGTGGCCACGGACTTCTTCAATAACGGAGACGATATCGAAAGCTTGATCGAAGCTCTTAAATGAACGCCGCCGCAAAGAGGCACGAGAAGCACAAGAGAGCAGCCAAAAGTTTTGTGCCTTATGTGCCTTTTGTGGCACAACCTTCAAATAATCACTTCTTAAGCTTCGCCTTACTTTTAACTTTCTTAGCCACGTCGGTCGGCCCGCCGCTAACGAAGTTCTTGTGCGCCAGCGACACAAACTTCTGCATGATCGGTGAATCGTAACCGTTACTCAACTGCGCGATCCCCAACTCCCAATTGATCTGCGCTCCCTCGATCCACCAACGAATCAGTTTT